>JAABUR0100010056.1_pt1 | contig 10480 bp, 13 predicted proteins | sample 5560091 | NCBI WGS metagenome assembly JAABUR01 (sample SAMN10711879, study PRJNA513375) | rock metagenome | isolation source: Antarctica rocks | place: Antarctica: Victoria Land, University Valley sud
GGGGCGCGCTTTGCGCTGTGGAAGAACCCCGGCGACCTGACCGACCGCCAGCAGACCAAGCTCGCCGTGATCGCCCAGACCAACAAGCCGCTCTATCGCGCCTACCTGCTCAAAGAGCAGCTGCGCTAGATCTACCGGCTGCCCTTCGCCGCCGCCACCGTGCTGCTCGACCGCTGGCTGGCCTGGGCTCAACGCAGCCGGCTGCCCGCATTCGTCAAGCTCGCAAAGACCATCCGCCAGCAACGCCCCGGCATCCAAGCCGCCATCGAACACGGCCTCTCCAACGCCCGCGTCGAAGCCATCAACACCCAAATCCGGCTGATCACCCGCCGCGCCTTCGGGTTTCACTCCGCCAAGGCCCTCATCGCCCTCGCCATGCTCACCCTCGCCGGCCTATGCCCACCACTACCCCGATGACTCACACGACCCACGGAAACGTCAGGAGCCCCCGATTTACCTTGACGACGGCCTCGGCCGTGGCATCGGTCCGTCGGTCCGGATGGGCGCATGCCGCGCCGCGCCACTATGCGCTAGGATCTGCACTGTGAAACAGCTAAGAGGACTACTTCACCGATTCATTGTTGCTGGAGTGTGGGCTTTCAACCGCAATCCTTGGACAAGTCAGCGTCTTGTGCTTTTGGGCCGCGACCCAAATCCGCTGTATGCCGAAGACGGTCTGGTGACCCATCACGGCCATTCGTTCGTAGACGACGAACGGTTCGGACGGGCATACCGACGGGCAGTTGGGGCTGGAGGCTTTGACTATTCGATCAGGTGGCGGGCGCACACAATACTTTGGGCGGCATCCACCGCCGCCAAGGTGGATGGCAGCTTTGTGGAGTGCGGTACTGGGCGCGGGTTTATGGCGTCGGCAATTTGTGAGTACCTTGACTGGTCCGACAGACCATTCTATCTCTACGACACGTTCGAGCCGAGGATGCATGACGCGGAAGGTGGTCGTAGTGGTCCTATCTGCCCATATTACGCGGAGAGTGTTGAGGAGGTGCGCCGGAACTTCGCTGATTGGCCGAGTGTCGACCTAGTGGTCGGCGCAATACCTGAGACACTCAGCGAGTCGCCGGAGCGAGTGGCGTTTTTGCACGTCGACCTTAATCACGCCCCGTCCGAGGAGGCGGTCGTGCGTCACTTTTGGCCACGGATGGTTCCAGGGGCCGTGCTGGTATTCGACGATTATGGGTTTCGCGACGCGGAGGCTATCCGTGCGGTGGCTGACAAGCTTGGCCGCGAGTTTGGCTTTGAAGTGCTGGCCTCACCGACCGGGCAAGGAATCGTCGTTAAGACGGTCCCGTAGCGCGGTCCACCGAGGTGGTGGACCATCCGGAGTTCGACGGAGAGCGGGTTACAGGCAGCCATGCGCGAGAATGTGGCGCTTGTGCTGTTTCCGGGGGTGAGGTGAGGCGGCTGGCGGGGTAGCGCGGCCAGTCGTCGTCTGTCAAGCAGCGCCTCGGCGGGTGGGGGCGGGCCGCGAGTCGTTGCGATGCTTTGCAGGGGGTTCGCGCTGCTCGACAGCGCCGTCGGGCCGCGCTGTTTGGCAGCGAGGTCGGGCGCGGGAGCGCCCGACTTGTGCTGGGAGCGGGGTGCGCACGCCGCGGTGTTCCTAGGGTTCCGGCTTCTCAAGGTCAGGAACCTGCGAAAGGAGCGATGCGACGTGCGCCCAAGAATGGTATGGAAGATGGTGCTCGGGGTCGAGCGGGCGGTGGTCGAGGATGTGCGGGTCGAGCTGGAGGCGATCGTGGTGTCGGTCCGGCCCAAGTCGCGGGAGAAGCACCGCTGCGGTGTCTGTGGGCGGCGTTGCCCGCGTGAGGATTCGGGTGAGGGGCGCCGGCGCTGGCGGGCGCTTGACCTGGGGACCACGCTCGCCTATCTGGAGGCCGAAGCGCCGCGCGTGTATTGCAAGCGCCATCGCGTGGTCGTGGCCGCGGTGCCGTGGGCGCGGCATGACTCGCGGTTCACGGTCGCCTTTGAGGATCAGTGCTGCTGGCTGGCGGTCAACACCTCCAAGAAGGCCGTGTCCCAGCTGATGCGCGTCACGTGGCGCACCGTGGGCTCGATCTGCGAGCGCGTCGCCGAGGAGGCCATCGCCCAGCGCGACGTGCTGGGCGGCCTCAAGCGCATCGGGATCGATGACTTCTCGCACCGCAAGGGCCACCGATACCTGACACCGGCCGGCTGGTCTGGGCCGACCCGGGCCGTGACCGCCAGACGGTCGAGAAGTTCCTGGACCTGCTCGGCAACGAACGCTGCGAGCAGATCGAGCTTGTGTCCTGCGACATGGCCGATTCGATCGCCTCAGCGATCGCCGAGCGCTGCCCCAACGCCATCCGGTGCGTGGACCCATTTCACGTCATCGCGCTCGCTACCGACGCGCTGGACGAGATCCGCCGAGAGGTGTGGAACCAGGCGCGCCGCCAAGGCCAGGCGCAGGCCGCCAAGGACCTCAAGGGCGCCCGCTTCGCGCTGTGGAAGAACCCCGACAGGCTCAGCAAGCGCCAGCAACTCAAGCTCGCCCACATCCAGCAGACCAACAAGCCGCTCTACCGCGCCTACCTCATCTCCCAGCAGCTCCGCGAGATCTACCGCGTCACCTACGAGCAGGCGATCCTGCTGCTCGACGCGTGGCTCGCCTGGGCCCGACGCTGTCGCCTGCTCCCGTTCGTCAAGCTCGCCAAGACGATCACCAAGCAGCGTGCCGGGATCGAAGCCGCGATTCAACACGGATTGTCGAACGCGCGGATCGAGCAAGTCAACACCCAAATCCGCCTGATCACCCGCCGCGCCTACGGATTTCACACACCCAAAGCCCTGATCGCCCTCGCCATGCTCAGCCTCGGCGGCCTATGCCCACCGCTACCCGCATGACCCCCGGAAACAGCAGAAGGTTCTAAAAACCGTACTCCGGGTAGCGTGGTTCTCGCGATGGCGTGGAGTTAGGCAGGAAGAGGGATCCCTATGCGGCCTAGTTGGAATATCTCGCCCAAGTCAAGGCCGCACGGCGGTGCAGGAGGGTCAACCTGACGACATGATAGGTGCCGTCTGTGCGATCCCGTTGGCTTCCGCACGCCTCCAGCAGTGGGAAAGACAGTGATTGAACGCTTTCCGAGCCGGGAGAAGCGATGTGGCGCCTCTGTCGCGCTAGCCACGTGGCGGATCGGCTTGAGTCTCGCGCGTCGGCGCTGGCAGGCCCATCCCGTCATCGTTGTGGACATTGGTGGTGCATTGGTGCGGGCTGACCTACGCACACCTCTCGGCCTGGGCCTCTACCGCTATGGATTCTGCGACCTTGAGTCGCGAGTGCTGACTCGGTTGCTGCGCCCCGGCGATGCCTTCATCGACTGTGGCGCGAACGTCGGTCTCTTCTCGCTCATCGGCGCGACGGCCGTCGGCCCGACCGGCCACGTCTTGGCGTGCGAACCGGGGCCTGGGACGATGGCCTTGCTCGAGGCTAATGTTGCCCTCAACGCCTTCGAGACGCTGGAGTCGCACCCGGTCGCGCTGTCGGAGCGCTCGGGAACGGCCCGCTTCGTCGTGTTCGAGAACGGTTCCGGGCTCGCCTCGTTCGCGCCGGAGGGCGGGGGTGGGACGACGATCGAGGTGGCGGTGACGACCCTCGATGATTTGACCTCCTCTCTCGGTGAGCGCGTAGCGCTCGTCAAACTCGACATCGAAGGTGCCGAGGTCAAGGCCCTCCTTGGTGCCCACGACCTCATCACCCGTGCCGCACCACTGTTCTTCGTCGAGGTAGAGCCAGAGCACCTTGCCCGACAGGGAGCGTCAGTCGATGACCTGAACCGCATTCTTGAGCCGCATGGCTACGAAGCCTACGCCATCACAGTCGACGGATCTCTCGTCAAGCTGTCCGGTTCCTGGCGACCCCGAGATGCGGCGCACCCGAACCTCGTCTTGGCGTCTCCCTCGCGTGCCGAGCGCCTATCGGCGCTCACTGCCGGGGTCACTGGCGCGACAGGGCAGGCGAGTGAAGGCACGTAGGGGACGCCGCCGGCGGGAGTCGACCAAAGCTCAGCCGCCGAGGATGCGGACTTCGGGCAGCGGAACTATGAACTTGCCGCCGTCGTTGAAGAACGCGTGCTCTCTTTCGCGGAACTCGTCGAGAAAATGCCACGGAAGGACTAGGTAATATCCGGGGCGCATCGCCCTCGAGTCTTCCTCGCTGATGATCGGTATCCGGGTTCCGATCGTTTCCGATCCCCACTTGTCTGGGTTGCGGTCAGCGGCCGCCGAGATGATGCTGTTATCGATGCCGACGTACTGGAGAATCGTGTTGCCCTTGGTGGACGCCCCGTACACGTGGATCGTCTCCCCTTCCTGACTCAGTCGGCGACAAGTAGTGGCGAGCTCTTCGCGAACTCGCTCCACTCCTTGCCGGAACGCCTCATAAGGCTGCGGGGAGTCTAGCGCCATCTCGAACTCGACCACGCGTAACCGCTGCAAACTCTCCGCTTGGGTTTCGGATCGCTCGTGGCGGCCAGCGTGACCGATGAACAGCCTGATCGAACCTCCGTTGATGTCGTTGAGCTCAGCAGATACGACCTCAAGCCCCTCTTCGCCGATTAGCCGTTCGATCACTGCCAATGAGTAGTACTCAAGGTGCTCGTGGACGATGGCATCGAAGGCATTCTTCTTGAGCATCGAGGGCAGGTAGTGCAACTCCACAACCCATATCCCGTCGTCTGCGAGGGCTGCTGCAATGTCGGCCACGAAGTCACGAGGACGCTCAAGGTCGTAGAACATGGCGATGCTGGTCATTGCCTTGACCTTCTGATCCGGACGCCGGCGGCGTAGGGCGTCGCCTGAGTAGAAGTCTTGGACGACGTCGTAGCCCTTCTCGATAGCGTACCGAGCGACATCGGACGGATCGAAGCCGAGGAAGCGCAGATTGCTTGAGCGGTAGCCGTCGAAGAGGGTGCCGTCGTTGCAGCCGATGTCGACCACGAGGTCTCCCGCTTCAAGCGGCACGATCTCTTCGATCGCGTGTGCGATCCCGTGAAGGTTCTCCGTCATTGTCTTGTTCACGCCGCTCCGGTACCAGTAGGAGCTGTAGAGGATCGAACCCGGAACGCTGTGGCGGGTCTGTATGAGGCCGCAGGCCTCTTGGTCCCGCGTCATGTCACAACGGACGAGCTCGAGAGGCAGCGCGCGCTCCACGGGTTGGTCGCCCTTCGGATCTGCGAAGGCGCCCGCGATGCGTTGATCGCCGAGCGAGAGAACTGGCGCGAGGTGTTGGCTGTCACAGATGCGGCAGCTGGTGCGGGTGACGAGACTCGTCCGCGGGGTGGGCTTACGATCTGTCAAAGCTTCCTCTCTGATTCCTCGAAGTACCGTTCGTATGTCAACTTCGCCAGGATTCGCTCTCGCATCCTGGCTCCGCGCGACCGCGAGTCGACGCTGATGAGATACGCAATCAAAGCATGCTGGAGAGGTCCAGGGAGACCGTAACCGCCGGTCGTCCAGAGCGCACGGCAGCGCATCACAGCGAAGGGAGCATACTCACCGTAGCCGCCAGCCTGCCAGCCTATTTCGAGCGTGTCGCTTACATCTCGACTTTGGCCGTTGATAGTCCGCGGCTGCCCATGCTTGCTGGACTGGCATCGAGCGATCACCCCGCTCACAGTTCGATGAGTACGCGTGACAGCGGATAATTTCGAGTTCCGATCGAAGACAAGACTCGGCGACGGCGCGGGCGGAAACCTGCCGGCCTCCCCGAGCAAAGATACAGGAGCAATTGTCAAGAGTTGTGGATGAGCGGGTGAAGGATCATCAGGCGGCGACCCTCTGGTCGGTCATTTCATCCTCGCGGTTGGCGTCGTCGGTGACCGGGATGCCGTCCTTGAACTTCACGTAGCGGAAGGCGCTGATCGCCTTACCGTTGTCGGGCACCGCGTAGGTCGAAGACGTAGTGCAGATAGACGTTCGCGAGCAGCGGCGATGCCGATGCTCCTTGCGGAACCCCTTCCGTGCTCTCCGTCCACGCCCCGTCATCGATGACCCCCGCGGCCATCCATTTCTGGATCAACCGCAGGACCCGCTTGTCCGCGATCCGGTGCTCAAGGAACTTCGCCAGCCAGCGATGGTCAAGGCTGGTGAAGAACTCGCGGAAATCCGCGTCGAGCACCCAGTTCACCTTCTTGCGCACGATCCCGACCGACAACGCGTCCAACGCGTGATGCGGGGAGCGTCCCGGCCGGAACCCATACGAAAACCCGAGAAAGTCCGTCTCATAGATCGCATTCAGCACCTCGACGACCGCCCGCTGAAGGATCTTGTCCTCCAGCGCAGCGACACCGAGCGGCCGCAGCCGCCCGTCCGCCTTCGGGAGGAACACTCTCCGCGACGGCCTCGCCCGATAGCTCCCACGATGAACCCGAGCATGGAGATCCCGAAGGTTCGCCTCGAGATCCTGCCCGTAGTCCGACCATGTCACGCCGTCCACCCCTGGCGCGGCCTTCGGGCGGATCGCCCAGTACGCCGCCCGGAGACGTTCGACATCGACGTGGTGCAGGAGCGCCGTGAACCGCGCAGCCCTGTCCTTTCTTGCCGCTCGGCGCACACGATCCAGCTCACTGAGCGCGCTGGGTCCGGCCCTGAGTCCGGAGCGCGTTTCGCTGGCCATGCTCCCCTCGGCCGATCCCCTTCCCTCCACCGACTCCGCCGCCCCACCCTGGGCGTTGTTCACCGGCTTCGCAGGTACTACGAGATCGTCTGACTTCCCACGATCGTCCATCACGGGATTACGGCCACAGGCCTTCCCCGCACGACCCGCCTTACCATCACCATCAGCGAGTGATCATGGGATCTCCCGGTTCTCGCGCATGGAGATTCCGCGCATGCATGGGTTCTCGGACCCCGCGAGGTCCGCCGACGGCTCGCGAAAGCGCCGCCGGCGATGTTGCCTTCCGCCAGTTGTGAGAGCGTCAGCACCTCGACGGCAACCAATTTCGGGGCTCTATAGCCCAGCCTACGCGTACCCCTACCGACGCTTCGCCCACGCCCTCACGGACGCCGGCGCACGGCTCGGGGCCACCGTGGATCGCTACTCCTTCGATGTAGAGCTCTCTCATCTCCTTCTCCATGCCGGCTTATCCCGGCGCCGCCACAACATCTGGGTATAGCTCAAGATACAGTGCCGGGAACCTTTCCCCGAGCGCTTCGACCCGACGCCTCCTCCCATGTGTGGAATCTGCGGCAGCACAGACGACGACCGCGGCCACGCCGTGGGGCGGATGAACGACCGTATGGTCGCCCGCGGGCCTGACGACGATGGCGTTTACATCGATCCCGAGAGCCGTATCGCCCTGGGCGCCCGTCGCCTCAGCATCCTCGATGTGGACGGCGGCCACCAGCCGCTATCTAACGAGGACCGGACCGTGTGGGCCGTTCTCAATGGCGAGATCTACAACTACCCGGCGCTGCGCGACCGTCTGCTGGCCCGCGGTCACGAGCTCACGACGGGTACAGACACGGAGGTGCTCGTGCACCTCTACGAGGACTTTGGCGACGAGCTGGTGCACGCGCTCGAGGGCATGTTCGCCTTCGCGGTCTGGGACGCCAAGCGGTGCCGGCTTCTGCTGGCGCGGGATCGCTTCGGGGAGAAGCCGTTGTTCTACGCCGAGCACGCGGGAGAGCTGGTCTTCGCATCGGAGCTGGATGCGCTCGTTGAGGGAGCGCGGCTCGGGGCGGACCTCGACGCGGCGGCGGTCGATGCCTACTTCGTCCTGGGCTACGTGCCAGGGCCTGGCACGATTCTTGAGGGCGCGCTACAACTCCCGCCGGGCCACCGCTTGCTCTGGGGTCAAGCGGCGACCGGTCCGGTAGTGGAGGCCTACTGGCGTCCGCCCGAGAAGCCCGCTGGGAAGGGGCCCAAGATCGACGAAGAGCTCATGCTGGAGCTCGAGCGGCTGTTCGACGCATCGGTGGAGAGCCGCATGCTCTCGGACGTCCCGTTGGGGGTCTTTCTAAGCGGAGGCACCGATTCGATGCTGGTGGCCGCCTTCGCGGGGCGGCACTCGCGCGATCCGATCAAGACCTTCACGGTCGATTACGACGTGGGAACGGTCGGCGAGGCGACGATCGCTCGGGAGGTGGCTGGCCAGCTCGGCTGCGATCACCACGAGATGGTGCTGACCACGGCGGAGGTGAGCGCTCGGACACCGGCGCTCTTAGCTGGGCTCGATCAACCCCTCGCCGATCAGGCGCTGGTGGCGATGCACGCGCTCTCGACCTTCGCCCGGCCCGAGGTCACAGTGGCGCTGGGTGGGGAGGGCGCCGACGAGCTGTTCGGCGGCTATCCGCGATACCGCTGGCTCGAGCTGTCCGAACGCCTCCAGCGGACGGCGCCTGAACCGACCACCCGCCTGATGGGCCAGGCGGCGGGGCTGTTGCCCGCGTCTACGGCCACCCACCGGCTCGCCACAATGATGAGCCCAAAGCCGATGATCGACCGCCACCTCGACTGGGTCACCTCAGGGCGGCGGGAGGAGCGCTGGGCTCTCTACGGCAGCCAGCTGCGACCCACGCTAGCGAACGGTGGCGGAGGAGGTCATGCCGCGCTGCGGCAAGGGCTGGGGGATCGCTCCACAGCGGCACGCCTCATGCAGCTCGACTTTAACTACTGGCTTCCCGACGACGTGCTCGTCAAGGCCGATCGCGCGACCATGCGGTCCTCGCTCGAGATGCGGACCCCCTACCTCAGCCGGCACCTCGCCGAGTTCGCATCGAGCATACCGACCTCCACGCATCTCAAGGGCGGGGGCAAGCAGCTCCTGCGTCAGCTCGTCCGACGGTGCGTGCCGGCCGAGGCCGGGCGCCCCAAGCAGGCGTTCCGGGTGCCCGCCGCCGAATGGCTGCGCGGGCCACTATGGTCCACTTTCGAGGACCAGGTCGCCCGCGGCTCGTTGTACGAGGAGCAGTGGTTTGACCGCGGCGCGGTTGCGGCAGCCTTCGAGGAGCACCGTCGCGGAGCCGCGGACAAGACCCCCGTCCTATGGCCGCTGCTGGCCCTTGGTCTGTGGCTGGACCGCGTCCGGGGCCGGAATGGAGCGTAAGCCTCGGGTCCTCGTCATCACGCCTGACTTTCCGCCTGCGGTGGGCGGGATCCAGACCCTGGTGCACAGAATCGCGGGCCACTCGGAGCGGCTCGCCACGCGCGTGCTTTCCCTCCCGACTCCGGGCTCGGACCGCTTCGACGTCGAAGGGCGCCTCGACATCCGCCGCTCACCGAAGTTGGGCGGCACCCGGTGGGCCGATGTTGCGGCGCTCAACGCCTTCGCCATCAGGGAGGCGGTTCGCTTTCGGCCCGAACTGGTCCTGAGCGCGCACATAGTGGCCGCGCCCGCGGCTTGGACGATCGGCCGGGCCACCGGGAGCGCGACGATCCAGTACCTCTACGCGGACGAGCTCAGGGGCCGGCCGAAGCTCGCCCGTTTCGCCGTTCACCAGGCGGACGCCGTGGTGGCAATTAGCAGCTACACCTCTCGGCTGGCCGTGGAGGCCGGAGCGGATCCTGACAAGGTCCGTCTCATTCCGTGCGGGGTCGACCCTGCACGGGTCTCCGCCAACGGCCGACGTGCCGACGCCCCGACGATGATCACCGTGGCGGGGCTGACCTTCTCCTACAAGGGCCACGACGTGGTTATGAAGGCTCTGCCGCTCGTACGAGGGCGAGTGCCCGACGCGCGCTGGCTGATCGTGGGCGATGGCCCGCTGCGCGGGGCGCTCAAGACCCAGGCGACGCTCATCGGGGTGGATGAGCATGTCTCCTTCTTGGGATCCGTGAGCGACGAGCGACGCGACGAGCTCCTGTCCTCTGCGCACGTCTTCGTTATGCTGAGCCGTCTTCCGGCAAGCGGCGTGGGTGGAGAGGGCTTCGGCATCGTGTACCTCGAGGCTGGCACCCATCATCTGCCGGTCGTAGCCGGCAACGTCGCCGGGGCGCTTGACGCGGTGGTCGACGGGGAGACCGGCGTGCTCGTGGACCCCACCGATCACGTTGCGGTGGCTGACGCGATCGCGGACCTCCTGCTCGACCCCGACCGGGCGCACCGGCTCGGGGAGGGCGGGGCCCGCCGCGCCGCAGAGCTCTCGTGGCCGAACGTGGCCCGGCAGGTAGAGGAACTCGTGCTGGACCTCGTCTCCCGATCCAGATGAAGGTCCTCTACCTGAGCCACACGGCCGCCGTGAGCGGCGGCGAACGGTCGTTGCTCGACTTGCTTGGTGCGCTGCCGACGTGCGTCTCGCCGGTGGTGGCCTCACCTGAGGGCGAGCTTGCCCAACTGGTCCGCGGAGCGGCCGTCCACCATGAGCCGGTGACGGGAACGGCCGGGAGCCTTCAGCTCCACTGGCGCAGGACGCCCCAAGCATGCGCCGAGATGCTTGCAGCTGCTCTCCAGATGAGGCGGCTGGTGAAGCGTTATCGCCCCGATCTCGTGCACGCGAATTCGATCCG
>JAABUR0100010057.1_pt1 | contig 10480 bp, 10 predicted proteins | sample 5560091 | NCBI WGS metagenome assembly JAABUR01 (sample SAMN10711879, study PRJNA513375) | rock metagenome | isolation source: Antarctica rocks | place: Antarctica: Victoria Land, University Valley sud
TTGGGGCTGCGCGCCCGGGTAGGACTGCTGATGCTGTTGTGGCTCGTACGGTTGCGTATGAGAGTGCCCCGCTTGTTCGGGCGCCCCCGCCTGAGACTGCTCCGTCGGGACGTCATCGCCATGCTGCGGCGGAGGGGGGTACTCATTCGAGGACATGCCGCTAACCCTGCGCGGCGAATCTGTGTGTCGGCTGTGCTCTGGGTCAGCGTGTCCTAGGAGCCCGCAGCTGGGCGTCGCGGCGTTCCGGGTCCACGCCACCCGCCGGCGGTCACTCATAGGGATTGGTGGGCTGCTCGACCGGTCGCTCCGACGTTGCCGCGAGGATCGGGTAACCGGGTCTGCCAGGCATGGTGCGCGCGTAGCTGCCCGTGACGGTGACCCACCCGCCGGTCGGCGGCCGCGAACGGGCCTGGACGAACACCTCGACCGGTCGGGCGTCGGCGGCGCAGCAGGTGATGACCAGCCTGGCCAGGATGAAGCCGTCCGGTCGCTGTGTCAGCACGAATCCGGTCAGTTCGACACGCTGGCTCCGCAGGGTGCGCCCGGCGTCCCACAGGGCGCGGGTGGTGAACTCCAGCAGAACCAGGCGGTGTGGCGAGGAACCGGTGAGTGCTGGAAAGCCGGTCGGAGGAGCCGCGCCGACGGCCCGTACCGGCGCATGGCTGGCCGTGAACGTGCTCAAGGCGGGCGGCGAGATGACCAGAATGGCGACCACCGGAGCGATCATCAGCCAGCCTGCGTGAACCGCCCCGCTCCGGCGAACGGACACTGCCCCACCGATGGAGTGCCGATCCTCAACCATTGGCTGATCCTGAACCGACGGCTGGTCCTGAACCGCCCGCGCGCCCCGAACCACCCGTCGAGCCTGCACCAGCCGCGCCAAGGCGATAGCGAGCATGGCCGCTCCTGCAAGCACGGTTTCCGGCCGAGCCGCCGGCCTGACGTAGCGCAGCAGCAGTTCGCTGGCACCCAGTCGGAGCAGCGCGGCTCCCAGCAGCAACAGCAGGTAGGCCTGCGTCCGGCCGTTCACAACAGCACCGCGCCGGTGACCGTCGACGCGAGCAGGGCGATCAGCCAGGTCAGCGGTGCGAACCGCAACGCGAAGGTGCGGCCGAAGGTTCCGGCGTGCATCGCGACCAGCTTCACGTCCACGGCTGGGCCGACGACCAGGAATGCCAGCCTGGCGGTGAGCGAGAACTGGCTGAGGCTTGCCGCGATAAAGGCGTCGGACTCACTGCACACCGCCAGCACTACGGCCAGCGCCGCCAGGCCGCACACCGCGGTGACCGGGTTGCCGGCCACCGCCGTCAGCAGTTGCTCGGGCACGACCGCCGCCACAGTGGCCGCGCTGGCAGCGCCGACCACCAGCAGGCCCATCGTCTGCGCGATGTCGTGGCTGGCGGTGGCGAGGGCTCGACCGCTGACGGTGCCCGAGCCGTGATCGTGCTGTCGCCGGCGAACCGGCAGCGGCCAACCGGTCATCGACCACAGCCAGCCCATCAGCACGGCGGCGCAGAGCGAGGCGACGAATCGCGCCAGCACGACGGCGGGGTGACCGGGAAACGCCACCGAGGTTGCCACCAGAACCACTGGATTGATGGCGGGTGCGGACAGCAGAAAGGCCACCGCCGGCCCCGGTCGAACCCCGCGGCGGGACAGGCTTGCCGCCACCGGAACGGAGGCGCACTCACATCCCGGAAGCAGTGTGCCCGCCAAGCCGGCCAGCGGGACCGAGAGCCCTGGCGCGGCGGGAAGGGCACGGGCAAAGAAGGCAGGCGGAACCAGCACGGAGACCAGGGTCGACACCGCCACACCCAGGACGGCAAACGGTGCGGCCTGCACGCAGATGGCGATGAACACGGTGGTCCAGGCCTGTACCCGAGGGTGGCTCAGTTCGCTGCCGAGGAGCACCCGTGCCAGCGCGGCGGCGGCCAGGATCGCACAGATGGCGTCAGTTGCTTCGAGACGGCGCGCAGACCACCGCTGCCGCCCAACCGTCCGTTCGGTGCTCGCCATGGCTCAACCCTGACGGCTACCCGGATTCGGGGGAACCGTCCGCTCGGGATTGTGGATATGTAGGCGTTATGCCGGTTGACAAAGCAGAGGGGTCGGCCTAAAATTGGGGTATGGCAAAGCAGGAGTTCTCGGTCCCCCAGTTGGCGGCGATGATCCCGACCGAGGCAGACGCCTACCTCCTGCTCGAACAACTCCGCTGGGGCGGTGCCCCCGAGGGGTGCCCGAAGTGCGGCGAGGCAGGCAAGTGCACCTACCTGGCACCGAAGAACGGCGACTCACGCGCCACCCGGACGGGCAGCAACAGCCAACGCCGGGTGTGGCAGTGCAAGGGGTGCCGCAAACAGTTCTCCGTCCTCACAGACACGGTGATGCACGGCTCGAAAATCCCGGTCCGCACCTGGCTGTTCGTCATGTTCGAGGTCGCCGCGTCGAAGAACTCCGTCAGCGCGTGGGAGATCAGCCGCAAATATTCGATCAAGAACGAATCGGCGTGGTTCATGCTGCACCGTCTCCGCGAGGCCATGGCGATGGAGCCAGTCGCTGGCCTGCTCGGCGGCGCGGTCCAGGTCGATGAGACGTGGGTCGGTGGGGAGCCGAAGAACCGGCACCGCCGCAGCAAGCTCGAAGCGGACCGGAAGAAGGGACCAACCGACAAGCAACCCGTCGTGTCCCTCGTGCACTACGAGACGCGGCAGGCACACGCCCGCGTCGTCGCCGATGTGACCGGCAAGTCTCTGCTGCCAGCCATCGAAGAGATGATGGACACCAAACGCACCCACCTTCACACCGACGGCGGCGCTGGCTACCGCAACATCGCCAGCCAGTTCGCCGCGCACGAGACGGTGGACCACAACGCCGGGGAGTACACGCGCGGCAACATCTCGACCAACTTGAACGAAGGCTTCCACTCACAGCTCAAGCGGTCCATCGACGGCACCCATCACCACGTCTCCGTGGTGCACTTGCAGCGGTACTTGGACCAGATGGCGTGGATGTACACCAACTGCATGCTCACCGACTCCGACCGGCTACGGAAGCTCGTCGGTAACGTTGAGGGCCGACGCCTCACCTACAAGCCAATGGTCGCCCGGGTGGACTTCTAAAATACGACCGGAAGTCCACCCGGTGCGCTAAGATCGCAGGGAACAACTAAACACCGCGTGGAGCGGACGGGTTACGATCCCGCTGGGGAGACTTCCAAGGGTGCTCCCGGCAACCATGCCCCGCCCCGTTCCACCCGCCCCGCCCCTGACTGGCTGTCAGAGACCGGGACGGGCAGCGTTAACGCTGGATTGCCTCACTGGGTTGTGAGGGTCCAAACGTCCCGGTGATGATGGCCCCCTGGTCGGAGATCTCATTGTCACTGGCTTCTCTCGGCCCCGCCTCCACGGCGGGGCCGAAGTCGTCTGAGGATGCGTCCGGAAGTGCCCACAGGCCGGGTCGAACACTCCGAACCTTCCCGCCGTTCCTCTTGAGGTAGTTCAGGCCGCTCTTGACCGTCAACTGGTCTTCCTGCCGACCGACGGACCTCAACTGATTCACGACCTCCCGCGTTTCAGCTGGCCTGCCGATCTCCTTCATCGCGTGCAGAATGGCATCGCTCTTGCTGTACCCCTGCCACATGTTCCGGGTCTCCGTATCTAGAGTCGGATCGATTACTACTAGCTCAGAAAGAGATTCACTCGTCTTGGACGGAACGGCAGAGCGCCCGCGGTCATAGTTTTCGCGGGCGTACTCCAAACCCCGCTGTGCCAGCTCCAACTCGTCTACGCGCCCTTGACGGATCAGGACTCGCTGCTGGTCGGTCTGGAGTGCAGCCCGCTCGGCCGCTAGATCCGCGGTGACCCGCTGAAGCGCTGCATTAACGTCCACTAGGAACCCCCTTCCCGGTTGGTGGGTACACCGAACAACGTACACCCCGTGCGCTGTACCCCCAAACGTAATTTCAGGTGCTGGGGTACATCACCCGATGCAACGGCCCGGAGAGAGACGCGCAAAGGGGTGCGGGGTGCAGGGGGTGCGGCGGCGTAGCCTTGGCGCATGAACACACCGCCAGATGATGACGACGTGGACCCGCTGGAGTTTGTTCGCGCGGTGCTGCACATCTCCCGCGAGGACGCCGCCGAGGTTCGTCGGCATGCTGCCGACAAGGGCACCAAGGCCGACAACAACGAAGGCAACAAACGGGCCGCCCCAGACGCCGCCCCGTCCGGCTGAACGGTCCGGCGGGCGTCCGGGGACCGCGCGCTTCGTGCTCAGTAGGCCCAGTCGGCTACCGGAGCGACCGCACCGTCGGGCGTGTAGGACAACACCCCAGACCTAGGACCGGGGAACATCACAGTCCCGGTGACCACGGCACCCGGGTTCAGTCCCGACCCGGGCGCAAGGGCGTGTGGCTGGTTCCCGCCGCCCTCCTGCTGGTACTGCATACCGGCAGAATCAGACAGGGTGAACGACCCCGGCCCGTACATCAACACCTGCTGCCCGGTGTTGCGGATCGTGACCGTGAAGGTGACGAACTCCCCGGTCGGGGACTTGTAGGACGTGCCATCGCTCGCGGCTGTCACCGGCCGACGCACGGTCACCACCGCACCGGCAACCGAACGCGGAACCCCCAGCACGCCCCGGATCGCGCCGGGCGCAGGTGCCGGGGACGACGGGGTGACCACCCCGGACGGGGTGATAGTGCCCGACGAGGGCTGTGTGTGCGACGAGCCCGCAGGGGCGGTGCCGCTGCACCCGGTCAGGGTGAGCACCGCTAGGACCGCTACCACCGGGGTTCGCATGACGCGGACCTTAGCGCACGCCCCGCTGACGGCGCCCCCTGTTCACGCCGTGTCTAGTCCTCAGTCGAAAGCTCAGCGGGTGCCTCGTCATCGAACGGGAGCATGACGCGGTACCCGCAATGGGCGTGCGGCTTCCGGTCGGGACCTGTCTTGCGCTGAGCCTCCCGACATCTGATCTCTATCAGTTCCGAGAAGCACCGCCAAGCGACAAACTCCGGGTCGAATCGCGTCCCACCACACCGGGGGCAATCTCCCTCGGTGCCAGCCTTGACGAGTGTGAATTCCCGTCCGGCAAGTGGCTTGTGTAACGCATCCCTGAGCGCTAGGTCTACGTCGTGGGCGAACGTGAACTCTCCTGTGCCGTCGCACATTGAGCACATGGCGAGCTTCTCTGTGAAGGTCGTGATGATGCGACGGGCATGCACGACGCGAACCTCATCGCCGTCCGTTGCGGCTAGCAGCTCGGCAAGTTCAGGTTTCATGACCGGCAGTGTATGGCTCATGGTCCGCCACCGCCTTGCCTTCCTGCTTTGTCAACCGGCATAGCGCCGATATGTAGCAAGCCTGTGGATAACGACTAGGCGGGCCGAGCGACCTGGGCGGTCCCGGGCAGGGCGAGCCGGACGGAGGTGGTTGGCATGCGGCACCTTGAGTGGGCATGGGGAGTGGCGCATAAAACAGGCCGGTAGCTGGTCGGGACGTGCGTTGACAGCCCTCTGCATCCCGGCGCATAGTCGGACGGTGTCAGCAATCCGGCGTGTGAGTTCGGTCGACGGCGTGCGGGTGGCTGTCTACGAACATGGCGACCCAGCGGCGCCGACGGTGGTGCTTATTCACGGTTACCCGGACAACGCCGGAGTGTGGAGCAGCATCGCGGGGGAGTTGGCCCAGCGCTATCACGTCGTGAGCTACGACGTTCGGGGTGCCGGCGAGTCGGACAAGCCCGCACAGTGCGCCGCGTACCGGCTCGAGCATCTCGTGGACGACTTCACGGCCGTCATCGAAGCGACCAGTCCTGATCGGGCGGTCCACGTCGTGGCACATGACTGGGGGTCGGTTCAGGGGTGGGCATGCGTGCTCAGCGAGTCGCTGCGGAGCCGGATCGCGAGTTTCACCTCGATCTCCGGTCCCGATATCGAACAGACCGGCCAATGGCTGCGCAGCAATCTGCGTCCGTCCAGTCGGGCGCTGGGCAAGATCGCCCGTCAGCTGAGCGACTCCTATTACGTGGCGCTGTTCCAAGTACCGATGCTGCCCGAACTGGCGTGGCGCTCGGGTGCCGTGGACTTACTGTTGCGGCTGGTCGAGCGGCGTGGCACCCAATCCACCGCGAGCGACGGCTATCGCCGGTCCTGGCCTGACAAGCTGAACGGCCTGCAGCTCTACCGGGCCAATCTGCTTCGAGTCGGGGCCCCGCAGCCCCGCACAACCGACATCCCGGTGCAGGTGCTGGCACCGACGGCGGACCCCTTCGTCAGCACCTCCCTACAGCTTGAAGCACCGCAGCCGTTCGTCCGCAACCTCACGCTGCGCTCGATTGCCGGGGATCACTGGATCATTCGCACCCGCCCCGAGGTCGTCGCTGCCGCCGTCACCGAGCTCGTGGAGCGGGTCGAAGCTGACGTCCTGAGTTCGGCCGACTAGCGCGGCGGGAGCAAACCGTATGCGAGCAGTGTCGTGCAACCTCATGTGGCTTGCTCTGCCGTATCTGGCTGTATATCACTGTATTGCTGACGTACCTATCGTTGGATCGAGGGGATAGCCATGACCGACCCGATAGCACCGAGCCCCACTGTTCCGCCGATCGAGCCGGGACCGACCGTCCCCCCGATCGCGCCTGACCCCGTGCCATCGCCGGAACCGGGTCCCGGTCCCGTGCCTGGGCCCGGCCCCGGTCCCGTGCCTGGGCCGCCGGCACCGGTCCCCACGCCTCCCATTCCGACCCCGGGTCCCGGTCCGGTGCCTGGGCCGCCGGCTCCCGTGCCAGGTCCGATGGGTTGATAAACGGGTGGATGTGAAGATTTCGCGTGCTATGTTCGTGCCGCCAACTGGTCGACCTACCGCAGGGAGGGTGGAAATCATCAACGTCACATCAACCCCGGTGTCCTCCTCCGCTGGCCGTGCGGTTCGCCTGCGATAGCAGGCTGCGTCAGCAGACGGAGCGAGCGCCTCTGTCCTGATCGGAAGGCCTCATGTTCGCTGCCGAACTGCCATCCAGACGCTCGGCAATCGTCACCTCACTTCGCACCGCGGGGTGTGTCTTCGCCGAGGACGAAGCCGACCTCCTGCTCTCAACCGCTCGGAGCCCCACCCACCTGACTGCCATGGTGGACCGACGGGTTGCTGGCGTGCCTTTGGAGTACGTCCTCGGCTGGGTTGAGTTCTGTGGTCTGCGGATAGCGGTCGAGCCGGGGGTGTTCGTTCCTCGCCGCCGCACCGAATTGCTTGTCTGCCAGGCGCAAAAACTGATCCGATCGAGAGCAGTGCTGCTCGACATGTGTTGCGGGTCCGGCGCGGTCGGGGCTGCTGTCGCGGGCGCTGTCAGCGAACTGGAGCTCTATGCGGCCGACATCGATCCCGCAGCGGTGCGGTGCGCGCGCCGGAATGTCGCGAGCGTCGGCGGTCACGTCCACCAGGGTGACCTGTACGAGCCGCTGCCGCCCTCGCTTCAAGGGCGCGTCGAGGTGCTGGTTGCGAATGCGCCGTACGTGCCTAGTGATTCCATCGCGATGATGCCGCCCGAGGCTCGCGATCACGAGCCTTTGATCGCGCTCGACGGTGGACCGGATGGGCTCGACGTGCAGCGCCGGGTCGCCGCGGGAGCACCGTTGTGGCTGGTTCCTGGAGGGCAACTGCTCATTGAAACAAGCGAGCGCCAAGCGGACTCGACCGCCGAGCTGGTGGCTTGCTACGGGCTGATCCCGCAGGTGATCCGCTCCGACGAACTCGACGCCACGGTGGTGCTCGGAACGCTGCCGTGAAGTGTGGCGACCGAACGGGTGAAGGACCGTGAAGACGATGGGAATATATCTTCCCCTTAGACGGTGAGCGGATATGCTCTCAGAGCGTTAGTGAGGCCATATGCTCCCGGGTAGAAGGGAAGACCATGACAACGTCACCGAGTCCGCGCCGATGGGCGCGCGTGCTATCGGCGCCCCGCGACACGTGACCTGGGAACCGGGCTCGTAACGCCAGGCGACATCGTGAGAGTCGTGCCGAGCGACCAAGCGCGCGGCGGAGGTCTGCGGTCGTGCCAGGCCAGCTAGGTGGGCGTCCCGTTCAGGCAAATCGTCGCCGCGGACCGCGCCGTCCCCGATGAACCGCTCTGTCGAGGCCCCTACTTGGTCGAGTTTCTAGCTCGGAAGTATGTAATTCAGTGATGGCAGGAGCTCTGCTCGGTAGAGGGGCTTGGGGTCACGAGAACATGTTGCTCGGCGCTCATCGATGAACTGAGACGAGCCGGAAACTGACGGACAAGCCGGGTCACCTGCGCCCGCAGTGCCCATGCGTAGGACGTGCAACGGACTAGCCGGACTTGCTGACGAGCAGGTAGGCCTGTGGGGTCTTCTCCCGTTCGCCGGGTTCTCGGACCAGGCGTGCCTGCACCGAGAAGCCGGCATCCTCGAGAAGGGACTCGATGCGCTCGGGCGTCAACCGGTAGGCGTCGAGTCGGACGTCGTGCCCGTACCCATGATCGATGAGGACGCGCTCGTCGCCGACCTGGAACGCCAGCAGTAGGTACCCGCCGACCGACAGCACGCGGTGGAACTCGGTGAAGGCTGTGGGCAGCAGCGCGGGTGGCGTGTGAATGATCGAGTACCAGGCCACCACCCCGCCGAGGCTGGCGTCCTCGGCATCGATCACGTCCAGGGTGCCCTGTTCGAACCGGAGCCGCGGATGATCACGGCGGGCCACCGCGATCATGGCAGGGGACAGGTCGATGCCGAAGACATCGAGCCCCAGGGAGTCGAGGTGTGCGGTGATCCTGCCGGGGCCACAGCCGGCGTCCACCCCCGTCGCGGGACTGGTGTCGCGCACCAGGTCGGCGAAGGCGCCAAGCATCGCCCGGTCGTAGGGCTTGTTCGTGAGCTCGTTGCGAAGCAGGTTGGCATAGGACTCGGCGACGGTGTCGTAAGCGGTGCGCGTGGAAGCCAGAAACTCCGGTGGGTAGCTCACGACGGGGACGCTAGTTGCCGGCACCGACAGATGGCACCACCTAGGAGATCGCCCCGCCGACTCGGTCGAGCAATGTGGCTGTAGCGTCGGAACGCCATCAGCCAGCCCGAAGCTTCTGCGGAGCGAGCATTGAACAGTCACGCCGGTACGCCACAGGACACCCTCGACTACTTCCAGAACTGGTTGTCCTACCGGCGATGGTTCCTGCGGATTCCTGGTGTACAGGTCGCGGTCGCCGTGGTGGGTGAGCAGCGGATCTCGGCGGCGTTCGGGAAGGCCGACGCCAGCACTGGTGAGCTGTTGGGAACGCAGCACCTGTTCCGGATCGCCTCGCATTCCAAGACGTTCACCGCGGTGGCGGTGCTACAGCTGCTCGAGCAGGGCAGGGTTCGTCTCGATGACACGGTCGCGACGCACCTGGCGGAACTGGCCGGCGGTCGGATCGGTGAGGTCACTGTGCGTGAGTTGCTGAGCCACGGTGGTGGTGTGATCCGGGACAGCGAGGACGGCGACTTCTGGCAGTTGCACCGCGACTTTCCGGACCGGGCCGAGCTGATTCGCGTTGCCGCCGCGCCGAGTGCGGCTGTGCTCGCGCGCAACGACCGGTTCAAGTACTCCAACATCGCCTACGGCTTGCTCGGCCTGATCATCGAAGCGGTGACCGGCAGCAGCTACGCCGACTCGGTGAATGAGACGATCGTGGACCGCCTCGGATTACGCGACACCGGCCCGGACCTGCCGGAGCAGCGGCGTGCCGATCTCGCCGCCGGGCACAGCTCGCTGTCCTACGCCCCGGACCGCACGGTGATCGACCACGTCCGCACAGGTGCGTTGGCTTCGGCGACCGGTTTCTACGCCACTGCGGCTGACCTGGTCGCGTTCTACACCGCGCTGCTGCCTGGTGAGAACCGGCTGCTGACTGAGGACTCACTACGCCAACTGCGCCACCGCGCCTGGCAGGTCAAGGACGCCGAGGTCGGCTATGGGCTGGGGGTGTTCCTCAACCGCATCGGGGACCGCGACCTCATTGGTCACGGTGGTGGTTATCCCGGGCACATCACCCGAACGCTGACCTGCCTTGAGAGCAGGGTGGTCGTGGCCGTGCTGACCAACGCCATCGACGGGGCGGCCGAGTCGTTGGCGACAGCGTTGTTCCGGTTGCTGGATCTGGGTGCGGGCGCCACGCACGAGCCGGCAGAGGACGCGGGTCGTTTCACCGGTCGGTTCTCGTGGCTGTGGGGCGTGCAGGATGTTGTGCTGATCGACGGTCACCTCTTCGCGGTGAACCCGACCGCACTCAATCCCGCCGACGACGCCGCTCCACTGGAGGTGGTCGACGGCTCGACGCTCAAAATTGTGGGCGGCCCGGGCGGTGGCGCGGTGGGCGAGCTGATGCACTACGACTTCGCCCCCGACGGCTCCATCCGTACCGTCCGGGGCGGCAGCGGCATGACCATGACCCCCTTCACCCACCCCGACCAGCGCACCGACTAGCAGGGCCC
>JAABUR0100010058.1_pt1 | contig 10479 bp, 11 predicted proteins | sample 5560091 | NCBI WGS metagenome assembly JAABUR01 (sample SAMN10711879, study PRJNA513375) | rock metagenome | isolation source: Antarctica rocks | place: Antarctica: Victoria Land, University Valley sud
CCAGCAGGTACAGATCGATGAAGATGCCCTGCAGCAGACCATAGGGCCAGAACAGTGGGCTGGACTCCGCGCCGCCGTACAGCAGCTGCATGAGCAGGAAGTTCAGGAACACCAACGCGGTGGCCGCGCCCGGCTTGCGGACGATCGCAATGCCCGTGATCAGCAGGAACATGTAGGGAAGGTCGTTGATCGCGAACGCATGCGCGAACGGAATGCCCTCGGTCAGCGGCGTGATGAACTGATCGCCGATCAGGTTGTCATACACCTCCAGCAAGACCCCGAGGATGGCGATGACCAGGATGTCCTGGGTGGTCCACCGGCGGCTGATCTCCCCCTGGCGCCGCGAGCGGCGGGTATCGCGGAAGACCAAGGCCAGTGCCGCAACGCAGACGGCCACGATGACCAGATAGACGACCACGTTGGCCGCGAAGGGCAACTGGAACGGTGTGTCACCGGTCAAGGACTTCGGGAAGAGTCCGGCGAGGACCAAGGAGTCACCTCCAGAGAACGAGCGGCGATCGCTGACGGCATGAACGCTAGAGACCGGTGCTTAATGGGCGGTGTCAACAAGGAAGCCACGCGGTGTGCGGCCGAGAAATTCTGGGCTCACCGAGGCGACGCCTCCCCGCCGTTCAGTCCCCGCAGCGTCGACGTGGTGACCTGCGGGCCGTGCGCGAGGAGCCCGGCACCTCAAATGCCGTACCGGTCGGTGAGGCCGGGAGCGAAGTCACCGACGACGGTCTGGAGTCGCTTACAGTTCTCCCTCAACTGTCGTTCTGCTTCGCGCAAGGCGAGCGCGAGCCGCCGGATCTCTGCCTGATTAGATGGCATGCTTGCGGGCCGACCCACTGGGAAGTCGGCGCCCGGGCGAGCACCGTCAGCGCCGCGTCGGTCAAGGCGCTGCGCGCGGCTTGCCGGTCGTCGTCCGCACCGCTGAGCAGCAATGCCCGCACGGCCGGGCCCATTCCCGTGCGGCCCGCAAGGGTGTGCTCGCCCCTCTGCGCGGTGGGACGAGGTGCATGCCGAGCAGCCGGTCGGGGTGTCTCAGCGTCAGTCTGGTGGACACGCTGGTGCTCCAGTCACTGCCCTGGCGAGGAACCGGTCGTCACCGAGGCGGGTCATCAGCTCGGCCCAGGCGCGGGCGATACGGTGCACGTCCCAGCCGATGCCGGCTGATGTGTCGAAAACCGTAGGCAGAGCAGGTAACGGGCAAATCGCGGCGCAGCTCACCCCGTCGGGCAAACTGGGCTGATGACCGTGGGTGAGGCCGAGAACAGTGCAACACCTGCTGCCGCAGACGATGGCGGTGATCGGTGGTTGCTGTTGGTGTATCGGGTGCCGTCGGAGCCAACCCGGTTGCGGGCGGCGGTATGGCGGCGGTTGAAGTCGTTGGGTGCGGTGTATTTGCAGAATTCCGCGGCGGCGTTGCCCTCTGGTGAGCGGGCTGAGCGGGCGTTGCGCCGGTTGCGGCGGGAAATTCTGGAGATGAACGGCTCGGCGGTGCTGCTGTCCTGCTCGGCGCTGGTCGGGGGACAGGACGTGGTCGCGCTGTTTCAGGCGGCGCGGGACAGTGAGTACGAGGAAATTCTGGACAAGTGCCGGGACTTCCACGCCGGGCTGGACAAGGAGTACGTGGCCAACCATTTCACCTACGGCGAGCTGGAGGAGAACGAGGTTGAGTTGGTGAAGTTGCACAACTGGTTCGGCAAGGTGGCCGAACGTGATGTGTTCGTGGCGCCGCGTCGACCCGCGACGGAGGAGGCTCTGGAGGCTTGCGAGCAGGCACTGGAGGCCTACGCAGCGCGGGTGTACGCCGAAGAGGGTGAGGGGAACTGAACAAGTCCCCCGCACCCTCTTGTCCAAGATGATCGAAGGCTACGACGGCGTGCGCCGCGTCATGCGGCGGATGCTGAGGGGCAGCAGGATGAACACCGCGACCGGAACAATCCACCAGAGCGCGGCGGTGGTCGAGCGGCTCGCCACGGAGGTGATCGCGAAGGCGATGACGACACCCAGCGCGACGCGCCAATCGTCGCCGACGATGAAGTCGTACCAGAACGCGCCGAAGGCACGCACTTTGTTGATCATGACCGGGTTGCTCCTTGACTGGTGGCTATACCGGTGGCGGCGGGCGGGACAGGCTTGGGGCGGAATAGGAGGACCAGCGACAACGCGTACAGGCCGATGGCCGGGATGAGGACAAGGAGCGCGGCATCGGAGCCGGGCCAGTGAGCGCCGGCTCCTTCGGCCCCCCAGAACGTTCCGAACGCGGTCAGCATGATCCCGACGATGAACTTCATGCTGTTCTCGGGGACCCGGGCCAGCGGGGCGCGCACGGCCAGCCCGACGACGGTGACCAGGAGCACGGCGGCGATCGCAGCCGCGGCGGCGAGTGGGATGTTGTGCTGGTTGCTGCCGAAGGTGAGGACGATGAACGCGACCTCGAGACCCTCCAACACGACACCCTTGAAAGACAGCGTGAAGGCGTACCAGTCGGGGACCGATCCGCGCCCTTCGGACCCGGCGCGCTGGGCCGCGGCCAGTTGGGTCTGGAAGATGAGGGTCTCGTCGTGCAAGGCCTTGTTGCCGCTGGCGCGCAGGATTGCCTTGCGCAGCCATTGCAGGCCGAAGACCAGCAGCAGACCGCCGACGAACAGCCGCAGACCACCCAGCGGGATGGCCGACACCGCCGGGCCGAGAACGGCGATGACGACGGCCAGGGTCAGCAGACCGGTGAGCACCCCGGTGATGGCCGAACGCCACTCGCGCGCCGTGCCGGCAGCCAAAATGATGGTCAGTGCCTCGACGGCCTCGACGATGCAGGCCAGAAAAACCGCGATGAACAGGGCTGAGCCGCTCACGAACTACTCCTCGCTGGTTCGGACACCGTGCCGTCCCCCGGCCCTACCGGCGGTGCTAGCGTAACAGCTGTTAGAGATGATGAGTAACCGTCGCTGGCCGCTGGTGTCGGGTTGTCGGTGGTGTAGGCCAAGCTGTGATCGGGGTCGAGCGCGATCCTCACCTGCTCGCCGCGGGGGTGGGCGTGCGCGTCGTGCACCGCGGTGATGAGGTGCTCCCCGGCGGCGATGACGTAGTCATAGCCTCGGCCGCGGTAGGCCACGTCGATCACCTGCCCATCGATGGCGTTGCCGGTCGGGGCCGCGGGTCCGGTGAGTGCAGGGGAGGCGATGATGCGGGTCGCAGCCGGGCGGATCAACACGCGCACGGTGTCGCCGACCGCGACGGGGCCGATGGTGCGGACGCGCAGGGAGAGCGCGTCGAGGCGGACGTGGCTGTAGTGGGCGTCGCAGTGGGCCACCCGGCCGGTCAGTTCGCCGGCGACGCCGGTGAAGCGGGCCACGAAGGGGGTCGCGGGTCGCCGATAGAGCTCTTCGGGCTCGGCGAGCTGGACCAGCTTCCCCTTGTCCAGGACCCCGATCCGGTCGGCCAGGGCGAATGCTTCGGATTGGTCGTGGGTGATGTAGACCGCGGTAGCACCGCTTTCCCGGCTCAGGGTGGCGATCTCCACCCGCAAGCGTTCCCGCAGGTCGGCGTCGAGATTGGACAGCGGTTCATCGAAGAGCAGGAGCTGCGGTCGAGCGACGACGGCCCTGGCCAGGGCGACCCACTGCTGTTCTCCACCGGACAGTTCGTGCGGGTACCGCTGGCCGTGCGCGCCCAGCCCGACGCGGTCCAGGACCGCGTGGACGCGTTCGCGTGCGAGCGTGTTGCTGAGCCAGCGTCGGCGCAGGGCGTAGCCCACGTTGCCCTGGACGGTCAGGTGCGGCCACAGGGCGTAGTCCTGAAAGACCATGGCCAGGTTGCGGCGTTCGGGAGGGAGGTGGCGGCGGCCGGCGCTGGCCAGCTGACCGCTGAGCCGGACCTGGCCGGCGTCGAGGCGTTCGATGCCGGCCACGCTGCGGATGAGGGTAGATTTTCCCGAGCCTGACGGGCCCAGCAGGACCAGGAATTGGCCCGGTTCGACGGCGAAGTCGACGCCGCCGAGCGCGGTGCACGGCCCGTAGCGTTTGACGGCGCCGCTGACCTGCACGTGGTGACCTGGTACGGCCTGTGAATCGGTGTTCATCCGGTTGCTCCTATCCGTCGCCACCCGGCTGGAGTGAGGACGCGAAACAGTGCCCACGCCACAGCGACGACGAGCAGGGCGAACAGGATCGCCAGGACTTCCATCGCGGTGCCCCCGCCGTAGTCGTAGTTGGCCAGCGCCTTGGTGATGCCGACCGAGACGGGGGGCTTGCCCGGCGGGTAGAGCAGCTGGGAGACGGGCAACTCCAGCAGCGTCGCAGCGAAGGTCAGCACCCACGCGGCGAGGATCGGTCGGGCCAGCAGCGGCAGCACCGTCCGCAGCCAGGAACCGACCATCCCCGCGCCGTGCACCCGTCCGGCCTCGCGGAGCGATTCCTGGACCTGGCTCACGCTGCCCAGCAGGACACGCGACGTCGCGGGCAGTGCGGTGGCCAGATATCCCAACAACAGCAACGTCGAGGTGCCATACAAATGCACGCCGAGCCGGTTGGTCAGGGGAAGGTTGTAGGTGAAGATATAACCGGCGGCGAACACGATGCCCGGCAGCGCGACCGCTGTGAGCAGCAACAGATCCAGGATCCGCCCGGTGATCCGGGTTCCACGTGCGGACAGCAGCCGCGCGGCGATTACCCCGAGCACCGCGGTGAGGGTCGCGGTGAGAAAGGCGAGCTCGGCGGAGAACAGCAGTGGATCGCGCAGCGCCGGGCTTTGCAACACGCGAGTGTAGTTGGACAAGGTCAGGCGGTGACTGCCCAGCAGCGATCCCAGACCATCGATCACCGACGCCGACAGAGCACCGAAACTGGGCACCCCCAGGCCGATGACCGACAGACCGAGGAGGGCAGCGATGCTGACCACCTGCGTCGGCGGTGACAGTGTGTGGCGGCGAGCGGGGCGACTGCGCCCACCCAGGACCCGGTAGCTGCGACCCCGCAGTGCGCGGGTCTGGGCGAGTAGGGCCAGTCCCGCCATGCCCATCAGGACCCACCCGACCGACGCGGCGACCGGGAACTGCACGGGGAAGCTGTCGATCGCGTTGTACAGGGTGAAGGTCGCCACCGGGTAGTGCGCGTCGTTGGCCAACGTCGCGGCCACCCCGAAATCGCTCACCGATTCGGCGAACACGATCGCGAACGCCGACCAGCACGCCGGTGCCAGCAGCGCCAGCACGATTCTGCCCGCCGCCGCCCGGCCACCGCCGTGCACCCGCGCCGCCGCCTCGAACTCCTCCCCCAGGCCACGCAACGCCCCCGAGAGCGCCAGGTAGGCGAAGGGCACACCCTTCACGCTCAACACCACGATCACCCCGACCGGCCCGTAGAACAGGTTCCGCAGGCCCGTGGCAGGCACCCCCATCACGTCGAGAACCCCGGCGGGTTCCAGCAGCCGCTCCCACCCCAGAGCGATCAGGTAGGACGGCGCCAACAGCAACGCGAACATCGAGGCTGCCCACCACCGACGGCCCACCACGTTGGTGCGCAGCACGCTCCACGCCACCCCCGCGCCGAGGGCTGTGGCCAGCGCTGCCGCCGCAACCCCGACGACCAGAGAGTTCAGCGTCCCGCGCAGCAGGGTGCCGGCGAAGGCGTCCCGAAATCCCTGCAGCGTGAACCACGCACTGCCCTGCCCGAGCAGGTGCGGGCTGAAGGCCACCAGCAGGAACAACACGATCGGCAGCACGAGGATCGCGACGATCACCAGCCAGAACAACAACCACGGGCCGCTGCGCAAACGCGAGAGGTTCAGCCTCGCTCTGCTCAGCCCACCACCGCCCGGCGGGGGGAGGGCAGTGGGCGGGGCAGGGGCAGGGGGCAGGACGGTGGTCATGGCTATTTGATCGTGCTGTCGAAGAAGGTGTTCACCCGGCTTTCCAACGGCCCCCAGAAGTAGGGGTCGATCTTCTGGTAGGCGCTGGGGAACGCGGGCACGTCCGCCAGCGCCGGTACGCCGGGCACCACCGGCCAGAACAGCGAATCGCCCTTCGGGTCACCCTGCTGCATGGCGTCTTGGCCCGCTGGGGACAGCACGAACTCCACGAACTTCTTCGCCTCGTCCTGCACGGCCGGCGGCGCGGCCTTGTCGATACCGATCACACCCGGCAGCAGCGTCGCCTGGGGCAGGTAGGCCACCTTGGCGTCGAAGTTGGCGTTCTTCGGGGCTTTCGCCACCTCGCCGGCGGCCGCCGAGCTCTGGATCAGCCCGTAGTTGATCTGGCCCGTCTCCAGGGCGTGCAGGGTGTCACCGTTGGTCGGGAACACGTGCAGGCCGTTGCCCTTCAGCTTCCTCAGGTAGTCCTCGCCCGCGGCGACACCGCCGGACTGGCCGCCCAGCTGATTCATCAGACCGGCGATGAAGGGGAACGTGGGCCCGGACTGCGAAGGGTCATTCATTCCGACCTTCCCCGAGTACGGCGAGCCCAGCAGGTCCTGATAGGACGCCGGGACACTGCTGGTCCGAGCGCTGTTGTAGATCAACGCGGCCATCGCCGTCGTGCTGACCGGGACGTAGGAGTGATCAGCGGGCACCAGCGAGGCGCCAACCGGGGTCAACGGGGTGCTCGGGGTGTAGGACAGCAGCTGCCCCTGCTTGTCCAGCGCGGCGAAGGCGGTGTCCCCATCGACCCACAACAGTCCCCATTGCGGGTTGTTCTTCTCCGCCGCGACCTTGGTCAGCAGCGGACCGGTGCTGTCGTCCACCAGCTTGACCTGGATACCGGTGGCCTGGGTGAAGGCCTTCGTCACCGGGGCGTCATAGCCCTGCGCGGAGTAGACGAGCAAGGGCGGCGTCGTCCCGCCAGTCGCGGCGGCCGGCGGCGCGGCCGACGACGACTGAGTCACCGATTGGCTGCCACCGGACGCGCCGCCCGAGGGCGATGCGCAGCCGGTCATCAAGGCAGCGACAGTGGCGACCGCGCCGGCACACAGCGCGATACGAAAGGGGCTCGACATTCGGTCTCCTCCGGAGCAGCGGCACCCGCACCGCAAGCGATGTCTAACGGTCGTTACATATTGTGGCTGAGGCGCGTTACCCGCTGGGGTACCGACAGTGGCCGCCAGATGAACAGGCTGCATTTCCCGCCCCGCCTCCCGGAATGACGTCGGGAAGGCGCCACCGGAAGCCGACCACCCGCAGTGGAACGCCTGCCGGCCCCGAAAATTCGTCGCAGCACACCCCGACGTTCCCCTCGTCACCGCACGGTGATGCCAGGGTGCGCTTGCCTGGCCGACCTGCGCCGCGGCCCGACCACGTCGAGCACGTCGAGCAGTGCGCGGGCGAATTCGGCGGGATGGGTGATGAGCCCGACATGCCCACCGGGCAGGTCCACGATGGTCTTGCCGATGGTCGCGGCCAGCACGGTGTTGGGCTGGTAGGTGATCTGCTTCGTGGAGTCACGTCCCCCGGCCAGGACAACCCGGTCGCGTGCACGGCCAGCGCCGCGAGGTCCACCCCGGTGCGGGTGTACTGGCGCAGCTCGCGCTCGAACCAGTACAGGACGTTCGCTGCCGCCTGGGGGCTGTTGTTGGGATCCCGCGCCCGCGCCATGGCCGCGCGTTCCGGGCCGGCGGCGATCCCGTCGCCGAACTGCGCCAAGGCGGGATGGATCCCCGACCGGCGGTAGGTGTCGTAGACGGCCTCGAAGAACGCCACCCATGCCTCGCCGTCGGGCAGCAGCGGCACCGCCGGTGGCTCGTGCGCGACAACGGTGTGCACGACGTCGGGGTGTCGGATCAGCACCTCGAGCGCTACCAGGGCGCCCGAGCTGTTACCGACCACGATCGCCGGCTCCCCGCCTAGATGCTTGATCAGCCGTCGGACGTCGCCGGCGTCGGTGGCCAACCGCTGGTCGTAGTCCTGGGCGCCGAGGAGCTGGCTGCGGGAGAACCCCCGCCGGTCATAGGTCACCACCTGATAGCGCGCCGACAGCTCGTCGGCCAGGTTGCGGTAGCTGTTGGCTTCCCCGCTGGCCCCGGGCACCAGGACCAGCAGCGGCCCGGCCCGCGGAGTTCGTAGTACAGCCGAGCACCCGGTGCCTCAAGGACGCTCATCGTGAGCCCTCGCCGTGGGCGCCGGGTGTGCGGGCGGTGAAGTGTCGGGTGGCCCCGCCGGAGCCGGACTCCAGTGCACCACCAGCCCGTCGCGGCGACCGATCTGCTCGAGCCGGCCGGCGACGCCGCGCTGGATCCGGTCGAGGGTCTCGGTGTCGGGGGCCTCGGCGCGCAGCCGCAGCCCCAGCGGGTCCGCGCACATGCTGCAGGCTCCCGCCCCGACCGCGGCGACAAGATGCCGGTCGCCGTCGAATTCCGTGCGGATCCCTCCCGGCCCGTGAGCGAGGTGTTTACCCAGCTGAGCGAGGTAGCGCTGCGCCCGATCGGTATCGACGAAGGCTTCCGAGACCGGCATGGAGGTGTCCTTTCGGTGACGAGTGGTCGTCAGTCGTGCTGCCCGCCTGCGGCCGCGCCGGTCAGCGGCGTGCGCTGTTCCTACTGCTTGCGCTGTCCGTGGCGGGTCATGCCGCGCGGCTTGTACACCGACATCGCCGCGGGCACGAGCAGCACCAGCAAGCCACCACCGGAGTGCAGGACCAGCTCCATCTGGGTGCCCGCATCAGCAGCCGACGGCGTCGTCTGCGCGGCGACGCCGGCGAGGTAGCTGATGAGTTGGAGCTTCGTTAGGAAGACCACGAAGGCCACGACGGTGATCAGGAATTTGATCAGGACGCTGTCCGTGTTCACCGACTTCGACGGCGACACCCTCACGCCCGGCGAACACCAGCTCACCACCGTCACCACCATGCTTGACCAAACCGTCGCTTGGGCCCGAGCACTTGCGCCGCTGCGAATGGCGTCTGCTACGAATTGATCGGTGCTCGCGGCAACACGGGCGGGACCACCGGGCTGCTCCCAGCCTCAGTGACCGAACTCGGCAGGCGGAGACGCACCGTATGCCGATCCGCTACCGGTCGTCGTTAGACGGGCCCAGCTGACGCCGGAAGGTGACCATGGGGCGCCCAGGGCCGTTGTAGTCCGCCACCGGCTCGCTCACCGTGAAGCCGAGGGCCTTGTGGAAGCGGATTGAGCCGGTGTTGGCGGGGGTGGTGATCGCACGTAGCTCGGTACAGTCCAATCCGCGCGCGTGGTTCCCGAACTCCTCGTAGAGCTGGCGAGCGAGCCCGCTCCTTCGGTGGTCGGGCCGGATCCCCACGAAGTGCACGTACGCCAGGTGCGGTTGGGACGCCGAAACGAAGGCCACCAAGAACCCGGCCAACCCCTGTTCGTCCTCAGCGATCCGGCTCGTGGACCAAAAGTGATCGAGGAAGAGTCGTGGCACTGAGGCGCTGACTGGCCGGCCCCACCAGGCGTCGATCACGGCCGCAATGCAGTCGTAGTCCTCGGGGCGAGCCACACGCACACCCACAACCTCGGCCACCAGCCAACTCCCCAGATCGGTCACAGTCTGCTTCGTGTCACTGCACGATCGTCTCTCGGAACGTGCCGGGAGCCACCGGACCGGTTCGGTAGTTGAGGGATTTACGCGGTCCTGCGGTGTTGTCGCCGGTCGGGGTGGGAGCGTCGTTTGTCTTCATACATGGCCTGATCGGCCTCTCGGAGGGCGCTGGCCAGCACCCCGCCGGCGGGTAGCACGGTGGTACCGACCGCCACCGACGGCACGAGGCGGCAGTGCGCCTCGGGCAAGCACAGCGGCGTCGCGGCCGCGGTGCGCACAGCGCGGGCCAGGGTCGGGGCGGTGACCTTCTCGGCGGGGGCGAGCAGGACGAACTCGTCCCCGGACAGGCGTGCGATCACCCAGCCTGGGCGGGCCAGGGCGGTCAGGGACCGGGCCACTCCGGCGATCAGGAGGTCACCGGCGGCGTGCCCGTGCAGGTCATTGGTGGCCTTGAGTCCGTTGACGTCGATGAGCGTCACCACCAACTCGGGGATCGACTGATGCGATCCTGCCTCCATGCACGCCCACAGCCCACGGCGGTTGAGCAGCCCTGTCAGCTCGTCGTGATGGGCGGCGTGTTCCAGGCGGGCCAGGTGCTGGTGGTGGGTGGTCCAGTCCTCGATGATCACCATCACCACCGCTTGCCCGTCCTGATGCAGCACGGTCTTGCGGACCTGCGCCCAGATCGTGGACCCGTCCTTGGCGACCAATCGCCGCTCGGTGGCCAGGTTGCGCTGCTGCCCGCCGATCAGGCGCTGCGCGTCGGCGTCGCGCTGGGCACGATCGTCGGGATGGATCACCTGCTCTGCTGATAAGGCCAGCGCCTCTGTGTGGGTGTAGCCGAGCATGTCGGCGAAGGCCTGATTGGCCTCCACCACCGCCCCGTCCGGCCCATGGATCACGACCGCCAGAGGGCTCTCGGCCAGTAACTCTCGATAGAGTTGTGCGTCATACCCCACCGTCATCCTCCGTCACTTCCCGACCGCC
>JAABUR0100010059.1_pt1 | contig 10479 bp, 8 predicted proteins | sample 5560091 | NCBI WGS metagenome assembly JAABUR01 (sample SAMN10711879, study PRJNA513375) | rock metagenome | isolation source: Antarctica rocks | place: Antarctica: Victoria Land, University Valley sud
AGGCCGCCGTGCGGATCGCCGCTGCCACGCGCGCGGCCTTGGCTGCGCCCGCCAGCGCCTGTATATCCGCGACCTGGGCGCAACCTAGCCTCAGTACCATATTTACATTGTACTTGTTGTGTGTGCTGCAGGCACGCATTCCGGACTCTGTCAGAACAATGTGATCATGTGTTAGCTGTGGTGACATGCACTACCCACTGGTGTACTTTCCAGTCTCCTTTCCAGATCAAAAGCGTCATGGGGGCTTTGCACCCTGTCTGTGCTGACGCCCAGGTCCGCGCCGCAGCGATCCAAGGCCTCATCGATGGCCGCACCGGTGTCCATCTCCGCGTCCGCCCTCGCGCCCGGCGCGCCTTGCGGCGGCGCCTCAGGGTTGCTGCCGGCTATCGGCGGGGCTCCGGCTGCAGGCTCGGGGCCCGGGACCCTGTCGCGGCTGGCTCCGAGCAGCCGCAGCAGCGCGGGGTCTGCGCCGCTGAGGTCGTTGCTGGCGACACTAGCAGGTGCGACGCCGGGCCCCAACCCTGGCCGCGGACCTTTGCCGACCCCCCGCACATCCTGCAGCCAGGCGGCCGCATGCTCCGGCGACAGCGCCGGCGCAAGGTCTGCGAACGGGCGAGCGAGACCCTTCACCGGCCTGGGTGCTGGTTATGGGGTTTGTGACAGGTTTGCATGAGCTGTAGGATGTGAGAAATGGGGCCTCAGCGCCCATGTGCATTCGCACCTTTTGCGCCTGGACAAGTGTTGGGGTGCTGCGCAGGCAACAACTGGCGAGTGCATGCAAGAGTGCATGCCACCTAGGAAACACAGGTGATGCACCCCGGCCAGCCAGACTAGCGCTGCATGCAAGAGGCACTGGCCTTGCAGGGACTGGTCAGGTGGCCCAAGAGCGCATGGCGGCGCGCCTGACAGCCGCGCATGCCCGCGGAAGGTGTCGTACAGGAGGCCAATGTCTGCCTCAAAGCCGCTGCAGCGCGGCGGCGCCCGCCAGGCCGCGTGCCACATGCTGCCCCGAGCCTGGCGCGGCGGCCGGCTCTGCAAGCTCAGCGCGCAGAAAGGACCTTGTATGTAGTATATGCATGGTGGCATACAGCATCACTTGTGTGCTCACACGTGTGCTGATGACCATGTGTCAGTCGCGGCGTGTCAGCATGCAGGCCAAAGTTCTGTCAGTACCAGTCATTCATTTATTCACTGGGTTCGCTTTGTGTGCATGCATCGCAAGCGGGGGCATCTGTGCTGCCTGTTTCACGCAGGTCGGGGATAAGCCTCACAGGCCGCTCGCGGTCAGCTGCATGTTTCCGCCTGCCGGCGTTCTTTCAAGACGCTGATGCATCATCCTGCGCTTGTCAACAAGCCTAGTGCCTCGTGTGTCTTGCAACTTGGGTGGGAGCAGCACCGCGAGGCGCTGCTTGCGAGCGGCGAGATCGAGCTCCAGGCGGTCCATGAAGGTGTGCGCAGACGCGCGCGTCCGCGCCAGCTGCGACGGCGCCAGCGCCTGCCGCCCCATGCCCGCTTTCGTTCTTCTCCTGCCTTTCCGTGCAAGGCAGGAATATGAAGAGTTGGAAAATGCATATTCCTTCACATGCAGAGCAGGCACAGGAGCAGAAAGGGCCAGGCTCCATGCTGGCGTGTGAGACGACCGCAAGCCCGCCAGCTCGGATGCAAGGCTGCAGCGCACCGGGCCCGCGCTGTCCGGGCCCTCCAGCGGCAGGCGCGCCACGCCCGACGGCTGCCACGGCACCGCGCCCGCGCCGTCGATGCCCGGCTCCTTGCTGCCGCCGGCCGCCGGCGGCGCGGCCGGCGCGGCCGGCAGGCAGAAGCGGCGCTCCAGCGCGCCCAGCTGGCCCGACAGCCGCGCGACCGCGCCCTGGGCGAGCGCCGCCTGGCGCGTCGCCGCCTCGGCGCCCCTGGCGCCGGAACGCGCCTGCAGCCTCATGGCCGTGCAGCACTCTTCGCGCGCAGCAGCTGCGCAGCCGAGGCAGTCTCTGTGATGCATGGAAAATGATTATGTCGTACGTCCTTGCGTTCTATCTTGTCGTGCACCGCGCAGTGGTCAGTCACGAGTGCAGACAGCCGCACCTGTGGTGGTCGCAGGCGAAGTCCTGGCAACCCCTTGATGTGTATGCATTTACAATAGGCACGCCCGTAGCAGGATGCAGCCAGCTTGCTGAGCCCGGCATGAAGGGAGATTGCGCGCACATGCGCCGGAGCGCCGCGCGCACGCGCGCGCGGTCCATCTCATGCAGGATGCGCATGCGCTGCCGCGCCGCCGCCACTGACGCCCCTGGCCCCTCTGCGCCAGGGTCCGCGCTAATCTGGAAACCCTCGCCGGCCACGCCGGCGCCGCGCGCACGCTCCAAACTGCCGCCCGCGCTGGCCGGCCGCTGGCGCTGCGGGGCATAGGGCCAGGGAGGTGCGCTCGGCGCTGCGGCACCCAACACCGGGGCCTCTGCGTGGCTGCCTGCATGGACGCCTGCGGAGGCCTGCGCGCGCTGCATGTCCGCAATCGCGCGCAGGAGGCCCTCGCGGTGCCCCATGGGCGCCACGCCCAGCTCCACCTGCGCTCCAGACTCTGTGTGATCACCGGAGGCCCGGTGCGCGCATGCGCGCCGTGCAGGCGGCATGCGGCTCTGGTTGAGCGCTCCGCAACACAGTGACATACTGCAGCAAAGGCTCTGTTAGAAAAGATGTGCCTTTGAGCGCAAGCTGCCCTGGTTGGCTTGCAGCCGCCATAACGCTCACTATTGTCAAGCTGCGCCGTCACGCCGTGCCTTTCAAGAGGATATACCCTGACACCCGCTTCCACAGGTGGCAGCGCAGGCTGCGGCGCGCCTTCAGCTGGGCATCGGTGAGTTGGACGAGCAGCCGGCCCGACACGCACTGGTGCAGGAAGCGCTGGCGGTACTGGCCCAGGCCCGCGGCCTCCACCCAGTCGCACACCTCGCCCACGCCCCAGCGCTCTGCAGGGACGGCCATCTGCGTGCGCCGTGCCGTCCGTTACAGTAGCAGCGGCGTTCGAGCTGGCTGCAGCCACGGCGCTGTAGACTGCTAGCCTGAAAACGTGCCACCGCATAAGGCATTTGCTCCCAGGTCATGTGTGCTGCTACCTGCCACAAAGCAAGCCTGCTAGCACATTCCAGGTGCAAGGTCGCATGGCAAAGTGTGAATCAATGTGTGTAGGTGTTCATAGAAAGAGAGTGTGGGGAGCGTACAAAGAGAGTGCCTGCGCTTATGCAGTACAATGCAGGAGGAAGAGAAGGCATCTCATGCTCGCACGACAGTGTGCAACAGGGCGGATGCGCAAGCGGCATCACCTGGGCCGCCACGGCGCGCGCAAGCCGCTCCGCGCGCACTGCGGCCGCCGTGGCCAGGGGCGCAGCGTGCGCGCCCCTGCCGGCCGGCTTGGCGCGGTCACCCGCGCTTGGCGCCGCCCCGCTCGGCCGCAGCGGCGGCGCGGAGCTGTGCCGCACGCGCGGGTGCGGCGGCTCGGGGCGCCCGAGCGCCGCCCGTCTCTGCGCCTCTGCGGCCCCCGCTCGCGGCTCCTGGGCGCCCGCCGGCGGCTCTGGCGCGGCGCCCGGCGCCGGGCGCGCGCCTGCCGACGCAGGCTCAGCGGAGCGGCGCGCCGCGTCTGCGGGGTCCAGCCCGGGGAAGTGCGCTGGCGCCGGGCGCCGGTGCGCGGGGCCGGGCGCGGCTGTGTGCGGTCGGCTGCGCAGGGCCGCGCTGGGCCTGGAGCCGCCCGCGCCTGGCGCGGGCCCAGTTGGGCTGTGCTCCAGGTACCGCCCTGCGCGTTCATTGAGTGATGTACGTGAGCGCGGGAGCGGTCTGCATGTCCAAGGTCCAGTGGGTGCATGAGCACGCTTGGACGCAGGAACATGTAGAGGTCCTCTCGAAATTGCCGGTGGGATGCCCGCATAAGGCCGCGCACGTAGCCGCAGCCGTGGGGGCGCCGTGCATGTGGTGACCTGCTTACGGGAAGGGCTGCCCCCTCCAGATCCGCGCCACTGCTGCAGGCCAGCGGGCGTCGCAGCAACGAACAAGCTGAAGAGCATGCGTGTAACAAGCAGAGGGCCGAGCATGACAGTGGCTGCCATTCTGCCCTGCAAGCGGACCTGCAAGCCGACACGCGCCTGTGGGCGGGCTGCAGCATGCGCACCTGGAACGGGCGCCTCGGGCCTCGCGGCCATGCGCGCGCCGCTCGCAGACAAAACCGCAACCCGCAAGCTGGGGACCCCCACGCCCTCAGCGCTGCCGGCGTCCGCATGTTCCCCCGGAGAGCTCGCGGAGAGCTCGTCTGCGCGGCTGGCGCATGCGCCGGAAGCCCCCGCCCGCGCGTCGTGCACCCCAGGCTCCTCCGGCGCGCGCGGCCGCGGCTGCGCGCCCGCGTCCTGGCAAGCCTGGGCCTGTGCCGCCGAGGCGGCGGCCGCGCTGCCCCCCCAGGCCTGCACGGCGGCCTCCCCGCCGGCCTCCCAGGCGCGCAAGGGGCCCGCAGCGCCCTGCTCCCGCACCTGCGCCGGCCGCGCGGCCTCCGCCCGCCAGGCCGGCGCGTGCGGCGCGACAGACGCGCGGCGCCGGAGCGGCGCGGCCGAGTGCGGCCGGGCGCGCAGGCCTGGCAGGAGCGACTGCGTGCGCGCCAGCCGGGCCGCCGGCGCGCCCTCCCCTGCGGGCGCTGCCCACGATGCGCCTGGTCGCAATCTTCCGCCGTCCTCGTCAGCGCCCCCAGCGTCTGGCAGCTGCTCGGTTGGGCGCGCGAGCGCACGCTCGTCCGCGCCCTGCAGCTCGCGGGCTGCGGAGCGGCCCGACGCAGCGCCTGCGCTGCTCCTGGCAGGCGAGGCCTCCGCTGACACAGCAGGAGACTGCTCGGCCTCGGCCTCGCTCGCGGACCCCCGGGCCGCGCCGCGCGGCGCGCTGCCGCCGCCGGAGACGCGTCCGCCGTCTGCGTCGGCGCCACCGCCGGACGCGCACCCTTCGCTCGAGCGCCATCCCAGCGGCCGCTCGCCGGGCGGGTCCCAGGCATCGCAGGCGTCAGGCTGCCCCCGCCCGGAAGCGCCTGCTGTGCTGAGCTCCCTGGCCGGTGGTCGGCGAGCAGGCCCGAGCGCGACGCCATCCCATGCATCCGCAGCCGCCGGCCAGTCGACGGCATGCGCCGAGGAGCACGCTCGCACGGATGTAGCGTCGTCCCGCTCGTAAACCGCGTCGTTGTCCCCGCTTGCCTCATGACGCAGCCTGTGGCCGGCAGCCTCGTCAGCGCTGGGCCCGCAGTGCCATGCAGCCCCCGCCTGCTCGCGCGCGCGCACCGCCCACTCATCCCCGCTGCTGCCGAGCGGGTCCGGGGTTGCGGCGGGGCCAGGGCCCTGCGCCGCGGCGTGCGCCCGCGCCTCCCATGGCGGCGCGCCGGGCGAAGCCGACGCGCGGCGGCCACGGGTCGCCGCCCGCTGCGCGCGCGCGCTCTGAGCGGCGGACGAGGCGCACGCACGCGCATGCGGCGGGGACGCAGCCTGCGCGTCTGAGCCGCCGCTGCCTGCGCCGCGCTGCTGCTGGGGCACCTGCGTGCCGTCGAAACGGCGCTCCTCGCTTCCGGAATCGCTGCCGGCGGGCGGCGCTACTGGGGGGGATCCTCGCCGCGCCGCGCGGGCGTCTGCAGGCTCCACCGCGGCGTCTGCGCTGCGCGCGCTGTCAGGCGCGCTGGCACGCCCAGCAGCGGCGCCGCTGCGGTGCATGTCCGTGTGGACGCTCGCGCGCGCAGCGCTGGAACCCTGCACGCCGCGCTCGTGCTGTCCGGCCTCCTGCTCGCAAGCGGCCTCGTCGCCAGGCGGGGCGCCATGCACGTCCGTGTTCCCCTCGGAGCTCTCGTACCAGTCATCGCCAGGCGGCCATGGCGCGGAGCCCGCTGGGTCTGCAGCACGCGGCACACTAGCGCCAGCGCTCTCATGCCGGAAGCCCTGAGGCACGGAGGCCGCGCCGCCTGCGGCGCCGGGCGCGTGCAAAGCGGGCTGCACGTGCTCTGTGGACGCGCCCCATGCGCGCTCAGTGGGAAGCTTCTCGTCGACCAGCAGAGCTGCACCGGCAGAGACTGGCAGCGCGCGCATGCTGTCCTGGAGCAACGCGCTGCCGGGGACGGCCGTCATGCGGCGGCTCATGGGCGCCGCGGGCCGCGGCCGCTCTGAGCCAGTCAGCAGCGACGCGGAGCGAGCGAGTGTGCCGCGCGCGCGTGCGGCATGGCGCGCGTCGGCACTCTCAGGCGCAGAGCCCTTCGGCGCTCGGACCTCTGCCGAGCTCGGCTCAAACATGGCCGGCTCAAAGTCCTGCTCCTCAGCGATGTCCCATGGACCTTGGGCGGGGTATCCCATAGGCGCGCCCTCGTCAATGCTGGCATGGGTGCGGGGCGCGCGCGCGGGCGCCCGCCATGGCGCGCTGCTGGGCGCAGCAGAGGCGCGGCGCCCGCCAGACGGGGTCTCGTGCGGCGCCTCCCGGCCCACAGCAGATGCGGACCTGCCGAGGGCACGGTGCGCGCGTGCGGCAGGGCGTGTGAGGGTGTGCTCCGCGCTGCGCGAAGGCGCCAGGCCGGGGTCTGGGTGCTGCTGTTCGGCATCAGTCCACTCAGCGTAGTCGACGGAGTGCGGGTCGTCCGGGGGCGACTCGTCTGAAGCAGCAACCCAGGGAGCATGGGCGGGGTCGCTGACAGGCGCTGCTGCGTCCAGCACATTCCCGCTTGGACCGGCCTGCTCGGCGGCGGCAGGCGCGGCGGCAGCGGGTGTCGCCTCATTTTGCGAGGGAGTCCATGGCGCAGTGCGCAGGTCCGCGGCTGAGCTGCGCGCGCGCGACGCGGCCAGCGGCTCCGAGGGCGCCGCGCGCGGGTGGGCGGACGAGCGGCGCGCGAGCGGCGCGGCCGAGGGCGGCCGCGAACGCGCCTCGCGCACGGACGCCGTGCGGAGCAACGCCTGCGGCCCGCCCAAGGCCCTCACCTGGCCCTCGCCTGAGCCCTGGTCGTAGCTGCCCTGCATGCCAGCCGCAGGCACGCCTCCGCCGCCGCCCGCGTCGGCGTCGTGTAGGCCTAGAGCAGCGGCCGCGTCCCCGCCAAAGCCGTCCGCCGGCCTCTGCCAGGCACCGCTGCCGTCCGTGCTGCGCGCGCCGTCGCCGCCAGGGCCCGCGCGGCTCTGCGGCTGAGCAGGCTGTTGGGGGCCGCGGCCGCCGAGGGAGCGGCGCGCCCCGCCCGAGCGCCGCTCCGCGGGCGGCGCCGCCTCCAGGCCGGCCATCAGGCTCTCGTACATGTCCGTCAGGGCCTGCCTGGGGTCCGGGTCTCGCGCCCAGCCCGCTGCAGGGCCGGGCGCGGGCGCCCAGCCCGGCGCGGCGCCGGCCGCAGCGCGGCCGCTGCTGCGGCGCGAACCTGTCGTCCTGGGCGCCTGCGGCGGCGCCCCAGAGAGGTGCGCTGCGCCGGATGCAGAGGGCGATGCCGTGGAGAAGCGCTCCAGCTCCGCACTGGGCATGCATGCGCGGTGCCGGTCGGGCAGCCCCTCGCCCGAGCTCACGCTGGAGGATGCGAGGGAGGCTGTGTGCAGGCCGTCAGACCCTCCGAGGGCCATGTCCTCAGCGGACAGCGCTGCTCGCGCGCTGCGCCCGGCATGGCCAGTGCCGCGCGAGCCGCCGCGCATGCTCGGGCCACACCCGCTGCTGCGGCTCCCGCCTCGCGCGCCGCCGCCTGCACGCAGCCCCGCGCCGCCTCTCTGCGGCGCGTCCTCATCATCAGCGTCCATGGCGTCGCCAGAGCCGTGCGCGCGGCAAGGCGCTGCAGGGTGCCCGCCGCCGCCAGACCCCGCGCTGTCCTCCCACGCCTCGTCCATGCTCGCTGGCGCTGCGCCCCGGGGCGTCCAGGCGCCACCGGCGGGTCCCGGCGCTGCGCTGGCCTGCCCGGCCGACTCGCCGCTGGCGCTGGCGCTGCTGCGCGCGACACCTGGCGCGGCGCTCGTGCCGGCCTCTGCGCCGCCGTGGGGCTCCGGGGGCGCCGGCAGCCCCAGCTGCGACCAGCAGTCCTCCTCGTCCAGCGCATACTCCGAGCATCCCGACGAGGCCTCCCTGCCCTGGCCCGGGTCAGGCTCCTGGCTCGCCGCGCGTCCACTGTCTAGGACGCTGTAGTGTGAGCCAGGGCCTGGGTCCCAGGCGGGCCCGCCCGCGTGGCTGGCCTGCGTGGGCATGCGTGTGTGGAGCCTCTCCTCTGGCACAAGGGGCGCCTGCCCGGCATGGCCGCCGGCAAAATAGTCTGTCTCTGGGCCGTGCTCAGCAGGCGCGCGGCCGGCCCCGCTCACGCCGGCCGCCGCCCAGTCCGGAGCAGTTTCCTGGGTGCTGCGCAGCTGCTCGTGGATGTGCGCGCCCGCCGCGCCGGTCACCGCGCCCGCTCCGCCGCGGACCAGCGCAAGCTCACGGCCGCGGCCGGCCAGGTCCGCGCCAACGGTCGAAAAGTGCTGGCCTGCATCCTCCTGCGCCCTGACACGAGTGTGTGCGGCAACCTGCCCAACAAGCGGCCGGACAGTAGTGCAGCGCAGCGGCAAAGCTAGCATCAGCGCGCCTGATGAAGCGAGAGCGCGGTGGAGCCGGGCGTGACATCAAAGTCGCTCTGCGCTCGTGCTCAGCGCCTCAGCGACTGTAGCCTTTGATATGAGTGCTTTGACTGCAGAAACCTCAGTACTTTCGGTGTACAGCTTGCACGGGGCACGGGCTGCACAGCCGCACTTCATATACTTCGTCCTCCTCGGACGCCAAGCCTTCCCGCTCGAGGGACCCACGCTGCATTGCAGGCCCCGACCCTCAACACCGAGGCCAAAGTGCACCAGCCGTCGCCATTGCACTGGATATGGAGCTGTCTAGCAGCATCGCAAGCTGCACGAGCGCGCACCGCACTTAGCCGGCAGCTCCACTCATATTTCATATCCGCACAAAACCTAACACACTCACTTTTGCAAGTTTTTGCCTTGCTGGGGCTGCGCAGTGCTTATTATTGCGCAAGCACCGAGCCATTTTGCATCCAAGACGTCGTGCTGCTGGCTGCCAAAGTTGCTTGGAGAGTGTTGACCTGTGTGCACCCGCTTGGTTGCGGCCCGCAGGCGTGACGAGCTTGGCAGGCGCTCGCGGAGGTGCCGCCGCCTGGCAAGCCGGCCAGCGATGTCCGCCGGCGGGGCTGAGCCGTTCGACTACCTCATTAAAGTGCGCCCGCGTGCGCCGCCGAGTGCCGGCGCCCTGCTCACAGGCGCCTTGTCTTGACAGGGGCGACAGACTGCGTGACGGCTGCGCATCGTCCTGCGTAGCTGCCCGTCTCTGCGGCGCTGGGCGCTGACAACACTGTGCGGCGGCAGATCCTGCTGGTCGGCGACTCGGGCGTCGGCAAGTCCTCGCTGCTGATGCGCTTCACGGCGGACCAGTTCGAGGACTCCAGTGCGCCGACCATTGGTGCGCCCGCACAGGCACCTCCCTGGGGCTGGCGCTGCTCTGCTTTGACGTGTTTGGCAGCTGACCTGCAAGCAGCACGTGTTTTCACCTGCTCCTGGCCTGTAGGTGTATGGTAAAATGTATTCACCAGCAAGCGTGAGTGAGCCGTCTGGTTTCCAAGCAATGCGGCGCTGCCCCAGCGGGCGCGGCCAAGCAAGCCAGCCCGGGGGGCGCGCGCGCAGGCGTGGACTTCCGGCTGAAGTTTGTCACGGTGGGCGGCAAGCGCCTGAAGCTGACCATCTGGGACACCGCCGGCCAGGAGCGCTTCCGCACGCTCACCAGCAGCTACTACCGCGGCGCGCAGGGCATCGTGTTTGGTGCGCCCGGGCCCTGGGGCAGCCGCGGTCCTCAGTGCTTGCTCGTGAGGCCCGCAGCCCCGCAGCTTTAGACGTGGGCGTATGGCTGGCATGCTATGCCAAAAATTTTAGTGACCTGAGTAGGCCCCTGCTTCAGCAATGCCCTGGCCAGCCGTGCTGCCCCAGCATCTACCGAGGCCTGCACCATTGACTGATACCCTTTTTTGCAGCGTACGACGTTACGCGGCGGGAAACGTTCGAGAGCATCGCGGACATCTGGATGCGCGAGGTCGACATGTACTCCACCGTGGACAGCGCAGTGAAGATGGTGGTCGCGAACAAGGTTGACAAGGCGTGCCCTGGTGCTGCGCGCTGCGGTGTCGCACTGGCTGAGCTCCCCACGGGCGTGATCTATGAGCGTCTTATGAGCAGGTGACGAGGCGGTCGCGACAGGCTTGGCGTGCGTGCTTGGACATATGACCGTGCCCCCAGCGAGCGGCAAACCGTGATGATGCCATTGTGGAGCTGCTATCAGCTTTCTAGACAGCGCCTGTTCCTGCCTGATGCCTTACATGTCTCATGCAGGCCATGCATGCATCTTGCATGATGCGGGGTGTGCTGCAAGGCATGCATGGTAACTCTCTTTGGGTGCGCAGGAGGCAGAACAGGAGGTGAGTCGGGACGAGGGCGCGGCGTTCGCGCGCAA
>JAABUR0100010063.1_pt1 | contig 10475 bp, 10 predicted proteins | sample 5560091 | NCBI WGS metagenome assembly JAABUR01 (sample SAMN10711879, study PRJNA513375) | rock metagenome | isolation source: Antarctica rocks | place: Antarctica: Victoria Land, University Valley sud
AGCTGGGCGGTCAGCGCGTCGGTCGGGGCGCCCAGCAGCATGGGCGTGGTGCGGACGGCCCGGGTCGCACCGCAGAGATTGTCGGGTGGAGTCGTCTCACGGCTCTTGAGCCACACCTGGGCGATGGTGTCGCCGCGCAGGTCGGTCACGAGGCTGACGCTGTAGGCGCTCGCCATGACCTTGTCGAGGTTCCTGAGGGCGACATCCCAGGCCAGTCCGAGGTAGACGTCCTGGCGGACGTCGAAGGTGGGCTCGATGTCGAGGGTGAGCCGCGCCACGACCCCGAGCGCACCGAGGGCCACGACGCTCCCCTCGAAGTCGTCGTCCCTCCGGGCGACGTGCCGCAGCGTGCCGTCCGGGCCGACGACGTCCATCGCGCGGACCGCCGCCGCCAGCGAGGGGTTGCTGTCGCCCGAGCCGTGCGTCGACGTGGCCACCGCCCCGGCGACGGAGATGTGGGGCAGGGACGCTAGGTTGGGCAACGCCCACCCGTGCCGCTGCAACCACACGGCGAGCTCGCCGTATCGCGCCCCGCCCCCGATGCTCACGGTCGCAGCACGCTCGTCGATGACGGGGTCGGCCGGCAGGTCCTCGAGGGAGACGAGGATGCCCTCGGTGTCGCCGATGTCGGTGAAGGAGTGCCTTGAGCCGAGGGCGCGCACCCTCCTGGCGCGGGCCACGACGCTCTGGAGCTCGACGATGGTATTGGGCCGCTCGAGGCTCGACGCGATGTAGCGGTGGTTGCCCGCCCAGTTGGTCAGCACCGCCTCATCCTCGCGGACGTGGGCCTGCGGCTGGGCCGGCGTCCGTCGCTTCCGGTGCCATGGGTGGCTCGCTGCCCGGAGACCCCGTGCTGTGAGGTACGACTCGCCACCCGGCTTGCCCGAGGAGTATCCGGTCCTCGGCCTGGCTAAGTCCTATGCCTGGTCGGGGCAGCAGCTGCTCAGCTTTGAGAAGGTCGCGACCTGTTCGAGGCGCTGACCTCGGTCGCGGTCAAGCAGGTGGAGGCGTTCACGCTGTGGGCGCAGACCGTCGGCCTCCTGCTGGCGACGCACGCGGCGTTGGCCCTGGCAAAGACCCGAGCGGGGGACGCAGTGAGCACCTGAACCGGGCCCTGGTGTCCAACCGCGGGATCGGACACCAACCGCAAGCTCGCCGACCTCGCGGCCGGGATCGCCCGGACAGCCCGTCCTCCCGCTCTGGGTTCCTTGAGCCGCAACAGGACCTGACAGCCCGCAGTGGTGCGCGTCGCGGTGACGCCGCCGGAGGGGAAGGGCGATGACGCCTACTGTGCGGGTCCAGCAGCCCTCAATGGTCTCGGGGAGGGCGACGGGCGTCATGCCGATAGCAGCTGGGGAAAGCCCAGCTTGGTGATCACGCCCCGGGAGGCTGGAGCCAGCCCACGACCCAGGTGGCTCGGTCGCGCCGGGGCCTGCCGGCATACATGGCTCGATCGCGGTCACGCTGGTGGTAGCCGCAGGGTGTCGTCGCCACGGCGTTCGGCCGTGCTGATGGTGAACGGGCGGTGCGGGTCGTCGTGCCGGTGATTAACGACTCTGCGGGCGTCCAACGCATTCATCGCGGCGGCGTGCAGGCTCGGAGCGTCGCTGCTGGGGTGCAGCAACAGGAGACGTGCACCGGTCGCGAGCGCCGGAACCACCCCCGCCATCGCCTCTGCGACGCGTCGCGCTCCTCCCAGGTAGTACAACACCTCGCTCACCACCAGGAGGTCGGCCTTCGGGCGTTGCCCCCACGTGCGGTCAATGCCAGCAGCGTCGGCGAGCAGGAACTCGCAGTTGGTAAGGAGGTGGGTTCGCCGCCGGGCGCTCTGCAGCGCGGCTGGCGACAGATCCACCCCAACCACTTGGGCGCTGGGGAACGCCGTGGCAAGCCTCCAGGTCAGGTGTCCTTGGGCGCACCCGAGTTCGATGATCACCCTTGGATCCTGAGTGATCGCTGCCAGGAGCGCCTGCGCCTTCTGGCCCTCATAGGGCATCTCCTGATAGCGCCACGGGTCCTCGGCAGCGAAGATGTTCTCGAAGATCAGACGGCGCAGCCCGTCACGGATGGCCACTGGCGCGGCCGCGATCAGTGCAAAGAACCCTCGGTGCGCCAGTCGTCCCAAGACCGGGTCGGTAGGTGTGATCTGCCGTTGCCAGCCTCTGGCCGGCATCAAGCTATCCACCGAGACGCCCTGTTTGCAGTGGTGACTGGGCAGGTGCCCATGAGCCGGAGCAGGCAGCGTTCTCTGGTGGATGCAGCACCGAACCCGGTCCCGATCAGCATGGCGTATGCCGTTCGAGCGCCGCTACCCCAACAGCAACGGTGGTGGCTTGGGTATACCGGTGGCGTAGGAGATGACGGGCCATGGGAGTGGTGTCATGCCTTCCGTGTCGGAATCTGTCGTAACGGGTGGGGCACTCAACGTCCCTACACCTACAGCATGCAGGTACCCTAACCCTACAATGTGTAGGGTTCAAGACAGCGGGTGCCGTCCGCGAGAACGGTGCTTCGTCGTCGGCTCGGGAGCTCAGCAGCGGCCCCGCCGGGACTCGCCGACCCCCAAGGACGGTCGTCAGGGGAGCCACACTACAAACCGCAGCTCAGCACGTGCCAACTACGGTTCGAGAGGTGGCCAGGGACGGGGTCGAACCGCCGATCTTCCGATTTCCAGTCCACCAAACCGCGGCGGTTAGATCGCGAACTTCGTTGCTAGGTGCGACATCTCGTGCGTGAAGCGCTTCCAGGGCTCATTCCGTCCGGCGGCTCAACTGTCTCACAGCGCGGCAGGGAGAGCCACTCACGTCGGCGATGCGGATGACAACCTGCCCCTCCGCATCGGGATGGAGTCCGAAGTCGTCCTGAACCTCGGCCCAGCGCGCGCGCTCGACGTAACCCTCGACTCGGTTCGACGCCGCTGTGGCCGGACCGAAGCGTGCTGCCGCCCCCGCCTCTTCCAGGGCCGATACGCCGGAGAGCACGAGGTTCTCCTTGAGTCTGTCTGCGGAGCGTCGGGCCTGACCGCACCGGCCCACGGTCGCCCGGTGAGGCGAGGCGGACCAGGTCCGGGACGGTAAGTACTCGAACTCGCGCGTTAAGGCGGGAAAGGCGGCTCCCGGACAGTCGCCGAGTGGAACCCTGGTCCACCAGTTCGATCGCAGCCCAGGCCGTTCGCGCGTCCCACGTCCGACCAGGATGTCGCCGTGTCGTCGACGAGGATTGACCGGCCGACCTGCTTCCGCGGCGACGCGTTGCAGGGTCTTGCCGCGCAGCGTGGCTCGCAGCCCGTCGGGTGCGGTGATGATCAGGTCCTCGAGCTGGTGTTAGGCGGCGGTACGGCTCTTGACCGCGCCGGTCCTAGCGGTTCGCAGCACTCGGATCGCTTTGACAAATGGTGGTGGTGTCCTTAAGGGGCGATCCGCCCCTGCCGTGAGACGAGGGCCGCTAGGCGGGCGCTCTCAGCGTGTCGAGCTGCCGGTCTTGGCGCTTCGTCGATCGGTTAAGGACGTCCGCTCCGAGAGTTCGGCGCGTCGCTGACCGATCCATGTCGCGTTCAGCGTTCGGCTAACGCCGTGCGCACGTCAGCGGCTGCCTGGTCGAGCTGGCCGATCTCGTGGGGGTCGAAGTCCTGGGCCCCCACGGTCGCGACGAGGCGGTCGAGCTGGGCGTGGACGATGTGGCGCTGATCGAGTCGGCAGTGCCCGGCCAGCTCGGTTAGGAGTTGGAAGAGGCGTTGCATGACCTGCGGGTCGGATGCCCCGTACCGGCGAGGTTGCGTGATGGCCATATCGACGAGGTTCTCAAGGTCGGGGCGGTGCAGAACCACCCTGATGCGCTGGGTGTCGTCGGGCAGCAGTACAGCACCGAGGTCATACCCGGCGAACTCGCATAGGAGGGCGGAGATGTGTCCGAGGGTGTGGACGGCGGTGGTGGGGTCGTTGATCCCCAGCGAGAGTGCTTTGTTGGCGACGTCGGTCAGCTGTCGAAGCCCGTATCCGATGTCCTGGACGGCGGTCCGCTCGATGCCGGTATGCACCGCCTCGGTCAGCCGCTGCTGAAGCCGAGAGGTCAGGTCCTCGTCGCGGGCCGTCCTGGAGACAGACCACGCCGCGCCGATCGGACTCCCGTTGACGAGGGAGCTGCCGATGTGGGTGTCCAGGACGACGACCACGTCGAGGTCGACACAAATCCCAAGCAGCTCATGGTGGTCGACGCGGACCAGGAAACCTGACCCCGTGGCCATTACCGGCCACGCATCCGGAGGGGTCTGCGGGACGTGCTTCGGCTCGTCCGGCGACGGATCGAACTGGCGGAGGGTGGACCGGAGGGTCGCGGAGGCGTCCTCGTGCACGTCGTGCAGCATCGTCTCGACCCGGATCTGTCGGGCCAGGTGGGCCAGGAAGACCACCAGGACGACAACACTGGCGATCGCCAGGACGAAGGAGAGGGTGACCGAGACCCGGGGCACGAACTCGGGGACGGTGACATCGCTGCTGCGAACGGTGCGTAGCACGGTGAGCGAGTAGGTGAAGGTGGCGAGGAAGACGCCAAGGGTAGCTTGCACGAACATGTCGCTGGTGAAGGTGCGCAGCAGCCGCGCGAGAACTGGCTGCTGGCCAGCTGCAGGGTCACGACGGTCAGGGAGAACGTCAACGAGGTAACGGTGATCAGGGAGCTCGAGACGGCGTCGAGAACGGTCCGGGCCGCGCCCGCGTCGCCACCGAAGGTCACAGCGGATAACCAGTCCGGGAGGGATCCGTCGACTGCTGCGTCGAGGTGCGGCAGCGCCAACCCGACCACGAGCGCTGCAACCACGGACATGACCGGCAGTGGCCACAGCCGGGAGCGGACCGCGTCCCTGAACCCAGCCAGAGGCGACCTCACCACCGCCCCGAGACGCCGCCACCCGGCGAGGTATCAGCCGTCGACGGGATCTGGTTGGGCTCGTTCCGGCGGGTCGGTGCGGACGGACAGGTCATGGGTTGGCGACCGGGTCCTGCTGAGTCCCGCGCGAGAGCAGGACGACGGTCGCGGCCACGAGGGGAATGTACGTCAGGTGGACGGCCAAGCCGGTAACGAGGTACGGGACGTCTCCATCTGAGGGGTCGACTGTTCATCGGCGTCCGCCCCTCAACACCGGACCCGAGGCAGGGCAGCGGTGCACCACGCCTCGACGGCGTCGATGGGCTGAGGCCCGCGCGCTGGGCCCGCGTGTCGTGCAACAAAGTCGTGCAACAACTCCCGGTCCAAGGGCAAATGTCCGGTCTCACGGTCACTGGGATGTTACACGACTCGTTGCACGCCAGCCCCTCGTCGACCATCCGAAGATGAAGAAACCGCAGGTCACAGCCTGTGACCTGCGGTTTGGGGTGTGGCCAGGGGCGGGGTCGAACCGCCGACCTTCCGATTTTCAGACGTAGACGTAACCGCAGGTCAGGGGCTGGTTCGAGGCGGTCGTGCCCCCAAACGTGCCCTATCTCTACCTCAGCCGAACGGGCAGCCTCGCCGCGTCACCGTGGCTCGCCATGTCAGACAGGGCCGTCGCAATCGCCGCATCGCGACCCTCGACCGCGTGCATGTACCGCTGAGCCGCGGCGTTGGACGAGTGCCCGAGGCGCTTCTTCAGATCGACCAGGCTTGCCCCGGTAGCAGCTGCGAGGCTCTGGCCGGTGTGGCGCAAGTCGTGGAACGACAGGGACACACCGACCTTGGTACGAGCCCGGACGAACGCTTGGTAGACGGCGTTTCCGCGCATCCGCTTCCCGTCGCGACCCACACAGAAGAACTCAGACCCAGCGAAGTCATCGTGATGTTTGCTCAGGATCGCAAGCACGTGAGGCGGCACCGAGACGGTTCGCTTGCCCGCATCACTCTTGGGGTCCTTCTCGAACTTCTCCGAAGATTCCAGCAGCTCGACCCAGTTCTTGTAGACGGACACCCGGCCAGCGACGAGGTCGACATCGCCCGTTCTCAGGGCGCATACCTCTCCACGACGCAGTCCGCACCAGGCCGCCAGCACCACCGGAGCGCGGTAGCGAGGCGTGATTGCCTCGAGCAACGCGGCGACCTGCTGCGGCGAGGCTATCCCCCGCTCGGGCGACTTTTGCGTACCCGCGCCGGGAATCTGGCAAGGGTTCCGGAGCAACACCCCGTCAGCAACCGCGACGTTCAGGACCGACCGCAACAACCGGTAGGACTGACTGATCGACGTGCGTCCTCCGACACCACGCAGCGCCTTGGCATGCCAGGTGCGGACGATTGGCGGAGTGATCCCGACAATCGGCATGTCCAACAGGTCGCGCATGTGCAGCCGCATGTTCCTGCGACAGGTCTCGGCCCAGCGTCGGCCAACCCGCGGGTTCTCGTCGAGGTACGCCTCACAGCACTCCCGAAGCGTTCGCCGGCCCCCGCCGTCATCGGGAAGCCAAAGACCCCGCTTGATGTCGCTGGCGATCCGGTCGAGGTACCTCTGACCGTCCGCCTCAGTACGGAAGGTCTGCGGTACCGTCTGCCGCCTCCCGGTCGGGTCGACGAAACGTGCCTGATGGTGACCAGATGGCAGCCGGCGCACCGACCCGAACCGGCGCCGAGCCATTAGGCGGCGCTCCCTCTGCCCAGCGTGATTGGCTCAACCGTCTGCTGCACAACGTACGCAGCCAATGCGGACTCGGGGATCCGCACATGGCGACCCACACGCACGAAGCGAATCCTGCGCTCAGAGATCAGGCGCCGAGGGAACCGCTCCGTCGTGCCGAGCATCACCGCCGCCTCATCCACATTCAGTAGCCGATCCATCCCCGCTCCCTCCCCTTAGTTTCGCGTCGACGGTTGCCGAGTTGGTGTCCACAGGTGGTGAGCCGCGTTGCGCGGCGACGGCCTTGGCCGTCTCGTACTGCACCCGCCATTTCGATGCCGCGGTGGCGAGCAACTGAGCGACGACCTCGCGCCGGTCGGCGCCGTGTTTGGTGAGGGTCTTGCTGGACCACCGCCGGCTGACGGGGACGCGCCGGCCGCCGAGGCCGAGGTTCTGCCGGTCGTGCGCCGGCGAGGCGCACATGCCGCGGACCAGGCCAGGGCCGGCGTCTTCGGGGGTGACGCCGTACCGCAGCCTGACCTCGGCGGGGCAGGGAGCTTTCGGGTTCATCGCAGCCGGGCAGCATCTGGAAGTAACGAGGCGCTGCGCTGCAGCTGTTCGATGTAGCTCTGGACGTCGTCCAGTGTGTAGCGGAGATACCGCCCCCACCCGGAAGGCCCTTGGTCCCTGCGGAGCCCCTGGGGATGACAGGGACTGCCACCGGTACAACATGGCCCTCGGGACGCCGAGGAGGTACGCCACCTCGTCCACCCCTAGGAGGGGTCGCATGTCCAGGTCGATCGCACCCTCGACGTCCCGAGGGCTGTAGGTTCCTGAACCCTTGCTGGCTGGTTTTGGCTGCATGTTCTCGCCTCTCAAGAAGGTGAAGCCCTATATGCCGGTAAGCACCGAGGACCCTTTGGGCTCGACACTGCCTGCCCTGGAATCTCACCATCCGAGACAGACGGATCCCCATGGGAACGAGGCGACGCGCGTGGGTCCCGCCGAGCGCTGGCGGAGTCGCCTCCGGCGTGACATCTCCGCGTCTCGCTCGCGCAAATGAACGGCGTCCAGGTCATCTCTTCGAACTGGCCGGCGCCGCGGTGGCTATAGGCTTTCTGCGGAATGTTTCGACATCGCGGCTCGATGGGCAGGCTCTGCGTCGCGCTCGAAGGGCCGCAGGTTTGACGACTGTGGTGACGCGGTTGTGCCTCGACCGGCTCCGGGCCCGGACCCCGGTGCCGGCCGAGTTGTCTGATGCTCCGGCCACGCCGGGCAGCGGCGCGGCGCCCGACCCCGGGGCCGACCCCGCCGACCAAGTCGCTCTCGTCGACACCGTCGGCGTCGCGCTCCAGGTGGTGCTCGACCGGCTGACCCCGGGCGAGCGGGTCGCCTTCGTCCTCCACGACACCTTCAGGTTCGAGTTCGCCACGGTCGCCGCGATGCTCGACACCACCGTGACCGCAGCACGCAAGCTGGCTTCGCGGGCGCGGGGCAAGGTCCGCGCCGCGTCCGCGAAGGGCGGGTACGGGGAGGGTGCACGGGCCGACTGGGAGGTCGTCGACGCCTTCCTCGCGTCGGCGCGCGGCGGGGACTTCGGGCAGCTCCTCCACCTGCTCGCCCCGGACGTGGTCGTCACCGCCGACGCCGCGGCGGTCGCCACCGGGACGCCGGAGTGGCTCGAGGGGCGGCGGCCGGTCGCCATTCTGTTCGACGGCGCGGCGAAGGCGGCCTCCCGGTGCTCGTCGGCGACCGACCCGGGGGCGCCTGGTACCACCGCGGCGAGGCCCGGGTGGTCTTCGACTTCACCGTCGAGGACGGCGTCGTCACGGGCATCATCTTCCGTGCCGACCCGGACGTGCTCGCCCGGGTCATCCGGCGCACCGACGGTCGCCCCCCCTGACCCGGCTCGCCCGCGCCATTCCAACCCAACTGAAGGAGACACGATGAAGACGATGACGTGCCAGCAGCTCGGCGGCCACTGCGACCTCCAGCTGCGCGGTGAGACCGCCGACGACGTGATCAAGGCCCAGGACAGCCACCTCCAGGAGGCGGTGAAGGCAGGGGACTCGGCGCACCAGCAGCCCACGACGACATGAAGGGCCGCTGGCGGAACCCCATCAAGGGGATGGGCTGGTACCGGGGCGCGAAGAAGGCGTTCGCCGCGCTCCCCGAGGACCCTCCCCGAGGCTGACGAGCGCAGCGGCTCCCCCGACGACTGTCAGCAGCCCTGTGCGCCGTCGGAGCTTGCGGCCGCCGAAGCGGCTCACCGAAGAACGGGTCACCTCGTGGTGTGCCGCAGACTTCGACACCGCTATCTCAATGGCCGAGCAGGAAGGCGATGAGTACTTAGACGCGGTCGGCGGGGAGCGGTTCCCCCTCGCCCAGCCGTCACGCTGTTTGACGAGCCAAGGCGACGGTGCTGAGGTCTTCTCACTGGTTCGCCGCCACCCGCTCGATGCAGAGGAGCATCTTGACCGGCACTTTAACACGGGCACCAAGTACCAGCGCCCGTATTGGCTACCCGACGATTGTCGGCGGCACACACGGTCATCTGCCCTGAGGCCGCGCGTCCGCACGCGGCGGAGAGACGCAGCGCTGATTCGCGCACATCGCGGCACGACGGGACGTTGACGAGTGCCGCAGAAGCAAGTTAACTTGGTGACGTGGATGAGCCGATCATCGCCAACTCCGCGTCCAAGCACGGACTGGGCAAGTAGGAGATTCTCCACGCATACCGCAACCCCATCCGGGTCTGGGATCTCGGGGACGGGCTCACCATGATGATCGGTGCCAACGCTGCCGGCGATCATCCTCGAGGTCGGATACGTCGAAGGTCAGAGTGCGGTCGTCATCGTTCACGCGATGCCGGCCCGGGAGAAGTTCCTAAGGGGATCAGTGATGCCACGAAGCGTTGAGGAGATCCTGCAGCACGCCGAGGAGCTGGCTGCACGGTTTGAGGACTACGAGCCGGACCCGGGCGACGAACTCGACCCCAAGGCGGTCACTGCGCTGCGCACCGCGGTGCTGGAACGTTCTGATGCCGAGCGCCATCTCCTAGAGGCGGTCCGACAGGCCCGAGCTGCCCACCTATCTTGGTCAGCGATCGGAGCTCTGGTCGGCACCAGCGGAGAGGCCGCCCGACAGCGCTACGCCAACAAGGTCGCCTGAGAAAAGGCGACGCACCCGCGGCGGATAGACGCGGGTGCGTCCCGTTCCCATCGGTACAGTCCTACGCGATGATGGTCATCGAGCTGAGTCACTATCTGGAACTCCCCGAGGAGACGCCGGGGCCGGCACGCCGATTGGCGGCGGACCTGTACGGCATCGTCCGGGCCGCAACAGCCGGGGACGCTGGCACCGCCTGGACCAGCGCGCTGCCGTGTCGTCGGCGCCCTGCCCACCGCCCCTGCAATGGGCGATTGGTGGTGCTTCGGCCCGGTCCGCCTGCCCCGATCCACTGGGAGTGCAGTGTCTGTGGCGATGAGGGGCTCATCAGTGGCTGGGAAGATTCGCCGTTTGACATGCGTCGCCGCGGGCTTACGCTCACGGGCGCGGTCAACGAGGTCCTGCTTCCCGCTGAGGTGACTGCGACACTGCGCGAGCTGCAGTTGCTTGACATCGACTGCGAGCGGCTGGTGTACCGGATCCGCGTCGACGGCGACCAAGCGGTCATGGCCGCCACGGACGACCACTTGGAGGAGCTCGTCGGGTACGTCGCAGCGGAGGCCAACCAGGAGCCGAACCGACGCCGGCAGCGGGAACTCGACGCTGCGCTAGAGGCGCTCAGCGACTCCGGCAGGTGATCCCAAATGCGCTTGCCGGAGCTGGATGTGGCACGAGTACAGCGGTGGTGCGCCGCCCGTGTGCCAGAGCACGCTCGCCACCAGGTTCGCGTCGA
>JAABUR0100010067.1_pt1 | contig 10472 bp, 7 predicted proteins | sample 5560091 | NCBI WGS metagenome assembly JAABUR01 (sample SAMN10711879, study PRJNA513375) | rock metagenome | isolation source: Antarctica rocks | place: Antarctica: Victoria Land, University Valley sud
TAGATTCACTGGTCAGGTTCACACAGCACCAAAAGCATGAGCCAGCTCTCAGAGACGGGACATTCCAGAGCAAATGTTTGGACCAGCTGCGGACGGTTGGTCACACTTTCAAGCCGGCTCTCTTCGGTGATTCAGGCCAGGAGCGCTCTTTGGTTTCATAACCCAAAGGTCACAGCTGGACTCGGCTGAAATGCCTGGCTTGCATAAAATCGAGAGATGACACAGACATGGACGGCTGCCGGATATGAACGGAACGGGCGATTTGTCGCGGAGCTTGCCGGTGATGTATTCGCTATGCTCGACGCCGGACCTGGCCAGCGCATTCTAGATTTAGGCTGCGGCGACGGTGCGCTCACACGTCGTATTCAGGATTCCGGAGCACGGGTTACAGGAGTCGATAGCTCCCCGGAGCTGATTCAATCGGCCCAAAGCAAGGGGCTCGACGTGCTTCTCTGTAGCGGTGAGCAATTGCCTTTCAAGCAGGATTTCGATGCTGTATTCTCGAATGCTGCCCTTCACTGGATGCTTGATCAGGATGCCGTACTCGAGGGTGTACATAATGCGCTCAGGCCGGATGGGCGCTTCGTTGCCGAAATGGGTGGACATGGAAACATCGCGGCTATCCGTGTTGCTCTATCGGTTGCTGTCGAACCGTTCAACATCGACGCCGAATCGGCTGGAGCAAATATTTTCTTCACGGCGGCAGAGTACGCAGACATGCTGCAACGTCATGGTTTCCGGGTAGACGTGATTGGCCTTGTTCCCCGGCCAACTGCGTTGCCTACGGGCATAGAAGGATGGCTGCGAACTTTTAGGCGCTCACTACTCGACCAACTGAGCGTTGACGATCAAAGACTCGTCATCACGCGAGTTTCAGAGCTGCTGAGGCCTATTCTGTGCGATCGCTCAGGCCACTGGTTCGCGGATTATGTTCGGCTACGATTCCGAGCTCTCGCCACCTAGGACGTTCTGTACTCGTCTGAAGCGATCGTTTCAGAGAGTACAGCCCGTTCATAAAAGAAGTTATGTCCATGAGAAGGCTACTGTTCGTCAAGGGATAAATTGTTGGCCACGTCTTTTTACTCAGAACCCTACGTCCATTCGCACTCAGTTGGGCTTTGGTAGCCCGGTGCCTGCTTGGGGTCCGATCATTGAGTCGATGCTGCTAACGGGTCGACGGCCTCTGAGGCCGATAACTTCTTCGCAGTCACCGAGACGCGGTTTCTATTCCTTATGTCTTACTTTCAAGCCGTCTGTGGTTCGGATTTCAACCCATAAAAGGGTTGGTAAGGTTCGTCAGTTACCCAGATCCGATGAAGCAGGACCGCGAGCTTGCGGGCAACCGCTATCGTGGCTCGTCTCTTGGCAATCTTCCCGCCGCGTTCGACCAGGCTGAGTCCCCAACAGCGGATAGCTGAGTCTGTGCCGAACGGCCCCAGGATGTGTTGTGCACATTCGACCAGCAATGTGCGCAGGTACACATCGCCGGCTTTCGTGATGTGCAGCTGTGGATCGCTGGAGCCGGATTGGTACTGGCGAGGTCGCAGGCCGAGGAAACATCCTACGTCGCGGCTGACCTGAAAACGCTGCTTGTCCTCCAGGGTCAGGATAAAGGTGAGCGCCGTCAGAGGACCCACCCCGTGAACTTCGCGCAAACGATGCGTGTCGGGGTAGAGAGTCTCGGACATCGCAACGATCTGCTTGTCATAGCCCTTGATCCGTATGCTCAATTCCGTAATCGTGGCCAACAATGGTTCCAGAGCGGGGCGCAGCTCATCGGGCAAGGAGTCGTGATGGCGGGATGGAAACGCTGCCGTGGAACATAGCGTCAGCCGGCAGCCGAAAGGCTTGACCAAACCTCGCACCGCGTTGACAACCAGAGAACGGGCGCGGTCCTTCGGCTCGTGCGCGGATGACGGTGAGATGCTTTTGTGCGGCAAGCGAGCGGTGCTGAATAGGACGGAGGATCTTCGGATCCACGCGTGCGAAACGGGCCAGCTTTTCTGCGTCCGCGCGGTCGTTCTTGTTGTTGCTGCCGGAGATGGCTCGCAACTCGCGTGCGTTCGCCACGATGACTTCATGGCCCATGGCGCTCAGGTGCTCGCTGATCCAGGCCGAATAGGCGCCTGCCTCCATCGCAATCCTCGCCGGCACACCGGAGAAATGCGCGGTAAGGGCCTTGCGTGTCATCGGAACCCGGCCTTCTTCAAGAACCTCACCGTGTTCATCCAATATGCAGTAATGACCCCAACGGTCTCCCAGATCGATACCGATGGTCAGTTGGTTGACGTTCTGCCTCTTCTTCGTTGCGACGGATGACTTCATGGCTCTCTCCTCCAGGTAGGCTGCTTACGCCGCCAGTTTAGCTGGCGACCAGCCTTCTCATCCAATCGGGTGGCTCAGGACATTGGAGGGCCTGCACACGAGCCGGGCCGAAACGGTGGTTTCACAGAGTACACGCCCCGACTTTCTGGCGCTCTCCTACAGTCTGATTCGCGCGCGGTTAGCGTTTCACCAACCGCGACTAAGTTTGCAGGATTGTCAATGTACCCGACGGGGTTTTGCTGATGCCAAAAAGAAAGCGGCCGTCCGAATCGAGGTGCCGCAGCGCAAGCGCATGGCGAGACACGGAGAGATGGCTGAAGCCATGCACCTCCTGCGCATATGGCCCGCGATCGAGGCCATCGACCTTCAACGCGTATAGGTCCGCGCCGCCGCCACCTGAAAGGAAATGCGTGGTGGGGTGATCCTTGAAATGCAGCACCTGCAGATCGTGGTCGTGGCCTGCCATGTAGAGGTCGACCTTGTATTTCTTGAAGAGCGGGTCCCAGTCACGCACCAATACCGAATGATCGCCATGCGGGCCGTTCGAGTACATGGGATGATGCGCCATGACGACGAGAAAAGGCGCTGTGCGGGGGCGCTGCAATTGTTGTTCAAACCAGCGGAGCTGCTCGGCCTGCTCGCCTGCGGTCAGCGTGAAGTCTGCCCCATGCGACGGTTTTCCGTCTGAGCGTGGCATATTGCTGTCGAGCACGATGCAGTGCATCCGCGGCGCGTGCGCGGGAAAATCGAAGGTGTACCAGCGCGCGGGCAGTGTCCAGCGCGTCGGCTTGCCGTCGAGTCCACGTCCCACGCGCGCGTACTCGAGCTGTGCCTCCACCTTGTTCACCGTAGGCGGCAGCCTCTGGTAATCGTGATTACCGAGCATGGTGTAGGCGGGCCCCGGAAAGAACTCCGCGGGGTACATTGCTTCGAACTGCGCCGCCCAACGCGCCGACCGCACACCGTCGGGGAGATCCCCGTACCAGTTATCCCCCAGGAGAAACAGCGCATCCGGCCGCAGCTTCCCAGCTGCGGCGTAGTGCCGCATGCCTCGCGCGACCTGCATCTGCGCGGCATACCCTGCACCTCCGCGAATGTCGTTTGGGCCCACAACGTCGAGCCACCCCCAATCGCCAATAATCAAGGCTTGGGCGGCGTCCTTCTCCGGCTCCGGGCCGAAACCTCCTGCGCGCCCAAGAGCTGGCGTGGCGGCTACCGCACTCCAGGCGAGGGCCTGACGAAGAAAACGGCGGCGGGACGTGAACGGCGAAAACCTCATGCCTGCATGACACCACAGCCGTGTGACGATTCGGAAAAAATTAGCTCGCACGGGTAAGCCGTGGGTTTCGTCGAGGCGATTCCCATTTGTGGAATTGAAACACGGCTGTAATCGCCCATATATCTGCCGCTCATACGTTAGAGGTGTTCCCGATCACCCTGCCATCCGCCGCGCGCCATGCGTGCGCGGTGTTGCTGTGTGCCAGACCACGACCCTGGAGTCTTCATGAAGCGGTTTTTGCTGTCTCTTCTCTTCTGCCTGTTTGCCCTTGCGCCCTCGCTGTTTGGGCAGTTCGAAACCGCCTCGGTGCTCGGCTATGTCCGTGACAGCTCGGGCGCCCTCGTCCCGAGCGCCACCGTTACGTTGATCAACCAGGGCACCCATACGCAGGTGCAGGTGCACACGGGGACAGGTGGCGCGTTTGAGTTCACGGATGTGAAGATCGGCCAGTACCGCATCGCCGCGCAAGCCGCGGGCTTCGATGTCAGCACCACCGACCCGTTTACCGTGCAGGTGAACGCACGGCAGCGTGTGGATGTGGCGCTGCATGTCGGCGCTGCAGAGACCGTCATAGTAACCGGTGGCGCATCCCTGCTTAACACCGACGACAGCGAGCGGGGCCAGGTGATCGGCACGCGTGAGGTCGAGAACCTGCCGCTGAATGGCCGCGCCTACGCCGACCTCGCGGCGCTGGTTCCCGGTGTTCGCCGCGATGTGCTCGAAAATGGCACCGATTCCAGTCGCGACGCTTCCTTCAACGTCAATGGCCAACGAAGCGAGTTCAACAACTTTCTGCTCGATGGTGTGGACAACAATGCGTATGGCACCTCCAATCAAGGTTTCTCGAATCAGGCAATCCCGGCGTCGCCCGACGCCATCTCCGAGTTTCGCGTGGAAACCGATAACTATTCGGCGGAGTATGGCCGCTCGGCCGGCGCTGTGATCAATGTCAGCATTCGCAGCGGCACGGACCAGTTTCACGGCAAGGCCTACGATTACATCCGCAACACGGTATTCAACGCGATCGGCCCGTTTACGCCGCCGAATAATCCGTTGACAGGCCACCCACAGAAGCCCAGCCTGATTCGCAACCAGTTTGGCGGCACGCTCGGCGGGCCGATCTGGAAGGGCCACACCTTCTTCTTCGGCGACTATGAGGGCAACCGGCAGATCGTTCACTCCGTCATGACGGCTACCGTCCCCACGGCCAACCAGAACGGCACGAGCGCCCTGGCGGTCGCGAACGGCGGCTACACCTTTCTCACCTCCGTTGGCGGTGCGGAATCGACGACACCTGTTGCCCTGCGCAACCCGCTCACCGGCCAGATCTACACGAACGGCATCGTCCCCTTCGGCGATCCGTCAGTCTCCGCATTTGCGACGGGCGTGCTGGGGGCTCTGCCTGCGCCGAATGTTACCGGCAACCCCTTCACCAACAACTATGCCTCGCTTCCCGCCGATACCATCACCGACAACAAGGGCGACATCCGCGTCGACCAGACCTTCAACGGGAAGACAACCGCATTTGCGCGCTACAGCCAGCACGGGGTTACGATCCTCTCGCCGCCCAATATTCAGGGACCCGCAGGCGGCAACAGCAACGGTAGCGTGAAAATATTCAACCAGCAGATCGCCGGTGGCGTCACACGCATCATCACGCAGAACGCAATCGTCGACGCCCGTTTCGGCTTCACCCGCACCGATGGCGGCAAGTTTCCGTACGGGCAAACACTGCCGAGTCTGATGGCCGGCATCCCCGGCCTGCCCACCGACCCGACCGTCGTGCGCAGCCTCAATGTCCAGAGCGTCGCCGGATACACGCAGTTCGGAAATCAGGGCAGCAATCCGCAGTTTCAAAACCCGTACCTCTATAACCCCAAGGTGAACTTCACCCTGCTGCACGGGCGCAGCAGCTACAAGATGGGCTATGAATACCAGGCGATCTTTACGACAGTGGACGACTTCAATCCCGTCTACGGGCAATCGACCTACAACGGCAACTTTAGCTATACCGGGACCTCGGCCAATACGCTCAATGCCGCCGATACAGGCACCAAAGAGGCCGTGGCGCTCGCGGACTTCCTCTTTGGCGCGCAAAACAGCTACCAGTTGAATAACTTCTCCGTGGTGCACCTCAATCAGCGAATGCACTTCCTGTATCTGCAGGATGACATCCGCGTGAACTCGAAGCTGACGGTCAACGCCGGCCTTCGCTATGAGCTTGTGACGCCACAGTGGGAGTCGGGCAACCTGCTGTCGAACTTCAACCCGGCCACAAACTCGCTGATCCAGGCCTTGCCCGGCTCGATCTACAACCGTGCGCTGGTGAACATGCCGAAGCTCGACTTCGCGCCCCGCATCGGCTTTGCCTACTCGATCGATTCGAAGACTGTGGTCCGCTCCGCGTACGGCATCAGCTATGCGCAGTTCAACCGCGAGGGCGGCGAAAACCTGCTCGTCTATAACCTGCCAAATGTGGTCAACACCAATGTGAACCAGGCACCCTTCAACGGCAACCCAGGGATTCTCGGCACCACGACGAAGCTGCCGGTGTGCACGACCGCGCAGGCAGGGAACGCGTATGACCCGAGCAATCCTTCGCCCTGCTTCCGCACGACGAGCCAGGGCTTTCCGACGGGCCTGACCAGCCCCTCCGTTGTCACCGCTGCCAGCAACGCCAATACCCAGGCACGCTATATCCCGTCGAATCTTCCTACGGGATACGTGCAGTCGTGGCACCTCACCGTCCAGCGACAGATCACGCCTTCGTCGACTTTTGAGGTTGCGTATGTCGGCGAGCACGGAACCAAGCTGCAGGTGCTGGCGGACTACAACCAGGCGAACCCCAACCCGGTCACGCCCACCTGCAACGAGACCGTCACCACAGGCTGCGTCAATCTGCTCAGCGGCAATCTGGGCCGGCCGCTCACAACCTTCACCACCATCGAGGAGACCCTGCCTTCGGGGTTTCTCTCCTACAACGCATTGCAGACCAAGTTCGAGCACCGCACCGGTCATGGGCTCTACTTGCTGAACTCCTTCACATGGTCTCGTGCGCTGGACAATGCCGGCGGTCACCTCGATACGAACGCCGGCGACAACTCCCGCATCAACCTTGCCAATCCACTCGGCGATCGCGGGGTCTCCGGCTACAACCAGCCCCTTAACGAGACGCTCTCACTGGTTTACGATCTACCCTACGGGAAAGGCCGCGCCTTCGGCCAGGGTGCGCCGCTGGTGCTGCAGGAGATTCTCGGCGGATGGCAGTTGACCGCAATTGAGAATGCCCAAAGCGGCTCGCCGGTGAACATCACCTACTCGCCCAACGCCTTTCAGTCGGTAAGCACCATCCTGAACCAGCGCCCAAATCAGTTGAGCAACGATGCCGTGCTCCCCAAGTCGCAGCGCACCCGCACGTCGGGCAACCAGGGGATAAAGACCCTGCGGCTCAGCGCATTCAGCCTGCCGGATGTGAACCATCCCTACGGCAACGCGGCGCGCAACTCAGTTCGCTTCGACCCGTACTACGACACAGATCTTGGGCTGCACAAGCAGTTTCCGCTCTACCCCGAGGGCACACTGTTTGACCTCCGCGTAGAAGCCTTCAATGTGCTAAACCAGACGAACTATGCTTTCCCGGCCAGCGGCTTCAGTCCCACCTCGACCAGCTTCGGTGTCGTGACTGCGGCTTCCACGTTTCCGGCACGGGTCCTGCAGTTCGCCGGCAAGATCATTTTTTGATGTCGTGCTCACGCAGGAATGCCAGTTCAACGTACCACCGGAAAGGATTCCCGTGCCGATTCTCCACCCGCTTCTCGTTCTGCTGTACGTTTCCCTCTTCTCTGCCTCTTCCTTTCCGCAGGAGACGGCCGAGGGAGCCCTTAAGCTAAATCAGATCCAGGTGATCGGCACGCACAACAGCTATCATGCGGGCCTGCCACCGAATGAAGCCAAATGGCTCGCACAGAAGAACCCAAAGGCTGCTGCAGGCCTGGACTACCAGCACCCTGCTTTGTCGCAGCAGTTCGACAGCGGCGTACGCCAGATCGAGCTCGATGTCTATGCGGACGTGAAGGGGGGCCGCTACGCCCATCCGAGGGGACCTGCCCTGGTCGCCGCCGCCGGCCTACCCCCCGACCCGGACCCTGATCCCACCGGCCTGAACAAGCCGGGGTTCAAGGTCATGCACGTGCAGGACATCGATCAGCGCAGCACCTGCCAGCCGTTTGTTAGCTGCCTGAAAGAAGTGCGTACCTGGTCGAAAGCACACCCCGGCCACATCCCGATCTTTATTCTCGTAGAGACCAAGGAGGGCTCGCCGAAGAACGTCAAGCTCACCGAACCCGAGCCTTTCACGCCCGCCGTCTTTGACGCGCTCGATGCAGAGATTCGCTCTGTCTTTCCTGCGTCCGAGCTCATCACGCCCGATGACGTGCGCGGCAGCTACCAAACGCTGAACGCGGCGATCCTCACGGCAGGCTGGCCGACGCTGGACAGCGCACGCGGCAAGGTCATCTTCCTCCTGGATCAGCGACCGGTCACGCCTATCTATCTTGAGGGTCATCCTTCGCTGCGCGGCCGCATTCTATTTACCAACTCGACTCCGGGTCAGCCGGATGCCGCTTTTCTTGAACGCAACGAAGGTCCGACAGAGGATATCACCACACTTGTCCGCCAAGGCTATCTTATCCGAGCGCGCACCGACAGCGACACGAAGCAGGCGAGAACGAACGACACTGCCCAGCGCGACGCCATGATGGCGAGCGGTGCACAGCTCCTCAGCACGGACTACCCGGCCAACGAACCTGCACGGTGGCCCGGGCATTATTTCGTGTCTCTTCCCGCAGGCGCCGATGTACGCTGTAATCCCGTCAATGCACCGAGCGCCTGCGCTCGCGATCTGCCGGTGATCGGCGCAAAGGGCAATACACCGTCCGAGGAGACGATCCACTTGCCGTAAAGTACGGGGATGCATAACGAAATCTAAACATTCCAGGGAGGGGGCAATCATCCAGAGCAGAAAAATTAGAGGCCGAATCCCATTCCATAGCTGTGCTCGTGCTTCGGCGCGATCTGCTGCTGCTGTGGCGGCTGAATGGATTGCTCCTGCTTGTGCTGCGGCGTGTGGGCGCTCTGGCGGGAGACTTCATGGCCCAGCGCGGCGGGCAGCTTCTCGCGGTCATTGGTGAAGAGCTGCGCATCGTGCGCTCCGCGCGAGACGGCGACATAAGCCATGCGGTTATTGAGCAGGTCCTTCGCGCCCAGCTCCGTATCGACATGCACCAACACCCGCTCGGCGGTCTGCCCCTGGCTGGAATGGCTGGTCACGGCATAGCCGTGATCGAGATGCGGATGCTTGGCCGGATCGAGCTGCACAGTGCGGCCATCGTCCATACGCAGCGACATGCGGCCTTCGGTGATGCTCTCCACGGTGCCCAGCTCGCGGTTCGCCACCTTCAGGTCGCTTGCGGGCGCGGTGAACTGGATGCGGTCACCCTCGGAAAAGCTGCGCGGCTCCTCGCGATAGACCGAAACTCCCTGCTGACGGTGCGGGTCGTACGTCCGCTCCGTGCCGTCCTTCAGCGCCACCGTAATCCTATTGTGCGGAGCGTCGATGCCCACCACGCGGGCGTACTCTCCTTTGCCGATGCCCGTCTCCTTCGACCCTCGGCTGTAGCGCAGCACATCATCCACCTCGTATCGCTCGGCCCAGGTGCGGGCCGCTCCGGTAAGGTCCTGGCGCGGCACAAGCGTCTCGACGCGATGCTCGTCTCTGCCGACAACGCCATGTTGTTGCAGCTCGGCATGGATGCGCTGATTGATCTCCGCGCGCGAGCGGTTGTCGGGCGAGACGACCAAGGTGTTCTCGGGCGACTTCGCATACTCCTTCGAAATGGCGTCGATCCGCTCCTCGCGGCCACGGAACTCATGTACCCGGCCCTGGCTGTCCAAGTTCTTGACCGCAGCTCCTATCTCGCCGCGCGCAAGCTGCTCGACCACCTGGCGCAACTCCGGTTCCTTCTGGCGCACGATCTGGTCGAGCGCGATGGTCTTCATCCCGGCTTCCTGCAGCTGCGCGAAGGGCTTTCCGGCCTCAACCGCCTCATGCTGCCGCCGGTCGCCTACCAGCAGCACACGGTCGTTCGGGTGCAGGCGCGTCACAAACTCGTGCATCTGCCTGGTGGACGCGAGGGAGGATTCATCGAGCACATAGAGCCGCTTCTCTCCGGTGTCCGGCCCCTGCCGTCGCGCCAGGTGCATCTGCAAGGTTGAAGTCTTCAATGCCGGCCTCGCCGAGTTTCTGGGCCGCGCGGTTCGTCGGCGCGAAACCCTCCACCTTGTAGCCTTCGGCCTGCGCTCCTTCGCGGATGACGGCCAACGTCGTCGTCTTTCCGGCTCCGGCTATGCCGTCGATGCCGACGATCTTCTCCCGCGAAGCGAAGATCTCACGAGCGGCTTCCTGCTGCGAACGGTTCAGCTCCGGGTGCCGCTCCAGCGTGTCGAAGCGCTCCCGGCCTTGTAGCAGCATTGGGTTGTCGTAGCCGCGCCGGTTGCCCTGCTGCATCTGGCCGACGATCTCCCGCTCCATCCGCATCATTTGCGCGGTCGTGATCTGCGGGCCTCGCACGGATGCCTGCGCCTCGCGGAACTCGCCTGCCTGCATTCGGCGCTCGAACTCCTGCCGTACCTGCGAGTAGGTGATCTGGCCCATGCCGCGATTGAGCGCCGTTTCGTAAAGCGTTCTCCGGTCCTGTACGGCGTCTTTCTCAAACAGATGGTCGCGGGCGTAGGTTACGGCCTGTTGCGCCTTCTGCTCCGGGCTGCGGGCTTGTACCTGCGATTGTTCTTTATGAAGCTCCCGCTCCCG
>JAABUR0100010068.1_pt1 | contig 10472 bp, 12 predicted proteins | sample 5560091 | NCBI WGS metagenome assembly JAABUR01 (sample SAMN10711879, study PRJNA513375) | rock metagenome | isolation source: Antarctica rocks | place: Antarctica: Victoria Land, University Valley sud
CTCGGCTTCGTGGGGCGGCGTGGCGGAGGTGGTGCAGTGGTCATCCCTCTAGTGTAGGCACTTGCCGCTTACAATGCCCCCTTGACGCCTGCCGGTTTTCCTTAACCTGTCACCAATGGCCTAAGCGCAGCAGATCACGTGCGATGGCCGGCCCCACGTTGGGCATCTCCTGCAGGGCACGCGCAGGGTTCACGTCTTTTGTCCGTGTCATCTCTGGTCCTCCTTCTGGTGCCAAGCGCGATCGGGGCGCTGTGGACTGGCTCTCATAGCGCGTCAGGGAGCGTGTAGGTGAGCGCATACAGATGCTCTCCCTCGATGATCTCAATCGTCATGGTGCCGGCGAGTCCGGCCAGCTGCCCGGTCCCGGAGTCCGGGACAGCCGTGATGGTGAGCTGGGGTGCCCCGCCTGTCATGGTCCCGCTGTGCTGCAAGGCGAACGTCCCACGCCGACCATGGAGCGTGCCCGTCACCTGCTCCATAGCGACGTACCCGGCTGAGCCGTCGACCTCCGTCCCGACGGCGAGCATCTGCCCGGTGCTCGTCGCGTCGAGATCGCCGTGGAACTGTTTCGCGATGGACAGCCTGGCCACCGATGTGCCATCAGCGGTCGTCCGGCGCCTGCGGCGTTAGCGTCACCTCAAAGGATCCCCGTGCGTCCATCGTCCTCTCCCTCTTCTTCCTGTCGAACCACTCTTCGCCCCTCTCCTCATGCACCTAACCACCTAGCGTCGTCGTTTCAAGGATAGCGAGATTGGGAAAGAAGGGGGGAGCTATGTGGAGTTCCCTCTTGCCCTCCCTCCCGTCGAGGGAGACACCACCAGCAGCACGCCCATCCGTAGGACTCCTCACCGCGCGTTCAACCCAGGGACAGACCGTGCTGGGCGAACGCCTCCTGGAGCCGCGCCAGCGCCCTCGGGCCCATCCCGTGAAGCTTCTTCAGGTCAACGATGGGCACACCGGCTACCTGTCGGAGTTCCGTATAGCCAGCGGCGATAAGCGCGCGGGTTGCCGGAGCTCCGATGCCTTGGGGAAGTCCGTGATCGGTGGTACCGCGCTCGTCGGGACAGAGGTCTGATCTCCTGTGCCATGTTCTGGTGCTGCCATTGCTGCTCTCTCCTCCTTAGCAGGCTGACGACTCACGTCAGCCCGTGACCCTATCGTGCTCTGCGGCCTGCCATGAGGTCGCTGTCAGTCATCAATGGCCTGGTAGACCGCAGTCCAGAAATCGCCCATGATACGCCCGGCCTGGGGCGACTCCATGAGGCGCTGCGTCATCAGGATGCCGACCAACTCTTCACGGGGATCGGTGTACCCCGCTGTGCCGATGCCGCCCGTCCAGCCAAACCGTCCCGGACTCGCCGCGAGATCGTCACGCTTGGTCGTCACGGCTACGCCGAACCCCCAGCCACTATTATCTCCAAAGAAGATGCGCGCGCTTGCCTTCTGCTCCGGCGTCAGATGATCGGTCGTCATCAGCTCGACCGTCGGTCGGGACAGGATGCGCTCGTCTCCGTGCCGACCCTTGTGCAGCAGCATCTCACAGAAGGCCAGATAGTCGCTCGCCGTCGAGACAAGCCCACCGCCCCCGGACGCAAAGTCGGGTGGATGACTCCAGGGGCTGTCACTGGGATCGTCATGCACGATGAGCGCGCCCGTCTCGGGATCGGCCCGATAACTGGGGGGCAACCGGTCCAGCGTCGCGGCCGGGACAGAAAACCCCGTGTCCCGCATCCCCAGCGGCGCAAAGATGCGCTCGTGGCAGAACGCCTCCAAGGACTGGCTGGTTGCACGCGTGATCAGCACGCCCAGGATGTCGGACCCCGTGTGATAGAGCCACGTCTCGCCCGGCTGATAGATCAGCGGCAGACGGCCCAGGTGTGCCATCCACACCTCGGGCTCCAGAGATGGTGGAAATGCCCCAGGGGCGAGTCCCGCCTCGGCCATCGCATCTTGGATGGGGTAGTGGCCAGGGGGAGCCATCAGCACCCCAATACCCAATCGGAAAGTCAAGAGATCGCGCAGCGTGATCGGCCGCTGCGCCGGCACGGTGTCGTCGAGTGCACTGTCCAGCCCCGTAAGCACCCGACGGTCGGCCAATTCGGGCAACAGCCGATCGACCGGCTCGTCCAGACGCAGAATGCACTCCTCCACCAGGATCAGCGCCGCCACCGCAGTGACCGGTTTGGTCATCGAGGCAATCCGAAAGAGCGTGTCGCGACGCATCGGGATGTGGCCACCGACCGCCATCGTGCCCAGTGCATCGACATGCACCTCGCCCCGCCGGCTGACCAGCGTGACGAGACCGGGTACCTCGCCACGCTCCACGTAGCCTGCCATGACCTCGTGCAGACGGCCAAGCCGCCGGCTGGACAGCCCTCCCATGCTCATCGCCTCGTCCTTCCTGGTCTCACCAACTCCCCCACCCCTCAGTCGTCCGTGCTGAGGTTCTCGCCACTGGCGATCCTGTTGCCCTCGGGATCGCTCAGCACCACGGTGCGATAGCGCCCCGGCACCGTCTCGATCGCTCCCGTCGCTCGCTCATGGTCAGCACGTGCCGTCACATGCTCCTCTCTGTTGTCCCCACACAGCGTGAGGACAGCGTGACCGACGTGGGCGAGGTCACCGCCCACAGCATCGTTAGGTGCAGTCCTCTCCTGCGCCCCGTGTGCGGGCGCCACACCGCCGCAGGCTGCGCACCACCCGCCGCATGCGCCGCATCGTGTAGTGCCCCGATGGTGAGCCATAGCGGGCGCTGTAGATCTCTGCTAGCCGTGCGACGAGCAGGACGTCCGCAGCGATACCTGACGCCTCCAACTCGATAGTGAGAGCCGGTGCGTAGACCTCGAGCGCCAGCGCACACAGCCCGCGCTCTTCGGCGGTATCCACCTGCGCGATCGGCGCCTCCTCCAGCACGATCTATCTCCACGACCACAGGACATCCAGAGCGGGCCGCCGCAGTGTGGCATCGCCTGGTACGGAATCATGCTCTGATCTGCGGGAACCCGCGAACTCACTCATCGTCTCCGCCTCCCACCACCTCTATTATAGAACGTATGACCTACACTATCCAGGATGAGAGCGCTCACGAGAGCCAAAGGAGCTGGATGATGGCGGCCCCGTTGCGCCTCCGCGCACCATCCCCCGTGAGAACACGCAGCAGAGGGCAAACCACTCCCCCCCACGTACCACAACATTGCTCTTGGCGCGCGTGACAAAGGTGACCTGCGCTGCGGTCAGCTGTGCGAACAGGGTGACGACGGCAGCCCCTGGGAGACCCACGTCTAGTGTCGATCGCCCAGGACACACGCAGCGCTCTTCATCAGTGGACGAGATGCGCGCGATCAGCGCAGCCTGGTGACAAACCTCGGAGCAAAGATGATCCACCGCCGAACGTGCGCATATGGGGGGCCGGTGAGGGCTGATTTCAGCGCCACACTCGTCCCCCATGCGCAAACGTCGGCGTCGCCGGGGAGGTCAACAGCCTGAGCGCCGGCCACGCAGGGCAGGCCACACGGATCTGCCACTAGCACCGTGCATGGTTACCCATCCCCATGCATACTCATGCATCCGTTGTCGCTGCCTTCGCTGCCGCTGATCACGTCCCTTTGAACTGCCTGGTCGAGCCCGACACGAGCGCATCGCTTGCATCACGAGGGCGCAACTAAGCCCGGATGAACCAAGCGGCCAGCATAGGAGAGGCCAGGACTGGCCACGGCCCTCACGGAGTGCAGGCCGGGCAATACCCTGGTGGTCTGCAAACTCGACCGCCTGGGACGCTCGCTTCCGCACCTCGTCGAGACCATGCGTGATCAGGATATGCCCACGCTGTCGGCTTCAAGAGCCTGCAGGAGAATATGGACACCACGACCTCCGGCGGCAGACTCATCTTCCACATCTTTGCCGCGTTGGCCGCGTTCGAGCGTGACCTCATCCGCGAACGCACCAGCACAGGATTGTCAGCCGCGTGCGCCAGAGGCAGGAAGGTCGGGCGTCCGAAAAGGGTCGATTCAGAAGAAGCAGAAAGCCGCGCTGGCCCTGAAGCAGGGCCCCCGGCACAGTGTCCGCGAGATTTGCGTGATCGTGGGCCTCTCGCGCAACACCTCTTAATACGTGCACCCGTGCGGAGGACGCATCGCGACCACGGCACCCGCGTCCGCCATCACCAGAAGAACGTCGGCCGACGCCCCAACGCTGGTAGCGCGGCGACCCCCGACTTGTTAGTGGTCTCCATCGCGGCGGTCGCCGCATACTCATCCATGACGGGCACCTGGCAATCCATGAGCACCACTGCAGAGGCGTCGCGATGCGGCCGGAATCCTCCCACGCCCCTGGTGGCATCAACCGCCTGTCGGCCGGTGGCGACCACATCCACACTGTAGCCGAGCTTCTGCCGCATGCGCCGGGCAACGGCCTGATTGACGGCATTGTCCTCGACCAGTAGGATAATCACCGAGGAGGCCATACATGACAACTGAGCGAGCGATCTTGGCTGGCGGCTGCTTCTGGGGAGTGCAAGAACTGCTGCGTCAACGGGAAGGGGTGATCTCGACCAGGGTCGGGTACTCCGGGGGCGCGACGCCGAACGCCACCTACGACCGCCATGGGGACCACGCGGAAGCCGTCGAGATCATCTTCGACCCCGACGTGATCTCCTTCCGTGACCTGCTGGAGTTCTTCTTCCAGATCCACGATCCGTCAACGAAGGACCGCCAGGGTCACGACAGAGGGAGGAGCTACCGCTCTGCCATCTTCTCTACCAGCAACGAGCAAAAACGCGTCGCTCTCGACACGATCGCGGATGTCGACGCCTCAGGTCTGTGGCCCGGAAAGGTCGTCACCGCGGTCACGGCGGCCGGGCCGTTCTGGCCGGCCGAAGAGGACCACCAGGATTACCTACAGAAATACCCGGACGGCTACACCTGCCACGTCGTGCGGCCCGGTTGGGTACTCCCGAAGCGCCAGGCGCGCACCGCCTAGCTGGCCGCGCATGGGAAGCGCCAGGTTTCAGACTGCACCGGTGCTTCAGGGGGTGTTGGCCCGGGGGAGATCAGTGGCCAGGGCGGTTAGGCCACCGGGAGCAGCGCGCACACCTCTCCTCAGCGCTCCTGAAACAGGCGGCGTTGCTCGGCCGGAGAGACCGCCGCGTTGAAGCGTGTCCGCAGACGAAGATGGTCACCTAAGCGCGCAGAAGGTCTGGGTGACGGGAGCCAGACGGTGGGGCGACGACGGGGCGCTGTCACGGTGCCCCAGAGAGGCGGCCGACGGACCCAGCCGCAGCCCACGCCCGGAACGTACGTCACCCAGCCCTTCTGCGCGCTTAGGTCGGTGTCCAGCACGATCAGCAGGGAACGCTCCCGCCGTCAGTCTGCCGGGGCCTGTGCAGGCCGCCCAGCGATCAGCCAGACGACACTGCAGGCTCCTGCCGTGCCCCCCAGCGGAGCATCCCGTGGCCAGCCATCCTGCTTGGGTCAGCATAGCCAATTCGCCGCTCTTTGACCAGCGATCCACTTAGATGGCAGGCATCACGTTGCCTCCGCAGACCGGAACATAGGCCCCCGTAATATAGCTGGCCAGATCGGAGGCCAGAAAGGCGACCACGTTGGCGATCTCCTGGTCGGCGCCACGCCGGCGGAGGGGCACGCTCTGCTCGTAGGAGGCGCTATGTTCGGTACCCTCTTGCCGGTCACGGTCGCTGATCGTCCAGCCCGGCGCGACCTGGTTCACCGTGATCTGGTGCTCTCCCACCTCTTTGGCCAGCACGCGCAGGAGGCCGTCCATGCCTCGTTTGCCGGCGACGTACGCCGATTGGGTGGGGAAATTTTGCATCGCGCATTCGGTGTTGATCGCGACGATGCGGCCGTAGGTGTGCGCTATCATCGCGGGGACAAAGGCCTGTGCCATATGCACATTCTGCAAGACACAGGTGCGGAACTGATCCTCATAGGCGGCAACCGCTTGTTCCAGGACGGTGGTCCACTGATATTGGCTGACCGCGTTGGTGACGACGATCTGCGGGGAGCCCAGTGTGGAGCCGATGAGATCCCGCATGCGGGTGACGGAGACCGCGTCGGTGATATCAGCCTGGACCACCATCCCGCGGCCACCGCCTGCTTCGATGTCCAGAAGCACCCGTTCCGCCTGCTCTTGGTTGTGCTGATAATGGACGGCCACGGCGGCGCCGCACTGGGCCAGGGTACGGGCCATCACCCGGCCCAACTGGCCGGAGGCCCCCGTGACCACCGCGACGCGGGTGGAGAGATCAATCCGCAGCACTGCACCCTTCTTTCTGCTGCTAGCGACGAACGTGGTCGCGGCGGCCTGAAAATGGCGGCCGTTCAGGGAGACCGCCTCCCTCTGCTTCATCAGGGCCTGGCACGCGTGGCCTGCCCAGCGTTGGGGGCCACTGTCCTGCTGAACTCACCTTCAAGTCTACTCCGCCACGGGCTGGTTGGCTATCCCTTCATGCCCGACCGTAGGGGTGGCAGTGGCTGCCGGGTGGCGCGTGCCGCCTGGCCTGTGGGGCAGTGATTGTGTCTTCTATGGGGAACCCCTTGTCATGGATGTGGCCACGCCGCCGCGGGAGGTCGCCGTGCTGGCGATGGCGCCTTGTGCTGGCCGTTTGCCTCGTCCCTACCGCATCGGGGCGAGAATGGTAGCGATGCGCTCCCCGCACGAGACTCTGCTGATGATCAAGATTCATCGCTGCTGTTATACCAGTCTCTCTCCTGCAATGTGCCGCCGCGAAGAAGCACGCAGTCCCGATGACTTCCTCAGTCTGGTTGTCCGCGGGTGGGACGTGCTGGAAGCCCGGGCTGAGCCAGACAGTGCCGCATTACTCGGTCACCTCCTCGTGGACCCACAGCCGTTGTGCGCCGCGCTCAACCGCTACCCCCAGACACGCATACATCAGGATATCAACCTCGGGCACATCGGCGTGGCGCACGGGACGCATCCGCACGTGGTCCTCCTCGACTGGCAGTTCCGCGGATGCGCCCCGCCAGCTGTGGAGCGCGCCACCTATCTCTCAGAGTTTGCCGGCCTGCTGCCACTCCCCCGGGAAGCTGTGATCGCCCAGTACCGGCAACGTCTCGTGCACCATCTGGACGGTCGTGTCGATGACACATGGTGGCGTCCGCAACGGGAACTGGCTCCCCTGGGCAACTTCCTGCGCTCTGCCTGGGCCGATCTGTTGCACATCGCCCATGATGAGACAGAGGAGCGGCGGGCGCTCTTTCGGGATGAGTGGGCCTGGTGGTCGGGGCACATATTTCATGCGGTCCGGCACGCACGACGCTGTGTATTTTTGTCGCCCCGACGCCACGTCAATGAGGCCTGGTGACCGTTGCGATCAAAGGCCATAGTGGTCTATGGCCCCGTGTGACGATGGCTTTCCCTCTATAACAGGAGTTGCCCGCCCCGCGCGTGGCCCGCGGGTGCGGGGACCGGCTGGCGAGACCGAGCAGCAAGACCAGGCCGCGCTCGCGTGGCCCGCGGGTGCGGGGACCGGCTGGGGAGAGGAGGCGTAGCTCGGTGGCGGTGAGCGCGTGGCCCGCGGGGGCGGGGACCGGCTACACTGGAGGGACAATGAGAGAGACGGAGAGGATGGACTGCCCGCCATGAAGATCCTGTTTATCGGCGGCACCGGATTCATCAGCACGGCGGTCAGCCGCCTGCTGGTTGAGCAGGGGGCCGACCTGACAGTGCTCAATCGGGGCCGGCGCAACCCCACGCTGCCCGGCGTGCGCCACCTGGCCGCTGACATCCACGACCCGGCGGCCACTGCCGCTGCTCTGGCCGGCCAGCAATTCGACGTGGTGGTGAACTGGGTGGCCTACGTGCCCGACGACGTGACCCGCGACCTGGCCCTCTTCGGCAGCCGGGTCAAGCACTACGTGTTCATCAGTTCGGCCTCGGCCTACCAGAAGCCGCCGGCCACCTATCGCATCACCGAATCCACGCCGCTCTCTAACCCCTACTGGACCTACGCGCGGGACAAGATCGCCTGCGAGACCCGCCTGCTGGAGGCCTACCGCGCCGAGGGCTTCCCCGTCACCATCGTGCGCCCCTCGCTGACCTACGACCCCAACTTGCCCATTGCCATCGGCGGGTGGGGCTGCTACACCCTGGCCGACCGCCTGAAGACGGGCCGGCCCATCATCGTACACGGCGATGGCTCGTCTCTGTGGGTGGTCACCCACGCGGAGGACTTTGCTCGCGGCTTCATCGGCCTGCTGGGCCATGACAAGGCGCCGGGTCACGCCTTCCATATCACCTCCGACGAGGTGCTGACCTGGAACCAGATCTATACTACCATCGCCGAGGCCCTGGGGGTTGAGCCCCAGATCGTGCACATCCCCTCGGACTTCATCGCCCGTGTCATGCCCTCGCTGGGTCTCGGCCTGCTGGGCGACAAGGCGTGGAGCGTGGTCTTCGACAACAGCAAGATCAAAGAGTTCGTGCCCGGCTTCCGGGCCGCCATCCCCTTCCGGGAGGGCATCCGGCGCACCCTCGACTGGTTCGCCGCCGACCCCGCCCGCCAGCGGGTGGACCCTGCGGTCAACGCCGAGATGGACGCCATCCTAGCCGCCTACGCCGCCCTCTAGCCGCGCGGGCGACGCACCACGGTGTCGTTGACCGCAACTCTGCACAGGGACACCGGGACACCACGGTTGTGCTGGCCGCTTCGGTCATCCAAGCCGCAGTCGACATGGCGTGCAGTACTGCTGATCTGATCAGCCGCGGAGTCACGTGCTCTCAGCGCATCGCACACGATCCTGGTGGTGGCCTGTGGACGGACTGGTGGAGACAACCGCCCGTTCAGGGCAACGTGTTCCCGGCTGCCAAATAAATATCATACCTGTGCTGGCTGGTTAGGTCATCCGCTCGCTCAGAGGAGGCCCGCCCCCCCACAGAGGCCGCCTGATCCCAGCGCGCCGAGGCCCTGTGTCCCGGGGCAGTGTCCACGGCTCTGTCCCGAGCTTTCACCCACGGATGAGCTAACCAGCCAGCACAGCCGTGGTGGGTTTCTACCTCGGCGCGGCTCTCGAGGGCGGGGCCGATCTGTCCGCCCTCCTGGACCCGTTACGCCGCGCGCGCTAGCGCCGCCCAGACGACCATGGGCGCGGCCCCAGTACTGCTAGAAGAGAGCCATGAAGCGGCTGGGAGAGGTCATCGTGTCCATCGTGTTGCACCCGCTCGTGCTGGTCCTGGCCTGGATCACGAGCGCTGGCCGCTCTGACCTCAGCGGAGGACGCACGGTCATCTGGGAGAGCACGAAAAAGGCTAGCGCGCAGAAGCTCCGGGACTAAGGAGGGCGGCGTGCTGCGCTCCGCGCGGCTGGGCTGCTCCTGCTGTGGTAGCATCGGGGCACATCTCCACGCATACCTAGGAGGAAGGAGACGCCCCATGCGCCACATCCGTGTGCTCGTCTGCCAGGGAGACGACGGCGCCCCTGATCTGATGAGCGAACTGGCCTGCTTTAATCTGGCGACACCTGATGTCGCGGCCCTGCAGCCCGAGACAGCGTTGGACGCCCTGGAGGCAACCACCCAGGAGATCGGCACGACCATTCTGCGGCGCCTGCTGCACGCGCAGTGGGCCGAGAGTGATGCAGCGCTGGTGGCTCAGCACTGCGCACAGGTGGCTCCCGCCGTGGTCCACCAGGATGGGCAGGAAGCCGTCACGGTGGCCAGCCGCTTTGGCCTGCTGCACCTGGCCCGGCAGGTCTGTGTCGATCCCCGCACGCAGAGCCACACGCTGCCCGGCAACGCTGTGCTGCCGCCCCACGGGGGGATGATCATCACCCGTGGCCTCCAGGAATGGTGCTGTCTGTTGTCACAGGAGTTGTCCTTTGAGCCGGTCGCCCGTCTGCTGGGCTGGCAGGCGCACGAGGAGGCTGTGCTCTGCGCCACGACGATCCGCAGTCTGGTGCGCACCCATGGCCAGATCCTCCGCCAGGCTGAACAGGCCGAGGTGGCCACCCTGCTGGAGCATAACGACCTGGCGACCCTGCGGCCCCAGCTGATGCCCCTCACAGCGCCCCGGCGGCGGGCCGGGTGGCCTAAAGAGGTGAGCACGGCGGTAGACCTGGCACTGGCTGCCGGGGCAGAGCGTCCTCCCCAGGGCATCAGGCAGGCCGATTAGGAGCGGGTGCTGGACGCGCGGCGCCAAGAGGCCTGTGCTGGCCGCTTGGCTCAACCGGCCCTCCGCCGCGCTGGATGACGTGCGTGTGGTGACCAGGATCAGGGCAGCGGGAACGGCGGCGGCGGAGCGGAGCGACACGGCGTTGGTGGGGACCACAGCCCGCTGTGGGAGGAGAGGACAGTCCGACGCTGGTGGGTCAGGGGAGATTCCGGTATGATGAGGACACGGGAACGGGTGCCGCGTGCGGCTCCTCCTCTTCCGCGTCGAGTGAAAGGCGGGCGTCATGGCCAGGTCGCGCGCGTCGTCTGACCACGCGCAGTACGGTGTCG
>JAABUR0100010070.1_pt1 | contig 10472 bp, 12 predicted proteins | sample 5560091 | NCBI WGS metagenome assembly JAABUR01 (sample SAMN10711879, study PRJNA513375) | rock metagenome | isolation source: Antarctica rocks | place: Antarctica: Victoria Land, University Valley sud
CTTGGAATCTTCGCTCGATGACGCCGAAATTCTCCGAATAGCGCACGGCGAGCTTAAGGTCTGTGGTGACAATTGCATCAGCTCCGATTTGCGTTAGGTCGTCGGAGACGCCGAAGCTGCCGTACGCCACGATGACGGCATCTTCAGGCGAGAAGCCGAAGTTGCGTAAGCGCCTTGCGAGAGCGTCGCAGATAACGTCCTTTTTGAAATGAACGACAATCTATCAGGAGAGAGCGGGCAATCGAGGGCGTGCGGAGATGTAGTATATTCGCCGTCTGCTCGGTAATCCACACACTATTCGTGAATGAGGTGACTCGCGCGTAGGCGTTGGCGGCTTCGATTTGCAGGAGCGTAGGTGGCTGTCCCGACAGTAACCGGACACGGCGTTCGTACACGCGCCGGATAACACCTTTGTCGAAGAGAACGCTACTTGGCGGGGAGATCAACTTCGTCCGCCTCCGCTTCGGCGTCGAGCGACACCGCGCCTTCACTCCACAGCGCGTCACGTTCTGCTTCGCTCATACTCTCGTAACGGCTCGCTTCTTCGCGCGCGAGTTTTCGCTCATCGTCCGACAAGCTATTCGACCACTGAGCGGTTTGCGGATCAACGCCGCTTTGATAAACGAGTAGTCCTTCCGCCGCTTCTACTAGCGACAGTTCATCGCCGGGACGCAAACCACGCTTTTCAAGGATGTGAGGCGGAATCGTTATTTTACCTTCGGAATCAACAATAAGCTTTTCCATGCCGATTATTTTACACCGCTCCTGCCCTTCGCCCCAACCTTTTTCGCGGACGTGCGTCGAGGTTCAGCGGCTAAGTGCCATCGCTCGAAGTGGCTTTCGATACTCTTACTCAGTGTTTCCAAAGCTTGCGTCAATTCTGGGTCTTCTAGCTTCAAATGCATTCCTAACGGAACAATTTCATTATCAATTCTGTGACCCCGTACTTAAGTGCGCGGTGTAGAGTGTTCTTTGAAGGAGTCAAATCAATGAACAATTTGTTTATCCCTCTGACCGTGAAGTTAAGTTGAAGAACCTGCCGTGCCTTGCTTGACAGCTCTTCGTCACTGAGCGATGAGCTTGCCGCGGTACATATTCATCCCGCAGGTGAATTCGTATTCACCCGGCTTCTCCGGCGTCACTTCGACCGCTACGGTTTGGTTTTCCGGCAAATGCGCGCGCTTCCCGAAACCCGAAAGCACGACTTCCTCTCCGCATGTGGATGCCTCGCGGCGCGTGAAATTCAATCGAACAGGCTCTCCCGCTTTCACGATGATCGCGGCGGGCTGATACCCACCCCTTACCGTCACATCAACTTCCTGCATTCCGCCCTCCCGTGCTTGCGCCGTGAAGCTTTCGCGCTTCCACAGCCAGAAATACCAGACGACCCACCCGATGATCGCCAGTCCCACAACATTCACGATAATCGCCGTCGTGTTCATCACTTTGTCTCCTGTACGCTCTTGGGCTTAAAGAACCGTAATCTGTTGGCGTTAGTGACGACGGTGATGCTCGAAGCCGCCATCGCTGCGCCCGCGATGATCGGAGAGAGCAGCCAGCCTGCCAGCGGGTAGAGAACACCCGCGGCAATAGGGATTCCGAGTACATTGTAGACGAAGGCTCCGAACAGATTCTGCTTGATGTTCCTGAGCGTCCCTTTTGAAACTTCAATCGCATAGACGACGCCGCGTAAACTTCCGCCGACAAGCGTTATGTCAGCGGCTTCAATAGCTACGTCCGTGCCCGTCCCGATGGCAAAGCCAATGTCGGCTTGCGCCAGTGCCGGAGCGTCGTTGATGCCGTCGCCGACCATGCCGACGAGTCGCGCCCCGCGTCCGCCGCGCTGCTTCTGCGGAGAGCCTTCCGCTTGAAGCTGCTCGACATGGCGCGCCTTCTCTTCGGGCAGCACGTCCGCCAGCACTTTACTGATGCCGGCTTGCCGGGCGATTGCCTTCGCCGTGCGCTCGTTGTCACCGGTCATCATCACGACCTCGATCCCCATTCTTTCGAGCGCACGCACGGCCGCCACAGAATCCTCTTTGATCGTATCCGCAACCGCGATGATTCCAGCAGGTGCGCCATCAACCGCAACGAACATTGGCGTCTTCCCCTCGTCGGCGAGACGCTCTGCACTTGACTCGAATTCCGTCATCAGGACGTTCTCGCGCTTCATCAGTTTTCTGTTTCCCACCGCGACGCGGCGACCTTCAACCCTCGCTTCTACTCCGTGTCCCGGAACGGCGTTGAACTCCTCCGGCTCTCCAACATCAATGCCGCGTTCCCGCGCCCCTTTGACAATCGCTTCAGCGAGCGGGTGTTCGCTGCGCCGGTCGGCGACGGCGGCAAGGCGCAGCAGCAAATCCTCCTCCGCAAAACTGTTGAGCGGAAGCACATCAGTCAACTCCGGCTTTCCCTTCGTGATCGTGCCGGTCTTGTCGAGTACGACTATGGTCAGACGCGAGGCTGTTTCAAGAGCTTCACCATTACGGATTAGCACGCCGTTCTCCGCAGCTTTGCCGACGCCGACCATGAGACTCATCGGGGTGGCGAGCCCCAGAGCGCACGGGCAGGCGATCACAAGAACGGTGACCATTGTGACCACGGCGAAGTTCAGCGCCGGAGCGGGACCAAAGTTGAACCACGCGAGAAACGTCAGGACGGCGATAATCATCACGGTCGGCACGAAGTACGAAGAGATGACGTCAACGAGCCGTCCGATTGGCGGTTTCGAGCTTTGCGCCTGCTGGACCATTTCCACGATCTGCGAGAGTGCCGTATCCTTACCGACTTTCGTGGCGCGGAAAGTGAAGGCTCCGGTCTTGTTGACGCTCGCTCCGATGACTTGGTCTCCGACTTTCTTATCAACGGGCACCGACTCGCCTGTGACAACCGATTCATCAATCGCCGATTCACCTTCCAAGATACTGCCGTCCACCGGCACACGCTCGCCGGGACGCACGAGCACCGTGTCACCCACGACAACGTCCTCGACCGGAACATCAATTTCTTGCCCGTTGCGAATCACACGCGCGGTCTTGGCTTGCAGTTCAAGAAGCTTCTTAATTGCGGCGCTCGACCGGCTCTTGGCGCGCATCTCAAGGGCTTGCCCGAGCACGATTAATCCGATCACGATCACCACCACGTCGAAGTACATGCCGCGGGTTCCTGCGGGGAATAGTCCGGGAGCGACGACGACGATTGTCGAGTAAGCCCATGCTGCGCCGGTGCCGAGCGCGACCAGCGTGTCCATATTTGTGTTGTGATTGCGGAAGTTGTTCCACGCCCCCGTGAAGAACTGGCTGCCCGACCACGCCAGCACCGGAAAGGTCAGGATCGCAGCGGCGACCCCGATAGCGCGATGCCAAGGCATGACGGCTTCACCGAGCGCCGGATAAATCTCCATTACCATCGTAAAGAACACCGGCATGGCGATGATCGCGGCGAACCAAAACTTCCGCATCAGCGTGCGATACTCGCGCGCCTGCGCCTCTTCCTGTGGATCGGTATCAGCCCGCGCGCCGGGTCGAGCGAGGCTATACCCGGCGGCATCGCCAATCGCCTTAAGTTCAGAAAACTCCACTTCGCCGGGCACGTGCTTCACAAGCACGCGCCCGCTCGGTTCAACCCGCGCATCAAGGACGCCGCGCACGCCGCGCAGCGCCCGTTCGAGCGGTTCGGCATCTACGAGTGATGGCGTGCCTTCTATCTTGAGTTCTATCTCTGCGGCGCGATTACCGTCGCCATTTCCCGCAGTGCGGCTCGGGTGAGCCTTTGGAGTAGCCGATGCGGCGTCTGCTTTTGTACTCACGCTGTTACCTCTACCGTGCTAACTCGGGCGCTTCCTTCATCTGCGCGCTTCGCCAATTCCGCATATTAACTATTACCAGGAGCGGCAGTGCCACGGTCAGTATGGCGAGCGCGGTCAACTGTGCGTTCTTGAGACCGAGAGCCACAGGCTCGACGTTCCCGCGCACGAAGAAGACAAAAAATCGCAGGACGCTGAATAGAATTAAGTACATCAAGAAGAGAGCGCCATCCGGCAGCTTGCCGCGCAGCTTAATGAGGACGCCTGCAATCACGAGATCGCCCAAGAGTTCATAGTATTGCGCCGGGTGTCGGGCGATTCCGTCTATAGGCGCGTGAGCTTCCTGGTTGGTGTAGACCACACCCCACGGCAAGCTTGTCGGCGTGCCGTAATCCATGCCCGCGAGTCCACAACTGATGCGCCCGATGGCTGCACCGACGGGGATTGCCGGAGCGAAGAGATCGGCGACACGCGGAAACGACAGCCCCTCGCGTAGCGTGTACATAAACGCTGCTAATGTGCCGCCGAAGAGACCGCCGAAAAACGCCAATCCTCCCTCCCAAACAGCAAGCATTCGCCACGGATGGGCGAGATAAGCGCCGAAATCGTTTTGTACCAAGAAGTAGATTCGCGCACCCACCACTGTGCCGATGAGAATCCACAACACGAGTCCTTCGATTTTCGCGCGGGGCACGTCTAACTTCGGCGCCCAGCGCCAAGACAGATACCCGCCGACAAGGAAGCCGAGCATCATGGTGATGCCGTACCAGTTGACGGGTATCGCTCCCAGATGAGGGACGGGATTCCAGTTAATTTCAAACATTTGATTCACGCTGCCCTCGGGCGTTCGTAACCCGGTGTTTTGCGCCCTGCCTCAACAGACGTGGATAATGGGGTTGTGTTCTCGTCGTGGTTGCACTTCCCGGAGTGCCCGCACCCACCCTGCATCCCGCTCATGCCGAAGTACATCGCGGCGGGGCATAACAGGAATCCGCCGAAGAATAATAGAGTGCCCGCAGGCACACCGAACGCCAATGCGCCGGCGGCAACCGCAACCATCCCGACCACGATTAAACATTTACGTTGTGTCGTCATTGCTTCTCCACTCCTTCTCAACTGCTTTGAGCTTTCTCCCGTTTAGCCGTACAGAGCCGACAAGAGTCAATCCTCTTGATCCTCGTCAGCGCTTTTCCTTGACCGCTTTCTTCCTCATGCCCCGTGTCGCGGACGGGACAGGCTCAATGTGCGTCCCTTCGATGAGTCCGCAGATGTCACCATCAATGGCACCCGCCTTGTCCCACCCAGCGAGTGCCGCCCCCAGTTCCCTGCGGTAGCGCTTCATTTCCTTCATGCGCTCATCCAGTTCTTGTAAGCGCTGGCGGACGATTTCGCGCACCTCCGCGCACGGGCTTTGCCCGGACTGCTTCTCGGCTATGATTTGCTTGATCTCGTCTAGAGTAAAGCCCAGCACTTGTGCGCGCTTGATGAAGGCGAGACGATCCACCACGTTGGCGTCGTATATGCGATAGCCGCTCGCCGTCCGCGCGGGACGCCCCAAAAGCCCGCTCCTTTCGTAGAACCTGAGCGCCTCGATGCCGATGCCACTCAATTTCGACACCTCCCCAATTTTCAGCGAGGAGCGATGTCCGACGTTTGTCAGTTGCGACAATTTAACTGCTGTTCTCACTGGCTTCTCCTACCTTTCACGACCTTCGCCGCTACCGTAGCGGCACACCCACTCCGGCGACTCGCAAGCTGGCTTCATCAACTCCACGCCCCGCGCAGCAGTCGGCAAGTTTCCCGTCAATGACGACCGCAGGGACACTGCGAATGCCGTACTGCTCGGCTCTCGCCGCCACATCCGGCTGGTGCATGTCCAAGATTTCCGTCTCGCATGATGGGCAAGCGATTTGGTTGACTACCTTAACGGTCTCTACGCAAGCCGGACAGCCCGCGCTAAAGATTTCAATTTTACGTTTATTGCTCATGGTTACTTCCTTCCTTCTATGTTCATTTCCCTTATTGAGAGCTTCTACGAATATTCTAAACCCTGTACCCCTATACAGAGTCAAGCGTGCGTCGCTCAATTTTCGATGGCGCACGAAGGAGCAATCCGCTTAATTGTCCGTGACGGGCTTTTCCCCGGAATTGCCGGAGCCTTTCATCATCGGGCAGTCGGTCATCTTCATGTCCTTCATCTGTCCCTGCATCTTCTTGCAGCAGTCCATCATCTTCGGCATGTCCATGCCAGTGCTGTCGTCCTGAAGGTTCGAGTTTCCGGTCTGATTGTTCTGCGGCGCAGCTTGTTGTGCGGTTTGCGCGGGCTGATTCTGTGTCGGAAGATTCTGCGCCAAGACCAAGCTTGCGCCCATAAGTGCCGAGAAAGCTGCCGCGCCTAAGATTGTTGAGTACATTTTCTTCTTCATCACTTCACTCCTTAATCATTAATCCCAATCGTGTTGCTCCCGACGAGCATTGAAGACAGTGTAAACCCTGCACACGAGTACAGAGTCAAGAGGTGACAACGCTATTTTGAATTAAGGTAGTCCATCGCACGATGCTTGTGCGCGAGCGTGTTCTCAATTCTCGTCCGTCGCAGCCGGCGCACTTGACCCGCCTCCGCTATGCTCCATAGGCAAGTTACTGGCAGGGCGGAGCAGCCCGATGCGCGTGTAATACCGAACCACATGGGGCGCTACGCCGCTCTTTCTCGCAAGTTCAACTACGGTCATCTTTTTATTTCCGCTCTTTCAGACCCCGCTCATTACTATGAATGGTCTAGTGTCGCGGGACTGTCACCCTTTTGCCTTCTGCCGGCTGTGCGCGGCGCAGACGCGGCGTTTGTTCACGCTCGTAGATTTTCGTCCACAGTTGATCGTACTCGCGGCTTGTCATCGGTCGCTTGAGATCGAAGATGTAGCTTCTGCCGTCCGTGCCGAACTGACCTTCGTAGGTTGCAAGCTCGAATTTGTAGCGACCTAAATTGCCGATGTCGCGGATGTCGTCGTAACGCCAGTAACGTGACTGACCTTCCTGTTCGGAATTGAAGACAATGTAATCGTCATAGACACGCAATTTACCCGACGCTCCGCCCCCGCGCTGGCGATGAGACACCGGAATCTCGAAGATGAGTTTGCCGGACTCCGCGTCATCGCCGGGGAGGACGCTGGTTGCGATGGGACGCTTAAAGCGCGCGAGCAGCGTGCGCACCACTTCAGGCGTAATCTCGCCCTCGACCAAACGGAATTCGTACTCACGTTCAGACCCGACGCGCACGGACTTTCCTTCACGAATCTTAGGCGTCTTGCGCGGAATGAGGGGAATCCGCGTCCCTTCATACGTGACGAAGCGCAGCTCGTTCTTCGAGAGTTCGAGCCGCTTAATGTCGTCGTCGCGCCAGACACCGTTGTGCTGTGCTTCGTCTTCACTCGCACCGCGGTACTCGATACCCGTCTCCGTGATGAGAAGCTCGCCGTCGCCCTTGCCGATGCGGTGATCGTGCGTGACCTTGTAGGTATAAATCGCCGGCTCCGCGTCCGGCGCTGGAGGTGCGTTTGGAGTCGGCGCGTCTTGCCCGAATGAGAGTACCGCAGCGGCGCTCGTCAGGGCGGCGAATACCAGCGACCGCCCAAAACTTCTCGTTAAGATTGCCATCATTCATTCACCCCTCACTGCACGATTATGGTTCCGCGCAGCATTCCCATCCCGCAGGTAAAGTTGAACTCGCCCGCCTTGTCCGGCGTGAACTCGAACACAACCGGTTTGTTGAGTGGAAGGGCGCGGCGGATGTTATACGCCGGAAGCGCGATCTCCGTGCCGCAAGTCTCTTCTATCCGCCTGACGAATGTGACGCGCGCCGGGACGCCTCGCTTAAGCTTGAGGCTCCTAGGTTGATAACCGTTGCCAGTCAGCGCGACAGTTGCGGTCTGAACGGATTTGGCGTTTCGCCCGGCGCGGTTCCTCTTTTGCTTCTGTGCTCCCTGTGCGCTCACCGTAAAAAAGGTTGCCGCGACGAACGCGAGGCAGGTTGCGATAACTGCTATTTTGTTTTTCATTTTTTCTTACCTTGTTGAACTCGATTTCCCCCCTGAGGTTAGTTTGAAGTTGTCGCGCTCCCCTGGCATCAGGCATATCGCCTGATACATTCAACAGTTGCGCGGCAGCGAACACTGACGGCACGTAGTTGATTGTCTCCTGCGGCAGAAGTCCACGCGTCGCCATCGTCCAGAAGTCACGCACGCCCGTGCGTCGTATCACTCTCGCCACGCGCCCTTCGCCCGCGTTGTAAGCGGCGATGGCGAGCGCCCAATCGCCGAAGAGCGCGTGCAGATTGCGCAGATAGCGCGCCGCCGCGCGGGTGGATTTCTCCGGGTGTTGACGTTCGTCAGTCCACGCGGTGCGCTGCAAACCGAAGCGAGCGCCCGTTCCCGGTATGAACTGCCAGATGCCGAGCGCCTGCGCGGGAGAGAGCGCCGAAGGGCTGTAAGTGCTTTCGACGAAGCCGACGGCGAGCAGCCATTCGGGGACGCCTTCCTCGCGGAAGATGCGCTTCATCATCGGTCGGTAGTTGGCGAGTCGAGTGCGACCGATTTCGAGCCGCGTCCGTCCGCGCCCGAGAAAGTAGCTACGGAAGGCAACGACTTGCGGGCGAGCGTCATTGATACCACCCTCATCACTGCTTGCTCCCAAAGAGGGATCTGGGGCTGTGCCCGGCGCATCAAGCGTCACCAGCGCGGCGGTAACTTCCCGCAGATATTCGCGAAGAAACGGATCGTCGCGCTTCGCGTCTCTGTCAGGCGCTGCCGCCGCGATCAGTTCGCCCGCTTGCCGGAGCAGCGTGCGCGCTTCACTGCGCCGACCGGCTTTGAGCATCCGGTCAGCTTCGCGGCGGAGTTTGTCGGCTTCGGCGACAACACCGGCGGCGTCCGCCGCGACCCGCGCGCGGTCGAGGAAGCCGTCGAGAAAGCGTCCTACATCAACCGGCTCGCTAGCGGCTAATTCCTCCGTCGCAGGATTACCGGTTGCCACCGTCGCCTCCTGCCCGCGCGCCGGGTGCGCGAAGGTGAGCATCGCGCCGAGCAGCGCGAGTGCCCATGCCGTCTCTCTTCTCATCAACATCAGGTGTTCCACTTCCTACTGCGCTTTGAGCGCAAATCTCGCCTGCTGACCGTTGCCGAACTTGACGGTGAAATTCCACGTCCCCACCATCTGAAAGTCGCTCTCGATTTGATAGCGACCCGGCGTGCCCGACGGCGTGGCGCTCGCGCCGCCGCTCATCGGAGACATTCCCGGCATCGGCATCAATGAGTTGAGCTGCACGTTGCCGACATCAGCAAGCTGGTTGTCGGACGCCTTGCGGAACTCAAGGACGAACTTGTTCGGTCCCTGCTTCAACTGCCCCGTCTCATTAAGCAGCGTGACGAGATACTCGCCCGCACGCTGTTGCTGAATCTGCTTCAAGTTGCTCGTGTCGCCACCACCACCACAGGCTGTCAGCACTACTGCTAAAGTCACGACGGCTACCGCCGCCAGAATCACTTTCATTCGCATCTTCCTTTTCTCCTTCATGTTTGCTTGGCTTAAAACATCCGCTTGAACATCTGAGCTATCTGCTTCGCCCCGATGTGTCCTTCACTCGTCATCCAATCGGGCATTTAATAACCCTGCGCTTGCGCCCGCACATTTCACCTACGTGTTTCTTTGCCGCCACGCGGTCACGGCGCGAAAGATGAGCGGCGGCAGCACGAGCATTTGCGCGATTGGTGCGAGACCGACGCCGAGTACGCGCGGCATCTGCTCCGAGTATTGCCATTGCCCAGTACCCGCTGCGACCCGCTCAATGGCGACGGCGATGATCAAACCCGCCACCAGCATCAGCAGGTAGCCGCGAGCGCCGTGGCGCACGAACCATTCCCGGCGGCGAAACGCGATCCAACCGGCGGCAAAAATCAGCAGCACCAACAGCCCGTCGCCTAAACTCGCTAAGAAGCAATACCAGAACGCCCGACCGTTATACCTCCCCCCCTCGTAGAGTGGCATCTGAGCCAGTTCCCACGGATAGTTAAAGAGGACGGCGAAAGCGAAGATGGTCGCGGCAAGCAACCACCCTTGTGATCTGTGTTGCGCTTTGACGTCTGCCATACTTATTCTCTTTCCGCGCCGCCTGCGATGAGTAATCAATACGACTCACCGCGCGGCGGCTCACATCGGAATCCTCAATGTTTAACCACTTCAGCCTTTTCATCTGCGCTAGCTGATACTTCTTCTTTCCTTTCAGCCGCTTCTTCCGCCAGTCCTTCCTCCGCTTCTAAGAAGGACATCTGTTCCGCCGGTCGGTCTAACGTGCCGAGAGTTGAAGGTACGCCGACAGCCCTCTCATGCCGCCGCATCTCCCACTCGCGCAACCAGATGAAGATCACCGGCGTCACGATCAAGACGTGCAAGAGCGACGAGACCATGCCGCCGAGCACCGGGGTCGCCAGCGGCTTCATCACCTCTGCGCCCGTCCTGGTTGACCACATGATCGGGAGTAATCCGGCGACCACCGTCGAGACGGTCATCACTTTAGGACGCAGGCGCAGCAGCGCGCCTTCCATCACCGCTTCGTACAAGCCTTCGCGGGTCAGCAGTCCGCCGAGTTCGTGGCGCTTGCGTTCAACCGCTTCTT
>JAABUR0100010076.1_pt1 | contig 10466 bp, 13 predicted proteins | sample 5560091 | NCBI WGS metagenome assembly JAABUR01 (sample SAMN10711879, study PRJNA513375) | rock metagenome | isolation source: Antarctica rocks | place: Antarctica: Victoria Land, University Valley sud
TGGACTCACTCCACATTTTGCCCGGTCGGCCCTGGGGGCCTCCCGCAAAATGCTCCGTTTGCCGGGTCGAGCGCAGGGTTTGAGTGAGCGCCAGCGAGTGAAAACCTGTAGTGAGTACAGGTTCGCTGCGCAAACCCTCACCGTCAGCATACACGGTCGCCGCCGCGGTCGGAGGAACGATCTACCTGAAAGAAGAGATGGAGCAGCCTCGGTCCGCCGCGCCGCCCATCCGCGTGAACCTGCTAGGATGGCGTGAGAGGAGGGGCACTGCATGGCTGTGTCAGAGCAGACCACAACGGTCGTTGATGAGATCGCCGCCCAGTTCGGCGAGACGGAGGACGAGCCCAAGCGACTCATCAAGCGGGCGCTGCGCACCCTGGGCGAGGAGCGGGTGCGCGCATTCGTCGCGCAGGCGCTGGAGGTTGAAGCCGCCGGGGGCCTGCTGCTGCCCGATGGGAGCCGGCGGCGCACGCCAGGCGGGGTCTTCTTCCACCTGATGCGCACCGGTATCGACAAGAAAACGTCGCGCAAGATCTTCTGGTCGCACACGACGCCGCAGGGCCAGGGAGCGCAGGGGACCGCACAGGGCGGCAGTCCGGCGACGGCCACGGAAGCGACGCCCTTTGATTGGGCCACGTTCGGCGCGGCGGCGACAGAGGCGATGAGCGGAGCAGGGGAGGCATCGACCGTGAAGCTCACGGTGATAGGCAAGCCAGGTACGGTGGTCGAGCGGGGCGATGTCGCGCTGGTGGCGCTGCGCAGCGAGAAAGCGCCGGCGTTCCCGAAGGGCGTACCCGCGCCTGAATCACCCCAGACCGACTATATGGCGCTCGTGGGCATGAAGCAATGGCGCAAGGTCGCCGAGGCCCTGGCCGCTAACCCGGATGACAAGGTGATCATCGAGGGCTACCCAACGGTGCGCCCGGACTTCGTGGGCATCACGGTCCACGCCACCTCGGCGACGACGACGGGCATCCAGGCCGCCAAGAGGACGGCTGCACCGGCGGCCACCGTTTAACTCTCTGTATCGGCCATACATACTCTTGCCCGCACCGTGGATGGGAAGCAATGGCGTGTGTATTCTGACAGCAGTGATGCATCAAGCCATGCGCAGCCCTCGGCGCGACAGACGATGAAAGGCAGACGCCCGTTTGGCAGAGTATGTAGACCCTACGACGACGACGACGGGCGCATCGAGCGCCACGGATGAGATCCTGTCTGTCCTCGCAGCGGAGGAGCCACACGGTGCCACCGCCGATCAGATCGCCCGCGTCATCGGCCTTGGCCTCACCGGTGAGGTGGTCCAAGACGAACTGGAGGAGTTGGTCATGCGTGGCGTCCTCGACCGGCGCGGGATCGGCGTCGGGACCGTCTACACGCTCGCCGCCGGGATGTGACGCGTCTGACAGGCCCGATGATAGGGCAGGCCGAACGGAGGGGATGATGTCGCTAGCGACAGCGATCACGGAGACCATGCGGGCGCACGAGTTGACGACCGCCCAGCTAGCCAAGCGGTTGGGGATGGAGTACGATCGCGCCAACCTCTACCGCATGCTCAACGGAGTGACGAAAGAACCGCGCCTGGGGACGCTGGTGCAGCTCTGCATCGCATTGGAGACCAGCCCGTCGGAGTTGCTCGAACTGGCGGGGGTATGCTCCCCGGACACGCCGGGATGGGCGACGCCCGACGACCTGCGCCTGCGCGTGGCCTTCGGGCAGGTGCGCGCGCTGCCGGTGGCCATGCAGCAGCGGGTGGTGCCCTTGGTCGAGGCTCTGGCAACGGGATGGCTGACGGACGAGGACGACGAGGAGGAGAGCCTGGACGCGGACGCAGGCCCCGCGGAGAGACCCGCTGCCGCCGGCGAGGCGTAGGCGCGGGAGCGGTGTCGCCTCGCCGAGGCTCTTCCCCGGCCCCGTCAAGGGGGCATTGATAGACAGCGATGGGCGGTAGGGTGTAGCGTAAGGGCAGCACCACGGGGGCGCGATGGCATAGACGGCTCTCGTAGACGAAAGGTAGGCTCGCCATGGCAGAAAATCCCACCCCTCCACAGACAGCCGGTGGAGCGAGCACGGTCGATGACGTGCTGAATCGGCGCATCGGCATCGAGGAGCAGCCGGCCGGCGGCCGCGTCGATGAGGCGCAGCGTGAACCGCGCGCGGGGCTTGACGACGACGACACACAGCCAGGGCGGCACGAGAGTGCCACGAGCGGTCGCCCCTCGGAGGAATAGGGCAATCACCGGGCGGTGAGGTCGAAAGGGACACCCGCGCCGTGTGCGGGTGTGACCGTCAGCGCGATGGAGTGCCCTCCAGGTTTACGCCTCTTCGCCCACGAGGCGGCGCGCGTCATCGTTCGCATTCTCAGTCCCGATGTCGTTATTGACGGCGCCGAGGAGGCTGCCCTCATCGACGGTTTCGTCGTCCCCGGCCTCATCGTGCGTCTCGGTCTTCGTGGTGTTCTCGGTCTGGGTCTCAGTCTTCATCTTGGTCGGGTCGAAAGCGTCATCGGTCATGGTGTGCGGCCCTTCTACCTCTCATCCAGTCGTGCATGGGCACGGTGAGGTGGTGAGAGTGTAGCATAATCAGTGCGGGGGAGGATAAAGACGTGCAGCGCCGGGGCCGATACAATAGGTATGGGACGGCGGGAGGGTAAGGTCCGCTGCCGGGGTATACGACCCAGACCGGCCGGGGGGCACTCTCCCCCCCCCCAGCCGGCCCTCCCCTATAACGCGGCTCTCTCGCACGGCCAGCAGGCTGTCAGCACGTCTTCATGTGGCCGCAGCTCGCCAAGGCGCGCCGGCGTCGCCGGCGACGCCGGCGTCAATGGTCCGCGGGGGCTTGTCCCCCTGACCAGCCAGGTAGCGCGTCCGCCCGGGCACGCCATCCGCGATGCAGTCGGCACAATAGGGATGCCCGTCGATGGCCTCTTGCGCCGGTTTGAGGCAGTCCCAGCAGGGGATGGGGCGGGCGTGATAGGCCGTCGTCAGCATTGACACTCCTCTCTTGGACCGGCCGAACACGGTCCAGGAATGGCCTTTACTCTGCCACCACTATCTCCTCCACGCAATTCGCGCTTGCTCGGCAAGTCCGTCTGCATAGTAGTTCGTACAGGTTTGCTGCGCGCACCCCCACGTCAGCCTACACGCTCGCGGCGGGCAGTCGCAAGCAGGACGCGTGGACCTACTTGAAAGAGAGGATGGGCACCCAGGCCGATTGCCCTGCGCTTTGTGGCGATCGCACTGCACTTAAAAACCCGCGCACCACGGCGCCCGCCGCGCCTACACCTTGACACGTTCCTGCTTAGTGTGTATATTGTGTATATATAGTGTGTATTAAGTGAGGAGGTCACGGAGAGGCTCTTATGCGGGTAAACATCTCGATCCCCGACGCGCTACACGAGCGGGTGGAGCGCGTCCGCGACAGGGTGAATGTGTCCAGGGTATGCACGACAGCGTTAGAGAGGGAGGTAGATATGTTAGAAGCACGTCCGTCCGTGGCCGAGCAGAAGATTGCGCAGTTGGTCGAGCGCCTCAAAGGATCGAGCCAGCGGTGGTATGACCGCGGCCACGAGGATGGAATGCAGTGGGGCACAGAGAAGGCCCGGCGGGCTGACCTGCAAGCAGCATCGGACGTATTCAGGCTGTACGACGGTCGGCAGTTAGCCCAGCCCTACCTTGAGGAAAAAATGACGGAGGACATGCCGCCTGGACTCCCCGGCTTGACCGCGCTCGACGACAAGGAGACGCCGTGGGTGCTACGCGACCTCGGCATAGACAGCGAACCAACCTATAACTCAGACAGCGATCTGCGTGCGCGGTTCCAAGCGGCCTATGCGGACGTGGACGACGCCGCCTACCTCGAAGGGTGGCGCGACGCCCTCGTGGAGTTGTGGGACGCCGTAGCCCCCGCCCTACGCTAACGGTCACTCGTCGTCAATCATCTAGTCTTCCACCCCCCTAGCTATTCAATAAGCGTAGAGCCGGTGACCCGCCGGCAGAGGAGACACCCATGGCAGGCTCATACAACCGCATCACCATCATCGGTAACGTCGGCCGCGACCCTGAGATGCGCGCTATCCCGACCGGCGAGATGGTCGCCGGCTTCACCGTGGCCACCACCGAGCGCAGCAAGAACGGGGACCAGACGACATGGTTCCGCGTCAGCGCGTTCGGCAAGCTCGCCGAGACCTGCAATCAATATCTGCGCAAAGGTAGCTACGTCTACATCGAGGGGCCGCTCACCCAGCGCGAGTACACGGACCGCGACGGCACCACCCGCCAGAGCCTCGACGTACGCGCCCGCGAGATGCGTATGCTCGATAAGGCCGGTGATACTGCCGGTGGCGCAGACAGCGACCAGGACGGTGGCCAGCACGCGCAGGGGCAGGGGCAGGGCGCGCGCACCGCCTGGACGCAACCGCAGCAGAGCGCGCCGGCAAGTGACGACATGGGCGACATCCCGTTTTAGACCATTGAACTGGAAAGGACAATAATGGCGAGCAAACCACAGAAGGCGTATCGAGTCATCCACAGCGGCGGTACCTACGGTGAGGCCACGCCCTACGCGGTCGTCAGCGTCGCCTCGGGCATGCCACACCTACCCGCCCATGCCAGCAGTGAGGCGGCACAGCAGGAGGCCGACCGCCTCAATGAGGAGGCGCGGCGCGAGGAAGAGCGGCTCAAGAAGGCGGCTCAAGAAGGCGGCACAACGTAAGGCCGCCCGTTTCAAGGAGGAGGCGTCCGTGCGCGACGACGGCCTAGAGGGCGATCTCGCGTAGGGGATGCAGCCATTAGGCAAGGGGCCGCGCTTGGTCGTGCAAGCCGCCATCGCGCAGGCGGTGCGTGCGGCGCTGGGACAGAGGTGTGGATAAGTGGACAACACCCTTGACAACAAGCGAGCCGCCGTGTGGATAACAGGAATGAACATAACTGATGTTATGGTAGGATTTGGGTAACGTCACACTTAGCACGCCCGTCCTATAATGACAGGAGACGGGAGGAACCAGCATGACCACCCAGGCCGACAAGGACGCGATCCGCCACCAGATCCTCACCTTCCTCTACGAGTTCGACCGAGAGACTCCCTACCAAGCACGCGATGCGGAAGCCATCGCTGAAGCCCTGAACCTACCCGTCGACATTGTGGACCCTGAGGTGCGGGCGCTGGTGCTGTTGGATCTGGCCGACGTGAAACGTGCCCCCTTAGGGCACCCCTATGTCGGCGTCGCGATCAGTCGGCTCGGGCAGATCGCCGTCGAGCACCCCGAGTCCATGACCGATCCCGGCGTGCGACACATCGTCTACAACACCATCCACACGCACGACAATACGACTATCGCCGGCTTGCAAATGGCCGGAGGCGGAAGCACACAGACCGTGGGGCCGATTACGCAACCACTTGACCACCCACACGCCCCCGAACTGCAATCCCTCCTCGTCGCCCTGCGTCAGGCATTCGATCAGGACGCGACGCTCCCGGATTACGCCAAGGAGGAGGGCCAGCGCGCGCTCACCGTCATTGAAGACGAATTGGCCAAGCCGGGGCGTGAACGTACGCTCGATAAGATCAGGATGTTCGGCCAGCAAATCGTGACCGCAGCTGCCGGCGCTACAACAGTCACCACCCTTGTCGATCAATTAGTCAAGATGGCCACCGGAAGCTTTTGATAGGCCATGAGCACAAGCATCGTTCCCCATTCCGGACCCGGCCTGCAACGCGCGCGCGCCTGGGCCACGATGCCCAAGGACGAGCGACGCCGCCGCGCCGTCGTGGCCTGCCAGGATCACGACACGGCCACCTTGCAGGACCTCGCCGACGCCTGGCTCACCTTGCACGGTCAGGCCGGCGCGACGGTGAGCCCGCACACGCGCGGCAGCTACCGTCATGGCATCGCGGTCCTCATCGACGCGTGGCGGCAAGAGAACGTGCTCCACCCCGCGCGTGACGCCGCCGCGCTCTGGCTGCGCGCGATGGAAGACACCGGGCTCAAGCCGAGCACCGTCCGGGTGCGCCTCGCCGCCGCGCGCTGCCTCTACGCCGCCTTGCGCTGGAGCGGGGCGACCGACGCCAACCCGTTCACGGATGCGCGCCCAGCTAAGGATCGAACCGCGGCCAAGGACAAGCGGGGGCCATACTCGCCCGATGAGCTGGAGGCCATCCTCCACATTCTCGACGACGAGATCGCCGCAGCGACGCCTGCGGCCCGGACCATGGCCAGGTACGACAAGGTGCTCATCCTCCTGGGCGCGCATGCGGGGCTACGCGTCAGCGAGATGCTGGACGTGCGCTGGAACGATCTTGACCTGGCCCGGCGCATCATCATCGTGCGCCACGGCAAGGGCGGAAAGCAGCGCGAGGTGGTGATGAGCGGGAGCCTGGCGGCCGCGCTGGAGGCCATCCCGCCGACGATGCGCGGCGCGTTCGTCTTACCCTATCGCGCACGGACCACTGCCTGGACCCGCGTCAGGAATCTGACCGCCCGCACGGGTCTCAGCGCGACGAGGACCGGCCTGCACCGGCTGCGCCATGCCGCCGGCACGCGCATGATGCGCGAGACCAACAACCTACAGGAGGTCGCTGAATTGCTCGGCCACGCCCAACTCGACACGGCGAGGGTGTACGCCGCCTGGGCCAACGACACGCAGCGGAGGGTCGTCGGCGAATGGTAGTCATCACGCGAGGCAGAGATAGCGAAAGTGTGTATGTGTAGCATGGCACGATAGCAGAACAACGGGGGAGTAGGGTGTTAGGACCACCCTACTCCCCCTGAGCACCACACCGCACAGGAGGCGGTACAATGCCTAGCACTAGTGTAGCCACAGGAATTGACGATGAGGCACAGATATGGGGCTGGCACAACGCGCGAGGGAGACCAACTATGTCTATGACGGATGACGACATTGACCGGGCGCGCGAGATACGCGAGACGCTGGAAGGGTGGGGGCTGAAGATCTGGCCCAGCCCCGCATACGTTGAAGGTGGTCTCGACCTAGAGGCCCTCAAGAAGGTCAACCTGTCCCTCGCGCACAATCTCGCGTGGGGCGAACAGGTTGAGGATTGGCTTGACGCCAACGCGGAACCCATCGTTGAACCTAAAACGTTGGCCGCCATCGATGAGACTGTTCAAGCCGCCATGCACGCGCCGCAGCCAATTAAGGACGACACGGGCACCACCATTGGCCATGAACTCTTTACGCGCGTGCTTTGGGAAAAGCATCGCGTCCTTGATGGTTCCCCCTTGTGGCTGCGCCCGAAGCCCGGCACCGTCATTCCCGTTTACGTCCGCCATTACTATGGCCTCGTAGAAACAGGCAAGAGAAGGGGCTCGCTGAGTGGCCTTCGCCCCCCTTTCGGCATGTCGCTGGACACAATTCCTCGTATTACCCCCGCCTTCAGCTTAGAGAACGGCGAGAGCGTCGGCCGCATATCTTCAAGCCAAGTGAGCCAGGCGCAATACCGGGCCTGCGTCGCACCGAAAAGCGACTGGGGGGCGACCGCTAAAGGCTACCCTAAGCTCACATTTACGGTTCCGAGCGGGCAGATAGATATACAAATCAAGCCCGAGTTTCCGCGCGGAGACACGAAGGAAATCAAGGAGATGGAGGCCATTCGCGACGAGCTCAACGTCGACGATTGGGAAGCGATGGTAATGCTTCAGGCACAAGCCATGGCTGAACGACGCCCGAATGGGGCAGCATTCATCAGAGATATCGACGCGTGTGACTACCAAGGTCTCGCAAAAAACGTCAGCGGGGGCAAGACAAGCGGGCATTTCTCAAAAAACCGCAAGCGATTCCAGGACAGCATGAAACGCTGGGCGCATCTCTATGTGGTCACAGACACGCTCCAGGTGAGCGAGATAGACGGAAGGGGCAGGAAGCGTCAAGTTGTCGTGGAATGGAGAGAAAAGGCACTGAAGATTAACGGCAACATCGCGCGGCGCGATACAGACACGATATTGGGATGGGAATACGAACTGGGGAAGACCTACACGACGTTCCTAACTCGCCCGAATAGCTACATTGCCACTCTAATGCAAAAGGCTATCGAACTGCCTGGCTCCTACAAGTCGGTTAAGCAGCTCGTCCATTATCTCACCATCCATTTTCGCGCCAACGTCAAAAATGGGCGTGGGCTTGAGCGCACCATGGGGGAAGTGCTCAGTGGCGCCTGCCTGCCGGCCAACCCAACGCGTCAGAGTCGAACCATCGATGCCACAGAAAACACCATACGCACAGCCATTGAAAAAGGATTGATACGACTGCAAACCGGCGAGCGACTTTGGGATGCGGACAGTGTCGACCTCCACACTTGGACCGCCGTCCCCGTTGACTTGAAAGGGGACCGCCTCTTTGATGCATGGAAAAAACAGAAAGTGACCTTTCGTGCGCCGGCAAGTATCGAGCACGAGTACGACGGGTACAGGAAGATCAAGGCCGAGGCGACCCCATAATGCAACTGAAGCTACCGCCGTTACAGCAACAACGGCATGATCGCGCAATGTCGATGGCAACCAAGGTACACCGATGGCAGAAAAACACAAAACCAAGGTACACCGATGGCCAAAGGGGGCGGCAACCAAGGTACACCGATGGCAGGACCAAGGTACACCGATGGCAGGATTTAGGTGTGAAATAGGGGGGTAATAATAGGGGTAATACTTCCTCAAGGAAGTATTAACCAGCGCAGCGGCCGACTTGCTGACGCAAGTCGCCTGCGCGATGATAAACCCAATGGGCACTATGCCCACACACATTTAGGCCGGCGCGCTGGTGACGACAGCGGCCGGCCAATAGCAAACGGGAGCCTGCTACATCATGAATGATACCAACACTCCAGACGAGATCGCCGAGCGCCTGCTCGCGATCATGGGCTGGCTTGGTCCGCGGTTACACCAGTCCCCCCTCGATGCGACTATACTGCGTAGCCTCGCGGAACAGGCTAGCAAGGAACTGCGCGAGATTGCCAGCCCCCCCGCCGATGGGCCGCTTTTTGACCAAGCCGATAACTTCATTGACAAGCTGCTCGATGACTACGGCAAGCGCAAGGCAGCGGCAGCGGCTAATGGTGGCGTCGTCGGCGTGCGGACTGGCCTTAATCACCTCGACGAGACACTCAACGGTTTCGAGGCCGGCAAGCTCTACCTGCTCGCGTCGATGCCCGGCTCGGGGAAGACGACGCTGGCGCTTCAGTGGGCCGCGACTGTCGCTCAGAACGGGCGTGGCGCTCTCTATATCAGCCTGGAGAATGACGCCGTAGACCTTGCGCGCAAGACGGCGTGCCGCCTTGGTCAGGTGAGTTATGCGGAGGCCCTAAAGGGCAAGTTAAGCCGCCAGGATTGGACGGATGCCGTGGGCAAATTGCGCGGGTTGCAAGGGCGTCTGTATCTCTCGGCGCCAGGCGCGACGATGCCCTCGTTAACGTCCCTCATCGAGGGCATCATGACACGCACAGGAACCGCGCCGGCGCTCATTGTGCTTGATTACCTGCAAGCCTTCGCCAAGCGCGCTGTGACCAGTGCCGAGGCGTCTGACCTGCGCGAGCGCATCGACCGCTTCACGCCGGAGCTGCGCGCGATCGGTGAGCAGTACGGTTGTGCGGTCCTGGCTATCAGCAGTCAAAACCGGGCCGGGTACGCCGTTGGTGGCATGGCGGCGCTGAAGGAAAGCGGCGATATCGAGTATGGCGCCGATGTGATAATGACGCTCTGCAAGGTCGATGAGGAGGACATCGGCAGGGGCCAGAGAAAGGGGGTACCTGTTAATTATGCGACCATGCGTGATCCCCGCCTAACCCCGTTGAAGTTGGTGATTGAAAAAAATAGGCAGGGCTTGACCGGTCGCCCCATCTCCCTCTTATTGCATGGCGACCTCTGTATGGTCGAGGAGGAGGACCGATGAACCGCCGCGGTCCCGGTACGCCGCTCGATTTACCGCACACGAGGGATGGCCGTGCTATCTTGAGCCGCGCTGACCTCGATGCCTATGACTATGCCCCGGCGCGTGCGGGCGGCCGTGAGCGATACTTCTGCCCGATTCACGGCGGCGACCATCAACGGTCGCTCTCGGTCGATCCAGACACCGGCAAGTTCACCTGCCACAGTTGCGGGGCGAGTGGCACGCTGCGCGAGCAGTGGCCCGATGGCGGTGGCGCGTTCACGCGGCCGCCCGCACCATCCATTGAGGAGATTGGCCGGCGCGAACTCGCGGCCCAGCGGCGTGCGGACGCCGAGCGCGCCGAGCGTCTGACTGCGGAGATCCCGGCCGACGCAGCTCGATTCCTTGCGCGCCTAGATGCGATGAGCGCGGCGCTACGCGATCCGGAGTGCCCGGGTGCCGTATACCTGCGCGCCCGAGGGCTTGACCCGCAGCGTGCCGCTGATCTTGGGGTTGGATATGCAGGGCCGGGCGTCTGGCCCGGTGATCGTGGCCGTCGTGTCGGGCGCGTGGTTTACCCGCTTGAAGACC
>JAABUR0100010078.1_pt1 | contig 10464 bp, 10 predicted proteins | sample 5560091 | NCBI WGS metagenome assembly JAABUR01 (sample SAMN10711879, study PRJNA513375) | rock metagenome | isolation source: Antarctica rocks | place: Antarctica: Victoria Land, University Valley sud
TTACTTTTACTCCAATCGGGGTAGTCGCACAATCGACTTCTCGTGCGTAAATCCCATAGAATTACCTCTCTCGTGCTGGACTGACCAGTAACTCAGCAATTTCCTATCCTAATAGAACTTCTTCGCCCGTTGTTACGGCGCCGCCCCTAACGACCGGAACGACATATGGGAACTGGAACTGCTCGCCATGTGCAATCAATGCGAATGCGGCACCGGATGGAGGCCTTCAACAGATACTTTGGTACAACGAAAGCATCAGTCTGATCCTGGACACTGTTTCGATGTTCGTGACTACTTACGGATCCAATGCTACCGCAATCACAAGATATTCTACCATTTATGGCGATATCAACACAGTCAACGTCTCTAGCATATCAGCGGCGCAATCGATATATATTAACACCTTTTTACATGCGGTGGGACAGTATATTGGCGGGGGAAGCATTTTCCTGGCAAGGGGAACCGACGGCAGCATTGGTTCGGCCACATCTTACGGATGGCCAACGCCATATATTCTGTTATCCGCTATCGCTTCCACAACCACGGTGTCCTATAGCGGGTGCCCCTCAGGTCTACAAGAGGTGCCGACTAATGTGCTGGCTGGCCAGAGTTGTGGCTGTGCCTTGGCTGGCGAGTTCTTCGACCGCACCCCTACCCCCTTATCAGGTGTCAGCTCCACAGAAGTCCCTCTACCATCGAATTTCTACGTTCCCATACCATCAATAGACTTCAACATGTCTCAGCTTAATAGTGGACCGTTTGATTCGTTTGCGGCTTTGAACGTAATCGACCTCAAATCATGGCTATTAAAGCAACCGTGGGCTTCAACGTTGTTCCCAAATTTGGAACGATGCACGATGATTGACGCACCTCAAGGACCTCCTGGTGTCAAAATTCCGGTTCATGCTCTTACGACGACGATCACAACTACCACCCAAGCGATCAGCTCACCAACTTCTGTCTCTCTGGAACTCAGCAGCTCGCATGCTCTGCCAGGTCCAAATCCTAATTCAATTCCGACTTCGACTCTCTCGCCCTCTTCAATTCCCTCTTCAAGTCCCTCTTCAAGTCTCTCTTCAAGTCCCTCTTCAAGTAAAATTCCTTATTCAGAGGGAAGCTCAAACGTGCCTAGCGAAACGTCCCTTAGCAAATACGATAGTACTGTCATCAACGGCGACAGTAGCACTACCATCAGCAGCGATGAACACACTGCCGTCACCACCGCCATCACGGTTTCAGGAACCACAATGTCCCTGAGCACTTCAGGCCTTGTGCTAGGCAGTTCCACCATTCATCTGCCCACCCAAGCCCTCTCACCCACCGCCTCTGTCCTCGGCAGTTACACCTTCACCGCCAATACGGCTGCAATAGCTATCGGCGGCACCACGTTGACGGAAGGCGCTTCAGCGGCTACAATCTCCGACACCGTTATCTCATTAGGCTCCTCAGAATTGATAGTTGGCAGCAGCATCTTCACCCTTCCAGCCTCCCTCCCATCAAGTCTTCTTACCATCAACCGCGTCACCTTTACCATCAAATCCACTGGCGTACAAATATCCGATTCCACGCTCTCAGCCGATGGGTCAGCAATCACAATCGACGGACTGAGAATATCGCTCGGAACAGCCGATATAGCCATCGGGACTAGTACAATCCCTTATGATAATGCAGCGTCTTCGTTGCAGACAGCACAGAGCATTGTCAGCGCCATCATGGCCGGATTCGATACGCCCAATTCGATGACTGAAGCACTATCCTCCACGACAACGACCGCGACGACCTCATCATCCGCAAATGGAACGATACCCGGCGAGACTGTGTTCCCACCTGTTTCCTTGGGAGGGGCTGCGAAGCTGAGTTCGGATTCGTGGCTGGTGGCTTTTGTGGTGCTGGGAATGACGTTCATGGGCTTTCTAGGAGGGTGAGGGTGAGGGTGAGAGTAAGGGGGTGTAGTGAAGGAATGATGTGTGTGTATATAAAGGCATGATGATGTCTTGAAGGTGAAAGAAGATTTTATAGGAGGGAAAGATCAATAGACATTATAATTAATGTTCCCTCTGGCTTCGGTCACACCCCATCGAATCCACCACACCCATATTTGGGGGCATGTTGAAAGTCAGAGAAAAAGATAATTGCATGAAACGAGACGTGCCGAATGAAACCTAGAAAACAAAGAAAATTTCGTAAACTTAAAACCTTGGAAAGACTATCTATTCCTCAGCGCTCAGACTGCCACAGAAACGAATGTTATCGCAAGTGTGCAGAGCTTTAAAACTCACAGAAGTAGATGCTTCGAAAGAGTCAATAGATCCTAAGAACAGCGAAGACCAAAGAAGCAGCAATGCTATGCAGACAATTCGCTTGCGTCTAGTCCTAGATCGTGAGACCATGGTTCCGCAGTCCGCTTGGCGAGAAAGCGAGACTTAAGACGGCGTCAGAGAAACTAAGCATGCAAGGAAATGAACACGAGAGTGCAAGACTGAAAAAGCCACTGGCAAGATGTCCTGGCAAAACGAACCAAAGATGTTTCATCTCGCGGATCCACAAAGCGGACAGAGAATGCGAACGCTCCTGATCTCTCCCGTCCAACAAAAACAAACCGCAAACGGCGGACGAAATCTGCGCCGTCGACGCTCCGCATCAAAGCTGCCAGCGACAGAAACCGTTCCCAGCTACCGCTGACGTACTGTAGCATGTACCACAGCAACGCGATAGCGCCTGACCGGTTTTTCCAGGCGACTGTTGAGCGAGAAAGATCAATCGTCGCGGCGCTGGTCAACAGCTGCAAGGCTATGATGGAATCGCTAGAGCAAGCGTGCATGTGTGCGGTGCTGCGAATGGCGTGCAGGAGCTTTGTGCGGCACCTTGTCAGAGAAGATATAGTTCTTCGGTAGCTGCATGTTGCAGCAGCCATGGTAGCTGCAAGAATCTCGACTGAGCTTGTTGGCTTTTTGCAGCGGGTTGGAAGGGAGAACTGCGGGAGGAGGTGATGGGGGGAGGTTGGTGAAGGAGATGTTGGCGGAGGTATGGGTTTGAGAGGTCTGGTGGGGGATAGGAGAGAAGATGAGGGGAGGAGGAGGCATAAGTTACCTTTTGTGCTGTTGTTTTGGGTTGTTGGGATCGAGAGCTCGGGTTGGAGCCTGGTGCATCGTCTATTGGACAGTGTTCGCTCACAAGCAGCGCTTTCATCGAGGAAGATCAGCTGATTTGAAGTTCAGCTCATAAGTCGTCGTTTTCATTCGCTGCGAAGCTTCTCATCGCGCTCAGCAGCGACTCTTTGAGCGATCTTTCTGCTGTATCTAGCTTGTTTGAGCAGCCTGCTGATAGTGCTTTGACTGATGACAATGTCAAATTCGTCGTATAGAAATCAGATCATGTCATTCTGATAGACGATGAATCGTTGACTGAGAAAGTCAAGGAGCTCCTGAGCATGATACTCACTCAAAGTTCTCGGTCTACCCATTTTGCCAAGCGCAGGCGTCACATCGCTGAAATGAAGGTGTTTTTTACGCATACGATTGATCTGTTGCTTGGTAGTATGAGTGGCTTTGTGTATAAACGTTGTGCTATCGCCACGGGCGAGGTGAAATTGAATCTCGTCTCCAAGGTCCTGGGTAAAGAGCTTTGGGCATGCTAGGATCCAGGATTGCCCCCGTGTAAGACTGAGGTTTGTATAGCTTCAAAAATGAAGCCTGGGGATGATTTGGGGGTGTGGGGATGGTATCTAAATATTTGCTCTATTTGCACCAAATTCGGGGCAGATTTGTGTGTTTTCGCCGCCAAATTCGCTAAAACCCGAAAACTGAACCAGACATTTGCATACAACGATATGATTGAAGGGTTAGTGATTTTAGTACGGTGGTTAAAGCCGTCAGATATGATACTCATCGTATACTATTTGTGGACTTGAATTTAGTTGTCAATGATGATTTTTGCATGATCTCTATGCCCTAGCTAAAACCCTTTCCAACCTACATCCAGCTCCAGCTAGCAGTCATAAAGCTTGTCGTTACAAATGGCCAACGTGAGCCTTCGCCGGATCATCGCAGAAGTGAAATTTTCCCGAACACATCCCGGTAACAAACCCAACCAGACACCCTATCCATCCTTACTCTATGGCTAGAGTCTTCCGAGCGCCGTACTTGATTGAGGGCGCTTAGATGGAGGTCACAAAGTGATGACCGGCGCGACGGTGCTTAGCGTGTCGCTTCTTGACAGAAAGCGAGCCAGACTTGGTGTAGATACTCAGTCTTGCAGGCCCACCACAAATCTCTGAGCTGTCACCATCACACTTGGAAGTGCATTCGCCGGCCTTCTCAGAGCTATCTTTCAGGGAGTCGCCGCAGAAGCATTGACCTCCGTTCTCAATACCCGCAATCTTCTTGCCGAGAGCATCGCAGCGCTGGACACAGTTGGTCGCAGTGACACCTTTGTCGGACATGGTGTGTGGGTCGTATTCGAACTTGTCGTCGAGAGAGCGATGAGGGTTGATTAGGTCAGAGTAGCAGCCTACGACTTTCCAGTCCTCAGAAGCACCCTTGATTGTTGACGGGGTGAGGCCTGAGGGGGTGGCGTTGCTGGAGGATGCAGGGGTAGAGGCCTCAGCGGTGGATGCAGCGGTGGATGAGGCAGAGGCTGCGGTTGATGAATCTGCAGGTGCAGTAGCGATAGGAGCGACCGGGGAGACCTTATCAGTCACTGCTGAAAGAGAAGCTGAGGACGCCGTGGAGGATACGCTAGATGATAACATTGACGCAGCAGACGAGGCCGTGGGTGCAGCTGATGACACAGAGGCAGAAGAAGCGTTTCCAGAGCCGATTGCATCCGGGCTTACTGATCCTCCACCGTATACGAGAGAGTTCTGGACATTGGCACAGTTTTTCTGGATGGTAGCCTTCTGAGGACCGGGCTGAATTGGATTGCATCCAGGGAGCGACATTCCGACGTTACCACCAGGCGTCTTGCCGCCGTCCGTAGCCATGAAGTCTGTAAGACCGACGTTCTCGTTGACGGCTGGTTTCGGGACTCGGCAGTTATCAGTTTCTGTTGTCGGACGGATTCCTGCGGTGCCGAAGCACCGGGATTCCTTAAGATCGCCTCCACCGCCAATGGTGCAGGTCTTCATTGCCTGTGCTAGAACACCTGGTTTCCATCCAGCCAACTAGTAAAGATTAGCCTAATCCCTTCATACACCTATAGCTTCAAGGGAAGAGGTATACATACGAAATCCATGTGAAACCCGAAGCCGGTAGGGTCACCTTGAGCCAACACCCATGGCTTGTCGTTCGCACCATATTTGCCGTTAAAAGGGGTAGTGTCGAGCCAGTACTCGCCGAAGATCTCCGGGAAACGTTTGACGTTGTAGGGTGCGGTACAGCCAGCCATTCCGTCCTTGTTGATTGGGAAGGCCATGTGAGCTTGGGGATCTTTTGGATTGAAATCTTGGCCGTTCCAGCACGAGGGGAATCTAATAGAGGCAGCAAGGCCACTCAAGCCTCCTCCATCACAGTCAGTGAACCCAGTCGGGAAGCCACCTGCAGTACCGTTGGTGGTACCGCCGCTAGCGTGGCATTGCCAGTTCAATTGGTTCCCGGGGGTATCCATTGAGCCATCGTCTTGACGTAACATAGCGTTGCCAGTGATCATACGGAAACCGCTGGGGAATTCGCTCATTTCGGGATCTGGTTGTCCGGCTCCAGTGCCAAATTTGTAGTAAATCTTGTGGAACGGTAGCTCCGGAACTCGAATGAAGGATCCGTCTTTGGGATCCTTAAAGTACAAAGCAGGCATCCAGTAGTTACTCAAGTCGTCTCGGACCTTATTCGTGCTACATGTCGACGTCTGGGTGGTAGCAAAGTCCATCGTGGCCTGAAAGGCGTTACCACCAATGATCGAGTGGACGTGGTTGGAGACCTGTCCGGCGGCGAGGAGAGGGTCGACTCGCTCAATCGCGACTGGCATCCCCATACCGATGGTGAAGTAACCTTCTGCGTTGGCGCGTGTGGCGAGGGCTGCCAATAGCCCTGCGGTCGGACTACGTCGAGTGTTGAACCGCATCTTGCTGGTAGTTTGGAGTGTTGTGCTTTGTTTGAATTTGCTGAAGAGCAGTCTAGATATCAAATCTAGGGTAGAAGAATCAAGGAGTGTGGTTCGTCAAGAACGTATCAGAGAGCGTCAGTAATGATCGTGGGTGCACAAGAGTCTCGGACTCTGAAGTGCAACAAAAGGAGCGGAAAGCGAAAGTGGGGGTAAGGTGAAGAGGGTGAAGAGGGTGAAGAAGAAAGAGCGAGCACAAGAAGGATATCACTTGGATGACGAACCAGTGAATTCAACGCTAACGCAGGTACCCACACCACGATAAGATTGGGAAACGATGTGGTCACGACAAGCTAAAACATGACACTGCTGCTAAGGCAGATACGCGTACAGTATACATAGATTTCATTGCACTACGGAGTATCACGCCTTGCGTCCTGTGGTACGGAGTATTCTACCCCCTGAAGGGTGTTTAGTGCGTGTACAGTATGCGTACTGTCGTACTGAAAAGTCGGAGGTCCAAATTGGCTTTTCACCTGCAGGATAGCGCCTGATCTCGGCATCTTGAAACGAAGAAACGAAGACTTCACCCCTGCCACCTGCATTTCCCCTCTTCTCAATTGGGAATCAGTGCGTACCCAACAAGTACCAAAGCCAAGGCGCCCAACCGCAGCCGGGATAAGGCAAGATGATTGCAATTTGTGGGAAGCCCTGTGGTTTTATCCTGTGGTTTTATACCGAGTATTCCGTACAGTGTGTGAGCATCAAACCGTAGGGCAATAGAAGAAGATGACTCCGTTACGAAACGAAATGCACAGACAAACACACACACACACACACACACACACACACACACACCGACTTCGAGGTGGATGCAGCCCCAACGAAGGAATGGTCGATGCTAAGGTAGGTATCCGTAGTCGCATCTGCACCAAAAAGGGATGAAGTCGGATGACGGCGTTACGGCGGTGGTCGGAGCTGCCGATTCCCACATGGGCGCATACTACGTACAGACTACTCCGTACAGTAATCCCATTGCTTCGGGAATTCGATTGCGCCACAGGAGCAATCTTCAATCAAACGATTGGTCGTTTCGGAAGCTAACGGAGATCGGCCCCATTCGGCGAAACGCTGCTGTATTCCGTAGTTCTAACTGAAGTACGGAATTTCGGAATTGTCGGAACAACCTCCACATCCTGAGATCGAATCACTTCACAATTGCACCCTCCGTCTGCAGGAGATGGAGGAGCATAATTGACACGTCCCCCGCATGTCGGGCCCCAGTGCGTTACCGAGTAGGCACCTTATCAACTGTTGCTATCTAAACGTGCATACATACCTCCCCGTACTCCGTACCTCATGTCCCTTCCAGGAGAGTCGGAGCGGAATAGAGTTTGTGCAACAATGATGACATACAAAGTAGTTGGTACGAGTAAAAGTCTAGGACGAAGAGATAGCCCCCGGCGCTCCTGAAACACACCACCAACAGCTGCCTGAGCTGAGTGTTGTGCCATCACCCTTGCGTTTCATCATAACCATTTCGAGGCATTGGGGACAACTTGACCAAGATCTGGACAACAAAATCTTTTACCACCGATTATTCAGTATAATCATGATGAATCATGATGAATCATCCCAAGTAGTGTTTATCCTCAAAGACGCAAATGTCAGACACGCCCAAATACAGCGGTACTTGTTCATAGCTCATTGGTTGGAGGACTAATCTCCTGTCGCTCTCTGTTGATATTTAATTCTACTTGCTGACGCGCGGCTTCATACATGTGCATGGAGGTAAGGTAAGTGATCATTGGCACAGCTACAATGGTGATTACGTGCCCATAATGATGAGAGCATTCGGTACATACCAGTTTCCACTTGGATATGTAATCTTGGTTTGCATTTTTTGCAAGGCTGGTTCGACGGTGCAGGGCCCACGACGAAGGCAGATATCTTCAAGGTCAAGTGTATGTGTTTTCGCTCACTCTCCTTTTTCGTTGGTCAAGCGCCTTTACCATTCCTTGTTTTCGGCATCGCAAACTCTTCGGTCTACTGATGAATACCTTGTAGGCTATTACATCACCGAAGCGACACGAGTGGCAGTTATAACGGTGATATAGATTCAGTTTTGCTGTAACCTTACGGCCGTTGAATCGTTTGTCCTCGATTAGTTCGAGTCAAATGTCATATGAATTCCACCGCACATCCATCACTCTAGCCTTCAAGGCAAAGTATCTCTTTGGCATCTTACATATTCTCCTTTTCATTAGTTGATCATCTTCACTACCCCCCATACAGTAGATATATTAATTGAGTGATCGCTCACTAGAGGATCGCTATTGATTCAGGTTTAGAGGGATCTATTCTTTCGACAAACCGTAAGGGTCGCTCATCCGTTGAGACTGATCTATGAGTACCGGGACCGAAATCTCGGATGGGTCGCTATCCATGTCCGTAATAGGATCAAAGCAAAGCTGTGCAGTATTGGGTTGGGCGTGCAAGATTGACTTGTGTACTACATCTGCAATTATGGACAATCCAAACAATGGAAATTCGCAAGCGACCACTCTCGATTGAGATGGAACGGTTTTTTCCCTTGGCTTGGTCCAAGCATCATGTAAGAAGTTAGCTAGACACGTATAAGATAATTTCATAAACAGAAATCAGCAGTTCTAGCAGCAGAATGTTGTTGCAACGAACGCAACTGAAAGGGTAGAAACTGGTGATATCCCAAACCGGCCTAGCTTGGTGCTGTGACAGACTTTCAGATTTGAATTGGACGCGTCAAAACTTGAGTTCACGCATTGCACAAGTATTTTTACGGAAATCCATAGCTTCGCGATGTTTTCTGGTTGCCGTGGTCCTGAGATATCTGTGATAAGATAGCTCAAAGCATTTCCAAGTAAAAGAAGTACGGATACAAAACATCGCCAATAAGGCTGACACAAAAATGTCCGCTATGAAATTGCATATACACCTAGCAAGCTGCAGAATCATTAGACGGTTGTCAAACCATCCAGCGTTTCGAGTCCATTCTTCATCGTCACCTGCCCACTTTGTCAAACAACATCGAAGACCGTTCTCATCCACCCGAAATGCATCAAATACCTCACCAGGGCCAAAACCAGGACTCAACATCCTCACCGCTCTCCCAGCTCTTTGCCTTCTCGGCTTCGCCTATAAACATCTCAGCCCCGAGTTCAACCATCCTCAAGCTCTCGACGTCCCCGACCCCATAGAAGGCTTCGATGGCCGAACGGTAAAATACGAACCCTTCCTACGGCCCCCAACCGCCGAAGAAGTCAACGAAAACCTGCGATGGGAAGAGAGTTCCCGGTGTCTCGGGCCGCCTACCGGTGTCCTTCGCTACGATGCTGTTCGGATCCCGAGTAATCAGCCTTGCGAGGATTATCTGATTACTGTGTTTGGATCGCAGGGTGATCCGAATGTTATCGGCGAGAATTTGAAGTGGTTTGTCTGGGGGGTTTTCGATGGACATGCGTGAGTCTTGGAATCCTGTTTTTGTGTTGTTTCGTTTGCTTTGTGTAGATTCCCTGTATTGATATCTGCGGCTTTAGGGGTTTTGAAACAGCCATCACGCTGCATGAATACCTGGTCCCCTACATAGTCAGGGAGTTCCTCAAACTCCCTCCCGAGGACGAGACTTCCACAATCAGCAGCGCACCTCCGGAACTCATCACCCAAACCATCAAATCCGCCTTTCTCCGCCTAGATGCCGATATTCTTGAAACTGGTGCCGCTGCCGCCATGGGCCCCCGCTTTCTCGCAGACGCAATCGCCGAGCTCGCTCCCGGCTATGCCGGCTCTTGCGCCCTCCTCTCCATCTACGACCGTGCCAGCAAACTCCTTCGTGTTGCCTGCACCGGCGATTCCCGCGCAGTCCTCGGCCGGCGAAACGCCGCAGGCGTATGGGAAGCCATCCCGCTCTCCGTCGACCAAACCGGCTTCAACGAGGCAGAGGCGGCGAGGATCCGAGCCGAGCACCCGGACGAGCCCGACGTGATCAAAAACGGCCGACTGCTGGGCCTAGCCGTGACCCGTGCCTTTGGCGACGGCCGCTGGAAATGGTCGCGCCCAGTTCAAGACAAAGCAGCAAAGCGTTTCTACGGGCCTGCGCCCAGGGAAGGCTGTCTCACGCCCCCATACCTTACCGCCGAACCCGTCATCACGACCACCAAAATCGAACCCCAGAACCGCGATTTCGTCATCATGGCCTCGGACGGCCTCTGGGACAACCTCACCAACGCCCAAGCCGTCGAGCTCGTCGGCCGCTGGCTCGAAACGCACGACCCGGAACAAGAACCCCTGCCCCAACCGTCCATGGGCTTGCTGACCTCTCCGGCCCAGAACGATGCACTGCGAGGGCGGAAACCGGAAGCGGATCGGAACTACACCGGCCAGCGCCTCGCC
>JAABUR0100010079.1_pt1 | contig 10464 bp, 10 predicted proteins | sample 5560091 | NCBI WGS metagenome assembly JAABUR01 (sample SAMN10711879, study PRJNA513375) | rock metagenome | isolation source: Antarctica rocks | place: Antarctica: Victoria Land, University Valley sud
AAGTTCAAATAGCTCAGTAACTCTTCCTTGCAGGTCGCTGAACACGCTGCACGAGACACTTCCGTTAGAGTGCACCAAATATGCGGATGAACCAGCAAACGAGTTCACGATGATCTAAAAAACAGTTCTCTTTCGTCTATTTCTAGCTTATGATAATGGTGATTATGGAAAGCTATCTGAACGAAGGGAACTCGCCGCCGGATGAGACGGAAAGCTGACACTCAAGCTCTTACTTTGACTAAGCTCGACCCTGCCGAAGCCAAAGCCATTGAAATGGTTTTAGACGGGCTGCCGAGCGAACACAGCCGCCGCGCCTACGAGCGTGCGCTGCGTGACTTCTTCGCGTGGCATAAGCAAGCCGGAAGACCTCAGCTTAACAAGGCGCTCGTGCAACGCTACGCCGCCGAACTCCGCGATACAGGATTATCCTCAGCAAGCATCAACCAGCGTCTCTCGGCGATTCGCAAACTCGCCGCCGAAGCTGCCGACAACGGCGCGCTCGACCCCCAGATCGCGGGCGGCATCCGTGCGGTTAAAGGCGCGCGGCAGGAAGGACGGCGCACGGGCAACTGGCTGACACGCGAGCAAGCACAAAGCTGGCTCGGCGCTCCTGATACACGCACGCTCAAAGGCTTGCGTGACCGGGCGCTGCTCGCCGTGCTTATTGGTTGCGGGCTGCGCCGGGCGGAAGCTGCTAGTTTGTCTTTCGAGCACGTTCAGCAGCGTGATGGACGGTGGGTGCTGGTGGACTTGATCGGTAAACGTGACAAGATACGAAGTGTGCCGATGCCGAACTGGACGAAAGCGGCGATAGATGCGTGGAGTAATCGTGCTGGTATCTCTGATGGAGTTGTCTTCCGCGCGGTCAACAAAGGCGACCATGTAGTGGGCGAAGGGATCACGCCGCAGGCGATCCGCAACACCGTCGCCGGTTACGCGACTATATTAAAGCACGCCGGTGTCGCCCCGCATGATCTTCGTCGCACGTTTGCAAAGCTCGCGTATAAGGGCGGCGCGGCACTCGACCAGATACAACTCTCGCTCGGACATGAATCAATCCAGACGACGGAAAATTATCTCGGCGTCGAGCAAGACTTGACCGATGCGCCGTGTGACCATTTGGGTATCCGGTTAATTAGCTGACATGCCTGACATGCCAAAGCCGTCCGGGTACAAAGTCCGAGCTTCTCCGCGTCGAACTTCAGCAACCGCAAGTTGTTTGAGATAGATAGTACCCCGCGCCGACATCAACTCAAGTTTGCTGCTTTGTGCGTGCGATGACGGAATTGATGATGCCGCCGGCGAGAATCGCCGCGCCCGACAGATAACACCACAGCATGAGTGTGATGACCGCGCCGAACGAGCCGTATGTCGTCTTAATGGTGCTGACTTGGCGCAAGTAAAACCGCAGCCCGAATGAAATCATGAGCCAGAGCGTCACGCCGATGATTGTGCCGGGCGTGAGCCATCTCCATCGCCGGTGCTTGAGGTTCGGCGCGAAATGGTAAATCGCGTTGAAGGCGAGCAGCACGAACAGCAACACAAGCGGATACTGCGCGACCTTCCACACCGCCGTGAACGTCGCACTCAAAGCGAAATAAGCGGCGACCTCTTTGGCGATGTCGCTGCCATACAACAATAGAATCAGCGCCGCGAGGATTAATGCGCCGAGTGCGACGGTCAGAATCAAAGCTAACAGTCGTTCGTTCCACCACGAGCGTTTCTCCTCGACGCAGTAAGCGGCGTCGAGTGCTTTAGACAAAACGCGCATTCCATTCGACGCCGCCCACAAAGCCGCGAGCAAGCCTAAAGACAACTTGCCGCCGCTCTTTGAATCACTCATTTCTTCAATCGTCGTGGCGATCAACTGCGACGCCGAGACGGGGGCGACGGTGCTTAGATAACCGATCAGTGCATCGCGCAACTGCACGCGGCTTTGCGTCAAATAGCCGAGTAAAAGCGTCAGGAACAGCATCAGCGGAAAGAACGCGAGCATAAAGTAGAACGCGAGTTGCGCCGCCCAACCCATCATGTCTTGCGCGCGTGCTTGCGCGACAAAATCCTTGACTAACCGTGTCCACGTCAACCCGCCTAAATCAAATAATCGTCGCACACAACTTCCCCAGCTTTTTTGCAATATCCGCTCTTTAGATTTTACGCTCCAGCATTATCCCCGCCGCGCCAAGTCTCGTATCTCGTCGCGCAAGGCAGCGATTTCGCTTTGTAGTCGCTCGATCTGCGCGGCTCCCGCAACTTCCGCTTCTTCGTTCGCGGCGTCGCGCCCGACGAAGAACGTGGCAATCGTCGCCGTCACGTAACCGAAGACGGCGAACGCATAGATGGCGAGGATGAAACAGAGTACACGACCTTCGGCGGTCTGCGGGAAATAGTCGCTGCCTATCGTCGTCATCATCATCGCCGTCCACCACAGCGCATCGCCGTAAGTTTGAAGCGACGAGTCCGGCGCGTCATTCTCGAACGCATACATTCCGGCTGCACCCGCGAAGGTGACGCCGAGCGTTAAGACGACGACATAGCCGACACCGCGCCGTTGCATCGTCGCGCCCAACGCGCGCATTCCGCGATTTAAGGAGCTGATGAGACGAAACAGACGCAGCCCGCGCGCGGCGCGTGCGGCGCGAAGGATGCGGAAGACACGGAATATGCGAAACACTCGGAGCGCGGGAACGACGAGCGCGATGAGCGTCAGCCAGTTGGCTTTTAAGTAGTCGGTCTTGTCGGGCGCGAGGATAATCTTCAGCAGAAAATCGAAGATGAACACGATCCAGATGATCGTGTTCGCCGTATTGAGCGCGGGACCTTCGCCCCACACCGATTCATAAACGAACATCGCCAGCCAGACGAAGCCGAGGATGAGCATCGGCGTTTCCAACCAATCCTCAACTTGGGCGAGCAGTTGACGGCGTTCATCGTTGAGCAGTTGGCGTTCTTCGGGCGGCAGGTCGCTTGGCATGTTAATCGAAGATTGCGGGCGGATTGCTCGCTAACAATGTTTGCTAACAAAGGGACGAAAGTTTTAGCGACGGTTTTTCGCTAACGCTGCGAAGCGACATTCGATGCTGTTTGAGCATTGCCGAAGCCTTCGCGGTAAGCGACGTAAGCATCGGAGAGACGGTCAACGCTTGCCGGGTCGTTACGGGCAAGCAAGGTGATGATGTCGTCGCGTGTGGCGAGAATTTTTTCGGCGCGCGTGTTCTGTTCAGTCGTTAAAGCACGGTCTTGTGTGCGGTCAACTTCAGTGCGAAGGTTAGTGAAAAAGTCGCTCGCGGCATTTCTCGCTTGTTCGTATTCGCCGCGACGCGCATCAATCGCGGCACTCGCCAAACGGTTCTGCATTTGACTGACGCGCAAACTTCGCTGCACGGCGTCGCGTTCGCTTGAGCGTTCGCGCGCCGAAAGCCACATCGGAATCAAGCCGAGCAGAAAGACGGCGACGAGAATTGCGGCATAGATGCCGATGCGTTTCAAAGTGCTTGATTGGTTTTTAGCGCTTGTTTGATCTTTCCGTTCGGCATCGCCGTTGCGGGGAGAGTCTTTAACTTCGGTCATAATCGTTGCCTTTGCTTTCCGCCGTTAAGCATTGAACTTAATGGCTGTTGCGCGTGGTTCTGTTGACAGATTTCTTCGTAATTATTTCGCAGTTGCAGCGGCGCGCGTTCTCTGCATCGTGATGGTCACGACGGGCGAATCTCCGCTCGTGCGGCTGTATGCAATCCAGTAGCCCGCGCTTGGATAGCGTATGAGTTTATAGATGCGCCCGTTGGCATCGGGAGCAAGCGTTTCGCCGAGTACGGCGGTGTCGGCTGGAGCGTTCTTGCCGGTATAGATAATAGACATCGCGCGCACCTTGCCGTCCTTGGTGTAGTAGAGCGACACCATTTCGTTTTCTTCGACTTGGAAGAAATCCTGCGTCTTGCCGTCGGCTTTTTTATCTCCAAGTTTGCGCCGCGCTTCGTCGGCGGTCATGCCGATTTTCACGCCTCTGTAATCTTTGTAAGTCGGTTCGACGGCTTTGACTTCGCCCGCCGGGTCTTCCGCTTCTTCGTCTGCTGCTGGCGTCTGCTGCTGCTCTTGCGGTTTGACCGTAACCTGCATCGTGTTTTCTTGGGCAAGCGTTAATGCCGCGCCGCACACGAGCATCACCGTTAGAAACCCGCACATCAACGTCCATCTCATCGCATACTTCACCGAAGCGTCGCTCAACATTTTCTTCGTCTCCCTTCAAACTCGAAACTCGATTGATGGTGAAAGGTTACCTCGTCGGTGGGCGCACGGCATCCGTGAAACCACACACGGCGCGTGAGTGATTCCACCTAAGCGGTAACAGGCGGTGAGTGTCAAGATAAGCCGCCGGTAGTATCCTTATCGCTTTTATGAGTCCTGCACGGGACTCGAATGTTTCTGGTAGTCTGACTAAAAATAATTATGGGTGTTGTTCAAAGAAAATTATCGAGAACCTTTAGCGCATTTTTCGACTCCGAAAAATCGAGCGGTATTCTGCTCATCGTTTGCACGGTTGTTTCGCTTGCTCTTGCCAATTCAATTTTGGGCGCGAACTATGTGAGCATCTGGCAGATGTATGTTGGCGGATTAAGTGTCGAGCATTGGGTCAACGACGGGCTGATGGCGATCTTCTTTTTGCTGATCGGTTTGGAACTCAAACGCGAGCTTTACAACGGCGAACTCTCGAACTTCAAAAACGCGCTGCTACCGATTCTTGCCGCGCTTGGCGGAATAGCTTTCCCCGCGCTGATTCATTTTTCCCTTAACAGCGGAACCGAGACGCAAACCGGAATCGGGATTCCGATGGCAACCGATATTGCTTTCGCGTTGGGCGTTTTGGCACTTCTCGGCAGCCGCGTACCGGCTTCTTTGAAAGTTTTTGTCGTGGCTTTCGCCGTCATAGACGATTTGTGCGCGATAATTATTATCGCTGTTTTTTACACGGCGCAGCTTTCCGTTTCGTATCTCGTCGGCGCTTTGGCTGTTTGGGTGCTGCTCTTCGGGTGTAGTCGCTTTTTCAAAGTGATGTCGCTCGCGCCGTATTTGCTCGGCGGCGCGTTGATGTGGTTCTTGATGTTGAAGTCCGGCGTTCACGCGACGATTGCCGGAGTTCTTCTCGCCTTTGCGCTTCCGTCTTCCGCCAAAGAAGATGACGCGGAATCGCCGTCATACCGACTCGAACATTTTCTGCACAATCCCGTCGCGTTCGTCATTCTACCGATTTTCGCGCTTTGCAATACGGGCATCGTCATGGACGCTGATTGGGCAAACAACCTCACGAGCGCGAATAGTTCGGGCATCATTGGCGGTTTGGTTTTGGGCAAACCTCTGGGCATCACGCTTTTGAGTTTCGTCGCCGTTGCCGTCGGTATTTGCCGCCTGCCGCTTGATTTGACATGGCGGCACGTTTTCGGCGCAGGGCTTTTGGGCGGCATCGGTTTTACGATGTCAATTTTTATTACGAACCTTGCGTTCGTCGGCGACGCCGAAACAATTAACGCCTCGAAAATGGCGGTTTTGCTGTCATCATTAACGGCTGGCACAATCGGGTTTCTGTGGCTGAAGTTGTTCGGTAAACCCTCGGAATCGGACGTGGACATGAATACGATGGATTTTCACTTAACCGAAGTGTAGAGGCAAAGACGCATGACAAGCGGTTGAGCTAATCGTTTGATCGCTCCGCCCTCAGACAGCAGCTCAACCGCAACCTTACTCGTCACTATTGACAGTTTTGCGGGCGAGAACGTAGCGGGCGATTTCGACGCGGTTTGAGAAACTCTTTTTGGCGAGGATGCGGCTGATGTGGTTTTCGACGGTGCGTGCGCTGATGGAGAATTCGGCGGCGATTTCCTTGTTGCTCAGACCGCGCGCGACCGCTTCGGCGATGCGGTTTTCGGCGTCGGTCAATTCTTCATCGGGGATGAGTTTTTCTTCTGGCTCCGCTTGATCGTTGCTGATGAGACGCGCGACGCGGGCGTGTGTGCGCTGGACGCGGTTTAAGATGTTGGCGATGACGGCGATCAGTTCATCGGGTTCAAACGGCTTGGTGAGGTATGCGTCAACTCCGGCGCGGAAGCCTTCGATGCGGTCTTCCGTGTGGTCTTTCGCGGTCAGGAACACAATCGGAATCAAGTCCGTGTGCGGCGCTTGGCGAAGCTGGCGGGCGAGCGCGTAGCCATCCATGCCCGGCATACGCACGTCTGAAACGATGAGGTCAGGCAGTCGTTCGGCGACGCGCAGCAAGGCTTCCGCGCCACTCCGCGCGGTCTGCACTTCGTAGCCTTCGGCGCGCAGTGTCGCGGCGACGGCGCGCAGCAAATTCGGTTCGTCGTCAACGACGAGCAAGCGTTGCGTCATGCGTGTTGCTTCTCCGCGATGTGAGATAGCCTCGTATCAACCCCTGCCTGTTGCATGTCTTTATCAATCTCGCCTTTCCACACGAGCAAACGAATCGTGAATGTGCTTCCTGCTCCGACACGACTTTCAACCGTGAGTGAGCCGTTCATGTGCTCGACCATCGTGCGCGCAAGGTAAAGTCCGAGACCGATACCAGAAGCATCAAGCGCGGAGTGGCTGCGGTAAAACTTGTCGAAGACATGCGGCAAATCTTCTTCAGGGATGCCGCGCCCCGTGTCCGTGACGCTGATTGCCAAAACGTCGGAATCCCCTGCGTCGAGCATTGCACGCAAGGTAATCGTGCCGCCTTCGGAGCTGTACTTGACCGCGTTCTCGACGAGTCCGCCGATTACGCGACGCAACGCCCCCGTATCCGCTTCGACAAACGGTAAATCGTCGTCAAGATTCAATCTTAGGATTTGATGTTTCGCTTCCGTCGCGTGGCGCAGCGCGGTGGCGCACGAGCGCAACACTTCGCCCGCGTCAACAGGTGCGCGCGACAAGTTGAACGCGCCCGCTTCGATGCGCGAGAGGTCAAGCAGATTCACCACCAACTCAATCTGACGGTCGCATTCGACGGCGATGGTTTCAAGGTATTCGCGCTTCTCCGCTTCCGTGTGCCGAGCGCGAAGCAACAAGCGCGTGAGGGTTTTAATCGTCGTCAGAGGCGTGCGTAGTTCGTGCGAGACGCTTGAGACGAACTCGGATTTCAAGCGGTCGAGTTCCGTGAGTCTGGCTTCGCGTTCCTGTATCTGCATCGCCATCTGGTTGAACGACAAGCCGAGCCTACCGAACTCGTCGAGGCTTCGGGCGGGCGCGCGCGCAGCCAAGTTGCCCGCACCTAAATCACGCGCGGCTTGCTCAAGTTTCTGAACGGGGCGAATCACGCCGCGCGCGAGCAGAAACGCCGCGACCAATGCCGAAGCAAGCGCAAGCAGACTAAAGAAAGCGTAGCGTGTGAATTGAGCTTGCGCGGGTTCGAGCAGAATGCTTGTCGGCGTGCCGATCATCACGATGCAATCGGTGTCGCCCGCGTGTGCGAGTCCGTAGATACGTCGCACGCCGTCATACGGACTAATCTGTTCAACGACCGCGCGGCGTCGCTCGTCGAGCGAGGCGAACAGCGAGGTATTGCTGACATCCGCGCCGACGTATGATTCAAACGTCGGGCTGCGATAAAGAATGCGCTGGCGTGAATCGAAGACGGCGATGACGCTGCCCGGCGCGAGATTTATATCTCTGAAAAGTTCACCGATAGCCTCCGCGTCGGCGCGCGCGATGATTGCGCCGCCTCCCTCGACGGGCGCACTGATGACGATCACGGGACGCTCCGCGCTCCGCGTCCAGTCAGTGGTAATCGCCCACGAATCGCGCCTGTTTAATTTGGCGAAAGCATCCGTCACCGTGCCTTGCGGAAGCGCGGGCGATTGCGGCGGCTGCGCGAGCAAGGTGTTGCCGCGCGCGTCGAGCAGATGAAGGTCAAGCCAGTGCGGGCGGTTACTGATGACGAGTGCGAAGTTTTTAGCGAGCGCGGTTGAAGCTGTCGGGGCAGGAATCGCGGCTTGTCCGGCGAGCGTCCGCAGAGGATTGCGTTGACCTTCCATCCATCGCTCGAAAGCGACGGCGGCGAGTTGCGTTTGACTCTCAATGGACGCATCGATTTGTCGGCGGCTTTCGCGCCACAATCCCCACAACACGAGCGCGCCGACGAGAGCGAGCGGCACGGCGACGCCCAACGACAACCACATCAATCTTGCGCGAACACCTACGCTCACACCCTTTAGCCTTTTCACCGCACGAATATAACAGGCGGCGCGTTTTCGTTTGTAAGTGAAAACACTCACGCGCAATGTGTGTTTCCACTCGCTCGAAACGCCGCTGAATGATTTATCTTAATCGAAACGATTGGGAACAAGAAGGAAGGTTACGTCTTGAAAACCACCGCCCGTAAAGTTTGTCTGGCATTCATGCTCTCGCTGTCAATGATATTGATGAGCGCGTGTGTCGCGCCTGAAAGACGAGTCGAGTTGCAGGGCAGCACGCCGACACTGCCGACGCCGACACCCGCTTCAGCACAACCGCCGACCATCGCCACTTCGCCAATCGAAGATGCGACGGGTGATTGGAAGGTGGCGAGCAACGATGCGGTGACGCTGACCGTCACGGCTCCCGGCGCGAGCGAAGTCGCGTTCCTCTATCGCCCCGTCATCGCCGATGAAGAAGACAACCTCATCCAACTAAAGAACCTCATTGAACCGACAGACCGCGAGAGCAGCAAGTTTCAAACTAACTTGCAGACTTCCGAAGACTTCGCGGGCGACGTGTGGGCGCGCGTGTCATATCCCGACGGCGCGAAGAAAGAGACCGAACATCTCGCCCTGACGACACGCACAGCACTCGACGAAAGCGAACCGAACAAATCCGCTTCAAACAACACCGACGCGACAACAAACGCGGATAATGCGACGGCACGCAACGCGAACCCGACCGGCTCAAAGGCGAATAATGAGAACGCGGCAAACGGAGAAGACGAATCACAGCGTTCCGATAAAGCGGCCGGCGGGAGACTTACGCGCGCCGCGCTCAAGCCGGACAACCCTGACATCCGCATCACCGTCAACGTCCCGGCATTTCTCTTAACGCTCTGGCAAAACGGCAAAGAGGTAGCGACGTATCCGGTCGGTGTCGGGCGGGAAAAGTTTCCGATTCCCGTCGGCGAGCGCACGGCAAACAAAATCATCCTGAATCCGGCGTGGATTCCGCCCGACAGTTCATGGGTGCGCGCGTCTTCTTCGGTCGAACCTTATGAGCGCATTCCGGCTTCGGATGCGCGCAACCCGCTCGGCAAAATCAAAATTCCGCTCGGCGATGCTTATTTGATTCACGAAGCCGCCAAGCCTTCGGACATCGGCTCGCTCGTCTCGCACGGCTGCGTGCGGATGCTGACCGACGACATCTTCGACTTGACGCAGAAGATCGCGCGCGCCCGCAACCTCGATATTTCAAACGAAGAAATCAGCCGTGCGCGAGACGATTCCGAACGCCGCGTCGTCTCGCTCGACCAACCGATTCCGGTTGACATCAACTACGACACGGAAGTCGTCGAAGGCGGCACGCTTTATCTTTACCCGGATGTTTATAAACGCGACACGGCGACCGTCAGGCGTCTGCGTGATGAACTGAACGCGAACGGCGTTGACGCCTCGCGCCTCGACGACGCGACGTTGAGCGAGATGCTCGAACGCACGAGCGACACGGAAAAGTTCGTCGTCAAAATCTCGGACATCAAACGCGGGCGTGCGCTCGCAGCCGGGCGCACCGAGTCGCTCGTCGCGGAGTCGCCGCCCAAGCGGAAAATGAGCACATAATTAACGTCACAATCCAGTGGCATCACCTACAACACTAACCGGCAAAAGGAGAATAACAATGTCAACTCATGCACAAGCGATGAACCAAACGAACCATGACATGCAGCAGTGCATTCAAAACTGCACGGAATGTCACCGCGTCTGCTTGGAAACGGTGGCGCATTGCTTACAGATGAGCGGCAAGCACGCCGAAGCCGCGCACATCAGGTTGATGCTCGACTGCGCGCAGATTTGCCAGACGAGCGCAGACTTTATGATTCGTAGCTCCGACCTTCATCACCTTACTTGCGGGGTCTGCGCCGAAGTGTGTGTGCGCTGCGCCGATGATTGTGAGCGAATAGGAGCGGACGATGAGCAGATGCGCCGTTGCGCGGAAGCGTGCCGACGCTGCGCGGAAAGTTGCCGGCAGATGGCGGCGAGCGGGCAGACTGCAACAGGCAAGATGTAATTTGTTAAGTCCTGAGTGGTGAAACCACCGCCCGAAGGCGCTCACGAAGTTTCATTAACTTTATGCGCGCCTTCGGTGTGACGATGTAACAAACAAGAACGATAACAAAGTGATTCAAATATCTGAGCGTTGCGAAGCGTGCTGGTGAATAAGTTAAAACGCCTGTGGGCGAATCTAATATCCAGTTTGTGGTTCGTGCCGGGTCTCATCGTGTTGGGTTCAATCGCG
>JAABUR0100010080.1_pt1 | contig 10464 bp, 12 predicted proteins | sample 5560091 | NCBI WGS metagenome assembly JAABUR01 (sample SAMN10711879, study PRJNA513375) | rock metagenome | isolation source: Antarctica rocks | place: Antarctica: Victoria Land, University Valley sud
AGGGGTGAGATAGATGTCCATACGCGCCACACGCGGTATATTTGACACACCACACGGCCTACGCCGTGGGATTCTTGGTTCGGCGACCGTTGCATCGTGACCCGGAGGCTTTGATGTCTGACACAATCTCCCCAAGCGTGACTTTCCGCGTCCCCGCGGTAGCGACGCCGTGTGTCCGCTGACACGGCGTCATGGTGGCCCCCGAAGGAGCCTCCCCAGAGGGGACCCCGATCGACCGTCTACCACGCACGGGCAACCACGCGCGTCCGCCTTGTCGGCGGACACGTCTTCTATCCCGCGACTTAAAGCCGTGGGTTGTACGCCGATTTCTATAAAGCATAGAGGGGGCGCGATGGGAGCGAGCGACAGGGGCGCGGCCCCAGGGCTGCGCGCCGACCGAGGGGGCATTCCAATCTCTGTTCGGGCGGTGCGCGCGGCCGACGTGGCCGCACCGGGCGGGGACGGTGGTCTGCGTGTCGTGAACCGATCGCGCGGGACGACGCTCGCCGATCGCGTGGAGGTCGCGACGTCGTCGTGGGCGCGGGCCAGGGGGGTGATGGGACGGCGCTCCCTGCCGGAGGGCTTCGGCCTCGTCATCGCGCCGTGCGGGTCGGTGCATCTGTTCCTGGTTCGTGTGCCGCTGGACATCGTGCATCTGGACGCCGACGGCGTGGTCCTGCGCGTCGTATCGCTCCGTCCGTGGTCCGTCGGCCCGCGTGTGCGGGGAAGCGCGGTCGTCGTCGAGGTTCCGACCGGCGTGGCCGCGCGCGCGGAGACGCGCGCCGGTGATGTGATTGTCCTGACCACGGGTAGGTCAGGGGGTGGGACGTGAACGCGCTCCCCGCCTCCGGTCTGGTCAACCGCGCCTGTCATCCTGTCCGACATATCCCGGTTGGACACGGCGCGCGACACCCTGTGTTTGTCGGCGCGCTTCTGAGTGGGGTCGGTGTGTAGGGCTGCCGGCGGCCCCGGTCGCTGTTGGGGCGGGTGGTAGCCGGTCTGTCTCTATGAGGGGGCGTGGGCACGGCGACCCTGCTGCCCGACCCCGGACCTCATCCGCGCCCCTGGCACTCCGTTTCTTGGGAGGTTACTGCACATAGCTAACTCTGTACCACCCCCTCTCACGACAATAGTGAAGGACGCCTCGCGCGCCGGCGGGCCGGGCGCATCGCCCTCCACGGGAGAGACCGGCGTCGCCACGAGCGCAGGGAGAGGGGGTAACTACTCTCGCTTTTGTCGTGTGGAGAGGCATCGCCCGGTGACCTCCCCTGCATGAGCCCCACAGCCGCGTGGAGAGTCGTTGTCTTCGCGAGGTCTCGGCCCTGTCAGGGACCCCGACGAAAACGCGTCAGGGGCCGCCTCAACGACAGTATCTATTGTCCACTGTCCACTAAGGAGACCAGGACAAACCGGGGCTACGCCGCGGGTCTTGCGTGCGAACATGTGATGTACCACGCGACGGGATCACTGCAGGAGGTCGCCTGCGTACAGCGCGTAGACCGCCGCGCACCGACGCATCGCGGCCTCGTCGATAGACTCGTGGGGGCCGTGCGAGACAGCGAGCCGACCCGCGCCATACGCAAAGGCCGGGATTCCGAGCTGGGCATACCACCGAATGTCCAGGACGCCCGCACACATCACGAACCGTGGAGGAGTTGCCTCGATCGCCGTGATGCACCGCGACAGCGCCGCGGCGGCGGGGTGCGTCTCGTCCGTGCGCGCCGAGGGCTGCAACTGTAGCACCTCAACGGTCACATTGGCGCCGATGTCCGTGGCAGCTCCCTTGATCGTGCGCGTCAGGCGCTCGAGGGCGCCCCCGAGATCTTCCTCCGGATTGTAGCGGCCGTCGATGGTGAACCACGTCGACCCCGGCACCACGTTAAAATTCGAGCCGCCGCCGCAGAGGCCTCCGACCACGAGCATTGAGCCGCGGGCGTCGTGCTCATCCATAGCGACGCCCGTGTGTCGCGCCGCCAGTTCGTCGGCGAGCGCTGCGAGCGGCGCGGCCACCTGCACCATCTGCTGGAACGCGTTGACGCCGCGATGTGCTTGTCCCACATGCGCCTCACGTCCGTGGATGTCAATCCGGACGGTCACGGCGCCGCGCGCGGCGTGCCAGACCGCGCCCACTCCGGTGGGCTCGGCGGTGACCATCGCCAGCGCCTGCGGATCGATCAGGCCGGCCGTGCGGAGGTGACCAGACCCGGCGACGCTGCCGGTCTCCTCATCGCAGACAAGGTGAAGCACAATGCGGCCAGCACCGATGAGGCCCAGCGCCTGGGCGGCTGCCGCGCCATAGAGCATGCTGACGATGCCGCCCTTCATGTCGGCGGTCCCGCGGCCGCTGATCGTGCCAGCGCGGCGCTGTGCGGTGAACTGCGCTCGGTCCTGCGCGGGGACGACGTCGAAATGACCATGGAAATAGAGCAGCGTGGAGCCGTCACCGACGGTGCCGCGCACGATGCACGGATCCTCCAGCGTGCCTGACGGCGGGATGTCGATGATCTCGGGACCCAGGCCAAGGTTCTCCATGGCGTCGCGTAGCGCGTGCGCACAGGCGCCCAATCCGCGACCGGGCGGGGTCTCTGTGTCGCAGGCCACCAGTCTTTCCAGCAGCACAGCCATCTCATCGGCGCGGGCGTCGAGCCAGGTCTGCACCCTGGCGGCTTGATCGGTCATCAACGTCACCTCTCTCTCGTCGGCATACGCGCGGCGTCACCGTTCACGCGATACGGCGTGGCGGAAGGAGTGAGTCTCACGGCGCGCTGTCTCCTAGCTAAGGTCTCAGCTTGTTGAAAAACTCCTGCCTGTCCGTCGGCAACACCTTGGCAGTCCCGTTTCATATGCTATTAGCAACATTGACGAGATTGAAAATAGGCCATTAGCATATTTAATAACGAAGCTCGATCGATGTGGGCTGGCCAGACACGTCAAGAGAGGGGGTTTTCAACAGGCTCGTCTGTTATCTGTGACAAACAGCCGTTGTCGCGTCGGCGCCACGGGCACTTTGACAACCTCCACGTCAGGCCCTTATCCTAGATTATCTTGGACAGGAGGGCCATGATGCAAATCCACGACCTCGCGGAGTCATTCCTGGGCGCGATGCAGCATACCTTCCTGGCTACCACGCGTCGCGCCTATCGCTACGACCTGGATTTCTTCGCACGCAGCGTCCCTGACATGGACGCCGCAGCAGTGACCGCCAGCCATCTCCGCTCTTTCCTTGCCGCCACGACGGATCGTGCGCCGAGCACCCTTGGCGCGTCGCCAGGCCGCGTTACGCTCCTGTTTCGCCTGGGCCTATCGCAGCAGCCTGGCGCCCGCTGATCCCACCAGCCATCTGGACAAGATCAGCCTCATCCTTTACTAGCGGCATCCGCGCCGCGTCGTAGAATGGGGGAGACACGGGCTGCATAGGGGGACAGGGCGAGGGCGATGATAAAGATGGGGCGAGGACGACGATGCGGGTGATCCGGGGCACGTATCGCGGGGCGGTGGAGTGGCAGACCCAGCGCCGCGCGCTACAGGAGGCGCGGGCCCCGGGGATGGGGCTGGGCGTCCCAGGCGTCCCGGCGCTAGAGCCGGCGGTGGTGGTGAGCGGGCCGGGGGAGCACGCGGCGGGCGCGGGTGTGCTGGTCGAGGCTGTGGGGCCGGACGGGACGGTGTTCTATCGGCGCCTCATCCCCGAGGACGGATCTGCGGGCGCGCAGCGGGAAGACGCGATCGAAGCCGGCATCCAGGAGGCGTGGCGGCGGCTGGTGCGCCAGGTGGGGCCGGCGGACGGGGACCGCGCTCCCTGAGATGGCCAACACCCGACGTGTGCATGTGCTCCTGCGACGTCAGCGCGCTGATGGTGCGGCCCATAGACGACGGGCGGCCAACCGATGTGCCATGGGGGGGACAAGGGACGAAGATATGCGCCGCGCGGGGCAACGCGGCGAGGGCGCGGCGGGTCCCGCACGGCGGTAGGGGACCTGGATGAGGGCGGCGGCCTTCCCCCTAGACAAGCCCGCACACCGAGGAAACGGGCCATCAGGGTGGCGTCGTCGCATACGTCCGGAAGTCTTCGAGGCGTCCGCGCAGGTCGCGCAGGAGGTTATCGTAGGTGTAGACGTAGATCCGGCGCCCATGGATGGGCATGTGCCGGCTCCACCACTCCAAACGGCGTCGGTCCGCCACAGACACGCCGCTATCTCGGCCGATGAGCAGCAGAAGCGTCAACTCGATCGGGTGCGGGCCGCACAGCTCCTCGAACAGCCAGGCTGTGCTCCTGATCGGCGAGGAGCCACATCCAGTCGACGATCTGGCTCAGACCCTGCTCGAAGCGCGGCGCCCATGTGCTTGTATGTCGCCGGCGGTTCCTGAAGATGCTATCGCCGCACCCGTCCTCGCACTCGATCAGGCAATACGCCTTCTTGGCCTGATTGCCGGCCACGATGTCGACGACGAATTGGCCAAACAGGCCCACCTCGACGGCGAGTCGGTCGACGGTGTTGGCCGTGTAGGCGTACGTCCCCAAGAACGCGGCCAGATGGGGGTGCGCGCGGAAGAAGGGCAGGATGTCGGCTTTCTCCGCGAGTTCCGGCTTGGCCGCCAGCAGGCGCGCGAAGGCGTCGAGGTCGGCCGTGCAGGCCACCGGGTCGAGCCGCCAGGGCGCAGGGCGTCCCGTGGGCGCCCTATCCGGCATGGGCGAAGCTTTCCAGCGTCGCGGGCTGGACGATATCGCGTACCTCGACCGCTCGTCCCAGCTCCGCCTGCAGGATCACGACAACAGTCGGCGCGGCACGCAGGGCGTAGAGGGGCAGCGCGCCCCCGAGTCGCGTCACGTCCAGTCCCGTCGCGCTCAGCCCCTCGCGCTCGATCCGCTCCAGCGCGCCGAGGACGTGCCGCCGCTCCTCATCCGTCAACTGATCGAACGCGATGATGACGCGTAGAGGCACATCGGCGCGTAGGCGCGCGCTCCCGTCCGCCTCCACAGGGCCGATCGGTAATTCCATCGTTCATCCCCCTCTCCTAGGTCCACTGCTAGTAGGATACCTCACCGCCCTCCTCACGCGGCGATTGAGGCCACGCGATGGGCGCATGATCGTCCGTGTCCTGGCTACCATGCTCATCTGTGCGACGGAACATTGTGCTCCGTCGCACAGATGAGCATGGTAGCCAGGACACGGGACCGTGAAGGGGTACAGCCAGGATGTATCCTGGCTGTACCCCGTGAAGACGTCCACTCCGCGCGACGTCACGCCTCATCGCGCCGCGCGGAGCGACGAGGCTAGGGCGCGGCGGGTCCCGCATGACGGTAGGGGACCTGGATGAGGGCGGCGGCCTTGCGCTTGCTCTCCTCGCCGCGACGGTCGTAGCGCTGGGTGGTGGTGACCTGGGCGTGGCCGGCGAGGCGCTGGGTCGCGGAGATGTCGGCGCCGGCGTCGAGCAGGTCGGAGATGAAGGTGCGGCGCAGGTCGTGCGGGGAGAAGGGCTCCAGGTCGGCCTCCCGGCCGCGCCGGCGCAGGATGTAGAACAGGCCCTGCGCCGAGAGGCGGGCCGGGAGCGTGCGCACCGCGTTCCCTGTCCGTATCGTCCGCTCCCACAGGATCTCGCCCTGGTTGTCCAGTCGCAGGAACAGGGGGCCGGGGCGCGTCCCGCGCAGGGCCAGCCAGTCGGTGAGGGCGGCGGCGCCCGCCCCCGCCAGATACACCAGACGGGCCTTGTCGCCCTTGCCGTGGCGCACCTGCAGCGCGCCCGTCGTGGCCGTGTAGTCGTGGACATCGAGGCCAGACACCTCGGAGCGGCGCAGGCCGGCGCCGTAGAGGACGGCGAGGAGGGCGGCGTCGCGGCGCCCCGCGGGGGCGGGATCGCGCCGGCAGACGGCGAAGAGGGCGCGGATCTCGTCGGCGGAGAGGGCGCGGCCACGCGGGGCGGTCTCGCCGCGGACGGGCGCGATGTCGGCGGCGCGGCGGTACGTTTCGGCGTTGGTGTGGCCCAGACGCCAGCATTCCCGCAGGACACCGCGCAGCGCGGCGAGGTAGAGTTTGATCGTCGCGGGCGCGAGCTTCTGCGCGTCGCCGTGGTCGTCGCTCCACGCCTCCTGCAAGGCCGCGCGGAGCGCCGCCGTGTGCTGGTAGTCGACCAGGGACCAATCGACCTCCGCGGCGCCGCGCCGGCCGCCCGTCAGCAGGCGCGCCTGGCGCTCGAGCGCGACGCCCATGACGCGGCGTGACCGTTCGCTGAGGCGGCGCAGATACACATGCAGCGGATCTCTATCCGCCGGGTAGCGGGCCGCCGGCACGGCCGACAGAGCGGCGACCGGCATGGATCGGACCTGATCGTCATCGTCGTGAGGCGCGTGGCCGCTGATGGCGTGCGGAGGTCGCTGCGCGCCCGCTGCGGCGTCGTGCGACGTCGTGGTCGCGGTCGTGGTCCCTGCGCGCGCGCGGCGGTCGGCCATTGTACCCCCCCTATGATGGTCCGCGCGACGGCGCTCGTCTCTACCCATGTCCCCACTTTACCACATTTTTCGCTGTTACGGTTGTAAATCACCATTTACGTCAGTGACCGACCGCCACAGAGAGTTGACATAAGGCGAAGGGCGGCCGCCCGCGCCGCTCCCCTCGTTCCCCACGCGCGACTGCTACCATCCGCGACCGCTGAGCGGCGCATCGCGCGGTGATGCCGCTTCCCTTGCGGCTCTGGTCAGCATGCAGCCTGGCAAAGATAAGCACCTCTTCAAGGTGGACGGGGTGGACGGAGAGAGTCATGGCTTCATCATACGGGATGCGTCCCGGCTCCGCCATGGCACAGGCCCAATGGTCTACACGGAGACGGCTCGTGTGGGCGCTAGGTCAGCCGCTGCTGACGAAGTGCCGGTGTCAGGACGCGCACACGTTCCCCTCTCACGCGCCCCGGTCTATGTCTGACGCTCGCTACGCGCTCCCGTGCGCGTCCATCGTGTCCTGATAGTCCTTGAGCCACGCCATGACCTCCCCGAAGCGCCGCACAGGGATATTGTGGTAACTGGACACACGGAAGCGACGATAGAGTTCACCGAACACCGACTGATACGGATTGGGGCCCGTGGCGCCCGACCCCTTATCCCGCGCGGCCATCTCGGTGGCGATAGCTTTCACGAGCGTGCTGATCTCGGCAGCCTGGGCATCACTGATGACCTGCCCCGGCGCGACCATCCCCTCGACGGCATTCATGCGGTGGAGGAGGTTCCCGACGACGGCCGCGGCCTGGTCTAGGCGGCCCATGACCTCCTCGCGCTGCTCTACGATCTCGCCCTGCAGCGCCGTCAAGCGCGTGTCGACGTGCGACTCGAACGCCATCTGCTAGCGGGCCATGGTGGCGATCGCCTCGGCCATGTGGGCGATATGAGCGAGCGATGTCATGTCGGGGTTCGCCGGCGTCATGGCCTGCGATGCGCCCAGGGCTGTCTCGATGCCGGTCTCACGGGCAAAAGCCTCGTAGACGACCTGGCGCACCCACCGCTTGTAGGTGATGAGGCGGTCGCGCAGATCGGCGCGGACACGCGAGGGTTCAATGCCGGCAAGCCACATCGGGATGGCTTCGACGTCCATGCACACAAGGTTCTGCGGCCCACCGCGCGTCTGGAGACGCAGCGTGCGGGTGCTTTCAAGCAGCACCTCGTCGCTTTTAATCTTGCGGAACTGGGTGCCCCAGTTGACTCCGAGCGCGGTGCATATCGGCTTGACGGGTAGGTAGATCTCGGATGTCTCCGTGCGGGCTGCCAGAACCTCGTCCCCACCCGCCTGCGTGAGCGCCACGAGCTTTTGCTCGACGGGCTCGATCACGACATCCGTCCTCAGGGTCTCTTCAGCCATCCCCTCTCCTGCAACGCCTTACGGCAAAGGGATTGTCATCATGACAACCCCTTTAACGCCCCACGTTCAGGGAGTATTATCGCATAGGGAACGACGTGTGTGCCGAGGGTTACGCCACCTTCCTCAGGATGCTGCTGGCGAACCCTTTGTCACACGTTTCAGGCGCATCAACCTATGTGTGGTTATATGTGCCATCGACGTCGGCCATTCGCACGATGCGTGGCGTCGGTCAAACCGACCCAGGACCGCTCCGAGATCGGCCTGCGCGACCATGACCTCCACGAGGTTCTTGTACGCTTGTGGCGCTTCATCCATGCCGCCGAGCACGTGACCCTCCGCTCGACAAGATAGCGGTCACGGTCAGCCTTCGCGATAGACGTGATCGCCTGCTTGCGTCCGCGCCGCCGACTGGCTCCGTGCAACGCCGCGGGAACACTGAGCCCGCGCGTGAGGAATCCCCGATCGGCCATGGCTTCAGGCGATAGAGGCCTCTATCAGAATGGTGGTGACGATGACATGACCTATACTGCCATTGTGAGCCCAGACACCTCTGCGCTGATTGCCGCAATCGCCGCAACCGCCGCAATCGCTTCCGCCGTTGCTACTATTATCCTCTATCCTCTATCCTCGTCGCTATCACCGCCTAGTACGCGTGCATGACTCGGCGTACGGTAGACGGTGCGCCCCCAGCCGGGCGGGTGCTGCAGCAGCGCCACCTGGTCCGTCACCCGTGCCAGCGCCTCCTCCCGCGTCCGGCGCAGTTCCGTCTGCATCTGCGTGTCGCCCGTCACGGGTCGATCTGCCAGGCGCCCGCCTCGTACACGAGGCGGCGTTCCGCGCCCCGCACCGCCAGGCGCGCGACCTGGGCCGGGAGGCCGTCGCGCACGCGCGTGAGGTCGCCGCGGTCGCGGACGCGCACGACGACGAACACCCCCGCCGCCTTGAGCTGGAGGGTCGCCGGGGTGGTCGCCGGGGCTGTATCCCGGTCCGTCGCCGGAGCCTGGTCCGTGTCCGGCCCGACCCCCAGGGCGGCGGCGAGCGCGGGGACGACGCCCGCTGGGGCCGTCGCCGGGGCGACGAGCCGGGCCAGCGGGAGCGGCGGCCCGTCCACGGCCAGCAACAGCGCGCCCCACGGGGGCGTCTCGTCGGCGCGCGCGGGCAGGAACACGCGCCGCTCAACCGCGACGCCGGTCGCCCCCAGGGCGGCGGCGAGCGCGCCCGCGGCGTCCTCCGCGATCCGCCCCGTGGTCAGCGTGACGGGCCCCACCGGAGCGTCGTCTTGCGTCTCGTCCCTGTCTGCGTCGGTCATGCCTCTCAGTATAGCGCAGTGCTGGACGCTGGGGGGGGCAGCGCGCAGGGGAAACAAGGCAAGTCATCGAATCGTGTGTGGTGTCGTGTTGGGGTGCGAAGAATCTATGTGCAGTCCTATTACTATGGCGGCGGCCCGACCGTCGGTGAATGCCCACCCCCTCGTTCGCCCGCCCGCTCACACCGCAGCGGGCGCGTCCGACGATCCCACATGCCAGACCAGTCGCCGCCACGCCTCCTGGATCGCCGCCTCGATCGTGTCCTCCGGCCGCACACCCCCACCGTCGACGCCATCACCCTCTGGCAGGACGAGACGCCGATAAAGGGCCAACCCATACCACCGCCGGCTCCAACGCCGGCAAGCCCATGGCCTCCGCAGTCGTGCTCTCCGCGGCCTGCGCCCCTTTTTCCACGCCATCGAGGGCTTAGCCCGGCTCGACGGCCTGCTCGACAACACGGCTCCCGTGTCGCCCGCGACGGAGACCGACGACAACAATTCGTGCAATTGTGGGCCATGTGACCATAACGATGGAGCACAGGGGGATGCGGAACGAGAGTCGCTATGTGCAAAGGTTGGTAGCAATGGACCCGAAAACGCCGCTAAGAAGGCCGCCTTGCAGACCGTAGGGGAGGGCGAAGGATCGCGCGCGGGAGGGATGAAGAATCCTTCACCCCAAGTAAACCCAGTCGAAATAGAAAACTTCGATCTCGATTCGATACCCCCTACCCCCGCTAAAACGACACTGATCACAGAGGCCAGCGATAGCCACGCCCAAGCCGACGACACGGTGGACGACCAGGCGCTCGTAGCCGAGATCGCCGCTCTGAGCGCCGCACTGGGGGACGACGCGCCGCGCTCGAGTCGCGGTCGCGCCCGCAACCTGCGCCGCGACGCCGGCGTGTCCCTCGACCGGTTCCTGCACCTGCTCGACGAGGCGGCGGCCCGGACACGCGAGCGCCAGGCCGGCATCGTCAAGCGCCAGCGCGACGGCCAGGCCCCCAACGGCATGCCCTACCTGTTCGCCGTTCTGCAGGACCTCCTGCACCCGGTGCCGCCCCGCGTGGCCAACGGCGGCCTGGGCGCGGATCGCCGGCACGCTGGCCAGCCCGGTCGTCGTCGACGCCAGCGCACTGACGGCTGCGGTGAAGCCGTCAACTCCTACGCCGCTTGGTCCGACAGCCCCGCGTGCCTGCCCATCGTCGAGGAGCATCCGGTGTGGCGCGCGGTCCTCGACGAACTGGCCCAGGTCATGACCGCCGAGAACTTCAACGCCTGGCTGGCCTCGACGCGCGCCTTGGACCAGGACGGCGCGGT
>JAABUR0100010085.1_pt1 | contig 10462 bp, 11 predicted proteins | sample 5560091 | NCBI WGS metagenome assembly JAABUR01 (sample SAMN10711879, study PRJNA513375) | rock metagenome | isolation source: Antarctica rocks | place: Antarctica: Victoria Land, University Valley sud
CATTGATAACTTCTTAGATGATGTGTTCCGAATTGTTCTCAAGATATAGTGCTAAGTGTTCGTAATTATCGATCACAGAACGATACATAGCAACATATAATTTTGGCATGATTGCGACAGGCTTTCGTGAAATGCAAAGAACACTAGACCTAGTCAACAAGATCATCAGAGCATATAACAGAGTTTGATTCACGAAAAGTATATAATGATTGTCAGGAAAGTGATACGAGTTATACTGATAGAAATATGCTAATACACGAACAAGACTGATTCTTTAAATACGCATAATTTTGATGGTCTTTGTGATCACACAACGAACTTCTCAGCTGACGACGACTGAAAATGCTTTTTACTGCTTGCATGATAAAGATAGCTAGCCATTTCGATCTTTCACATCAGATATGACTCATTCATGCATCTTTCTGCAAGAATCACCTTCATCAGTGAATCATAGCAGAGAATGTTTTTGATTGATACACATTGTGATTTTGCAGGCTAGCTTTTAAGAAGTCAGTAATAAGTCTAGAGATAGTCATGCTCGGTTGCAGGCCTTCATAAAACGCAGTCATCGCTCAAGAGATGCGCGATATCGCTTCACAGAGCTGTCACGCTCGAGATAACAAAGAACAGAACTTCCGTGACTGTTCTCTGTCACAGATTGGCAGCCTACGCCAACATCATTACCATACATTCTGCGCATCAATCCTCGCCTTCCCAACAGTCGCGAGAGTTGCATCCTCTCGTCGTTTCCAAAAGGGTTGGTCTATGATCAGCTGAGCCATCTTCATACCATACAACCTTGATAAGATACGACAAACTTCCCTCTGTGCTGGCTATGCCGCCTAGCATTCGACGGAATTTCGATATACAGCCCTCCATCATACGAAGAGGAACAAGAACATCTCAGATCTCTCTACAAAAGACTTGACGCAGTGTAAGAATTACGATGACACTTTAATCGCTATGAATTTCATCGTGCCGGTTTGGTGCCGTGCAACGTCACAGCCGATTCTACGAGTCCCTCAATGTCTAGTTGTTCTCTCAAAATTGTAACGCTGCCGAACCAGATTTTGTTTTCAAAGAGTTCTCGGAATGCCAAATTCAGCCGTAATGAGTCAGACTCTTCACCGCGCTGTGATCTCTGAAGTCTGTCTCAAAATCTACACTGTGAGAAATTGAACATGAGGAATAGAAACAATAGAAATTGCATCATGAATGTTGCACTTGCAACTGATAAGGATGCAGGAAAGAATTAAAGTGAAATACGTTCATCATGTGAAGCTTTCGCATCAGAGATGACTGCAGCAGACTGCTGAGAGCCTGCTATCAATTGAACATAGCGCAGCCGTAAAGTAGTTGCGTCCCAAGGCTCGACGCACGACGCACTTTTCCCAACGTATAAAGCGTTTGATAGAGAAACCATGACCTTGAGTTACAAATTCACTCAATTGCTTGAAATTATGTGCATCACTAACGTCTTCGTCTTTCGCGTTTCAAAACAAAACCACGGATCTTTCAAGCTTGCGATGAATACGTCAGTTTCTTCGAAGCCTCTTAAGTCAAGGTCAGACAGCTGTTTCAGCATTCGTCAACCTCAACGTAACTCTTCTGCCTTACGCTTCAACACCTGAGGCTGTCGATAACGAGGTTGTTCAGTAGAGCAACCATGAAGCTTGCCGACTTCAAAGTCAAGCTAGATAGATATGGCATTTCTGTGAATAAAGAAGGAAGGTTTTAATGTTGATGCTTGACGCAAATAGTATAGGAAATGAAGACAGGATGCCTATGTGATCTTTTTCCCTTTGCCAATCGTGATCGAAGCTTACCTTGCGTATTGGGAGAGGTCGGTTCCTCGGAGAGATAATACCTGAAAGAGCATTTTCCCTCTCGCAGTAAGAACTAAATGAACCAGGTTGCTGAAGGTCTGAAGTATCTTGCCTCGAAGGGGTTGAGGCACGGCTCCTTGACCTGCTCAAAAGTACTTCTGAACGCTGAAGGCGTCGTCAAAATTGGTACAACACAAATTACGCTCAAGAACACATGTTAACACAATGATCTAGAAGCCCAAGAATGCTGCATCGCGATCAGCTCATCAAGCGAGAAGAAAGCTCTGAACGTCAAAGCGGTAAGTTTTATTGCAATGAATCTAATGCAAAAATATGTCAAGAACAACAGAGCAATAGGCGTTTACCTTTTCCCCTCTTGTACGTTTGATGAAGACATGATCGTATAGGGAATTATTTGTATTGAGTGATTGTTCTTAAGATAGATTATACATGCATACCCATCGGGAAAGCGGTCAGGTCCGAGACAAGAAGATAATTTTCCTCACAATCGTAGACTCCCTGGCCTTTGCCAGCCACAAAATCGTCGAACATTACGTCTTGTCCTGGTTGGACGCTCTCCGCAAGAGCTTGGATTATCATCTTCTTCTCTTGTTTAAGCTCAAGGCGCTCAAACGGCGTCGGGTCCCACTCGACATCTTTCAATTCTGCCACAGCGAGTTCGACTATAATCAAAATGTTAGATGACGGCATTTTCAAAAAGGATTGTGGTATCCATACGCCACTGCTTATCATGTAGAGAGTATCCAAGGACCGTCGGGCTGCAAATGAGCAGGTCTTCGCTTTGCATATCTTCTGTAGCGACTGGTCTTTCCAGCGTGGACTCCAACGATTGATTTTCCCACAATAGTAAGAATTCGCCCAAGCCATCAGAAAATTCGGTGATCGTTGGCTACTTCCTTCGCAGAGGAGATACACATGTTCCTGATTCTATCTATGGTGATAAGTTCCCAAATTTCTATTCTGTCAGTACGACTCCCTCTATCAACCTTTGGGTCCCCTAATCCACGGTCGTGCGTCGTTGGATTGACGTAGTATCTTCTCCGGCTATTGTCTCTACCTGTTCAGCTCTGCAATAAACCCTAAAGTGAAGGCAGAAAGAGGATATCCCTCACTATGCGTCCCTTGTCGTGGTTTCATCCTCAGTGATGCTTGACGCGGCAATCATTACTCCGCAGCGATTCTCTTCCAGTTTTCACACAGTCCAAACAAAGGCCTATCTTTATGTTCGAGATGTTTTCTTTCTCATTTCGCAACTTCTCCTTGAGGTTCGAGTTTCGATTATATTGGCATGAGCTACACCACTGAATCCCGCCGCATTGTATTGTTGTTGGTTCTTGGAGAGACAGCATTCGATTGAGGATGTTTGAGATGCTTGCTTGTCGCAGCACTTTTCCGAGAGGCCATAACTGACATGATCGAAGGCTACTGAGATATTGCCCAGCTAGTTGAGAAGTGCTCGTGCATGGTGATTGCTCAATACACATATCAGGACGTCAACGGCTTTTTCTCAAAACATTTCGAAGGAAAACCTTGGACTGAGCGTACAAAGGAGATCTATCAAGCGGTGCAAGAAAGACATGTGGACGGACGGTGGATTGATTTCCCTCAGACACCGGTACAAAATGCTGTCTGTAAATGGTGGTTTGATTTTCAAGATGAATTCCTATCGAGTGAGCGGGGCGTTTACTACACGAGCGCTACCAAAGATCTTACGGGCTGCGAAGCTAAACGTCAAATCGATCTGTTCGTCAAGCCCAACAACGAAAAGCTGTCGAAGTAGTGCATGATTGGAAGGACGTTGAAGTGATTGGTGAACTCACGGTGTCCGACAATAAGAAGAAAGCCAAGCTGCTTCAAATCGGTAGATACGTCCGTGATGTGTTCTCCTGTCAGCCGACCCGCCGATACGTGCACGCTTTTACTCTCTGTGGGAATGAAATGCGGTCGTGGGTGTTTGATCGCTCGGGTCCTTACAGCTCAACTGCTTTCGATATCAATGAGGAGCCAGAGCGTTTCGTCCGTATGATTGCAGCATATGTGATGATGAGCGACGAAGAGTTGGGTCTTGACACTTTCATTGAGCGAGATAATGGCGATTGGTTCATAATCGCCATGGAAGATGCGACGGGCAAGGAGAGAAGATTGCAGTTGGAGTCGGTTCCCATTGCTCATCAACGGGCGATTGTGTGTTGCGGCACATCTTGCTTTCGTGCCAAAACTCCCAGCTCTGAGGATTTGCGGTATGTCGCCAAATTTTCCTGGGTCTCTGACAAGCGACGACCGGAAGTCGATCTCCTCAGGTTAGCGCGCGAAAGAGGAGTGGAGGGAGTCGCCTGGCTATTCGGTCACCATCGCATCACCAGTATCGCGGACATGCGCGAAGGGTTAAAGTTTGGGAAGCCTTACGCTTTTCGGAATACCACGTTGAGTCCTTTCTCCTCCTTTTCGCAGTCTCAGTCTCTCCTCTCTCAATCGATTGGCCAGCTTGACGACCTGAGCATCGCTAGGGAGTCACCGAAGAAACGAAAATATATGGATGCTGGAGGGAGCCCATCTAAAAGATCAAGGTCCAACAGCCAGAACCCTGATAAAGCCAAGAGGAAGAATGAGGTGGCTCGCACCGTGGAACATAGCCAGATTACGAGTCTTTATACCCATGATGACAGCTCGTTCGACAACCGCATTTTCGGTTGCTTGGTGATCTCGCCTGGCGGTCGCGCGATCCGGGATTTTCGGTCGATCCCAGAGCTGCTGGAGGCCCTCCGCGACGCAATCAAGGCACACAGGTCTCTGTATACAAAGGGAAAGATATTGCACAGGGATATCTCGGAGAACAACATTATTATAACAGATCCAAAGGAAACTAACGGCTTTACGGGCATGTTGATCGACGAGGACCTTGCTAAGGAGATCGGCAGCGGTCCGAGCGGCGCACGGCATCAGACTGGCACAATGGAGTTTATGGCTATCGAAGTGCTACAGCGAGTAGCTCATACCTATCGACATGACCTCGAGTCATTTTTCTACGTACTTTTGTGGATCTGCGCTCGTCGCGTATGGGAAAGGGGATTTGGGTGCAGAGTAACAGATCGACCAAAAGAGTATATGTTAAGCGAGTGGTATACAGGCAGCTTTAAGGAGATTGCTCGAAGGAAGGAGCACGCTATGGGCGTCAGTGGATTCAAAGCCATTTGTGAGGAATTTCCGGAGGCACTCAGTTCCGTCAAGCCTTTGTGTAGAGAGATAAGGGGCATTCTCTTTCCTCTTCTCAAGGACGGAGCGCTGTTCACCGCAACGCCAACGGATCCACCTGAAAAGCTATACCAATTCATCATTGAAGCGTTCGATAAAGCTATAGCCGACTTTGCCGTTAGACAGGAGTCAGGATAGCCAGTCTTCATACATGAGAGAACAAGTAAAGTTGGAAGTTCCTTCCTCTTCCGAAAAGGTATAGGGACATATAGGGTGTAGAACCATGGAACGAGCAGGGAGTTTGCGCGAAGAGGGACTTTAAAAGAATAGCGTTCTTCGGAGCACAGGGGCTCTGAAAGAGTACGGATTTCGAACGGCTAGGGATTCTCAGTGCATGGGGACTGTGATGTCGTGGTGGTTTTCGTGCCGTAGGGGCGCTAATGTCCCAAGGGTTGTGGTTGAGGTAGAGTGACATGTGTGGTTATTTTTATGTAGGCTTTTACGCAGAGGAGAATTGTTTAATGCACTGATTCCATTGTATTCCTCGCTTTGAGAGAGCCGCCGCTGCAAAGTTCCATCCTAAATGCTTATTCTGCGCTGAAAGACAGTGTTTTGCCATAAACACTTGATGTATCTATGTGAAGTCACATATCATCAGTGTCTGATTGACGACTATCTTTATAGTGCTCGTAGAACCTTGTTTCATTCACTGTCTCACTACTGTGCAACAGACTGCTGCCATCTCTCATATTAAACAATGAGCTTATTATCCCTCTGCTGCGCCTCATTCTTTGGTTGTACTGCGCATGCCATCTTTTTCCGGCTCATTGAGAGTAGTAGAATCGTGCTGTGCCCTTGCGGACTGGATGTTTTTCAGTGTTGCAATCTCAGCCGACGTACCCTGACCGCTTCTCTGCAATAGATTATCAGCGCCCGATCACACACGATCACGACTGGCGCTTACCATTTTCCCATCCGCAGAACGGTACCCGTAATGCCACACCTCGTTGTTCGACTCGAAAAGTGGTGGAAGGCGCTTAGGCTCCTCAAGACTCGTCTCGTACCTCCACTCCCGCGCACATTGTCTCCGCCCAGCGCGACTTTTGGTCGCCTCATTTTCTCGGTGTATTGTGAAGTCTTTAAGGTGGTTGAGGAAGTTGCTTTGCAACGTCCATGTTTTGCCATAGTAAGGGCAACTGGGATGCTTGCATGGATACGCCCAGATCCTGCCGAGCTCGAGCTCGGTGGTATTGCCGTCTTCATCGGACGAGGACGCTGGATCGTTGTGGTCTGCTAGATGCGGTCGTAGTCGAACTTTTGCATCGCGAATGGGCATGGTTTGGGAGAAGTCCATCTTGTTCAGGGTTGTGACTTCGCACTATGAGGAATACATACGGCAGAGAGTCAAGAAATTTTGGGAACCTTAGATTTCAGCGAACATTTGTAGGGTTAATTTTTGGTGGGGCTGGAGCATGCTTGCCTGGACATCTGAGTATTTTACGTGTATATAGTATCACGCAATGCGGAATACGTTCCATGCAGAGTTTTCTCCGAAACATATTATTATGATTACCAGCTACCAGCTTGTCTACCTTTACGGTAATTTTTCTGTCCTCGTATTGTAAACCGATTTGATCACGTTCGAGTATCAACGAAGGCTTTGTTTGCGGGATAATCCCGAAGTCTTTTGAAAAACTTGAAGTGACGGCCGTGAGACGTCTCGTTAAATCACAAAAACAACTAGCACTTCGATCACAACCTTCACAAAACGCCGTAGTATCACTCTGTTTAGGTATCCGACATGGGTCAATATTGGTACATCTTCTCAGTGGATAATAGCGAAATTCTGAGCTGTATCGGCAAGCTTGGTGAGTTTCTGTGGGATAAGGAAGCCGACTGCCTTGTGGATCTTCTTGCCGTGCCACTCAAGCGAAGTCCAGTGCATTTATCCAGTGCACCAAAGCCGGTGGATGACATTTCGAGCGTTGAACCTTTACCAACCGTAGCAAACCTGGAGCCAACAATCCAAATCCAACCATATTTGGCAGCTGTCCCCAACGAGCTAATTCTGAAGATCTTCCAGCATTTCGTCTTAGTCTGGTTTCGGAACGACTGTGGAACATTGGCTGGCCATTTGTTCAGCAAAAGGTCACCGACTTCATGGGTACTTGGGCTGGCGCGAGGATCATCTGCTTAGGCGACGAATGCGAACCTGGTGATTGGCCTGCAGGCCTTCTGACGACAGAAGAGGAGAACATAGTCAACGAAGGTCTGGATGAGGCCGAGGTGGATCCTGACGAAGGCTTCCTCCAAGGTCCAGGAAATTTGCTTGGTATGCCTAGGTGTCGATTTCGGGAAATCAATTCTGAAGTTGAGCCTTATCGGATGCTGCTTCGTCCTGTGCCTAGTGAGGCCGAACATCCAATCTATTCAAAGCGCCCTCAGACATGGCGGTCTCCTCGTACTGCGCTTGATGAAGCCGGCCATCTGCCGAAATCAGAGCACTCTCAAGCATATTCGTTTGCTGTTGGAAAGAAGGTGGCAGATTACTATCCCGAGACCGAGAGCTGGATTCTTCGCAACCTGACCACGGCAGAGTTTGTTCAGGGCGACAGACTCTTCGCAGCATTTCATAGGTCAAGACGTCAGCACGTACCCCACCTTGGATATCCCGGTTTTGGCGAGGCGATTATGTGTCGAATATGCTGGTCTACAGGGAACTCTACAGTTCCATGTGCGGGATCTAATCGTGGAATTTGGGCTGGTCACAGATTTGAGATTTATACAGAAAGAATCCACGCTTTAAATTCAGATTGTAGCTGGAAAGATGTAACGAGCGAGATAGTTAATGAATTATCGGTAGCCTTGGAACTGCCAACTCAGACAAAGAAGAGCGAGAGGATTAGAGACCAGAAACGGCAACATAGCTCCTGAGCTATTGACGCTTTTCAGACGCTGTAAAGAGGCCGCTTTAGTTACGGAAAACTACCGTGCGTTGCTGTGGGTACGACTCAGAAGCGCGTATGATCCTTGTCTCGCCCCGTTCTGAGCGTCTTGGATTTCCAACTTCAAACTCTACACACGGCTCCTTTTTCGGCACCTGAGACACACAGTGCCCTTGATCGACTTGGATTCCGTTCAATTGTACCAATCCCCGGACAAAGCCGATTTGGCTGGCCAAAGACCATCGATGGCGTCGATTGGTGATGTTCTCGTCGTCTGTGGAGAGAGGAATGTCCCTACGGTTCCTGGACGCAGTGGCGGATAGGGTCGACGACTCGACGACTACGACCTGATTGAAGTCCTTGACTTGACTGGCCCGTCGTCGAAGGATCCTCTCAATCTACCCTACAAGCAGGCACCAGATCTCAAAGGCACTGAATTATACGCCAGAGGTAATGTTCGCCGTCTTTAATTTTGATGGGCCTTTAATAACAGCTCCAACGGACTCGATCTCAGTGGCGGCCGCGGTGGAGGCGGTGGAGAGGAAGACGAAAGCTTTCCATCCTTCTGCTCGGTGCCGGAGGAGGAGCACAAGAGTCGCAACAATCGGGCTTGAGACTAGGTGGGGACAAGGGTGCGAATACCGACAACAGCAGCAGCGTCCACTCTGGAAGCGACGGCTCAACTTCTGAGCAAGGCGAGAGGCACTGCTCCCTCAGCACTCCAGGGACTTCTGGGGCAGGCTCAGAAGCTAGGTACGTCCCTTGAAACCCCCGCTCGCAGATCTTAGTACTGACAGATGGCGCCTATCTAGATGTTTCATCCTTCGCGAAAAGACAGAAGATTCCATCTCTGATCCTTCTCCTTCACTCCCTACTACCCTTCTCTTATCGACACACGATACACAAATCTGCTTCAAAAATATCGAGCCTCATCACTCCGGTTGAGGGGAAAAGAAAGGAAACAAAGGAGCGAGCTGCAGTACAAACAACATTATCCCCTACTCTCTCCAATCGCCTATTGCGATATGAAACCCAACACACTTTACGGACGCCGAGCCTGAAACAACCACAGGCGTCACCGACATTCGAGATTCCTTTATGCGTACAGCAAACAGTGCAGATTTGAACGAGGGTGGGGAAGATGTGCATAAATTGGAGAAGGCCCGGCGTGCAGGTCAGTGCGCAGGTCCCAGTCGCTGTAGGCGCGTCTAATGACTTTAGAAAGACTCGATCGTGATTGACAAAACAGACAGTATCGACGATGACATGAGCGACTCTGCCGAACATCGTCGGTTTCTATCATTGGCTCAATCGGCTCCTCGGCCTGTTTTCAAATATCCCTTTGGGCAAAAATTCCAGCAAAGAGAGAATACAAGTTTAAGTCGATCCAATGAAGTTGGTGACAGTCAAGGTGTGCCCCCCAGTGCATTTTTGAACCAGCACCCGGGATTTCTTCTGACATACTTCAGATGACCCTCTCGTTGTTGAGGATGACGAAGAAAAAACTGACGAAACTGGCGGTTCTACCAGAGCTACGAGCATGAAGTCTGAGATTGATACCGTACACCTCCAAAGCTCCCACCCGAGGGAACAGCCAAAGACACACGCTTGCTTGAGTCCTCCTACCACCGAACCTACCACCTCCCCGTTTGATCGCCCGATCTCTCCCAATGTCGCACCATCCCGTGATCGAGTTGAGCAGGTTATCCGTGAAAGTGATCGCGAAGCAGCAGCGACCGTCCATCCCCTTCACGCTATCATCGTCATTCCACCTCTTCTCGAGCAGCCTCAAGATCGAAAAGGTTCAACATTGGATAAAGAGAAATGGAGATCTTAAGGATCCTTGGCAAAAGACGGACAAGAAGGTGCTATGAATACAAGGTGAGCTGGAAGAAAACATAGCTGCTTGAACGCGGATATTCTGTGTGCAGGTGAAATCGCGTCCGATACGTGATGGTCTCAAAGCCACTTCACGAGGTCTTGCCACACATTGTTTTGGGGCTTGGAATATAAAGGCAGTCTAACGGTATTGACCGGTAAATTTCAAGGATTCATTGTCTAGAGTGTTATTTAAAGTGCTGTGGCGCGCAGGGGCAGTGCAGGGCCTTGCGAAGAGAGTGGGATCTACGTCCTACAGTCCTACAGTATTAAACTCGGGTCGGAGGTTTCGGAATTGAATCAACCCTTTTCAGAGATTTTGAACTGCGTGACAAATAATTTATTGCGTGCTCGCAAAAAACTATTGTCATGTGACTTGGCTCCAGGATTTGGGTAAGGTAACTTGAACGACGCGAGATTATCAGTTTCATTTTTGGCATCCAATTCGCAATGCCAAACGCTGCTTCTTTTGGCAAGACTTAAGTCGCTGTCAAAATCGAAGGAATGTTTTTCAGACCGTCTTATATCCACAGTGTCTATGGCGAAGCACCACTCAATATCTCATCCTAATGGATAAAAGTCTCTCACAAGCGCGTTTAA
>JAABUR0100010086.1_pt1 | contig 10461 bp, 17 predicted proteins | sample 5560091 | NCBI WGS metagenome assembly JAABUR01 (sample SAMN10711879, study PRJNA513375) | rock metagenome | isolation source: Antarctica rocks | place: Antarctica: Victoria Land, University Valley sud
CCGACGGTGTGGGGCGTTACAACCACTTCACCGGCGGGGACGGTGCATCCATCTACTGGACCCCGGCCACCGGGGCGCAACTGGTGCACGGCGCCATCCGCGTCCAGTACGCATCCATGGGTTGGGAGCTCAGCTCACTGGGGTACCCGACCAGCGACGAGTACGCCGTTCCCGGCGGCCGGCGCAGCAACTTCCAGCACGGGTCCCTCACCTACCGGTACTCCGACGGGGCCATCCTGGTCGGCTGATCGAACGGTCAGGACTCTAGGCGGCGTCGATCGCCGACCACAGCCCGTCCCGCACCCAGATGCGACCGTTCGCGTCGTCCATCAGGTCCAGGTGCAAGATGCGCTCGCACGCGCTGAGCAACGCCGCGTCAAGATAGCTGGGCAACACAGCGCTGTCGCCGACGGAACGGCGCTGCGCCCGCATCGTGACCACGATGTCCCCCAGTCGGTTCCCGAACTGCTTGGCGAGCGCCGCGAACGCGGTACGACCCGCGTTCAAGTAGTCCTCCCGGGCCAACCCGCTGGCCGGAGAGGTTCCGGCCAGGTCCCCGGATGCGCTCACATAGGCCACCTGGGTGTTGTCCGCACTCCGCTGTGGGGGTACCACCTGCAGCGGCCGTTTCGGCCGCGGTGTGGGGTGCGGGACCTGCGGTGCCGGTGACAGCTCAGACTCAGGATCTGCCGAGACGGTCAGCGACGGATCCGGTGACGGCAGATCCTGCGGGGTCGAATCGGGGACTGGCGGATCCACGGGCTCATCCCGCTCGACCCCTGGCTCGTCTTCTTCTCCGCTCGAGCATTCGGTGGGCTCGAGCGGGGTTTCCTTCACCGTGGCGAAGGTGCGCACCCAGTCGGTGTCGAACAACCGGTGAACGTCTGTGACCCGCAGCAAGGAACCGGCTTGGGAGTGACACCCCTGTTCGGTGGCCACACCCCACAGGTGCATGGTCAATCCGAACTGGCCTGCGTCGTCGAACTCTTCGAGCAGGTCGGCGTCCCCGGAGACCAGAACGATGTCGGTCACCGCTTTATGCGCGGACAACGCGGTGAGGTCCCGTTGGATGAGGCGATCCACACCCTTCTGCTTGCCGTCGCGCATGTTCCCCAACCGCAGCTTCACCTTCGGGGTCTGGCCGAGCACACGGTGCCCGTGACCGGGGATCAGGTTGATGGCGCCGTCATACCAATAGACGCGCAGCACCTCCAGCCCTTCATCGTTGGCGGCGCGCAGCAGTGCGTGCACCGCATCAACGCCATGGCCGCCGAGGGTGACCGCTCCACGAGCGGGCTGGCCGGTAAGAGCAAACGCAGCTTGGGCGGCCAGGTAGCCGACGTCGACGAGGATGGCGACGGTGCGGCGCACACGGATGTTGGGGGAAGGGATAGGGCGGGGAGAATACGACGGTGACATCGTCATGACGAGGCTCCATTCTCAGGTGCCGGCACAAGGCCGGTGTGCTAGGAATGTGTGCGGCCCGCCCGCCGTCACCCGTGAGCGACCAAGGTGTCTGTGCGGTACAGCGAATGCCACAGCTCGATGTCGTCCCGTCGGGGACTCATCAACCAGGTGAATTGCAGGCACGGAGTGCAGGGGCCGAGGAATGTGCCGTCGCGGTCCCATTCCCCTTCCGCGCACCGCCAACACGGAGCTGGATCGTCAGGGAGGGCCGGGTGCTCATCCTCGTCGGAACGGTAGGGCCTGGTGTGGGAGACGCGCAGGTGCCCGCACCAGCACACGGCGTTCTCGTGGGCGATGGTGGCTGCCCGCTCACGCTCCCGGGTTTCGATGCGGGCCCGGTTCGCTGCGCGGCGCTGCGCCACCCGGTCCTCGCAGTGGTCGTCAGCGCTGGAGGTGCTCATGCCCGTCGATGTGGGCGGCCCGGGGCCGGTTGACCGTTGCGGACGTCAGGAGCCGTCGGCGAGGCGGCCGTGTTCATCGCCGAACATGCCGGCCCAGGCGTCGGTGCTTTCCTGGTCGAACTCCGGGGTGGTGAACATCCTCCTCAGCACGTCCCGCTCAGTCTCTCCGGGCTCCTGGGTGGTCTCGTCGAGGTGCGGCAGCAGCTTGTCCAGCATCTCCTGCTGTCGCACAGCCGCCTCCACCACCGCCGCCATCAGGTGCGCCTCGCCGGGGTCGGTGATCTGGCCGTACTCGTTCGTCTGTTGCATGTCGGGCCTCACGGTTCGTGCCGGGGTGAGTGGTTTTCGCCGGTGGTGGTCAACGGGGTATCAATCAACCGCGCCACCACTTTTCTGGTGCCCTGTATGCGCGGGACCGGGCATGGTCGGCCGCTCTCTATCCAGCCCTTGCCTTCCGGACTTGCACGCCACGCCTTCATAGCGAGTATGTGCTCGCGCACGGCGACATCGGAGTGCTGTCGCTGGACGTGCTGGGACAAGCTGCGTTTGTTGGTCAACGTCTTGTCGCAGACCTCGCAGACCGCGGACATGGCTTGCTCCTTCTTCCGGTACCGGCGCAAGGCCGGTGTGTCAGGAACGTGTCCGGCCCACCCGCCGCCGCCCGTCACGGGCCAGGATGTACGCGTGTGCACGTGCATACGTGCGTACATGGCAATCAGCTCTGGTCCATCAAGGTGTCGTCTACCGCCAACTCACCCCGCCCGGCCGCGAGCTGCAGCGAACGGAGCCGGGACAGCGAGTTGCGGAACCCGCCGCTGGTGGCGGAGTACCCGGTGGCCTCGGCAATGAAATCCACCGCTGCCGCCGCCGGCCAGTGCTCCACCAGCACGTCGAGAATGGCCGACTCGGCCTTGCCCAACTGCTCGCGCTTCCACCACTCGACCAAAGCCGGTCCGGTGGGCAGCGGCTCGTAATGCCCGAGCACCCGCAGACCCTCCGGGGTGATGTCGATGTCCCCACGGCCCTCGATCAGCTCAGCGCTGCGCAACGAGGACAGCGAGTTTCGGAACCCACCGGACTTGTGGGAGTAGCCAGTGAGCAAAGCGACCTGGGTGGTCGTGCGACGCCCATGCTGGGCCAGCACGCTGAGGATGGCCCGCTGCGCTTTGGGGAGACGACCATCCGGTGCTGCTGCTGTAGGTGCTGTTGCTGTCGCTGGTGCACCGGGCTCGGCCGGAACAGGGTCTGGGCGAGCCGGCTGCACCAGCGCGACGTGCCGGCTGCGGGGATGGTGCTGGTCGTCCTGGGTCCGCCACCTCGTCGCACTTGGCGCTGATCGTGCCCAGGACCGCGCGCAACGCCTCGGCGGAGGACTCGTACGCTGTTACCGCTCCGCGGAGCTCAGTGAGGCACTCCGCGTCCAGCACAGGGACAGTGACGGTGACCGTCTCTACAGGTGCGGGGGCAACTCGGGTACGGAGCTGGCGTTGCAGGTCGTCGATCGTGCGGCGCAGCTGGCGGGGGTCCTCCGCTTTGCCCCGCTCCACGGTGGCCGTGATCTGCTCACCCAGAGCCGCCAGGTCAATGGGAGCCATCGCCCTGGCGGAGAGACGCTTCTGCCCGGGCCGCGGGGTGGCGGAGGAGTCGAAGGTGCGGGGCAGACGGATCTGCACCCGACGCAGCAGGTCGAGCCAGCCGGGGGACCACACCCATGCGGTACCCACCGGCAACGACGCCAAGCTGGACTTCACCTCGCGGGCCTCGTCCTCGTCGGCGTGCAGACGCACCCACTCGTCGATGGCAGCCACGTCGCGGGGCCCGGTCATCCGCAGGGCAATCAACACCTCGGCCTGGGTGAGAATGTCCTTGGAAAGCGTTGCGGGCCTCTGAGTGATCATCTAAACACCCAGGCCGCGGACACGGCCGCGGCGCACCAGGTCGGACATGGCACCCAGCAGGCGCTCACCACCATGGGCCACACGCTGCGGGGCCAGCAGGTCTGCCTCGTCGATCACCACGTGCAACGGCTCCCGATTGCGGTGATACAGCCGCTCCAACAGGTCAGTAGAAAAACGGCGGGTCCCGCCCTTGGACAGCGACGACAGGTCCAGCACCGCCGAGATCCGCTGCGAGACGATGACGTCGGCGATGAGGGTGCCGGCGGTCTCCTCCAGGGGAACATCCGCGTGGTCACCACCGAATATCACCACCGGGTAGCCGGCGGTCTTGCCGTCGGCAGAGGTACGCAAGCCCCACCAGACCCCGGTGGGATCGAGAATCAGCACGGGAAGCCCCACCTCGAGCAGCTCCTCGGTCAGCACCCGGGCGGTGGTGGTCTTGCCGACCCCACGTTTGCCGAGGATGGCGAACGTCTCGGTCACCGCCTCCTCGGGCAGCTCCAGGTCCTGGCTCAGCTGCAGCTTCGGCCGGCGCTTAGACATGACCGTCGCCTGAGTGTCCGGGCACCGGTTGGGTGAGCACACCGTGCGCCGAGACCTCGGCACCAAGAACCGTGTCGGAGGCGACACCGTCGCGGACGAAGTTGATGCGCACAGCCCCGCCACCGGAATCGGACACCCCGATGACCAGCACCCGCGGCCCCCAGGTCCGATCTTTGGCGGGCAGGCGGACCACGGACCCCACCAGGCGCTCGTCGATGCGGGAGGTAGGACGGGCGGGTTGCGTCGAAAACTTGGTCAGTGCTGGCATCACTTTTTCCGTTCTGCTCACCCAACCGGATGGCTGGTGGAGGAACATGTGCGCGGCGCGGTCGGTGTGCGTCGCGTCTGTGCTCACGCAGTCCTGGTCGAAGCGGCATAAGCCACCGGGTCGAGGGCGCCCGCCAACCGCAGCGGGTGGCGCGGCTGGGCGCCCACAGTCAGCCCCAGGCACACCAGGTGAGCGCCTCGTTCGTCGAGCTGCGCAGCGACATCAACACCACGGGTACCGCCACGGGCACCCCAGGCGCACACCGTCAGTGCATCGCCGGCCGCGGCGTCCAGATGGGTGTGGTTGTCCGGGCCCACCGGGTCGGGGTGCCGCGAGAGCTCCCGCGGGTCTGTCGCGCGCAGGGCGTACAAGTTGCGCACCACGATGCCCGCGAAACCCCACCGACGAGCAAAACCGACACACCGTCGGATCGTCGGATCGTCCACCAAGGCATTCGCAATAGAAGGATTGAGCATCACCCACCCCAACAACGAGCCCTCCGCCCAGCGCCGGGTCAACGAGTACCGGTAGATCCCGCAGTCGCTGAGCACGGCGGAGCGCTCTGTCACCGGATCATTCACGGCGCTGCAGTTGCCGGTGCCGGTGCCGGTGTGCGTGCGGGCATGCTGCGATCGGCCAAGTCCCGCAAGATCTGGGCTTCCCGGCGCAGCGTCCTGCGCTGATGGGCCTGCTCAGGTGCCACCAACAAGGCAGCCTGCTCCTCCGAACGCTGGGCACGGTGGAGCAGGACAGCATCGAAAGGGTTCGGCGTACTCATGGCAAGTCCTTTGCGGGTGCGCCCGTACCGGGGGGTGAGGGATCAATCGGTGAGCCGCCGGTGCAGCGGTCCCGCCCGTCGGGCATGGTGCACCAGTTCCGCATCCGGAACCCAACGCCACTCGTCCTCACACCGACACGAGGCGGTGATGGTGGCCAGCACCGCGTCGATGGCACAGCCGTACCACGCCGAGCACCACGCCGGGTTCGCCTCCACCACCACCCACCGGTCGGAAATCAGGTCCAAACCGACGTCCAACACATACGCACCGGGCTGGGCCGCACCAAGGCGGTCCACCACGGTGCGGGCGAACTCTGTGGCATCAGCGGCGGGCACCGCCGCCAGTGTTGCCTCATCCATGTCGTAGTAGGTGAGCTCACCGAGGAGATACGGGCTCACCGTGAGAACTTCCCCCTCCAGCACGTAGCAGCGGAACTCCACGGACAGATCCAGCCGAGTCGGTGTCCACTGCACCCAGGAATCGGGGAGCAGTGCCAGCGCCGCCACCTGTTCGGCGGTGTACCAGCCGCCGGGGAACGTCTCGATCTTGGCCTCCGCCGGCTTGCACCAGAACTCACCGGTGCGGGGGAGGCCATCGAGGTCGGCGGCGCGACACGAGGTCACCACCCGACCGGACAACTGGACGGGGACAGCAGACAACCAGCTGGGCCCAGGTGCACTCAGCTCCCGCGCAGCCCCTTCACAGTGCAGGCGGGTCGCGAACCCAATGGGCATCCACCAGGCAACATCGGGACCCGCCGCCACCGCCGGCCAGAACAGTCCCGGCTCACCGGCCACCACGACACCGCGGGTGTTGGTGGCCAGCTCGCGCGCCATCCACGACCGCTGGGTCACCACCACCACAGTGGGGGAGGTGCTCATTGCGAGTCACCGTCTCCTCCGACGGTCTGGTCCAAACGCCGGTCGATGGCCTCGTGGTGCAGTGCGGTCGCCACCTCGTCCGGGGTCTGCCCGCGGGCCTTCGCCAACTCGACGACAACGAACTCGCCCGCCAGGATCATGCCGTTGAGCAGGTCCACCCGATCAGTGGTGGCAGACAGGGCGCGAAGAGTGCCCGTGTCGCCGGCGATCTGGGCACGAAACACTGTCGCCCCCAGTGTGCGCAGGTCCTCCACGCCGGCACTACTCGTCGGTGATGTCGGGGCTGCGTACAGAGCCGGGGGCTGCCCGGGCAGAACTCTGTGCACATCGGCGACATGATCTTCCGCGTCAGCACTGCTCGTCGATGATGTCGGGGGTGCGGAGGAGGCCGGGGGCTGCCCGGACACAATGCGCTGCACATCGGCGAAATGGTCGTCGACGTCGGGGCGCCCGGGTGGCGTGCCCCTGCCCGGTTGGCAACGGAGCACGAACTCGGCGGCACAGAAATAGATCAGGCTCGCCAGGGCACAGCACATCAAGGCCACGAAGACGATGAACACGAGCGTGTTGGTCTGCATGACAACGATGTGTCCGGCCGGGGTTCCATCAACCGTTGTCGTCCGGGTTGCCTTTGCCCAGGAGCATGTCCACGGCTCCGTAGTGCAGTGACTCCGCCACCTCCAACGCCGAGCACCCGCGTTGTCCGGCCACCAAGTAGGCCAGGGATTCTGCGCTGATCATCAGCCCGTCGAGCAGGTCCATCGGTCGGGTGGTGTGGATCAGCACCTGCAGGGTTTCCCCGTCCCCGGCGATACGGGCGCGCAGAATCGTGGCGCCCAAGGTGCGCAGATCATCCTGGTCGACGCTACGTGCCGCCTGTGGCGCTATAGGGTGGCCGACCCCGTCGAACCGGTCACCCACGCTGAGCTCCGGGCCCCCCAAGGCCCCTGGGTCTGGGCGTGGGTGTCGGTGTTCCCGGTAGAGGGACGCCGGCACGAGGAACACGAGGACGATGAAGCAGGCGGCGAGAACCGCGAAGACGATGGTTGCCATGGCCACCATGTGTGCGGCGGCCCTTGTGTCCACCCGGTGCCGGCATCAACCGCTGTGGATGTCGTACCCGTCCCGCAGAATCCCCATCGCGATCTCCCGGACCCGGTTCGTCCCCCGCCGCGCCACCTCGTAGCTGACGCCCATGTCCTCGGCGACCTCGGCGGGGGTACGGATGAACGGAACCTCCGACACCGACGCCCCCACCCAGAGCACCGCAATCTCACCGAGACGCATGTCCTCCCGGGTGCCCGCGGGCACCCGGGAGGACGACCGGGTTGCCTCCTCGGCCACCTCACGGGCCCGTGCACTGACCTGCTCGCAGGCACGGGTCACGGAGGCGACGAACCCGGCGGACTCCGCCGGGTGCAGCACGAAGTCGTCCCGCAGGTCGACAATGGGCAGCGCCGTGTCGTCGATGTTGCGGGACGTCACCGGTGTCAGATCAGCCTCGGAGGCGACCATGCCCTGGCGGACAGCGTCCGCGTACCGCCCATGGGCCTCGGCGTTCCAGGCGCGGATCACCTCGGCGTCGGTGGGTTCGCGACCGAGATCGGCTTGCAGCTTGGCTCGGGTGTAAGCCAGCTTCGAAGCCCGCCTGGTCCTGCTGGTCATCCCCGACGCGGGGGTGTACGCACCGGACTCCAGGTAGGAACGAACCCTGCTGTTGGCGCTGACGTACAGCAAACCCTCCCACCTGGTCGGCAACACCGTGGTGCTCACATCGCTCAGCATCAGGTACGCCGTCTCGGCGACGAGCTGTGCGATGTCCTCCCGGGAGTCCGGGTGAACACCGAGGCGGCGGGTGAGCCCGACCGCGAAGCGGCGGAACAAACCCATCCGCCGGGTCATGAAATCGTTGATCAACCCTTCCCGGGCAGGGCCCTGCGCCGCGGCGATGGCACTGAGATCCTCGGCGGTCTGCGATTGCGCTTCGTCGCGGGTGGAGAAGCTGGTCACCATGGTGTTCCCCCAGAACTGTCGAACGGTGGCGGCCGGTGGCGGCCGGGTGGCCGGTTATAGAACGGGTACCCCGGCCACGGCGGGTCTTCGCGGTTGGTTGCCATGACGTCGAACCACGCCTGAAAGCGGGTTCCGGTGCAGCGATTGTCCACCAACCACCCGACAGTCAGGCCGGAAAGTTCCGCCTGCGCATGGGTGAACGCGTGCAGCCGGGTCAGCACCTCACCGGCGCGGGTGCGTCCCCACTGTGGTTGGGCGGTGAGAATCTGGCGCAACGTCAACCTGCGCAGGGCACGACCGGAGTCCAACACAGAGTGAGCGATGAGCTCCATCGGATCGACCAGTCCGGAGTCCAGTCCGATCAACCATTCCGCCCGTTGCCGGCGGGCGGTGGTGAGGGCGGCGTTGGCGCGGGACAGCGGCACCGGTGGGGGTGGGGGGGTGGGCACGTCGATCACCGCACTTTCGGAGGTTGGGCGGCGCGGGCCTGGGCGCGGGCCTGACGTTGGGCGTCGATGCGGGAGATGACGGCGTCGTCGTGGTTGGGGACAGCACCCTCGTGGTGGCGTTCGCTCAACGGGCGGGTCAATGCCATCGGGTCGGCGGTGGCGTTGAGCGCGCTCAACGCACGACGGTGGGACAACCGGTCGTAGGGGTAGCGGGTGTTGTACCGGCCCACCAGCTGCTGTTCCATTTCGGCTGCTGTTGCGCCCTCGCTGAGGATGGTGCGCATCATGGCGCGCACCTTGGGTCCGATGCGGGGGTCTCCGATCTCGCGGCGAATCTCCTGCTCGGCGTCCCGTTTGAGGGTGGTGAAAATGTAGCGGGACGGTTCGACCTTGCTGAACGTGGCGGGCAGCAGGCACCGGTCGAGGAGGTTGCCGACCAGGCCCTCACCGTCATGTCCGTCCTCGCCGAGCATCAGCCGGGTGGCCACCGCGTCCAGCCCCACCGGGTCCAGGACCGCAGGTGCGGCCCGGTCGGGGCGTTCACGGCCGCCGATCTCCCACGCCACCGCGGTGTGGGCGTTGCGCACCGCCCGGTCCACCCATGGCTGCAGCGCCATCAGCGCCTCCCAGCGGGCTTTCCGGCCGTCGGTGACGAGCCGGCGCAACCCTGTGGCGAGTTGGCGACGGGTCAGCTGCGGGAACTGCGCGGTCGCCCCGATCATCTGGGTGCCCGAGGGGTACCCGGGTTCGCCGGTATGGGCGGGGTCGATGGACAGCACGGTCTCCCCGGTGCCGGAACGGCCCAACCCCACCGCGCTCCACCGGGCGTGGAACTCGGTGCCCGCGGGCAGCACCACGACCGGGGACGGCACCCAGTTGATGCGCACCGGCAGCAGCAGCTGCCCGCCGTCGGCGGAGCGGTCCTTGCGTCCCAGCGGTGCACTGGGGCGGGTCCACCACCAGATGGGCAACTGGGCCAACGCGGCGGTCTCCGGCAACTCCTCGGGGGCCTCGAGGAACACCCCGGCGTGACGGCCGATGATGATTTTCTCCAGCAGGGTGCACATGGGGTCCAGCCACCCGTGCCTGTCGCCGGCACCGTAACCGGGCACCGGCACGGCGATGTCGGTACTCATGTCCACCTCACTGCTCCTTCCTGCTATTGGTGTTCGGATGCGGTGTCCTCGGGAGATGCCTGGTGCTCGCGTGCCTGCTCGCGAGCACCGCCGCGGGCAGGCACGCGAGCACTAACAGCAGCGGCGCGCCCAGCACGATGTCGGTCAGCACCGCACCCGAGTGCGCCACCACCACGACCACCAGCGCCACCACGATGACGAGGGCGGCGAGCCCCGCCCCGGTGCGGATCAGGACTGTCCTGTTCACCGGGGGCAGCGACCGGCTGCGCCGCTTCGGCGCCGGTCTGTCGAACAGCTTGTCCATGTGCTCGCTGCCGGTCATGCCGAGGCCGACCTGCCTGCCGAGGCCCTGCCCGCAGACTGCACCCTGCTCGCAGACTGAGCCCGGACCTGCTGGGCGCGTTGTGAGCGGGCGGCGCGGCGCTCCACCGGGGTCAGGCCGCCCCAGACGTAGCGGGGCTCGTTGGTGGTGATCGCCCACTCCCGGCACTCGGCGATGACCGGGCACAGTGCGCACACCTGTTTCGCCTCCTCATACCGGGTCGGGGTGATGAAGGGGTTGGGGTCGGTGTGCGCGCACAGTGCGCGCTCCAGCCAGCTGTTCACCGGCGTGCCCGCAGCCGGGA
>JAABUR0100010088.1_pt1 | contig 10458 bp, 8 predicted proteins | sample 5560091 | NCBI WGS metagenome assembly JAABUR01 (sample SAMN10711879, study PRJNA513375) | rock metagenome | isolation source: Antarctica rocks | place: Antarctica: Victoria Land, University Valley sud
GCGGAGAGCGCGGCGCGCGCGGGCTCGTGCCACTGCGTCGCCCCGTCGTCGACAGCGACCCGCGCCCGCGCGGGCGGCCCGCCCCGCGCCGGTAGCCGCTCCGCCTGCGCCCCCCCGGCCCGTTCCGGCGCCCGCCGCGCCGGCCCGTCCGGCCGCACCGTCGCCGTCCGGCGGCTCCAACTGGGGCGACGAGTTCGCTCCGTGATCACCGACCGCCGCCCAGGAGCTTCCCGACTCATGTCACACCACCCGCCACGGATCCTCCGCCGCACGGCGCTCGCGCTGTGCTTCGGCCTCGCCTGCGCCGTCGCCCTGCCCGCCGGCGCAAGCGCCGGCTACTACAACGTCGAGTCGTGCCGCAGCAGCGCGGGCGGCTCGCTGGAGACGCGCGCCTGGGACGTCCAGCGCCTCGACGTCCGCCGTTCCGCCTTCGAGGCCACCGACGGCTGCGCCGCCGGGGACGCCATGCGGGGCGTGCTGCGCGGCAGCCGGACACTCGGCTCCGGCGAAGGGGCGCAGTTCATCTTCCGGGCGCCGGGCAACACGACGCTCCGAGCGCTGGTCTTCCAGCGCGAGATCCAGGCCACCCGGAACATCGCCTACCAGCTCTACGCACTGGTCGGGACGCGCGGCCGGGCGGTGCCACTCGAACGCTGCTTCGGCGAGGGCTGCTCGACCGTCAACGCTCGCGGCGGCGTCGCCAAGCTCCTGCCGAACGGCACCCGCGCGGTCGTGGCGCGCCTGAGCTGCCGCCCGTCGGGCGACCGCGTCTGCCCGCGCACGCGGGACCGCTCGGCGTTCGCGCAGCTGCGCGTCACGCGGACGATCGTCGCCGTCGAGGACATCCGCAACCCGGTCCTGGTGCGGCGCCCCGAAGGAGCACTGACGTCTGGCTCCGCGGTGCAGAGCGGGGTGCGCAAGCTCGATGTCGAGGCGTCGGACGCAGGCGGCGGCCTGCGCGGCCTGACGGTCGTCGTCGACGGGACCGAGATCGAGAGCTTTCCGTTCAGCGCCGGGCCCGACACGCCATGCGGCACCGTGTTCGCCCGCCGCGCGGCCTGCCCGAACAGTGCGCGGCGGTCCTTCCCGTTCGACACCGCCAAGCTTTCCAACGGCGGGCACGAGCTCGTCATCCGCCTGCGTGACGCGGCCGGCAATGCGACCGACTCGGTGCCGCTGCTCATCTCGACCTTCAACCCGACGTCGCCGGGCGTCGTCACGCGCCTGACGGCGGGGCTCGGCACGACGACGGCCAGCCCCCGCCTGTCGACCCGTCGCCTGCGCTACGGCTCCCCGGCGACCCTCGGCGGCATCCTCACGGACGCGGCGGGCGCCCCGATCGCCAACGCGCCGCTCACGATCACGCCACGCATCGGGGGACCGGGCGGGGAGATGCGGGCGAGCGTCACCGCGGTGACCGACGCCTCCGGCGCTTACGCCTTCCCCGTGCCGGTGGGCCCGTCGCGGTCCTTCGAGGTGCGGTCGTTCACCGGAGGGCAGCTCACCGCGGCGAGCCGGGCGGACCTCGAGGTCGTGCCGCCGGTGAGCCTGCGCGGGACGCGCGAAGGCCGCCGCGTCGTCCGCCTGCGCGGCACCGTGGGCGCCGACCCGCGGCCGCCCGAGGGGCTCACGGTGCAGATCCAGGCGCTGCGCAACGGCCGCTTCGTCCCGTTCCGCTTCCTGCGCACCGACCCGCGCGGCAGCTTCGGCCTCACCTATCGCTTCGCCGGCCGCGGGAGGTTCCGGCTGCGCGCACTGGTGGCCAAGCAGGGCGGGTTCCCGTTCGCGCAGGGGCGCAGCGCCGTCCGGCGCTTCACCGTCCGCTGACCTGCGGCTCGCTTCAGCGGGCGCGGGCGGCCACGTCGGCGGTGATCCGCGCGGCGAAGTCGGCGACGGGTTCGGTCCCCTCGTCGCCCTCACGGTGCCGGCGCACCGCGACGGTGCCGTCGGCGGCCTCACGGTCGCCGACCACCAGCATGTAGGGGACCTTGCGCAGCTCCGCGTCGCGGATCTTGCGCCCGACGGACTCGGTGCGCTGGTCGGCCTCGGCGCGCAGACCGGCCCCGCGAAGCGCGGCGACGACCGCGCGCGCGGCCTCGGCGTGGCGGTCGGCGATCGGCAGGACGATGGCCTGGACGGGGCTCAGCCAGAGCGGCAGCTCGCCGGCGGTGTCCTCGATGAGGATCCCGACGAAGCGCTCGTAGGAGCCCATGAGCGCCCGGTGGATCATCACGGGCCGGTGCTCGGCGTTGTCCGCGCCGATGTAGCTGAGACCGAAGCGCTCCGGCATCGAGTAGTCGAGCTGGACGGTGCCCAGCTGCCACGAGCGCCCGAGCGAGTCGGCGTAGTGCAGGTCGATCTTCGGCCCGTAGAAGGCGCCGTCGCCCGCGTTGACCGTGAACGCGATCCCCTGCGCCTCGAGCGCCGCGCGCAGCGCGCCCTCCGCGCGGTCCCACAGCTCGTCGGAGCCGAGGCGGTTCTCCGGACGGGTGGAGAGCTCGACGGTGATGTCCGCGAAGCCGAAGACCGCGTAGGTCGCGAACGCGAACTCCAGGCACGCCGCGACCTCCTCTCCGATCTGCTCCTCGGTGCAGAACACGTGCGCGTCGTCCTGGGCGAAGCTCCGGACGCGCAGGAGGCCGTGCAGCGCGCCGCTGAGCTCGTTGCGGTGCAGCAGGCCAGGCTCGGAGTAGCGCACGGGCAGGTCGCGGTAGGACCACTGCTGGCTTGAGAACAGGTGCGCGTGGCCCGGGCAGTTCATGGGCTTGAGGCCCATCGGCGCGCCCTCGGACTCCGTCACGAACATGTGCTCGCGGTACTTGCCCCAGTGGCCCGAGGTCTTCCACAGCTCCGCGTCGTAGAGCTGGGGCGTCTTGACCTCGGTGTAGCCGCGCGGCTCGCCCATCTCGCGGCTGAGCCTCACGAGCTCGTTGAAGACCGTCGTGCCGCGCGGCAGCCAGAAGGCGGAGCCCTGCGCGACGTCGGAGAAGGTGAACAGCCCGAGCTGCGGCCCCAGACGGCGGTGGTCGCGGGCCTTGGCCTGCTCGATGCGCTCGAGGTGCTCGGCCAGCGCGTCCTTGGAGAAGAACGCGGTGCCGTAGACCCGGGTGAGCATCGTGCGGCTCGCGTCGCCGCGCCAGTAGGCGCCGGCGACCGACTGCAGCTTGAACGCCTTGATGCGCTTCGTCGACGGGGCGTGGGGGCCGCGGCAGAGGTCGGTGAAGGGGCCGTTCGTGTAGAGCGAGACGGTGTCGACGGGGGGGCGGTTCTCGGTTCCCCGCACCAGGTCGTCGATGAGCTCGACCTTGTAGTCCTGGTTCTCGGCCGCGTACCGCTCCCGGGCCTCGCCGGCCGGCACGTCCTCGCGCACGAACGGCTCGTCGGCCTTGACGTGCTGGCGCATCTGCGCCTCGATGCGCTCGAAGTCCTCTGTCGTGAGCGTCGTGCCCTCGGGCAGCTCGACGTCGTAGTAGAAGCCGTTCTCGATCGGGGGGCCGATCGAGATCTTCACGCCGGGGTAGAGCTCGAGCATCGCCGCGGCGAACACGTGCGCGGCGTCATGGCGGATGAGGTCGAGCGCGTCCTGACCCGAGCGGTCGGTGACGATCTCGAGCGTCTCGTCGGGAACGAGCGGCGCGGCCAGGTCGCAGACCTCGCCGCGCTGCTTGACCGCGAGCGCGGCCTTGGCCAGCCCGGGTCCGATGGCGGCGGCGGCGTCGTGGCCGGTGGCCTCGTCCTGGAGCTCGAGAACCTTGCCGTCGGGAAGGGCGACCTGCATCGCACGCAGCCTAGATGCTCGATGGAGATCCGGTCCGCCGCGGAGTGTGCTCGGCCGGCGCGAAAGGCCCGGGCGGACCCGGTTCGAACCTTCGTAAAGAGATACCGTCCGGCCATGAACGCCGCCGCCCTCCGCGCGCAGTACGCCGTGCTCGACTCCGACGCCTACCTGAACGCGGGAACGTGCGGCCCGCTCCCGGCCGCCGCACTTCGAGCGGGGGCGGTCGCGGGACAGGCTGCCGCCGAGCACGGGCGCGGCACCGCGTACTTCGAGGAGATGCTCTGGGTGCGCGAGCGGTTGCGCGCCGCCTACGCCGGCGTGGTCGGCGGCCGGCCCGAGGACGTCGCGCTGACGACATCGACGAGCGACGGGATGGGTCGGGTGCTCAGCGGCTTCGGCCTGCGTCCCGGGGACGAGGTGCTCACGGCCGACGACGAGCACCCCGGCCTCTACGGACCGCTGGCCGCCGCCCGCGCGTTCGGGATCGAGGTCCGCGCGGTGCCGCTCGCGGAGATCGCGGACGCCGTGACGCCGCGCACGCGCCTGGTCGCCTGCTCCCACGTCTCGTGGACCTCGGGCGCGCTTGCGCCGGCCGCGCTCGCGTCGCTCGGCGACGAGGTACCGGTGCTGCTCGACGGCGCGCAGGGCGTCGGAGCGATACCCGTCGACGTGGCCGCACTCGGCTGCGCCTTCTACGCCGGCGCGGGCCAGAAGTGGCTCTGCGGCCCCGTCGGCATCGGCCTCCTCTGGGTCGCTCCCTCCTGGCGCGAGCGTCTCGCGGTCATCACGCCGACCTACGTGAACCTGAGCGAGCCCGGCGCCGGGTTGCAGGCCGAGCCCTGGCCCGATGCGCGCGGCCTCGACGCGCCTGCGATCCCGTACGAAGCGATGGTCGCCGCGCTGACCGCCCACGACGTGCTGGCCGTAGTCGGCTGGAGCGCCGTGCACGAGCGAGCGACCAGTCTGGCCGCGTCCCTCGCCGAGCGCCTGAGAAGCACCGGTCGCACCGTCGCGCCGCGCGGCGACTCGACGCTCGTCTCCTGGGAGGAGCCCGACCCCGACGTCGCCACCGCCCGCGTGGCCCGCGAGGGCGTCACCATCCGCGCGCTGCCGCAGACGCCGTACGTGCGCGCGTCGGTCGGCGCGTGGAATGACGAGTCCGACCTCGAGCGGCTGCTCGCGGCGCTGTAGGGCCCGCGACCGCCGCGGGAGATCGCCGCCGGCCCGGATGGCAACCTGTGGTTCACCCAGGGCGCGACGTCCCCGTCGATCGGCCGCATCACCACGGCCGGGGAGATCACGCAGTTCTCCTCCGGCCTGCCGCCGTCGAGCACACCGCGAGGGATCGCCGCAGGTGCGGACGGGAACGTGCACTTCACCGACGACGGGGCCGATGCCATCGGCAGGATCACGCCAAGCGGGAGCATCTCGGAGTTCAGCTCCGGGCTCACCGACGACGCGGACCTGCGCGGGATCACCACGGGAGCCGACGGAAGGCTGTGGTTCGCCGAGGCGGGGATCGAGAAGATCGGCCGCATGACCGTGGCACCGTCCGCGGGCGCGGTGACTGCCTCGGCCGTCACCGAAACCGCGGCGATGGTGTCGAGCGCGGTGACTCCGAACTCGGAGGCCACGTCGTTCGCCGTCGCCTTCCGTGACCACGACACCGGAGCCGGCGCCCCCGTCGCCACCGGTGAGCACGACGCCGGAGCCGGCGCCCCCGTCGGCCCCCGACGAGAAGCCCAAGCCCGATCCTTCGTCGCAGCCGGTGGTCGGCAGCACCGCCGTCGCTGCCGTCACCCGGGGACCGTCAGCTTCCGGATCCCGGGCAGCGCGAATCCGATCGAGCTGCGGGATGGCGCCACGATTCCGAGCGGCTCGGTGATCGACACGCGCAAGGGCACGATCTCGCTCGAAAGCGCCCTCGACTCGAGCGGTCGCAGCCAGACCGCGAAGTTCCGGGGTGCGGTCTTCCGCATGACGCTGTCCCGGCGCGACGCTGGAGTGGTGGACATCCGCCTCACCCAGGCTCCGACGGGCTGCCCCTCACGGCGCTTCGCCGCGCGTGCAGCAAGGGCCTCCTCCAAGGCCCCCATCAAGCTCTGGAGTCAGGACCGCAAGGGCAAGTACCGCACGCGCGGTCGCAACAGCGTCGCCATCGTCAGAGGCACCGAGTGGACCACGGCTGAGACGTGCGCCGGCACGCTCACCCGCGTGATCAAGGGCTCGGTCTCGGTCTCGGACCGGCGGACCGGCAAGAAGAAGCTCGTCCGCGCCGCCCACACCCACCTCGCGCGCTCCAGGAGTGAACTGCGCGTAGCCATCCTGCGTCGTCGGCGTGAGGCGGCGACCGGACTACGTCTTGGACCCACCACTCATCGAGCGCGAACCGCTCGAACGTCTGCCCGGCCACTCCTCTACCTCGCGGCGGGATCGGTTCCTTGCGCTGCTTCGCCTGGCGAATCGCGGCGTCCCTGGCGTCGGCATCGGCCTTCTCGTCGTATGTCTCGGCCTTGGCGTTGCCTGCGTGGTCGCGATAGCGAACCTTGTAGCCCTTGGAGAGCTTCGTGACGCTCATCGTGCCTTCCTCGCGAGGTCGCGGAACGACGTGCTGGTCGGCCTCGGGCGGGAGCTTCCCGAGGGCTGCGTGGTCGTCTGCCTGGCGGGCGCCGGGCGAGCAGTGGCCCACAGCCTCGGCATCTGAGCGGCGCACTCGGTACGGCCTCCCCGGCGCGGACTGCCGGGCGAGCAGGCGCCCGAGCCTTGCCCGCACGGCCCAGGTGCTCGACACGAGAGCGGACCTAGCAGACCGTCAGCGCGAGCTTGTGACGCCCCGATGGCTCAGGGGGTGGTCGGCGAGGTCGTCGGCGGCGGCGAGGTCGGCGGCGCCGGGACTTCCCTCGTCACGGTCTGAGCCGGAGCCGGGGCTGGGGCGGGGGTCGGCGGCTGGACCTGCGTCTCAGTCTGCGTCTCGGTCACTGCGGGGTCCGTAGTCGGCGGGGCCTCGACCGTGTCCGACTCGACGGTGCGCTCCGTGACGGTGCGCTCCGTCACCGTGTTCGCGCGGTCGGACCCGACCACGACGGTGCCGCTGACGCCCCGCGAGCGGTAGCCGCCGCGCGGGTCGTACATCTGGTACTTCCCGTCGGCCAGATCGACGATGATGCGGTCCGTCTCCCCCGGCTTGATGGTGTCGATGCGCTTGATGGTGCCGTCGGCGGTCTCGACCGCGAACTCGTGGAGGCGCTCGCCGTTGTTCTTGACGACGAACTCGACCTCACCGGCCCTGACCGAGACGCGCCCAGGCGTGAGATCCCGCTCGGTGACCGACACGTCGACCTGCTTGCCGGAGTCGCCCCCGGAGACGTCGTCCTCGCCGCACGCGCTCAGGGCGACGGCGCTCAACGCTCCCAGCGACGCGACGACCAACGCGACGACCAGTCTTCTCAGCGGGTTCATACTGGCGTAGATACCCACCTCCCGGCTCGGATAACGGAGCGAGGCTCGGCGTCGGACGGATATCCGACGTTCGCCGCGTGATCGCCGGCGGCCACGTCGAGGGCGTCCGAGGCCCGGCCTCCGAGGTCCGGGAACCCGAAGACAATCTCGTACCGCTCGGCCTGCGTCTCCAACGTCGTCAGCGGTTCCGCGCTCAGGGGACGAGAGCACGCCAGGACCTCCGCGCCCCTCCACGATTACGGGTTGAGCGGGACTGCGCCATAGAGGATGCTTGCCAAGCAAGCCGCCAACTTCCTGGTCACTTGGGGCGTTAGGGCGTGTATGCGAAACAAACTGCTGCTTCTTCTCACCGTGGGTGCGCTGGGCGCCTTCGCGGTGGCTCCGATGGCTGCTTTGGCTGCCGACAACGACCACGACGGCCTGAGCAATCGGGTGGAGAAGCGGGTTGGGTTGAATCCTAACGACGCGAACTCCGACAACGACTGTGTCCCTGACGGTGCCGAGGACATGGACAACGACGGCGTCGACAACGACAACGAGGTCATCGAGGGTACTAGGCTCCGCGACGCCGACACGGACGACGACGGCATCCGCGACGGCCGTGAGGACGCCGATCACGACCACCTCAACAACCGCCGCGAAGACGAGTTCGGCACCGACGCCACGGACCGCGACACCGACAATGATGGTGTCGGCGATGCTCGTGAGGACGACGACGGCGACCACGTGATCAACCGCACCGACAGCCACGACGACGACGGCGATCAGGACGAGCAGGACGAGAACGACTGCTCCGACGACGACCAGGGCGACCGCGCCGACGAGGTAGAGCACGAGAGCGTCGGCAACGACGACTAAGCAGTTTGGCGGTAGGCACCGCTGACAAGAGGATTGGGAAAGGGGAGCGTTTAGGCGCTCCCCCTTCTGCGTTGCGGGTGCTCCGCGAGAGCCATGGCGGGTGCCCGCCCCTCGCTGACCCGACTCGGGTGGGCGGAACAGGTAACACCGTTCGTCGTGTCGCTCCTAGACGCGGTATGTCTAGGGGTGCCGCTACTTGCGAGCAACCCCACGAACGACGCGTCCGAAACGGTCTGGGCGTGCCCGGACTGCTGCCGCCGCCTGGGTACCTGGGGATGGTGAGGGTCTAACGGCTTCCTACGCCTCGGTCGGGTCGGGAACAGCCACGGGACCTGGAAGACGGCTTCCCAGTCGTGCTGAATGACCGGCACGAGGAACGCCCAAACTGCCGCGCTGAAGAGCGTTGAGTAGCGGGAGAAGAGATTCCCGATGACCTCGATCGAGTCGTGAACGTCGTTCAGGTCGAGCGTGACCGCAGCGCGGACGGCTGCCTGTGAGTGAGCCACGTGACGGTTTACGTAGCGGCGTACGTCGCTAGCGGCGGCAGCTAAGGATTCGAAGTCAGCGCCGGCGAGTGCCGGGTCGAAGTAATCGCCTACGGCGCCCGCGTAGTCCTCGTCCCACTGCGTGTCCGCATACCAACGGTCATGGTCGTCATCTGGGTTCCACAGGGCGATCCATCGATCGTGGGTCAGCCTGACGGATCGTCTCGGACCTCTGAGCCTGGATCCACCGATTGGCTGGTGGGGTAGGCCGATTTCGGCGTAGGGAGGTGGCGAGGGCGTGTTGGCGGTCGTTGATATGGTCTGTGGGACGTGACGGGCGTGTCGGTGGTGTTTGTCGCGGCTGGGCAGGGCGCGGTGGGCCGTCGTCGAGCAGCGGTGATCGTGCCGGGCGGCCGGATGGCGGTTCTCATCTTCGGGGGCCGATCGGGCCGGTTCAGGTGGGCGCTGGGAGCGCGCGCAGGCGTTTGAGGACCGCGGCGAAGTCGTTTTGCCAGGGCCAGCGGGCGGGGAGGTGCAGCGTCCACTTGCGGGCGCTGCGCGTCAGGCGGCCTGGCATCCTGAGCAGCCGGCGGCGCATCGTGCGCGCGACGCGGACGACGGCGCCTGGCAGGCCGAGCAGGGTGGTCCAGCGCAGCATGTTGTGCGCTAGGCAGGCGAGCACTGTCCAGGCGGCGTTGGCGTCGTAGTCGCCGGAGGGAAAGTGGGTCAGGGCTTGGTCTTTGAGGTCGCGGATGACCTGCTCGACGACGGCGTGCTGGCGGTGCTCGGCCTCAACGACCGTGATCGGCTCGGTGCGGTTGGTGGCAAAGGGGAAGTGGCGCCACTCCCGGAACAGCTCGCCCTGGGCGGGGACGAGGCGGACGCGGCGCACGACCAATCTGCGGCCTGACAGGACGGTCTCGGCGATCTGCGCCTCACCCGTCTCGGGGTAGTCCTCCAGGGTCTGCCAGTCGCTCTCGGCGATCGCGGCGACCAGCTTGCTAACGGGCTTGGTCATCCTGACGCCGATCGAGAACTGCCAGCCCTTCTCATGGAGGCGGTCGAAGACCTTGGTGTTCCAGAAGCCGGAGTCGGCGCGCAGCAGGCAGGGCCCGGTGGCGCCCGCGCGGCGGACGCGGGCGATCAGCTCATCGCAGAAGCGCGGCATCCCGCGCTGGGTGTTCGCCGCGCCCTTGCGAAAACGGACGTGCAACACCTCCCCACTGCCCGCGCGGGTGGCGATCAGCGGGTGATAGCCGCGCTTTCCCGTGTAGCCGAACGAGGCGCCCTGCTTGGCATAACCGTGCACCTCACCCACAAACGAGTCGACATCGATCACCAGGCGCTCACTGCCGGGCCCGGCCCCGGCCTTCCAGGCGCGCTTGAGCGTCTCGGCCAGCAGCCGGTCGAGCTGGCGGACATGCCCGAACGTAAACGCCCGCAAAAACGTGCCCAGCGTCGACGGGGCCGCCACGCGCGTGCCCAGCAGCTTGCGCGTGCTCCCGCTGCGCAGAATGTCGGCGTCATCGATGCAGACCGCGCCGAGCACCATCGCATAGACCAAGCTCATCACCTTGCGCCCCGCATTGGCCGCCCCGGCCCGCTCACCGAGCCTGACAAACTGGGCCGCGAGCGCCTCGATCCCCAGCCGATCAGCAAGCGTCGCGACGAGCACCACCCCGGCGTCACTGACCGCCCGCTCATCATCGAAGACGACCGCCACAGCGTTCGGTCCGGCGGGTCGTTCATCGTGCACCATGAAGGTGACCTCCTGCGCGGGGCCCGGATGCCGTCACATCCGTGGAAAACCCCTGCGTAGGAGGTCACTATTCAGTCAGGGTCGGACAGAAGACCCCGCCCAATCGGTGGATCTAGGCT
>JAABUR0100010090.1_pt1 | contig 10456 bp, 14 predicted proteins | sample 5560091 | NCBI WGS metagenome assembly JAABUR01 (sample SAMN10711879, study PRJNA513375) | rock metagenome | isolation source: Antarctica rocks | place: Antarctica: Victoria Land, University Valley sud
TTCTGGGCGGCGTGGCAGGCGGGTGAGTTCATGACTGACGCTGCCGCGGTGGCGGGGACCTACCGCCAGCGTGGGTTGGACTGGGTGCGTGTCCGGCGGGGTCCGACCTCGCCGCGGCCGAGATCTGGCCGGGCGGTATTTGTCCTTCACCGAGCGGGAGGACTGACCCCGTGGTGGGACCGCGCGTAGGGATCCTGGACTGCTAGAGGTAGGCGCTGAGGCGCCGCAGCCCCTCGTCGTCTGGCTTGTAGTGGCCGCCGCGGCGATTTGCCGTGACCTCACCGGTCGCGTTCCTGCCCGCAATGTTGAGCGGGTCACGGCGGCGTTTGAGCGCCTGACCGCAGACCAGGGCTGAGCGTCGGTCGGCTGGCCGCGTGTCGCACCGCGCGAACGCTCTCACTGATCAGGCGGAGACGAACGGGTCAAGGTGTTCAGCCACTCCCGTAGCACCGCTGCCTCGGCAGCACTGAACCCCGCACCCACCACCGGGTCGTCGTCGGGGCCGTCACCGAGAGCGGCCAGCAGTGCCAGGGCCCGTCCGGCGATACCAGTTCGGACGTCACCTCCCGGTTCGGCGTCGCTGACGATTGAGTCGATCACCGTGTCGCACAGACGGGCGAGCGGAGCCGGCTCTCGGTCGCCTTCGGGTTGGGCGAGCAGCAGTAGTACTGCTCCGGTGGTCGATGCCTCGATGGCCCGGGCGGCCGTCTCGACCGGAACACGGAGCCGGCCCTGTTGGCGGGCCCGTTCGAGGAGGCGCCGCAGGATCTCGCTGTTCTCTTGGGCGGCGGCTGGGCGGCGGCCGGGGCGCAGGTTGCCGTACATCAGAGCGTAGAACGCGGGATAGCGGAGCCCGAACTCGACGTGGATGTCCCAGCCGCGCCGGATGTCGTCGATCGCGTCCTCGCTGGGCTCGAGTGCCCGCTTCTCGGCCAAGTAGCTCTCGAACCCGTAGCTGGCCAGGGCGTCGAGCAGCCCGTCCTTGTCCCCAAAAAGGCGATACAACGCCGGCGTCTGCACCCCCGCGGCCGCAGCGACCGCGCGGGTCGAGATGCCGGCCGGACCCTGCTCGGTCAACAGCTCGGCCGCCGCCTGCAGGATCACCTGCTGCTGGTCCCGCCGTTCGCCGATGGCCTCGTCGACAAGCTCGCTGCGCATGTGTCGATGGTAACAAGATTTTGGTGACAGTAGCATTGACAACGATACGCTTCTAGTGGTTACATCGTCACCGGAATATGCCACCCGACACCCAGCCCGCCTACGAGAGAACCTCGCCGACACCGACACCCGACCTCACCCTCACCCCCGACGAGCGCGCGCAGCTCGAGCCCATCGCCGCCCAGGTCACCGGCGACCGCTACCCAGACATGACCGGAACCTCCAATGCCCGCGAGGCCTGAGCCTCACTCCAGCGCTGCCACCTCTCTGCTTGACGCCTATCTGATCGGAGCAAGATCACCCATGCCTCACACCACCGTCGGGATCGCCTTCACCTCGGGCTACGGACACACCCGCGAACTGGCCAACGCCGTCGCGGCCGGGGTCGAGTCCGTCCCGGGCACCACCGTGGAAATGATCGACATCGCCACCATCACCGACGCCGGCTGGCAGACCCTCGACAGCTGCGATGCCATCATCTTCGGCACCCCCACCTACATGGGCAGCGCCTCCGGCGCGTTCCATGCCTTCGCCGAAGCAACCTCCGGTCGGTGGATGACTCGCGCCTGGCTAGACAAGATCGCCGCGGGATTCACCAACTCCGGATCAATGAGCGGCGACAAGCTGCACACCCTGCAGTACCTGTCGCTGCTCGCAGCACAACACGGCATGCACTGGATCAGCCTCGGCCTCATGCCCGGCTGGAACACCACTATCGCCAGCGAGCACGACGACAACCGCCTCGGCTTCTACCTTGGTGCCGGCGCCCAAACCTGGAACGACCAAGGCCCCGAAGGCGTCCACCCCGCCGACCTGTCCACAGCCCGCCACCTCGGCAAGCGGGTAGCCACGCACACCGCACGATTCCTCAAAAATTCGCGGTCGTCCGAGCTTGAACCCCCGTCTGTGGCGGCTCTGGCCTAACCTTAGAGGCCCACATCGGCTCTAAGATCGCACCACTGCCCGCGCCCAGTGGTCGATCCGCATCCGGCACCGGCTCGCAACGATTGGCCGAGGTTGTCGCGGTGCAGCGCTGGCGCAGGATAAGACGATGGGCTACACCGACGCGTTAATCGCCGTCGCGAGGACCGCCGTGTGACAACCGGGGAGTTCCCGCCGGGGCGGGCGTCTGGCCCCACCGTGGCCGTCGCCCAATACGCGATGCTCGCCGCCGCTCCCCGACGGTGACCCAGGAGGACGGCCTGCTCGCGTCGTCCGCACTAGTCCGCGGCCGAGACATCGACGAGACCGGGCAGATGCTGGGCGGCCGGGGGCTGAGGCCGGAGAGATACTCGCGGTACCTCGTCGGCGAGCACCGCAGCAACTTGTCTGTCCCGGTTACGGACGCCCGTCCGTTGCATCCGCGCAGGTCAAACCGGAGTGTAAGACACCGTGCAAGGGAGTGCGCGGGAACGCTGGAGGTCGGAGGATTCTTAGGTTGCTAGGGCTTCCGCAGCTGTGTCGCTTGTGGATTGGCATGCGCGACAGCAGAGCCACCGCGGGCGGTGTTCCTCCGCGAGGGTGTCCCTCGGGTCATGCGTGCAACGTGTTGGCCTCCTCAACTGGCGGCGGCGGTGTTCATCTTCCTCGGGTACGGGTGAAAGGATCCCGGGCATGCTCGCTGTTGTGTACCGCGATGCTCGTGGGCGGCTCACCAAGCTGCGCGATGACTGGCAGGACGGGTCAGTGATCGACAGCGTCATTTTGGAGGATCTCGATCCCCTCCGGATCAACGTAGAAGCGGACCTCACCCGTGGAGATCTCCACCGAAGCCCGCAGCGGTACCCGGTGACGTCCGCTGATGCGCTTTCCGCCTGAGAGCTCGACCGGGTATGTGCCGGAGGCGTAGACGCTCAGTCCGCTGAGCTGCGAGTTCTCCATTCGACCATCTACGTCGCGCGGCTGGAGGTCTGCGGTCGCAGGGCTCCTCCCGATCAACGATGGGTTATCGATAGCCGGGGAACTGGCCGGGGAACTGGCCGGGGATGGAGCTCACCGGCATCGCGCTCGCTTCTCGGTGATAGAGCATTGCCCGCGTCGGCATGTCGTGCACCGACCGGTTCTCCGACATGCCACGATCACCGGAAGCAAGTTCATGACCGTGTGGAGGAACTGATGAACCGGGGACAGTTGATCGACGCCGTGGCCGCCGCGACCGGCCTGCCGCGCGCGCAAGTCGAGGCCACCCTCAGTGCCACCCTGACCCAGGTGCGGGGAGCCGTGGCGTCCGGGGACAAGGTTCAGCTCCCCGGCTTCGGCACCTTCGAGCCGCGGGAGCGCGGCGCGCGCACCGCCCACAACCCCTCGACCGGGGCGCCGCTGCAACTGGCCGCCACCCGGGCCGTGGGCTTCAAGGTAGGTGCCACGTTCAAGCAGGAGGTCGCCGACAGCGTCACCGTCAAGACGCCAACGAAGGCGACGGCCAAAAAGACTGTGGCCAAGGCCACCACGTCGAAGACCACAGCAGCTAAGAAGGCCGCGAAGAAGTAGCCGCACACGCCAGCGTTGCGCGCCTGTGAACCGCCGACCGCTCGATCAGCGGTTCAAGGTCAGTGCCGACCCGCCGCCTTGGCGACATTCGCCATCACGGTGGGGAACCCGGCTGCGATCTTGCGGCTGGCGAGAGTTCCCCACAGCGCTGCCAGTGGTCCGGTGAAGCGGACTCGGGGGGTGAAGCTACATCCAGGGCGATCGGGTGTTTCGGCCAGTTCATGTTCGAAGTGCATGACGCACCCGGAACTCGGGTGTCGCAGTCGAAGCGCCGCATCGACTCCAGCTTCGCGATGATCACTCTCGACCGCGGCCCGCGAGTGGGTTTGACCCAACCGGTGGCGCCGACGGCCAGTGGACCGTCGAGGCCGCGGCGCCCATATCGGGGTCGTCGATCGCCCAGCAGTTCAGGTCAGTCCACCGCCCCCACACTCCTGCTGGGTCGCAGTCATCGAGTGCTCGCGCGTCCACATCTCGCTCATCCTCGCAGTGCCCCTGCGATCTCGCGCCAGGAGAGAGCGGCGAACGGTGACCGTGTTCTCAGTCGGAGGAACAACGGTCGCGTGATCAGGGTGGTCGACGGTCCGATGTCGGTGCCCGCTGATAGGCAAGGCGCATGAGTGGTCAGCTAAGATGGCGGGGCAAGGTTTTCATCGCAACGAGTCTGGACGGCTACATCGCCCGAGCCGACGGGGACATCGCCTGGCTGACCGATCCGCCATCAATCGCCGGACATGCGAAGCCGTCCGCGGATCACCCGGTGATCCCAGGCTATGAGGAGCACCTGGCCAGCGTCGATCACCTCGTCATGGGTCGCGGGACGTACGAGAAGGTTCTGACCTTCGGCTTCTGGCCCTACCTGCAGCAGCACGTCATCGTCCTCAGTCGCACGCTGGCGACCGATGACCCGCGAGTCACGGTGGCGACATCCACCGAGGAAGCGCTGACGCTGCTCGCCGAGCGAGCCTCGACAGCGGTCTATGTCGACGGTAGCAAGGTCATTCAGGACTGGCTCCGCCGCGGCCTGATCGACGAGATCGTGCTCACCTGCGCGTCGGTGCTGTTGGGAGGCGGTATCCCGCTGTTCGGTCTCCTCGACTCCGACGTCCATCTGATTCACCTCGCCACCACGTTCAACGACGCCGGCATGGCGAGCAGCCATTACCGGGTCGCGGTCCCTACCGATCTCGGCTGAGCGACCGGTCACCTGGGCCCAGCAGGAGCGAGACCGGGCTCACCACCACACAAATCGCACCCACCACCCCACTCGAGTAGGACGTGTCCGACAACTCGTTCCTACGAGGGCTTACCCCACCGGCGCGGGTCACCGACTGGGATGCAACCAACACGAGTTCACAAACCGGACGGACTGCGCACCGCTCGCACGATCAACTGTGACCGCTGAGCAGGGCGAGGATGTTGTCGTAGTTGCCGTTGGTCTCGGCGTCGCGCAGAAATCTGACGTTGTCGACGACGATCTCGTCGGCATCGGGTTGCGTTTGCAGCAGGGTCATGGTCTCGTCGAGGTAGGCCTCGAGCGGCATGGCCCGCTCGGAGTCTTGTTGTCCCATGAGCGCTGTGCGGACCGCGGGCGGGATGAGCTCGATGACCTGGACGCTGGTGTCGGCGAGCTGGACCCGGATGCCGCGTGAGAGTGAGTGGATCGCCGCCTTCGTGGCGTTGTAGGTCGGGGTGAGGGGGAGCGGGACGAACGCGAGCCCGGAGGACACGGTGATGATCGCGGCGTTCGGCCGGGCGGCGAGGGGTGCGGTGAACGCGGCAATCAGCCGGATCGGGCCGAGCAGGTTGGTGGTGACGGTCCGTTCGGCGATGGACAGGAAGTCGGCGGTGTGGACGTCTTCGGGTTCCATGATCCCGGCCATGGTGACGAGCACGTTCAGCGCCGGGAATCGGGTCAGGACGTCGGCTGCGGCGGTGGTGATCGACTCAGGGTCGGTGGTGTCGATGACGACGGTCTCGATCCCGGGGTGGTCAGCTGCGGTCTGCTCGAGCAGTTCGGTGCGCCGCCCGCCGATGATCACTCGGTTGCCGGCGTCCAGGAGTCGCAGTGCGAGTCCGAGGCCGATGCCGGAGGTGCCGCCGGCGATGAAGACGGTGTTTTCCGTGATGTTCATGCTGTCACTTTCGGGTCGTGGACGGCGGTCAGGAGGTGCTCAGTGGCGGCCCAGAGCTGCTGGGCGACGTCGGTGTCGCGTCTCGGAGCGGGTGGTCACCGGCTTCCAGCGAACACCGACCCCGGAATCAGAACAAGGACCCGCTCAGCCACTGAACGCCAAGTCCTGGCTAACACCAGCTGCCGACCTACCCTGGGAGATCGGTGACAGCGGCAGGAATGGAGTGTTGATGGACCCGATCGGGCTCGGTGCCTTCCTGCGCACTCGCCGCGAGGCGTTACGACCAGAGGACGTGGGCCTGCCACGGGGTCCTCGCCGCCGCACCAGTGGGTTGCGCCGCGAGGAGGTCGCGGCGCTGGTCGGCATGTCGCCGGACTATTTCGCGCCTGGAACGCGGCGCCGGAGCGCAACCGTCCGAGCAGATGGTCGCCGCGGTCGCTCGCGGGTTGCGCCTGTCATTACCCGAGCGGGACCACCTGTTCACCCTCGCCGGCCACAGCACCCCGCGGCGCACCTCCCGCACGGACCACATCGCGCCCGCGCTCATGCGGGTGCTCGACCGGCTGCAAGGCACACCGGCCCAAATCTTGGGTGACATCGGCCAAACCCTCGTCCAGACCCCGCCGGCCGTCGCTCTGCTCGGAGACCAAACCCACTACGTCGGCTCGGCACGCAGCGCCGTGTACCGGTGGTTCACCGACCCGACCTCACGCAACAGGTACGTCGCCGACGACCACGACCTGCACGGGCGGACCTTCACCGCTCAACTGCGACAGGCCGCCGCCCGCGGCGGCCTGTCGTCGGCCGCAGCTGATCTCGCCCGAGAGCTAGGCGAGAAAAGCCCGCAGTTCGCTGCCCTGTGGGACGAGCAGCAGGTAGGGCTGCGCTTCTCCGCACCCAAACGGTTCACCCACCCAGAGGTAGGACGGATCGACCTACACTGCCAAACCCTGCTCGACCCCGACACCGACCACGCCCTGCTCGTCTTCACCGCCACCCCAGGCACCCCCAACCACGACAAGCTTCAGCTACTCGCCGTCCTCGGCCACACCACCCTCCCGACCTCGCAAAGTGGCGACCACTTCCCGCCGGGCGGGAGGGCATGATGACGGCAATGAGCAGGTCAGCGCCCGCCGGGGGCACGACCGCGACTGCATGCCCGTCAGTTCGCCCTGGCCCATCAAACGGTAGACCTCGTGGCTGCTGACATCCGCGCGACGACGAGGATTCCCGCACCCGACATTGACGTACTCATGCACGGCGACCTGCTCGTCGTGTCGTTCAACGACAACTACCAGACGCCTGCGATGTTCTCGATAAGTGCGCCGGAGGCGATCTGCGAAGTCGCCGAGAATCTCCGCGATCATGTGATGGACCAAATCTGGACCGTTTGGCCCGTGTGCCCGGCGCATGGGCGAGGCTTGAGCGCCGAACCGGTTCAGGGCGGCGCAGCGTGGGTGTGTCCTGATGGCGGCGGGCACACCGTGGCGGCAATCGGGAACCTCTGAAGGCGCACGCGCTGGGCAGCGCACCGATTACCAGTAGCAAGTCCAGGTCATGTCGGTGGATGCAGTGGTGGGTCACCTGCTGTCCTGGTCGGTTGGGGCGCGGGCGAGTGAGGTGTCGAGGAGGGCGTTGGCTGCTGAGCGGATCGCCTGGGTGAGGGTCAGCCACTGCTCCGGGGTTGCCAGCACGGCGGCGCCGTTGTAGAGCAGATGCAGTTGGAGCGCGAGAGTGGACGGGTCGGCGGCGCCGGCGTCGGCCGCCAGCCGGGTCAGCAGGTCGAGGACGGCGCTGCGGTAGTCGTCCGTGGCCTGCTGCACCAGCCCTCCGGTCGGGGCTTCCGCGCTGGCCCGAGCGAACGCGCAGCCGCGGTAGCCCGGGTCCTGTAGGCACCGCGCCTGCGCGTCGAAGACCGCGAGTAGGCGCAGCCGGGGGTCGGTGTGCTGCTCGACCGCCTCGCAGATGCGCTCCAGATTTCTCGTGCGTCGGCCCTGTAAGTAGGCGGCGATGAGCGCCTCCTTGCTGGCGAAGGCGGAATACATCGACGCCTTGGCCACATCGGCGTGCTCCAGGATTCGGTCTATGCCGACGACGTGTACGCCTTCGGTATAGAACAGTTCGTCTGCTGCGGCCAGCAGTCGCTGCCGAGGGGAGGGGCGCCCCGCCTTGCGAGCACGGATCGACGTCGTACTCACCGCCATCACCGGTCCTGGGAAGTAGGGGTCCGCCGGCGGGTACCGGTGCGCCGTAACGCTATCGCCGCTATCAGGACGAGCAGGATGAGCACGCCGCTGTAACCCAGCGTGGTGCCGCTCACGTCGCGGGTCTTGGCGTCGATGATGCCGGCGATGATCGCGGGCACGCCGAAGCCGAGGTAGGAGACGATGTAGACCGAGGACAGGGTTCCGGCGCGCTCGCCTGGTTGCACGGCGGGCAGCATCAGCTGAATGCTGCCACGGAAGCCGGCACCGAACCCGACGCCGGCCAGCACAGCTCCCGCGAAGAGAACCGGTCCACTGCTGACCAACACGGCCACGACGGTCACCGCGACGCCCAGCAGCAGCCCAGCCACGCCTAAGGCCAGCGACGATCGCGGGGAGGATTCGCGCAGCCGGTACGCGGTGAACGGGGACAGCACGCCAATGAGCGTCAGCGGCACCGTTGCCAGCACCACTGACGGCGACCCGGTCAACTGGTGCACCAGCGCCGGGCCGAGTGAGCCGAACAGCCCGGACAAAGCCCAGATGGCGAACAGCACCGGCGCGGCGGCCGCGAAGTCGCCTCGAACCGAGACAGGCAGTCGCACCTGCGGCCGGAGTGAGGCCAGGACGCCCGGTGCGTGCTGCGATGTCTCTTCCAAGCGCGCCACCGCCAGCGCCTGCACCGCCAGCGCCACGGCGAGCAGCCCGTAAATCAACCGAGTTGGGGCGGGAAGGAACTGCACGGCCAGTGCCGAGGTCATTGCCCCGATCGCTGAACCCGCCGCGGGGGCGACCGAGTTCGCGACAGTTCCTCGCTGGGTGTCCACGTCGAGCAGCGCCGCACCTACGGCGGAGACTCCTACACCGGTGGAGATCCCCTGCAGAACCCGCCCGACCAGCAACGCTGCGATCCCACCCGCGGTGGCGAAGACTGCTAGCGCAATGATCTGCACAGCCATGGCCACCAATAACACCGGACGCCGTCCGAGGTGATCCGACAACCGGCCCAGCAGGAGCAACCCAGCCAGCAGCGACAGCGCGTAAACCCCGAACGCCAGCGATGTGCTCGCCGCAGACAGCTGCCATGCCCGCGCGTAGCTGGCGTACAGCGGCGTGGGGGCACTCGACGTCGCCAGCAAGCTCGCCGCCACAGAGGCCAGCAGCAGGATCGACGCACCCGCAGACCAGGACCGGCGACCTGCCCGCACTTGCGGCCCGGCGTTGAGGCCACCAGCCCCATCGGTGTCGATTAGCACTGCTACCGCACGTCCCGGCCGGTCCTCATGAGCATCAACTTCCGCTAAGCCGACGTGGTCCCGCCGCCACCATACAGACAGACTGGTCTGTCCAGCAAGTTAGCGGACTGTCGCCGGACCGATCCTTTCTTTACGTCAGCCGGCCACTCACGACTGTGACTGTCGCCGGCAGTGGAGCGGACTCCGCAGCGTCGGTGCGGCGTCGGGCCGGGCGCACGACGCACCCGTAGGTCGTGGTCATGACATCTTCCCGGCAACCGCTCCCTGCGGGCCTGCTACCGCGGAGGTGGTTGGGTCGAGCCGGGGCGGTGGAAAGCCGGTGGCGAGCCGATGCTGCTCGTAGTGATGGGCTGCCCAGAGGAGCCAGCCGATGGCGACGATGAGCACGAAGCTGAGCAGTCGGTACACCAGCACCGCGGCGGTGGCAGTGGTGACACTGAGGCCGCCGTGAGTGAACGCGGCGATGATGGCGACATCGGTCACGCCCAGCCCGCCGGGCAGCAAGGACAGACCCGCGATCGCCATGCCCGCGACGTAGGCCAGCAAGGCCAAGCTAAGAGTGGTGTGCTCGGCTCCGAGCGCTCTACAGCAGGCCCACAAGCACACCACGTCGGTGAGCCAGTTCGTCACGGCGAAGGCGAAGCCGGCGGCCCAGTCTCGTTTGCGGGGTTGGATCGGGGCGAGCTTGGCGACCAGGGCCTGGATTCGGTCTGGACCGGTGCTGACGTCGCGTCGGCGCAGCGTGTCGCTGTACCGCAACGCGCGCTCTACTGCCCGGATCAAGGCTGACCGTTGGTGGCGGCTCACCCAGCGCACGAGCACACCAACGCTGAGCAGGAGCAACGGGCCGGCGACGAGCAGGACCGGATTGCCATATCCGCCGGCCAGCGCGAAGGCGGCCACGGTGAGCACACCGAAGCTGACCGTGCTCAGCGCTCCGGTGGCCAGCAACGTGAATCCGGCCAGCGGAGCGCTAGCCCCAATACCGTTCAGTTAGTCTTACATGGGTGTAGTTTGCTGGGTATGCCTCGTGCTGGGTGGGTGAAGCCGGTCTCGGATCGTCGGTTGTCGGATTTGGTGTCGGTAGGGGTGCTGACGCAGGTGTTCCCGCCGGGCCTGGTCGATGAGGTGATCGCCGAGGTGGGTCGCACCGAGCGGCGCAACCGGTCCTTGCCGGCGCGGGTGATGGCGTATTTCGCGATCGGGATGGCGC
>JAABUR0100010092.1_pt1 | contig 10455 bp, 13 predicted proteins | sample 5560091 | NCBI WGS metagenome assembly JAABUR01 (sample SAMN10711879, study PRJNA513375) | rock metagenome | isolation source: Antarctica rocks | place: Antarctica: Victoria Land, University Valley sud
GCCCGCGTCAGCATAGACGCCGCTCCGCGGTGTGCCTCCGCTTTGGGCATCCGGGACGGTATCAGTACTGCACTGCGCCTGCCCATGCAACGCGCTGGTACCACACGTTCGAGCACCAACGCCGACGCATGTCTGCTGTGCAGCGTGTCCTAGGCCAACTGCGCAGCTTCTGCACACAGCCTCTCTGGGTTGATACCGAGAGGGCTTCAAATGTGTGTCTGCAGGGAGCGGGCTGTCGCATCGGCGTCCCCCAAGCTGCCACGGCCCCCAGCAGTGGGCACGCCGTCGGGCGGGCCGGCTCTGCACAGCGGCGGCTCGTCGCCGCTGGCACCTGGTGCGCTATTGAAATGCCAAGGCGCTCACCAGCAGTGCACACTTCACGAGAACCTGCGGTAACATGAAAATGCAAATTATTGGATGCTTGCTGGATGCTTGGCTGTGCGGACTCATCGTGTGCTGGCAGCTAGCGAGGCACTTAGAGTGTGCAGCACTGTTGCTAGCGGACATGCAGCAGCCTGTTCACATGGCGCCGTTCAGATAACCTCTTTGCAGCAATATGCACAGCAGTTGCGCTGCCGCGGCAGTGGCATGTGCGGACGCCATCGCCGGCCCCGCGCTGGCGCCCCCAGAGCTACCCAGTGCTTGATGCAGCCTGGGTGGCCCGCGTCGCTCCAAAGCCCTCGCGTACATGAGCGGCAGTCCTCAACCCAAACAGTGAGCAGCAGGGCCGGCTCGGGCGGTCGCCTGCCCCGCCTGGCAGCCTGGTAGGCTGCTTGGGCGAGAGTCCATCATACTATTTACGTCGTACGTACGTACATCGTACTAATTATCTCTCTCAACAGGCCCGCCTACTCTAGTGCCTGGCGCGCTGCCGCGGCGCTTGGCAGAGCGGCCGTGGACCGCACGGGCGCCGGGCGCCGCGCGCGGCGCGGGCTTCTCGCTGGAGCGCCGCAGCAGCCTGGCGGGCGGCGTGGCGCGCGCGGCGGCCGCGGGCGCGGCCGCGGGGCGCGCGCTGGCGCGGCGCCACTCGTTCAGCCCCGGCGCGCTACAGGTAGACGAGACGGGTGCGCGCGGCCCCTCTGCTCCTCGACGTTGACAGAGCACAGCGCTTGCTCCGCCACTGCGCGCTGTGGTTGCAGTAAGTACGCATGCGCGGGTGTTTTTCCATGCCACAACGGGTTTTGTGCCTTTCCCTTGTTGCGATGACGGCGCTCTCACGGGAGAGCGCAGGTGACGAGCTCGACCATACGTGTTGAGCCAGCAATGGTGTAGATGCGCCTATGCGATTTGTATACAGACACCTGTGTGTGCCTGCATTGACACTCTGTGGCGGCGGCGGCGCGTAGGCAGCAGCGGGTCAAGCGGTGGGGGCTGGGCGCGGTCGCCCCTGGGGCTGGAGCCCAAGCGCGGCGCCAGGTTTCTGGCGCTCCCGTCGCACACGTCGGCGCCCACGCGGCACGCCGGTGCCCCCCTGGCAGCGCGCGCGCCGACGCCGCCCCCGCCGGCCTCGGCTGGGGGCAGCTTCAGCAGCGCATGCCCCGAGACGCCCGCCGCGGCCGATGCGGCCGCTGAGAGGGCCCGCCGGGCCTGGCCGGATCACGGGGCTGAGGCCTGGCCGGAGGGCGCCGCGCGGGCTGCCAGCGCCTCCGCCGCGACAGCGGCGGCGTTCGACAGCGCGGCCGCGTCTGCCGAGCTGGCAGAGCTGCGCGCACGCGTGCGGCTGCTGGAGGCGCGGCTGGCGGCGGCCGAGGCGCCCGCGGACGCGCCCTGCAGGCCCGCCCCGGCTGCGCCGCCGGGCGGCGGCGCGCCGCGAGGCGCGCACCAGGCGCCCGAGACTGATGAGCTCGCGGCTGGTGCGGACCATGGAGACGCGCGCCCGCTGCCTCGCCAGGAGTCAGGGCCGGGGCATGCGGCGCCCACGCCTGCGGCACCCGGCATGGGAGCGCACAGTGCGGCAGCCGTGGCAGCGTCCGGCCCCAGTGCAGGCGCGCCCGCTGCCGTAGCCGCGACAGCGGCCGAGTGTGCAACTGCCGCCGGGCCGCCCGCCGCCCGCCCCATGGAGCTGCCGCCTGGAGGCCCGGCAGGCGGGGGTGCCCGCGCTGTCGCGCTGCGCGACAGCGCTTCTGTGGCGTGGCTGGCGGGGAGTGCTGTGCAGCAGAAAGACCTCGCGGAGGCGGGCGGGGTCCCCGCTGCGGCAGAGCCCGCCGCTGTATGCGCCGCCCCTGCGTCGCCGGGTGCACAGCCCCCGTGTGCGCCTGCGCCTGCGCATGGCTTGTATTAGTTTGCATCGCCAGGTGTGTTAGCAGCCACTCTGCTGCCACGCAGAGGTGCAGACTGCATTCGGGTGTAGAAATTGTGTATGTTGACCTGAAACCTTGTAGTGGCATGCACATTTGCCCCTCCTCCCCACCAAGTCATGTGTGGATGTCTTTGTGCTGCATGCACGTGATACGCGCTTGGGAGCATGATTTGCACAAGGAGTGCAAAGCAAGGCTGCAGGGTGCAAAAAGGCATGTGTTTTGGAACCCTTGTTCTTTAGCTAGAACGCTTAGCGAATAGTATGGACATTTAATGTTGGTGGTATCAGCATGCTTGAGAGGCATTAAAGAAATGACGAGATGCAAGAATTGTGTATGTGGTAGGGTCGTTCAAAGAGAGGGTTGCAGTCTTTTACAAAAAGCAACAAGCTGTTGATAAGCATGGCGTCATGACAGCGTGCGCAACGCTTCAATACTTGTGCATGCCCTGAGGCAATTCCTTGCCTATCCTGTAGGTTGCATTTGCACAATGTGGTGTGGTCTACAGCAATGCATCTGCACAGTGTGGTGTGGTCTACAGCTTCTTGAGTCGTGCACACACCACCTCGCTTGTCTGCAACGTATCTGGTCGCTACCAGTGCCAACGCACCGCGTCTGACGACCCGCAGATAGGCTACCCCGCCTGCGGTGGAGTCAGGCCAAACACCAGCAGGCTGTTGATGTAGCCGACATATACATAGCCGTTGGCCACAACAGGGACGATGAACTTGACCGGCCCGCCGTTGTTGGCCCGGAAGATTGTCTGCACAGCCTGCGGCAGGTTGCTGCTGCTGAAGAGCGGCACAAGCTGCCCGCTGGCGTTGGGGTCGAACGCGCGGAGCAGGGAGCGGCTGCTGACCCAGAGCACACCGTTGGCCCCCTGGTTGCTCGAGATGGTCATCTGCCCGCCCAGCATGCTCTGCTGGTCCTGCAGCAGCCAGCCCATGCGGTCAGATGCATGGTCCAGGCGGGGCGCTGGCTGCTCCCTTGAAAGCAGCATCTCGTGCAGGCAGCTGTCCGCACATGCTCTGACAGGGACTCAACCAGCATGTGCGGCATATGGCTTGACACCGTCATGCAAAGAGAGTTACTCGCCAAGGGGGATGCAAGCACTGCCAGATGCGCCGTGGCAGGGCGGGTCAGGTGTGTGATTCAGGCAAGCTGCTTCGCATGACGAGGCAAGAGGGAGCCCACCGCCCATGCAGTGGGGCCCGCCGAGAAACTGCCCGCCGCGTAGTCGAAGGCCTTGAGCGTGGTGGTCTGCATGCCGTTGGCCCACATGCGCTGCAGGCCCGTGCTCGACTGCCACCAGATCGGCGAGCTGTGCCGCCGAGCAGACAGTCCGTCAGCACCGCATAGCTTTCAGTCACTTGATTGGCCTCAGCCCGTCGGGGAAGGGCGGTGGTGCGGTGCGCGCCTGTAGAGCAGGCCGTTGCCGGCGGCGCTGGTGACGAAGGCCGAGCCGTTGCTGGGCAGCGCGCCCTGCGGCACCAGGTAGACGATGCCCGGCTTGCCGCCTGGGGCGCCGGTGCCAGGGTCATCATAGGTGGCAAGGAGCACATGCCTCAAAGGGCGCGAAACATCAGCAAGCAAGGGGGCACGGAGCACCAGCGAGCAGGTTGCGCATGCCCCAGCGAGGGGCACGCACAGCGACAGCAAGCAGGGCATGGCGGCGCACAGCGCATGAGCTGGTACGCCACCGCATGCACTGGACGCCTGGCACCCAGGCAGACGTGTGGGTGCACGTCCGGGCGCGCTCGCCTGAGAGCACCATGTCAGTGCCACCCACGTTGACCAGCGTGGGCCCCGAGGAGCCGTAATCCGCGTCGCCGACCGGGTACGCGGCGCCCATGGGCTGGAACACGCCCGTGACCTTCCACGCCTGGCTCCTGCGCCGCCGCCGCTGCCCCCGATCGGCATTCTGCGCCGCGCGCGCTGCATGCGCGGCCGAGCATGGGCGCAAGCGCGGCGGCTGCGATAGGCGGGGGCGCACGGGTTCATGGGCGGCCGCAGCTGCAGGAGCACGTCGCCGTAGTTTGAGGTGCCGAGGTTGCGCGGGCCGTTGCCTGGCCGGCGCGCGTGCAGTCAGGCGCGAGTTTAACATGTGCAAGACGGGCTGGGCCAGCATACGGCCAGTGTCCTGGGACGGGGCAGCGCGGGCAAGCGCGCGCCTGTGTTCACATAGAGCAGCCCTGCGCGCCCCGCGCAGCTGGCCGCTCAATGTCTTGAAGCAGCCCGGTTGTTCAGACGGAGGTGGTGCACGCAGATAATCAAGATAATCACAGCCAGTAGCGGCTGCAGGCTGAAGTCTGTGGGAGGCAGGCGCGCCTGAGCTGTCGATGCAAGGCGCGTTGCCGCTCTCCCACAGGCCGGTGTCCGACAGCACATTGCCGGCGACAAAGATGCCTGCGAGCGAGCGGCATGCGCAGGTCAGCATGGCACGCGCTCCGCTTCACGCACGGCGTCCCTGCCTGCATGTCAAGGGCTGCAAGCTGAGCGAGCGGCGTGCGCACCGACTTGCTGGAGCGTGGCGGCGTTGTAGGCAAACAGCCAGCCCTGCGCGCGGCAGGCAGCGCTGGCGTGATTATCTTGATCATCTCGCAGCGCTGCAGGGTAGGCATTATCTTGATTATCTGCGTGCACCACCTCCGTCTGAACAACCCGGGCTGCTTCAAGACATTGAGCGGCCAGCTGCGCGGTGTGCACACAGGCGCGCGCTTGCCCGCGCTGCCCCGTCCCAGGACACTGGCGCGCCTGGTATGAATAGTAGTCGCAGTGAGATCCAAACCCTAGATACAGGTTAGTGCCGTCGAAGGCGAGCCCGAGGCGATTGTTCTGGATGTTCGCCGTGAAGGTGAAGGCCTGGCCGCCGGAGTAGCCGACGCCGCCGATGACCGCCGGCGGCAGCACGGCCGCGCCCGTGCGCACGTCCAGCGCCCACAGCACCTGCGCCGTACAGCGTGAGCTGAGCTGCCGGGTTGCGAAGCAGCCTTGCGACGGCCCTCCTACCCCTGGCCCCCTCCTTCTTATGAAGCAACAGCGTAGGTCAGGTCGATCCACACGCTCTGCCAGGCGGCTTCTCTGCATGGCAAAGCGCGCGCGCACGCTGCAGCCTCAAGCCCCGCTGCGAGCGTGGGCTCCACGTAAGGTTGTCACTGGCAAGCACCAGTTCCTGCAACATTCACAGGTGCGCGCAGGAACAGGAGAGCTGGTGCATGGCAAGATATGAGGGGGGCATGGCAGCGCACCCACGACACGCTCCCATCAGCATTCTTCGTGGACGCCGACACGTAGAGCACGCCCGCGGGGGAGATGACGCCTGTGCTCAGGATGCCCTGCGCGCGGCGCGGCGCGCAGGGCTGCTTTCACCCAGCAGTGCACACCGCCTGGGGAGGCTGAGCTGCCTGGCCGCCAGGCGGAGTGACAGCGGCCGTGACCGCGGTCAAAGCTCGGGACGGTGCCATGCTGGTGGCGCCCTGGGAAGCAGACGACCGGGCAACGCGCCGTCTCGATCGGGATGTCGCCGCACGAGCGGCCGATGTCCGCCGTCGTCGTCGGTGTGCCCAAGTTTTGGACCCACAGGGGCGCCGAGCCAGGCGCCGTGGCGTTGAAGCCGTACACCATGTTGTGCATGGTGCTCACGAAGAGCCCCGTGGTGGTCCTGCGGCGCGCGCGCGCTGATCGCATGGGGTGCGCCAGCGCGACTTGCCGCACGGAAGCTTCACATGTGTGCTAAGTCATTGCGATGGCAGGACACGCCTGGCAATGCAACATGTAGGACTATGTGATAACAAGAAGCAGAGACAAAGTAAGTGTGCTGGTGCACTGCATGCGCTCGTAGTCAGGCCCAGCAGCAGCCATCACTGTGCTGATCTGACACACGCAGCCTGCCATACCACAGCTTGCCGACAGAGCACCACCTACAAGTGAGTCATGCGTGCCAGCATGCGCTCAGCCCTGCAGCCACTGTGCGGCAGTCCAGTGAGAGGGCTGGGCGCACCCCTGTGGGAACGCGACATTGGTCTTGATGAGCGGCTGGCTGTAGATGGAGCCCTGGACCTGGTACTGGGCCACCAGCCCGAAGTTGGGCCCCGCCACGGCGGCCGGGGTCAGGATAGTCTCGTACGGATTGTTGAAGGACCGCGAGTTCGTATACCCGTGCGTCAGCACGCTGATGGGCGCTGCGCGCCAGGCCAGACCGTGGGGTCAGCGATGCGCACTAATACATGCATGCGTGCACGCCGGAGGCCACTCTGCGCACTTCCGACTGGCACAGGCTTTCCTGGGCCATCAGGCACGGTCTGAGCGATCCTACCGCCAAGGGCCTTGCATGCAGCACATAGCACGCCCAAAAGGTGGGCCTAGCATGCCGATTGGTGCGCTGTCCCACTGTGAAGGCAAGCCCACCGACTGCTGGGGCAGGCCTTGAGGGACCCAGCAGGCCAGAAGCCAGCCCGTTGCGGTAGGCAAGCACACACAGACCTACATGTACATGCCTGGTGAGGTCCAGCAAACAGGTGTGTGCTGTCGCAGCCAATGCAAGGCCGCCTCGGCGCCTTGCAAAGTAGAACAAGAATGCAGGGAGGCGAGCGGGCGCCCTTGCTGTGTGTCTGATAGCACCATGGTGCAGCAGCAGGAGCAGGGGCGCGCACCGCCAGGCGCAGGCGGCGGCGGCGGCGGGGTTGGTGGCGGTGTGGGTGCGGCGACAAACTGCGCGCGGCAGCAAAATTTTCACAGACATGCCCGGTGGGTTAGGGATCCACACCATGCAGCGCAGAGCTACCAAGCAAATGGCTCAGGGAGAGGTCGCATGCATGGCGGGTCTGCAGGCCTTGATGATGGGCATGATCTTGAAAGCATACGCAGCACATAGCAGCACACGTGCACGACAGCAGTGTGCAACCACAGGCAGATGCAATGCAATGGGCCAGGGGCCGTACCGGCGGCGGCGGCGGGCTCGGCGGCGGCGACGGCGGCGGCGGCGGGCTGGGGGGCGGCGGCGGCGGCGGCGGCGGGCTCGGCGGCGGCCGCGCGGCGGTCACGATGGACAGCGCCGAGATGATCGGCTGGTCCAGCACCGGGTTGAACGAGAGCGCGAGGCTGGAGCCTGTGGCTGCTATAGTCACGGAGAATGTGGACGCCCAGTGCTGGTTCCCCCTGCCGGGCGCGCGCCCACCTCGTGACGAGAGCGCGCGTGACGGTGATCGAGCCTGCGAGGCTGACCAGAGCAGGCTGTGGCAGCGGCGCGCCCGCGCTGCGCGCACCCGGCCAGGTACAGCGGGTCGTAGGACGGGAAGACGGTGACGCCGTTGATGACGATGTCGAACACGCGCGTGTACTTGGTCGTGAAGTAGGGCTCCTGGAAGTATAGCGTCACTGTATAGAAGCTATTGGCCGTTGTGCCGGGAAACGTGCCTGCCAGCGCAGCGCCCTGCAGCCTGCGCGCGCGCGCGGCCCGTCTGAAGTGGCGACCTCACCTCGCGCGCCCACAGCCTGGCCATGCTGCTGCCGGGGCCATACATCGTTTGAAACAAGAACTGGTCGTCAGGCGGCGCGGCCGCGGTGACGGGCGTGGGGTCGTAGTATGTGCTGTACGTGTTTGCGGAGAAGTAGGCCGCCCACGCGTTGGACCAGGTGTGCCCCTGCCGCGCGGCGCGCTTGCCATGTGCGCCGGGGCCGAGCGCGGCACGCATGCTGCAGCGCGCCTTGCCTGCATGCATCCAGATGCGTGCAGCATCTGGGATGGCTGGTCTTACCGCCTCGAGTGCAGAGACGCCGGGATCATAATGTACATGTCTCTCCCACAGAGCACTTGGCAAGTGACGCCATGAGCATGGCCTGCACATGCGCTGTGCAGGTGCGCAAGGCAGACCGTCGAGCTCGCGCGGCTGGTGGCCTGATGCCCAAGCATGCACACTGACACCCACCAGGCTGTCGGTGTACGAGGGGCTGGCCGGGTTGGTGATGCCCAGGTTGACGCGCACGACGTCCTTGCCAAAGCTCGCGCCTGCGCGCCCGCATGGCTTCAGTGCCGTACAGGCAGCACCAACAGAGCCGCCACAGCCTGCGCACAAGGGAAGCCTGCCGGCAGGAGCAGCAAGGGCTGCGTGGTTGGTCGCCTTGCCGCGGACAAGGCAGGTGCGATATGCAGCCACAACAGAGTCAGTCGTTATGTTGCACAACCGAGGCAGTGGCAGAGAGGCAACGCACCTGCTGTGGCGGGCGCCGGCGCCGGGGCGTTGGGGGCAGCCGGGACTTGCGGGCTGGGCGCCGCGCTGGCGGGCGCGAGCGCGCTGGCGCCCGGCGCGGGCGCGCCGGTGCTGGGCACAGGCACGCTGGCAGCCTGCAGGGGCTGACGAACAGGTAATGATATGGGATGTATGCATCCAGTGCGTGACATCATGCGTCGCTTCATAGTCCATCGCCTGGCCGCATCCTGATCAACATGCTTTCCCCCTGATCAAACACTTTGTAAGCAAGAGTGCACGCAGCCTTGGCAGGCATGCGTCAGCTTGGAACATGGCTAACATGACAGCCTAACACGAGGTCTGCGGGGGAGCCTTATTGAGTGTTAAGTGCGATACACGGTGTCTGCTCTCAGGCCGCTGTCAGGTCAAACCTGCGGCGCGGGCGCAGGCGCCAGAGGCGGCGCCGGCGGCGACGGCGGCAGCGCTGTCTGGATGGCGATTGCGCACACCAGCGGTTGGTCGGCCAGCGCCTTGAAGGCGATCACCATGCTGGACGCCTGAGCGGCCACCTGCGCGCCCGCCGCAGCGGCTGGCACGCCGCGTGCCAGCATATGCAGGCACGCGCGCAGGGTTGCGCGCATGTGGCACGTGGCGCGCCGTGAAGGTGGCCTGAGTCGCGCGGTGCTTGCCGCCCGCGGCCGCGAAGGGGTCGAAGCTGGCGAGCACGGTGGCCGCGTCGACCTGCACGCTGAACACGCGCGCGCCCGCCACCGTCCAGTAGACCTGTCAAATGCGGCCGCACGTCAGCGCTCGCGATAACGCACCTGTTTCACGTGCATGTGGGGCCGCAGACGTGGAGGAGCGCGCCTCCTGGGCGTAAATCGTGATTTGGTACCAGCCGCCCTTGGTCACGCCCGGGAACGTGCCCGCAAACGCGGTGCCTTGCAGGGCTGACTGGTACAGGATCGCGTCATCGGCGGGCACCACGTTGGCCACGGCCGCGGTGGATGCATAGGTGCTCACGCCCGCAGGGAAGTAGGCGGCCCAGCTGTTGGCCCACGTGAAGCCCTGGCCATGCGCAGCATAGGCTTACTTGCCGCAGACCCGCGCGCCTCGCGGCGCCCCAGCTAGAGAGCTCGGGCATGCGGCAGGGGCGGCATGCGCGGCGCGGCAGGCAGCAGGCGCGCGGGCCGCACCAGGCTGTCCGTGTAGTAAGGGCTGGCAGGGTTGACGATGCCGACGTTTACGCGCGCGACGTCTACCGGAGTGAAACTCGCCGCTGCGGCGCACCGCCCGTGTGCCACTTGTGCGCGCCGCTCAGGGCCGCTCGGGCCTGGCAGCAGCTTTGGGATGAACAGCACACCACAGAGAGGGCCTCTCCAAAGGCGCGGGCGGCGCACCGGGAGCAGGCGTGGGCGCCAAGGCAGACGCCGCGGGTGGGGCCACAGGCGGCGGCGCCGCTGGGGTCGGCGCGACCGCGGCGGGCGGCAGGGCCGGCGGCGCTGCGGGCGCGGGGCTCTGCGCGAGCGCGGGCGCAGCGACCGTGAGCGAGGGCGCTGGGCTGGCGGCGCGGGACGTGGGCGCTTGCGCTTGGGGTGCAGGCGCGGGCACTGGCACGGTGGCAGCTGGCATTGGCACGGGGGCTGCTGGCGACGCTGCAGGGCTGGCGAGGGGAGGCGCCGACGGCGCTCCGAGGCTGGCGCTCGGCGCGGGCGCGGGAACCAGGCTGAAAGCATTTGGGGCGGGCGCTTGCACCGTGGCAGCTGACGCGGGCGGCAGGGCAGCCGGGGGTGCGAGGCTGGACAGCGGCACGCCGGGCGCGGGCGCGGGCGCCAGCGCCGCAGCTGCTGGCGCAGGCACGGGAGTGGGCGGCGCAGCGAGCGGCGCGGGCGCGAGCGTTGTCGGGGGCGCAGCCGCTGGCGCTGCGGGCGCGGGTGTGGGCGCCGGTGCCGGGCTGGTCGTCGTCGGCG
>JAABUR0100010096.1_pt1 | contig 10453 bp, 10 predicted proteins | sample 5560091 | NCBI WGS metagenome assembly JAABUR01 (sample SAMN10711879, study PRJNA513375) | rock metagenome | isolation source: Antarctica rocks | place: Antarctica: Victoria Land, University Valley sud
TTCTTGGCCTTGTCGATCACCTTCTCGGCAGCCAAGTGTACCGCGACGCCGCCGACAGGGAGGCTGCGCGAGCCGTAAGTGTCGCGGCCCCACGGGGAGGAGGCGGTATCGCCGTGGATGACCTCTACGTCCTCGACGGGAACTCCGAGAGCGTCGGCGGCGATCTGGGACCAAGACGTCACGTGGCCCTGGCCGTGCGGTGACGTGCCGGTAACGACTTCAGCCTTGCCGGAGGCTAGCAGCCTGACGGAGGCCATCTCCCAACCAGCGCCACCGCCACCCAGGGCCGCCACCACCTTCGAGGGGGCGATGCCGCAGATCTCGGTGTAGGTCGAGAATCCAATGCCGAGCTGCACCGGGTCGTTCGTCTCGCGACGTTGGCGCTGCTCCTCGCGCAAGCCCTGATAGTCAGCCAACTCCAGCACCTTGTCGAGCGTCAACTCGTAATCGCCGGAATCGTACTGGATACCGGCTGGCTGGTTGCGCGGCTCGTCGAACTTCGGGTGGAAGTTCTTGCGCCGCACCTCCGCCGGATCCATGTCCAGTCGCCGCGCCAGCGCGTCCATGACGCGCTCGACGGCGTAGGCGGCCTCGGGACGGCCCGCTCCACGGTAGGCATCGGTCGGGGTCTTGTTCGTAAAGACGCTCAGGCACTTGAAAGAGTAGGCGTCGAAGTCGTAGATGCCCGGGTACATGAAAGCGCCAAGTACCGGGATTAGCGAGGTGCCAAGTTGCAAGTAGGCTCCCATGTCGGCGATCAGCTCGACCCGCATACCCTGGATCTTGCCGTCGTTGCTCGCCGCTATCTCAATGTCCTGGATCTGGCCGCGCCCGTGGGTGGTCGCAAGATAGTTCTCCGAACGTTCCTCGACCCACTTGACCGGCGTCCCGAGCTTCCTCGCCAGCGCGAGGGCTATCGCCTCTTCAGCGTAGACGTTCAGCTTGCAGCCGAACCCGCCGCCGACGTCCGGCGCCACGATCCGCATCTTCTGCTCGGGAACTTTGGTGAGTATGGAGAGCACGTACTTGGCGATGTGAGGGATCTGGGTCGAGGTGTAGACCGTGAACCCGCCGTTGAAAGGGTCCGGGTTCGCCACGACAGCCCGCGGCTCTATAGGCGTCGGGAGCACGCGCGGCTGTAGATAGCGCTCCTTGATGACCACGTCGGCGTTCGAAAACGCCTGGTCCACCTCACCGATATCCAGGTTCCAGGTATAGCTCTCGTTGGTGCCGTAGTCCTCGTGGACGAACGGCCCGCCCGACGCGGCGGCTTCGAGGTCCGTCACTACCGGAAGTTCCTCGAAGTCCACATCGATGAACTCCAAAGCGTCCTTCGCCGTGTAGCGGTCCGTGGCGGCCACGACGGCTATTGGATCGCCCAGGTAGTTGACCTCGTCCGTGACCAGCGGGTAGTGATCCGGAGCCTTCTGATCCGGTGTCATCTGCCAGCCGCAGATCAGCGGCGATCCCCACTCGTCCATCAGATCCTGGCCGGTGAAGACGGCGACAACGCCCGCCTGCTCTTTCGCCGCCGACACGTCTATGTTCGTGATTTTGGCATGGGCCACGGGACTGCGAAGGAGCGCGAAGTGCAGCATCCCCGGCAACTTGATGTTGTCCGTCCAGTTGGCCTTGCCCGTGATCAGGGCCGGGTCTTCCTTGCGGGGTACGCTGCCCCCGACGTATTTCTCTGGTGCTTGAGTCACTCCAAACCCCTTTCTAGGACGCGACCGGGCTGCTGGAGCCCTGCATCTGGCCGGCCGCCTGCTGTACGGCCTTGATGATGTTCTCGTAGCCGGTGCAGCGGCACACGTTGCCTTCGAGGCCTTCCCGGATCTCGTCTTCCGAAGGGTTCGGGTTCTCCTTCAGGAGGCTGATGGAGGCCATAATCATGCCGGGCGTGCAGTACCCGCACTGTAGCCCGTGCTGCTCGTGAAAGGCCGTCTGCATCGGGTGCCAGTCGCCGTTCTCGGCGATGCCCTGGACCGTGGTGATCTCTCGTCCGTCAGCCTGCACCGCGAGTACCGTGCAAGACTTGATCGACTCGCCGTCCATCAACACCGTGCAGGCCCCGCAGTTGGAGGTATCGCATCCTACCTGCGTCCCCCCTATACTAAGATTCTCCCGCAGGTGATGGATCAACAACAGCCTCGGCTCCACCTCCGCGACATGCGGCTTCCCGTCTACCGTCATCTGGATTCTTCGCAACCTATTCTCCTTTCCCTTAGATGTCCCCGAGCAGAAATCGAACGCCGCGCATTCCGCCCGCGATTCAGTTTCTCCTATGTAGTTCCCGAACCGCTGTTAGAAGCATTACAAGCGTTGCTCTTTTCCCTCTATCCGGCGGTCTCGCAACCTATTTTCCCTATCAAACCGGAGTTTAGGCAGTCTAACACAAGTGGTTTTCTTCGTGCATATCGCCGGTGGAATAGCGCGGAGGATATGAGACAGTAGAAAGTTTCCAGTGAGCTACTGGATTGTTAATAGTGGTAACTTACGCATACCGGCGTCTCCAGTGGATTATAGAATCTTCGAGCGGTTGAGCATATTGGAGTTGTTGGTAGTTTTGGATCTGGAATCCATTTTTGGGAAACTGGCACTCTCGTCCGACCTGCGGCCTTTCCGCGACTTGATCGAACCCATCGAAACCTACGACCGCAAGCACAGAAGCGACCTCATCCGCACTCTGCGCGTTTTCTTCGCCGCCAACGCCAACGCAAGCGAGGCCGCTGACCGGCTCTACCTGCATCGCAATAGCCTGCCATATCGCCTGACGCGCATACAGGAGCTAACCGGGCTAGACTTAAAGGACCACCGGGCAAGGCTCGCGCTTCAGCTCGGTCTGCTGGCGATAACGACCGAAAGGAACAAAGAAGATGAAAATGAGCGCCCGTAACCGCCTTCCAGGCACCATAACCGAGGTAGTAAAAGGCGAGGCTGCCACAAGGGTCTCTCTCCAGGTCGGCGACAACCACATGGTTGCCCTCATCACCACCGAGAGCGCCGAGGAGTTGGGGCTCGAAGTGGGCAAAGAGGTAACGGCCCTCGTGAAAGCCACCGACGTGATGGTCCTGACCGACGAGGGCCTGGCCTAGAGTCCCACGCCAACTCGCATCACTAAAAACGAAGGCGATACAGATATCCGGCGCTCGCCGGTGCTCGCCCTATTGTACGGCGCTCCCATCGGGCTGCTCGGAGGCCTGATCGGACTAGGCGGCGCGGAGTTCCGACTGCCGGTGCTGGCCGGAGTGTTCGGGTACCGGGCGCGCCGCGCCGTCGCCCTAAACCTTTCCATCAGCCTGATAACGCTGGTTAGCGCGCTCCTGATCCGTGGCGGCACACTCTCTCTGGAGCCGGTGCTGAACTTGCTGCCGGTCATCGTCGCCATGATCTGCGGCGCGGTCTCCTCCGCTTACTTCGGCGCCGCGCTCGTACACCGCGTCTCCGAGCACCTCCTGGAGCGAATCATCGTTTTGCTTCTCGTAGTGATAGGTAGCGCCCTGATAATCGAGGCTTTCCTGCCCCAGGAGGTTCCGGAATTGCTCCCCGAGGCGCTGTTTTGGCGCATCGCCGCCGGTGTCGTATTTGGTCTATTTATCGGGTTGGTGAGCAGCTTGCTCGGCGTGGCGGGCGGCGAGCTTATCATCCCAACCCTCATCTTCGCCTTCGGAGCCGGCATAAAGGCGGCGGGGACGGCCAGCTTGCTCATAAGCCTCCCGACCGTGGCCGTCGGCGTCTTCCGGCACGCTCGTCTCGGAGCTTTCTCCGAACGTCGGGACCTGACAGAGACGGTCGCCCCGATGGGTGTGGGGTCGGTGATCGGAGCCGTCGCCGGAGGATTGATGGTCGGCCTGATCCCGGCCGCCGCGCTCAAGCTCGCGCTCGGGGCGATCCTCATCTTCTCGGCGGTCAAGATCTTTCGCGGGCGTTGAAGAACGGCCTAGCCGTCGTACTCGGCCGTCCTCCGGGTCAGGTACCTTACGGCCAGGATGACGGTAAAGGCGAAGCCGAGCACCAGTACGGAGAGGGCCACGGCGGCGTTGAGGTCGCTCTGGAAAGCGGAGAAGATCGCGAGCGGTATGGTCTGGGTGACGCCCTGGAAGCTGCCGGCGAAAATGATCGTCGCCCCGAACTCCCCGAGAGCCCGAGCCCAGGCCGTGAGCGCTCCAGCCACGAGCGCCGGGAACGCCAGAGGCACGGTGATCCTGAAGAACACGGCTGACCGGCTAGCGCCATCGACCATCGCCGCCTCCTCGATGTTGCGGTCTATCCCGGCGAAACTCGTGACCGCCTGCCGCAGGTAGAAGGGCGCGGCGACGAAAATCTCGGCCATCACCACCGCCACCATCGTGAAGCTGAGGGTTATCCCGAACACGTTGAGGTACTGTCCCACCAGTCCGAACCGACCGAACGCCAGCAACAGCGCTATGCCCGCCGCGCTCGGAGGAAGCACCACTGGTAGGTCCATGAGAGCGTTGACCGCCCGGTTGCCGGGGAAAGACACTCGCGCCAGCAGGTAGGCGGCGGGAGTCCCCAGGAGAAGCAGGATCGCCATCGAGATCGAAGTCGTCCTGATGCTCAGGAGCAGGGCGTCCATGGCGACCGGAGAAGTCATCGATTGCCAGGCGCTCTCGTTCAGCGTCCAGAGGATCAGGCTGATCAAAGGCAGGCTTATGAAACCGGCGAGCAGCGCCAGAGCGGCAACTGCCAGTCCGGCGGAGAATGTGTCGCCTCCGCCGGAGAGTTTGAATCTGAACCTGCGTTTGTTCTCTTTCGTCACGCCGCCGGTTCGAACCCCCACTTCTTGAGTACGCTCTGGCCCTTCTTACTTACCACGAGATCCACCCACTTCTTAGCAAGGTCCGGGCTCTTCGAGTCTTTGAGCGTGACTATCGGGTAGGTGGCGATGATATTCAACCCCTTCGGTATCGGAATGACCTTTACCTTATCTCTTATGTCGGGGGTGTAGTCGCTAGCGTAGCCGAAGGTAGCGTCCGCGTCGCCCACGACCACCCGATTGACCGAGGCCCGCACGTCGGACTCTCTGGAGACCAGGTTCGAGAGGACGTCCTTCTCGAAGCCGCCCCCGTACTCTGAGTTCGCTTTGTCGAGGATCTCCTTGGCGTACTCGGCGGCGGGCACGTCTTTCTGCGCCAGCACGAGCTTTATGCCGGACTTATCGAGGTCCTGGAAGCTTTTTATGTTCGCCGGGTTGTCTTTGGGGACCATCACGACCTCGCGGTTCTTGACGAACACTTGCGGCTTTCCAGATACGAGGCCGTCTTTTTTAGCGGTGTCTATCTTCTCGGTGTCCGCCGAGGCGAAAACGTCGGCGGAGGCTCCCTGCTGGAGCTGCGCCAGGAGATCCGAGCTGGCCCCGAAGCTTGTCTTCACCTTCGTGCCAGGGTTCTGCTTCTCGAAGGTCTTCGCCAGCTCTCCAAATGCGTCCGTGAGCGAGGAGGCGGCCAACACGGTCACGGTGCCGCCCTTACCTCCTCCACCTCCGACAGGTTTATCGCCTCCCTGACCAGAGCCTCCACTCCCTCCTCCGCACGACACAAGACCAGACGCCATCAAGAAAACAAACGCCACGACAATGTATTTTGACCGGATCAAACCTGCCCTCAACTCCCCTCCAATAGTTAAATACGCGAAACCTTATGCTAGAGAATGGCCAGTCCACAGTCTTTGTGCAACGTGCATAGACTTTCGCCCCAGGTAGTCCTGCGAACGGAAGTCTCCGATGCTCTACTATCTGGCAGATGCCCACGATCGCGAAAGAGATATCCAATGAGAGAACGGGAAGTTGACGTTATCGAAACCAGGCTCAAGACGAAGGTGGAGGCTCTCACCGCCCCGGATACGTCAGACGAGGATGTACTGGAAGAAGTGGTGAAAATTTTGCACGAGGCGCACCCGCTCTGGGACTGGAGCGGCATCTACCTGATGGTGGGTGGAGCGCTCGCAATCGGGCCATTCGCGGGCTCCGATACGGAGCCGGAGCACTCCCGCATCGAGGTCGGCGACGGTGTGTGCGGCACCGCGGTCGCCGAGGATAAGAACCAGATCGTCGAGGACGTGCGTGAGCTTGACAACTACCTGGCCTGTTCGCTGCAAACCCGTTCGGAGCTGGTCGTCCTGATCCGGGACGAGGGCGAAATCGTCGGCCAGTTCGACATCGACTCCGACACGGTCGGGGCGTTCACGAAAGAGGATGAGGCTTTAGTCGAAGAGGTAGCCTCCCTTATAGCGCCGCGCGTTGCCTCTCTGGCCGCCTCTCGCGGGAGTACGGGCTAGGACTTCGACAGTATCCGCTCCAGCGCCGTCTGTATCTCGGGCGGCAGCGCGGTAGCTTTGCGGGACTCGCGCTCGACGTAGACGTGGACGAAGTGACCCTCGGCAGCGGTGGCGTCATCATCGTTGCGGAAGAGGTCGCGGAAGACCTCGACCCTGCAGTTTCCACTCGTTTGGGTCAAGGAAAGGAGAGCCGTCTTATAGACGAACGGAGCGCGAACGAGCAGCGCATCCGAGTCTCTTGTTCAGTCCAGCGTCCCCATCGTCTGCGTGGACAGCTCGTTGTAGTGTTGGTAGCGTTCAGGGTGGAAGTACGCCTCGACCACCTCGACGGGCGCGTTGCCGGAGACAAAGGTCACGCGCCTTATCTCCAGTACCGGTATACCCGGCGTGATCTCCAGCAAGTCTGCCACGTCCGGGGTGACAGTCGCGGCCCCGATCCACTGCCGGGCGCGCTCGACCTTGCGCCCAGTCTTCTCCTCGAAGAGTCTGCTCAACGAGACAGCCCCGTAATCTGCGCCCCTGAGAGCCGGGAAACGACCAACCGGCAAATACGAGTCACACATAAAGATCGGGCGCTCATCCGCGAGCCGTAGCCGGCGCACAAACAACACCCTCTCCCCCACCTGAAGCTCCAGCCGCGCCGCGACCTCCTCATCCGCGGTCCTCTCCTCCTGTGAGACAAGCCGCGCGCCCGGCGTGTAGCCCCAGCTTTCTATCTCCTCGGAGAAGCTGTGCAGGTAGGCGAGGTTAGACCTCAACCGTGGGCTCGTCAGAAACGTCCCCCGCCCCGGCTCCCGACGCACGAGTCCCTGCCGCCTCAACTCGTCCAATGCCCGCCGCGCCGTCGTCCGGCTCACCCTAAAGTCCTGGACCAGATCCGCCTCGCTCGGCAGCCGGTCGCCCACCCCGATCTCCCCAGACCCGATCCTCTCCGTCAACTCCAGCAGGATCTGATGGTACAACGTTCCTATACTAGATCGTGACAATGGTCTCATATAGACATTTGTAGTATCAAAGTATTGTTGTGTCAAGACAATATACTGGTTCTTTGACTGGTTCTTTGGTATGTGGCGCGAAGAAATTGCTCGTGATATAAAGCCCAATCTCGGCCTGATCGAGAAAAACGTCGCTAGACTCGCTCTGACGAGACTGTTATATTGTAGTAACAATTTCTAAGGAAAGGAATCGACCAAAGTTAAGGGCACTCGCTGGCCGAGGCCAGACTGCGGCGACGGGAAAGAGCCGTGAAGGGGGTGGTGAGTCAAAGAGTATTCGAGAGGGCGTCATCAGTCGACGCTACACGCAATTTACTGGAGTATAGGGAAAGGGGCAAGTTGATTCATGGACACCTCCAAGATGTTCGAGTTTCCGATCAAGGAATTCTTCAAGCAGCCGCGGTCGCTGTTCGGGGCTGGGGCGTACGAGAATGCCGGGCCAGAGGCTGCGGAGATGGGCCTCAAGCACGTGTTGTTCGTTACGTCGGGCCTGCGGGGAACGGGCATCATTGACGAGTGCAAGACTAACTTCGAGAACGCGGGCGTCTCGGTCACGGTCTACGACAAGGTCGAGTCCAACCCGAAGGACTACAACGTCATGGACGCCTACAAGGCGTTCAGCGAAGGCCAGTGCGATGGGTTCGTCTCCATCGGCGGCGGTAGCTCTCACGACGCGACGAAGGGCGCGCGGGTCGTGGCAGCGCACGACGGCCGGAACGTCAACGAGTTTCAGGCCGTAAACGCCTCGGAGACGCTCGACAACCCGGCGCACATCGCGATCAACACGACGGTCGGGACGGGTTCGGAGACGACGCCGGCGTACGTCATCACGGACCTCTCGTCGCCGGACGCGCCGCACAAGTGGGTGGGGTTCGACCGGGCGGCGATCACTACGCTGGCGATCAACGACCCCGTGTTGTGCATGACGCAGCCGCCGGAGTACGTGGCGTACACGGGCTTCGACACGATGGCCCACGCCTCCGAGTGCTATGTCGGACGGGTCCAACATCCCTCGACGACCCCGGTAGCCCTCAGCGCGGTCAAGCTGGTCCAGGACAACCTGCGTGAGGCGACCTACAACCCGAAGAACTACCAGGCAATGGAGCAGATGGTCTGGGCGCAGTACATCGCGGCTCAGGCGTTCAGCACGGGGCTTTTGGGCATCCTGCACTCACTCTCGCACGCGGTCTGCGCGTACTACGATATCCACCACGGCCTGAACAACGGCATCGGGCTTCCGCGGGTGTGGACGTACAACCAGCCGGCGGCCCCGGACAAGTATGCGGACATCGCCGAGGCGATGGGCGTGGATACGCGTAACATGACGACGTATCAGGCGGCGGACGCGGCCATCGAAGAGGTCATCCGGCTCGTCCAGGACTGTGGCTGTCCGGAGAGCTGGAGTCAGGTCGGAGAGTACCCGAAGACCCGGATGGGCATGGGCTGGTACGAAGGCAAGACTAACGCAGCGATCCAGTCCGACGACGACGAGTTGCAGAAGATGGCCGAGCACATGATGGGCGACCTCTGCACGCCGGGCAACCCGCGCGACCTTACGGTCGAGGGCGCCAAGGAGATCCTGCGCGACTGCATGTACGACGGGATGGAGGTCAAGACGGGCAACGGCTACCGGCAGAACATCTGGGGCACCGCCCCGGAGATGGGCCGCAGGACTCACGGCTACGAGGGCCGGGGAGAGAGCGCGGGCGTCGGACGCCAGCCGGCCTCGACAACGTAGAGCTGGCACTGTAAGCGCCGTCCCGTTAGAGTAGCGGGACCGTGGAGACGGGAGTGGGCCGCGCGCTCGCTCCCGTTCTCGCCGGAGACCAAGTCGAGGACCAGATTTCAGAAGGAGCATTTTGTTTCAGAGCATAGAAGAGGTTGGTGAGAGGCTCGCGGAGCAGAGCTACGTCACGGACAAACGCCTGGCGACGGTCGTGTTTCTGGCGACCCGGCTGAACAAGCCGATACTGGTCGAAGGTCCGGCCGGCGTAGGCAAGACGGAGCTTGCGAAATCGCTCGCGGGGGCCGTCGGGCAGGACCTCATCCGGCTGCAGTGCTACGAGGGGCTGGACGAGGCGAAGGCGCTCTACGAGTGGGAGTACAGCAAACAACTCCTGTACACGCAGGTTTTGCGCGAGAAGATCGGGGAGACCCTCGCCCCGACCGAGACGCTGCGCGAGGCCGCCGAGGTGCTGCGCGGCCAGGAGGACATCTTCTTCTCCGAGAACTTTCTGGTCGAGCGTCCCATCCTGCAGGCGGTTCAGGCCGAAGAGTCAGCAGTGCTTCTTATAGACGAGATCGACCGTGCCGATGAGGAATTCGAGGCTTTCCTGCTGGAGTTCCTCTCGGACTATCAGGTGTCGATACCAGAGATTGGAACGATAAAAGCGGAGCATCCGCCGGTCGTGATCTTGACCTCCAACCGCACACGCGAGCTCTCCGAGGCGCTGAAGCGGCGCTGCCTGCACCTCCAACTCGACTACCCGAACGGCGATGTGGAACTTGAGATAGTGCGCTTGAAAGCGCCTGGCATCAGCGAAGCTCTCTCCGAAGAGCTAGTCAGCACCATCCAGGACCTCCGCACCCTCGACCTCCGCAAGGCCCCGAGCATCGGTGAGACGCTCGACTGGGCGCAGTCCCTCGTCGTCCTGAACGCCCCAAAGCTCTCGAAAGACCTCATAGAGAGCACCATCAGCGTGATCGCCAAATACGACCGCGACGCGCGGAAGATACTCGGCCATCTCGGCGTGAACTCCCAGGAGCGCAAGGACCTCGGCCAGAAGGAGCCAACCGGCGAGAACCCGAACGAGGGGATGTACGAGATGCACCGCTCCACCCACAAGCACGCTCATTAGGACCACTGGATGTTAGCCTTGTCGAACGATGTTCACGCTAGCAAAATCCGCCAACCTTCTCGTACGCTTCCTGCTGGAACTGTGCGCCCTAGCGACTCTAGGTTACTGGGGCTTTGCGGTTGGAGAGAGCGTGTTCGTAAAGATCCTGCTGGGTATCGGCGCTCCGCTGCTGGCTGCGGTGGTATGGGGCCTGTTCGTGTCTCCGAAAGCGGCTGTTCCGTTGGAGTTGCCACTGAGGCTGGTGCCGGAGGCGCTAGTCTTCGGATCGGCCGTCGTAGCACTCTTCGCCACAGTGCATCCTCT
>JAABUR0100010098.1_pt1 | contig 10452 bp, 7 predicted proteins | sample 5560091 | NCBI WGS metagenome assembly JAABUR01 (sample SAMN10711879, study PRJNA513375) | rock metagenome | isolation source: Antarctica rocks | place: Antarctica: Victoria Land, University Valley sud
GGTCCGTGTCGAGCCGCTGCGCGACGCCGCCGGGGCGATCGTCGGCACTTTGGGGATGGGGGTGGACGTGACCGAGCGCGCGTGGGCTGCGGCGGCGCTCCGGGACAGCGAGGCGCGCTTCCGGGCGATCTTCGAGGGGGCCGCGATCGGCATCGGCCTCGCCGACCTCGACCGCCGCCCCCTCATGGTCAACCCCGCCCTCGCCCGCCTCACCGGGCGCGACGGCGTCGGGGCCGACGAGCACGGCTTCGGGTCCGCCACCCACCCCGAGGACGCCGCCCAGGATCGGGCGCTCTTCGCCGAGCTCGTCGCGGGGCGGCGCGATCACTACCAGCTCGAGAAGCGCTACCTGCGCCCCGACGGCACGACCGCCTGGGGGCGGCTGACCACCTCGCTCGTGCGCGACGTGGCGGGCGCGCCGCAGTATGCCATCGGCATGGTCGAGGACATCACCGCGCGCGTCGCGGCCGAGGCGGCCCTGCGCGCCCGCGAGGCGCGCTACCGGGCGGTGGTGGAGCAGGCCGCCGAGGGCATCTTCCTCTTCGAGGCCGGGAGCAAGCGGATTGTGGAGGCGAATCCCGCCCTCCAACGGCTACTCGGCTACACCGAGGCGGCGCTATCGGCGCGCACGCTCTACGATGTCGTCATCGCCGAGCGCGCGATCGTCGACGCCAATGTCGCCGCGATCGTCGTCGGCGGCCAGGACCCGATCGGCGAGCGGGACTACCGCCGCGCGGACGGCACGACGATGCCCGTCGAGGTCGGCGCCGTCGCCCTTGCGGGCGAGCCCCCACTACTCTGCGCGGTGGTGCGCGACGTCACCGCGCGGCGGCAGGCCGAGGCGGCGCTCCGGGCGAGCGAGGCCCGACTGCGGATCGTCGTCGGGAACGCCCCGGTCATCCTCTTCACCCTCGACACGAAAGGGGTGGTCACGTTCGTGTCGGGCCGCAGCCTGATCGCGCTCGGCCACGCGGCGGCGGAGGTCCTGGGCTATCCGGTCTTCGCCGGGGGGGCCTGCCCCAGCGCGATCGGCGACTATGCGCGCCGCGCGCTCGCGGGCGAGGCGGTCGAGGCGCGCGTCGCGGTGGGCGGGCTCGTCTTCGCCACTCATTACGCTCCCCTCCGCGACGAGGCCGGGGCCGTCAGCGGCGTGATCGGCGTGGCGACCGATGTGACCGCCCGGGCGCTGGCCGAGGCCGAGCGGGACGAGGCGCGCCGCCAGCTTTCGGAGAGTCGGGAGGCAGAACGCCTGCGCCTGGCGCGGGATCTGCACGATGGCCCGGTGCAGGAGTTGCTGGGACTCCGCTACGATCTCCAGGCGAGCCGGGGACGGGTCGAGCTATTGCGCCCCGAACTCGCCGACACGTTGGACGAGTGGCAGGAGCATCTCCTCGCCGTCGTCGTTCAGTTGCGCGGGCTGATCGGCGAATTACGGCCCGCCGGGCTGGAGGACTTCGGGCTGCCAGGAGCCTTAGAAGAATACGCGGCGCAACTCCGTCGCGAGCAGGTATCCGCGTTGCCGACGATCACCCTGGAACTGGATCCGCGTGCCTCCGCACTTCCCTTGTCGGTAGCACACGGCCTCTTCCGCATGGCGCAGGAAGCGCTACGCAATATCCTCACGCACGCGCGGGCACGCCAGGCGGTCGTCACGCTCCGCCGCGAGGCCAACGCCGTGACCCTCAGCGTCCGCGACGATGGCCGTGGTTTCGTCATGCCACCTCGATCGGGCGGGCTGGCGCGGGAAGGTCACTTCGGACTGATCGGCCTCGTCGAGCGCGCCGAATGGCTCGGGGGGAACTGTACCATCAGCAGCACTCCCGGAGCGGGAACGGTCATCGCGGTACGGCTGCCGCTGGTATTCGAGGAGGGCGATGATGGCTGTGCCGATTCGGGTGCTGCTGGCCGATGATCACCCATTGGTGCGCGCGGGACTGCGCGCTACCGTAGCGGTGAACCCTGACATTGTGCTGGTGGGGGAAGCGATCACCGGTGATGAGGCGCGTCGTCTCAGTGACGATCTGCACCCCGACGTCCTCGTTCTCGACCTGAGCATGCCCGGTCCGCCGACGCTCGAGACCGTCGTCTATATTCGCACGCACTGGCCGGCAATCCAGATCGTGATCCTGACGGCCCACAACGCCGTGATCCATGCGCGTGAACTTGTCGCTCACGGCGTGACCGGCTACGTCCTCAAGGACGACCCGCTGGACGCCGTGGTACGGGCGATCCGCGCGGTTTCTGCCGGCGGCACCTGGTTCAGCCGTCCCATCATGGCGAAGCTGGTACCCGGTCAGTCCCTCGTACCAGGCGAGGAAACGCCGCCCGACCTGACCGCACGAGAGCGTCAGTTGCTGCGCTTGCTGATTGGAGGCTGGGACACGTCGCGCCTCGCCGTTACTCTCGGCGTGACTGAGCAGACGCTACGCAACTACCTCAGTCGCCTCTACGATAAGCTCGGCGTCCACACTCGCGCCGAGGCAACAGCCTGGGCCTACCACCACGGTTTCACCGATGACTGATCTGTGGTGCGTTGCTTCTGCCACACTCTATACAGATGTTGAAACTGCGGTTGCCTCACTTTTATACCTGCTCACGATGCCACGCCTCCTCATGACCTCCTATACACATGCTTCACTATAGGGTGGCGGAAATTGGTGCTGTCGGGTGCGCGATCATCAAGCAATAACACTATGATACGGGGTGCTACTCGACGATAACCCTGCCACTGTCAGGATCGCTATGTGTAAACCAAGTCATGAGGAGGTGTGGTGCGTCGCCCCCTGGCACCCCATCGCCGCCATGTGCAACGTTAGGGTTTCCTTGGAGGCCGCCGGGAAGGGGGCGACCCGTTCCCGGCCTCCCTTGCCCCGGTTGATGCGTATTTGGCTCGACTGCGTCGAGTTGGATGGCAACGAGTTCGCTCACGCGTATGTCAGTACACGCCTCGCCACATCATCGGTGACGCCGGCGTGTACCTGAGATGGCAGCATAACTGGCAGGTAGGAGAGGCAGGTTTGGCGCTGGAAAGCCGTTTCGCGCTCGCCCAAGGGGTGATTTTCCTGCCACGCTGATTACACGCCGGTGTCACACATCATAAGGCGAGGCGTGGTCAGTATGGTTATTTTTAGGTCGTGTGTTGGTGTTGATAGAATTGGCGTGTTGCTTCAAGTCGTGAGCGGACTCCAAGCTTCGTTAGTATGTTGTGAATGTGGAACTCGATAGTCCTTACCGATACGCTCAGCACTTGTGCGAGTTCGACATTGCGCTTCCCTGTGGCAAGAAGAGCTAATACTTCTTGCTCACGTGCGGTCAGTTGAGTGACAGGTGATCTTGCTTTCCCGCTCAAAAGCGAAGACAATATTTGCGGACTGAACCAACATTCCCCCTGTATTACGCTCATCAGTGCCGCTAACAACACTGTCGCTGCCTCATCGTGACAAATAATTCCGGCTATCCCGACGGAGCGCAGCGTATACACATCAGTTTCTCGAGCCTCTGCGAGCAGTACAATTCGCATTTGTGAACAATCGCTCTGCAGAAGGACAATGTTAGTAGCGATTTCTGGCCGTAACGCACGCGAGGTCACCAAGAGAATATCTGGTTGTAGAACGTGTAAAGAGCAACGAAGCGCCCTCACATTATCTACTTCCTCTACACAAAACGACTCGGTAGACGTCTTTAAGAGAGTACAAATACCAAATCGTAGCAGCGACTGGTCGTCAACTACTATTATTTGGATCGTCCTCCTAAACATAATATCTCCCTCCGATTACAATTCCTCGAAATTACTGCTCTGAGTAGGTGCTAGTACAGTCGGACATGGATACTCCGGTAATTGGAGGACAATATTGGCTGTGGCAAAGCATCGAAAAAATACTTCTACCATATTACACAACTAATTATATGGTTTGCATACTTACATGTATCACATTTCCGCCATGACATCTATCACCAATAGAGCAGATATTCGTCATAATAAGGCCGGGGGCGAGTGGTTCTCGACCCCCGGCGGCAGGTGAGGCATGATGGCACCGCAGTTACCGATTGACCAGCCCTGCCACTGTGCGCCCGCGTGGTGTGGCCGCGCTGGTGGTGGCGGTCGGTTTAGGTCAGCGCACGCGTAGCGGCGCAGTCGCCCGATGGTGTGCTCGACAGCCACGCGGCTTGCGATAGGGGGTGGTCCCCAGGCCGATGGGCTAAGCACGTAGGCAGAAGTTCGACATGTTTTGCTGGCGCGGATTTCCAGTCATAGCGCCAGAATCGGTCAAGGATGCGTGTCAGACTTTTGCTTAGGTCCGGGCGATACCAATTGCCCCAGCCGTTACTGATGAGCGCAGACGAGGTTAAGTCACAAGCTTAGCGAGGATTAGGTGCCTGTTCAGCGGCCTCCCATCCCTCCACCAGTGCCTGCCATGAGCCCTGCGCCCGGTTCGGGTAGCCGCCACCCTGGACCACCCCCTGCGCGTCGATCAGGCAGTAGGTCGGCGTGCCCTGGATTTTGTAGGCGTCCTTGAGGGGATTGCTCTCCGGCGGTGCCACAAGCGTCGGCAGCCGTGTGCCAACCTCCGCCACGAAGGCGCGCGTGCGCGCGGCGTCGGCCAGGCTGACCAGCGCCAGCGCGACCCCCTGGCGCGCGGCCAGCGGGGCGAGCGCCTCGTAGTCCGGCACGGCCATGCGGCAGGGGGCGCAATCCGGGCTGACGAAGAGGAGGACCACCGCGCGTCCGGCGTAGTCGGCCAGGGTCACATGCCCCCCCGCCGCCGTCTCGGCGGCGAAGGTCGGTGCCGGTTGCCCCGGCACCAACGGTCGACGCATCTGCGGTGCCCTAGTTAGAGGTGACCGAAGGGCTACTTTAGTTGCATTCTTACCTGGCAGCATCATGAGCATGACAGCTCGCACACTTCGCTTAGAAATTGGCCCCCAAGAGAGTGAATCGAAACCACCAATGGGATGGTCGCCGCGAACGAAGATGGCTCCGGCAGGTATATACCACAGACGCATTCCCCGATGATCATGCGCGGGCAACTCGCGAGCCCGATGGAAATCATTCAATTCGTTTAGTGATGTAGTAAGTGTATCGCCAGGTAAGCCAATGATTCGCTTTATAGAAGGTAGATGCTGGTTTTCAGTTGGCCCTATAGCGCTGCCTCCTATGAGGACAATCTGACCTCTTCGTAAAAATCGAATCGGCCAATGGCGAAGCGTTAGTACCCGATCGCCAGGTTCCAGTGTGGGTGACATACTGGTTCCCTCGATCGTGACAACAAGTAATGCGTATCGAGAGAGCGCCCAGCTAACAAACATGCCAATCAGAACGTAACCCATTATCGGAATTTTGAACAATGACATAGAATTCCCCCGGCGGTAACGTTGAGCACGTGCACCGGATCGCGCCTCCGCCGATCGAAGGGGGTGCGATCGGAGATCACAGGGGAAAGGTACCAGTGTCCCCGCCAGTGACGCCGCAGCGTCGTCTCCTGTGTCCACCCGCAGCACTTGACCATCAACGCCATCGTGATCGACTCGCTCTTGCTACGACCCACGCGTCGGCTTGTACATCGGCGGCAGTTGCCGCCACGACTCATCGACTACTACGTAGGTCCACAAGCAGAAGTCTTCGCACTCGGCTCTCATCGTCTGGCCCTCCTCAGCGCGCGGGTGTGCCTCGGCACCATGCCCCGTACCGTTGAAGAGAACGCATTGTCAACTGCCGGGAACTAGCACAAAGGCTAATAGCGATTTTACAGTTGCACTTCGATGTTCGTACTATTCGCGACTCCAACCGATTGTCCAAGTACAACTGTAAAACTAGGAAAGGGGCTCGCGGTCACCTGACCGCGAGCCACGAGAAGCATAATGTCTAACCCTACGACATTATGATTAGTGATCACAACCACACTGTACGCACGGTGGGCCAGGGTTGGGACAATAATGCCAATCAGGTGCATGCCAGAGATAATAACCAATGCCATTAGTATTGGGGCACTCTGACTGGAAGTACGAGTAACATGGACTCCAGTCGCAGAAATAGGCACTACCGTGACAGGCCGTGGCTTTCGTCTGCGGAATGATACGCTCGGTGACAACGCCGATCAGCGTGTCAAGCGGTTTCAGACGACCACTCATACGACTGATTACGGCTAGTACGTTCTCCGGTTGTGTGACGTGCATTGTCGGACCTCCTTCTACATGGTTCAGCAATGGAGCCATTCATCGTCTAAAGCAATTACACTCCCCAAGAAGATTTATTCCATAGGCCACCTCCGCGATAGTAAACAGAATTGGCTAATAAGAAGTTAGCTTGCAGTCGCGGCTTTTGGCATAGGTGCTGGTGCCTGTTCAGCGGCCTCCCATCCCTCCACCAGTGCCTGCCATGAGCCCTGCGCCCGGTTCGGGTAGCCGCCACCCTGGACCACCCCCTGCGCGTCGATCAGGCAGTAGGTCGGCGTGCCCTGGATTTTGTAGGCGTCCTTGAGGGGATTGCTCTCCGGCGGTGCCACAAGCGTCGGCAGCCGTGTGCCAACCTCCGCCACGAAGGCGCGCGTGCGCGCGGCGTCGGCCAGGCTGACCAGCGCCAGCGCGACCCCCTGGCGCGCGGCCAGCGGGGCGAGCGCCTCGTAGTCCGGCACGGCCATGCGGCAGGGGGCGCAATCCGGGCTGACGAAGAGGAGGACCACCGCGCGTCCGGCGTAGTCGGCCAGGGTCACATGCCCCCCCGCCGCCGTCTCGGCGGCGAAGGTCGGTGCCGGTTGCCCCGGCACCAACGGTCGGAGAGCGGCAGCCTTGCTCTGCATATTGCGAGCTAGAGCAAGTGTTATAACGAAATTGCACAATACCACCACCCAGAGCAACACCATGCCAATAACCAACATCTGTTCCATGTCACTCCTCCTAGTCGACCACATCGTTCTACTACCACTAGTTCTGCTGGAAAATCTGAAAAATCTCCTCCAGGTGCATCCACACAGTTGTGAGCCCGATTGCTGGTATGACGATCACAAACCATTCGAGGATATTCAGCGTTGTCGAGTTTTGAGGTGCTTGAATCGAGATTCCCCAAGCCAGAAGGGCCAACAAGATAAAGCTGTAATTTCGCCATACATCATAGCGAGAGATTGTCTTGTCAGTGTCGCCGAAACAGTTACAGGAGGCCTGGAGGCTTCGTGCGAGCGCACGTCGCAGTGCGAGCGTAAAGATGGTGAGTAGGACAATTGCTAAAGCAAAACCAGAGGGTAAAAGTGGTCCAGCAATAAGCATCGCCATCACAATGAGCGCTTCACTACTGAGGAAGAGCAAGGTAGCAGCGCCTATATAGCGTGATGGGAGCATATCGAATCGCGCTACAGTATGCGCGAAAGTATTAATATGTGAAACCTTTCCGGTGAACGCTACGAGAAATATTATACCGATGGCGACTCGGCAGAACGAAATAACATAAGTAGATAACATCATCATGCCTTATCTTTCTAGCAGTCTATCTAAGACTGTCGGCAATGCATTTCCCTTGAGTGTCGGTCGAGGCGGAACGAGAAGACACGAATATATATTTACGTGCCGACTTAACCATGCCTTCGAAGGATTGACCAGGCACTCCTTCATGAGTCCTGTATACAGAATACATAGCTTCCAGACGATTCGGAACCGTATAACTACGTGTTTTCCCAATGGTGGATCTCACTTTAAGAACTGGTAAAAACCTCAGTAAATTTTTCGCGATGCGGGGCTTATATTTACTCGTGTCACATCGCATAGTTGATGTAACTGTCGCGATCCACCTAATTGCATCGAACTACAGCAAGCGACAGGGCTATCTCGCTTTTCGCCATGTTATGACGTAAGGGTTTACTATGCTAAGCAACTTGCAGCGCCTGATGTCTGATCTATCTGATGAGAAAAGAAAGATACACGCCTCGCTGGTGGGCGTGCCGCGCGTCCTCGGCCTGGTCTGGCAGACGCACCGGGGCTTCACCCTGGCGCTCGGCCTGATCACGCTGCTGCAAAGCGCCACCCCGGCGGCGCAGGTCTGGCTCGCCGGGCAACTCCTCCAGGCGGTGGTCGACGGGGTGCAGCGCGGCGGCGACGCGACGGCGGTCCGCCGCATCGTGATCCTGGCGGCGGTGCAGTTCGCGCTACTGACGCTCAACAGCCTGCTGCAGACGTTGCAGAACGTCGCGCAGCAACTCCTCCAGGATCGCACCGCCAACCGGGTCCAGCTGCTGATCATGGAGCACGCCAACGGCCTCGATCTGCGCTTCTTCGAGGATGCGACCTTCTACGACCAGTTGCAGCAGGCGCAGCGCGAGGCGGCGTTCCGCCCGGTCCAGATGGTGTCGGGGGTCTTCGGCCTCGTCCGCACCCTGCTGACCTTCCTCTCGATGATCGCGCTGCTGCTGCGGCTCGGCCCGCTCCTGGCGATCGTCGCCCTGCTCGCCCCGATCCCGGCCTTCATCGCCTCCACGCGCTACGGCTGGCAGGGGTATCAGCAGATGCGCCGCCAGTCGCCCGAACGGCGGCTGATGTCGTACCTGACGACCCTGCTGACGACCGACACCTACAACAAGGAGATCAAGCTCTTCACCCTCGGCGACTTCTTCGTCGCGCGCTATCGCACGCTGGCGGCCAAATTCATCGCCGAGAATCAGGGGCTGCTCGTCCGCCGCTACCTCGTCGGCTTCGCCTGGGGGGCGCTGACGCTGCTCACCTCGGGCGGCACCTACCTCTACGTGGCGCTCCTGGCGGTGCGCGGCACGATCAACATCGCCGGGCTGACGGTCTACACCGGGGCGGCGAGCCAGGTGCAGAGCAACTTCCAGGGGTTGCTCGGCGGCCTCTCCTCGATGTACGAGAATACCCTCTACCTCAATACCCTCTTCGAGCTCCTCGCCTTCACCCCGATCATCCGCGCGCCGGAGCATCCTGTCCCGGTGTCGCGCCACTTCACGCAGGGAATCGAGTTCCGCGACGTCAGCTACACCTATCCGGGGCGCGAGGAACCGGCGCTCGACGGCGTCTCGTTCACGATCGCGCCGGGGGAGACGGTCGCGCTCGTCGGGCGCAACGGCGCGGGGAAGACGACGGTCGTCAAGCTGCTCACCCGCCTCTACGACCCCGACAGCGGCCAGATCCTGATCGACGGGGTGGACATCCGCGAGTACGATCCCGCCGCGTTGCGCCGCGAGGTCGGCGTGATCTTCCAGGATTATGTCACCTATTTCCTCAGCGCCCGCGAGAATATCGGCGTCGGGCGTCTCGAAGCGGCCGACGATCTGGCGCGGATCGAGGCGGCGGCGGCGCAGAGCGGCGCGGACGGGGTGGTGACGCGCCTGCCGCAGGGGTACGACACGACCCTCGGCAAGTGGTTCGATCAGGGGCACCAACTCTCGGGCGGCGAGTGGCAGAAGATCGCGCTCGCCCGCGCCTTCATGCGCGACGCGCAGATCCTGATCCTCGACGAGCCGACCGCCGCGCTCGACGCCCAGGCGGAGTACGAGATCTTCGCGCGCATCCAGGAGTTGACGGCGGGGAAGACGGCGTTCTTCATCTCGCACCGCTTCTCCACCGTGCGCCTCGCCGACCGGATCATGGTGCTGGAAGGGGGCCAGATCATCGAGAACGGCTCGCACGACGCGCTCGTCCTCCAGCACGGGCGCTACGCCGAACTCTTCAACCTCCAGGCGACCGCTTACCGTTAAGGGGCGAAGTTATAGTTATGTGACGATGGCCCCCGGTGCGGCGTTGGGGAGCGTCAGCGTCGTCACCGGCAACGACCGGCGGATGCCTGCACCCAGGCGCGGGGCTGCCGGTTCCGAGTGATGCAGGACGGGCAGCGGCGTATCGGCGAGGCGACGTGGCGGTGGCGGCCAGACGAGTTGTGGGCGTGCAACCGTTGCCGCTGGCCTCCCGGTCGCTCCGCTTGACTCATCCCGTCTCCTGACTTACCCTAAGAACCCAGCCTATTGAAAAAAGGTTCTGCCGATCCTCACCCCTGCTTCCGCCCCCATGAGTAGACCGAGTGCGTGCCCCAGCGTGATGCGTGTCCCCACCAGCGTGGGGTCCGCTGCATCGTGAGCGCGCCCCGGCCCTCCTCACTGGTCGACCACACGCGCCACCCGGCACGACGGGGCTGTACCGACGGCGGACTGCTTGGCCGCTGTCAACGGTGCTTCGTGCGCCATTGCATAAGCGCTTGTGGGGGTAGGATCGGGCCTTCGACCCACAACGTTGCCTGACTGACCCTACCACTGACTGTGCGATGGGCCACGTAGCAACAGCGGAGGCACACGGGGCCGCCCGCAGCACCACGGGTGCGATGGCGCGACGCGCGTCTCAAAAACGACCGTATTTGAGACGTGTTCAGCCCCTCCTGCCGTGGGGTCGGTTTCCCGGACTCGTTCGTTCGCACAAGTCGTCTCGCGAACAACGTCTCCGCGCTTGCCCCGCGCGCCGACT
>JAABUR0100010100.1_pt1 | contig 10451 bp, 12 predicted proteins | sample 5560091 | NCBI WGS metagenome assembly JAABUR01 (sample SAMN10711879, study PRJNA513375) | rock metagenome | isolation source: Antarctica rocks | place: Antarctica: Victoria Land, University Valley sud
CCCTGCGCCCCAGGCCGCGCATACCAGCCCTCGTCCGCCGCGCTCGCGCCGGCGCCCGCGCCGCCCCCGCCTGCGCTGGGAGCCTGGCGGCCGTCGCCGGACGGGCGCAGGTAGTGCCCATCGGCATCGTGCGCGGGCAGCCGCGCAGGGCCGGGTCGTGCGGGCTGCTCGGCAGACTGCGCGGCGTAATACCAGTACAGCGCGCCGCCGGCGACCAGGCCCGCGCCCAGCAGCCGCACGTCCACCGGCGCGCTCTTGCTGAGCAGCCAGCGGTTGGCCGAGGGCGGCGGGCGGCCCGCGCCCGGCGGCGGGCCGCCAGGGCCCGGCGCTCCGGGGGGCGCAGGCTTTGCCGCCGGCGGCATGAATGGACCGCCCGGCGGCGGTCCTGCGGGCCGGAGCACGCCGGCGGGCTGTGGCGGCGGCGGCGGCAGCGGCGGCGGCGGAGGCGGCGGCGGCGGCGGCGGGCCGCCAGGGCCCGGCGGCGCCGCAGCCGGGGGGGCAGGCTTTGCCGGCGGCGGCATGAATGGACCACCTGGCGGCGCCCCTGCGGGCCGGACCACGCCGGCGGGCGGCGGCGGCGGCGGCGGGAGCGGCGGCGGCGGCGGCGCCGGCGGCGGCGCCGGCGGCGGCTTGTGGACCGGTGCAGCGCCCTGCGTCCCTGGCGGGGCAGCCTTGGGCGCCCCGCCCAGGGGCGGCCCCCCTTCAGGCCCCCGGGGTAAGGGCGCAACGAGCGCAGCGGCCGGCACGGCTGCGGGCGGCACCACCGGCCGCGCGGCCTCGCTGCCGCCGAGCTTGCCGGCGGGGCTGAGCGGCGGCGGGGCGACCGGCGCGCCGCCGGCCGAAGGCGGGCCCTGGCCGCCCAGCGGCGGGGTGGCTGCGGCGCCCACAGCGCCCTGCTTGGGAGGCCCTGCGCCGCCTGCCACAGCGGTGCGCTTGGCGGCGGGCGAGGGCGGCGCGGGCCGCGTCGCAACGTTCCATGCCGGCGGCGGCGGCGGCGGCGGCCCCGCGCCGCCGCGCGCGCCCGGCGCGGCGGCGCCGGGCGGCTTGGCCGGCGGCGCAGGCGCGCCTGGCGGCGCTGGGCCCGAGTTCGGCGGCGGCATCACGCCGGCTGGGATCGCCCGGCCCGCCATTGGGTCGGGCGGCGGCGGCGTCGGGCCGGGCGGCTTGGCGTTGGGCAGGGTGGGCTTGCCTGCGGCCGCGCCGCTCGACGGCTGCACCTGCGCAGCGTGCCCCAATCAGGCCGCTGCACGCACACACAGAGCCAGCCCTTGGATAGCGCTAGGCGAAACAGGCTCCAACAACACGCTGGCCAGGCACGCATTGGCTGATGCATTGTGGTCACAGCCGCAAAGGTGCCTTGGGCCGTGGCCGCGGACATGCCGCCGCGTGCACACCTTGCCGCCGGAGCTGCCATAGCGGCGTCCGAGCCTGATGGCCAGCCGCTGCCCATATGCACGGCCGCTCATCGCGTGACGCTCTGCTGGGCGGCAGGACAGCTGCCCGCGGCGCGTGCACGAGTGCCAGGCGCAGCCCGCGCCAGCACAAGATACCTAAGATGTCTCAATTCAGCAGCAGCAGCCTGTCCCAGCTGGCTGATGCACACAGGCCCGGTCGCCTTGAAATTGAGCAGGCTGTATCCGTCATGGGGGTGCTGTGCCAATGTCAAGTCCCGGACGGAACATCCTCACCCCTCCCTGCCTCTGTCGCAAGCAAGGCTTAGGTCTAGACCGCCTGACCCCGCAAGGCCTCGGGTGGCAGTGTCCTGGTCCCTGTAGCAGGCAGCGCATATCGCTCCTGGATGTGAGCCACCACGGGTGCATGGAATTGTGCATCGTCGTGCAAGACTGCAGGTGTGCCGCAAGTGTTGTGCCGTTGCACGCCTTTGCGGCGCGCGAGTCATACGGACTGTCCTGTTGCACCTCGCCTCCCAGCCACGAGCTGTAGCAGACGAGCGCCTGGTCTGGCCATTGACCGTGCGCCCCAGCATTACACAAGATTGACTTGATAGCAGCCGACACAGTGGCTGTGTGAGAGCTAGAACATACAGGCGAGCAGCGGAGCGCCCTCGCCTGCAGCCAACACAGCTACCTGAGCTGGCACCGCGGCGGGCGTGGCGCGTATGGCGGTGGACACGCAGCACGTGGTTGATGATGTCCTGGGCACCAGCGGGGACGCCGCAGTCCTCAGTTACATCTGCAGCTGCTTGGCCGACGAGGACTTCGACTACGACGAAACCTACGACGTCTTTGGCGACATGCTGGTGCGTCCTGTTGCCCATGGGTGGCAGCTGCCACTGCTTCGTGTAAATGTTGTTGGCTGCTCCTGCTGTGCTTCACTCTACTAACCAAAGCATACTATGGCTTCACCTCTGTGCACTCCCCAGTACGCTGTGAGAAGTAAGCCGTTCGCCCGAGTTCACGCCACACCCTGCGGCCTGAAGCGCTCTCACGTGACAGGCGCGTCGGGTGAGCAGGTGTCGAGCGGGTTGTCCAAGGACATGGACGCGGCCTGGCTGGCCTGCGAGGCGCTCGCGGCGCGCCTGGACAAGGACAAGGGGCGGACGCAGCCGAGCGCCGGTGTGAGGGAGCTTGCGGGTGCGCTAGCGCGCTGCTCATGTCGAGCAGACGACCTGACGCTGTGTAATTCCGCTGGCGCCTGTGGCTCTGTCAGGAGAGCGGTGCACCGTTGTGGTGACCCTGTTCAGGCGCAAGACTCAAAGTGCCTCCATACTCGTCGACAGTCATGCTTGTAGCGGCAAACTCATTTGCAGCGGTGTTGTGCATGTGCAGATGAACAACTTGCATGCATTCCCAGTAGCACGCCCTGTATTGCTCTTCGCGGCGCCCATGCAGCCGCATCCATGCAGGACACTGTGTGCAGACCGGGCTTTGTGTCCGTGGCATGTTAATCGAGCCGACCTCTATAGAAGCTTTCCCGTGCATGCGCGCATGCGGGACGGTTTAACGACAGGCAGTCCGAGCAAGCGGCCCAGGGCGGGTGATACAGCAACCATGGTGCGGCAGGAGGGCCAGTGCTCATGGACGCGATGGGCGGCGTGTCGCTGCACCCCAGCGAGAAGTTCAGCGGGCGCGGCGCGATCCAGACGCCCTTCGACGAGTACAACGTGGGCGCAAACCTGCCCCAGGTCGCGCCCCGGCTGAAGTGCCAGTGTGCACTTACAAGCGTTGTCCTCCCTTGAAGCACCACCTCTCACGAGGTCTCCCGTCTGTAGTGCGTTGCAAACGCGGGCCTGCCAACAAGGTAGGAACCCCCGTCCAGCAAGCTGCCGCGCGGGCCCGGCAGCAGAGTGATGTTGTGCGGCCTTGCGGCGAGCCGGCCGCATGGGGGACGGCAGCTGCTGGGGGACGCCAAATGCCATGCGCTGCGCATGGTGAGCAGGCAGGCGGCGTCATGTGCGCGCGTGTGCGCAGGCGGGCGAGAAGGAGCTGGCAGCTGCCGGGCATGCCATATTCTGTGCGTGATGAGCGGGCGGGCAGCATGATGCGCGCGGCCGCGCAGGTGGGCGAGAAGGAGCTGTCGAAGATGCGGAAGCGCGCCGAAAAGGAGGAGCGCGGCGCGCGCGCCGCGCTCGCCGCGCACCAGGTCCGGCCCCGGCGCAGCCGCGGTGGCTCCCCGTGCGCGCGGCTAGCAGGAGCGCAGCTGCTGCGCCCGCGCTTGCCGTGCTGCACGGGTGCTCGCAGCGGTGCATTCGTATCCGCATTGCGCCACTCGCAGCAGCAGGCAGCATGCAAACAAGGACGGCCACTCTGCTCAGTGAGCATTTCTTTCCAGTGGTCACCTGTCGGGCAGATCTACAGAGAGTCTTGCCTACAGGGCCCGCATGCGCAGCCTGCGTGCGAGGCGCGCGGCGGCTCAGCGGCCGCGCCGGGCCCTGCAGGCGCAGGCGGCGGAGGCGACCGCGGGCGCGGTGCCAGTCATCGTGCGCAACGCGGGCGGCGGCGGCTCGCGCGACGTGCACCTGGAGAACTTCAGCGTCTCCAACGGCGGCCAGGATCTCATCGAAGTGCGCTGGCCGCTGTTGGCGCTAACAGCTTGTGCGATGTATAAATGCGGGCGTCGATTCTGTGCCAGGCTGTACATGGACAAGCGGTCATGCGCCGGGCAGTTGCTAGTGCTATGCTCTCCCCCGCCGTCGCGCGGAGCTGATCCGAGTGTCGGGGGCACGGCCAACGCTTGCGTGACGCTGCCAAGCGTCTGCAGCGCATGGGCGCTCGCACAGCGATGACGTGTGCGCCGACTGCATGCAGGACGGGTCCATCATGCTGGCGTTTGGCCGGCGCTACGGCCTCATCGGGCGCAATGGTGCGCCCCTTAAGCCTCCCATTGATCAGCTTGTCATGACTGTCACTCCCAGTCGGGTGTCGCGCATGGACCGTCGCCTCTGCTGAAGCGGCGCGAGCGCAGGCACGGGCAAAACGACCTTCCTGCGCGCGCTCGCGACGCGCCAGATCAAGGGCATCCCGGCCAACTGCCAGATCCTGCACGTGGAGCAGGAGGCGCGCCCCGCGCTGGCAGCACAGGCCGGTGAGGCGGGCCACCAGTCGTCTGCGGCAAGCGCTGCAGGCCGTCTGGCCGGAACTGCAACACCACCACCCCGCACTTGTCGTCGACAGCACACAAGTGTTACTCGGCGTCATGACTGCCTGTGCCCACAGCGCTGCGCATTTCCAGCCCGCACAACGGTATTCACTGGTGTGCTTTCCTGCCACTTGCGCGATGTTGTAGCGTCCTTTCTCGGTCTGTACTAGCGCGCGACGAGCACTTTGGCCGTGCGGCCGCGCAGGTGACGGGCGACGCGACGAGCGCGCTGCAGGCAGTGCTGGCGGCCGACCCCGAGCGCCTTGCGCTGCTGGCGGAGGAGGCGGCGCTCATGACCGCCCTGAATGCGGACGGCGCCGACGCCAAGCCTGGCCTCGCGAACGGCAGCGGCGCGCGCGCGTGCAGCTCGTGCCAGCCTGCAAGGGCGCCGAGTGGAGCGCTGGTCGTTGTCTAGTTTTGACTCCAGAAAATGCAAGGGTCGTAACGTCGGCGCGCTGCTTATGCCGTCAGCCTTCTGCAATACGCTGGGTGCCTTGGCAAGAGCTTGTGAGTAATGGCGATCTCGTCGTGCATGAGTCTTGCGCCAGCTCTGCCACCTGGCTGCCCGCTAACGCGCCGCCACGGCAGGCGGCGGCAAGGCGCCGCCAGCGGACATCCGCGCGGACACGGGGGCGGCCGCCGGCACCAGCGGGCGCGCGGCCGGGTCCGGGGCCGCCAAGGCAGGCGCAGTCGCCGGGAAGGCCGCGGCGGGCGGCAAGGCCGCGGGCGGGGCGGCGCCGGCGCCAGAGGCCACGGCGCGGCTGGTGGAGGTGCGCCGAGCGGCGCTCAGGGGCTGCTGGTGCGCAGGGAGGGCAGAGCGCGCGCGCTGGCCGCTCTGTGACAAGAGCCCTCCCGTGTGCAGTGGGGGTGGCCGGCGTGTGCCGTCGCAAGCGACAGGGCGCGCAGGTAGCTTGGCTGCGGCCGGACGGTCACTGTGCCGTGCGGGTCTGCGCTTCAAAACGGCACGCGGCAGGGTCGGCTCTGCAGCCACCAGCAACCCATGCGGGCTGGGCTGGAGGACAGCCATGGGCGAAGAGGTGCCAGCTGCCCCGCGCGGCGCCAGGTGTACAAGCGGTTGGAAGAGATTGATGCGCACGGCGCGGAGGCGCGCGCGGCGGCCATCCTGGCGGGGCTCTCCTTCGAGCCGGACATGCAGCTGCGCGCCACGCAGACGTTTAGCGGCGGCTGGCGCATGCGCGTGGCGGTGCGCCCGGCCGCGGCCCGGCGCCAAGGGAAGTGGTGCCGGCCTGCCTGTGACGGCGCCTCGGGCCGCGGAGCCTGACGCCTTATGCCCGGCGAGCCGGCCGCTGCTGCGCACCCGGCGTGCCCGCGCGCCGGCCGCTGCTGCGCACCCGGCGTGCCCGCGCGCCGGCCCGACCGCCCGAGAGCCGCACGCAGAGCAGGAGAAAGGACTGGCTAGTCACTGTGCGCGGGGGCGAGGTCCGCGCGTCAGGGCAGGTAACCAAACTCCCAACCCTATCCTGACGCGCGCGCACCGCGCAGCTGGCGCGCGCGCTGTTTGTGGAGCCCGACCTGCTGCTGCTGGACGAGCCGACCAACCACCTGGACCTGCACGCAGTGCTCTGGCTGGAGGCGCGGCGCCCTGGGGGTTAGGGTATATTAGGGCATTTTTCACCGGGAGGGCACTGACAGACTGCTGTGCCACGCACCGCTGCTGTCTGCAAGGCAGCGTAAGCATGCGGTGGACTGCGCGCTCCTTGCTGTGAGTAGCCCGGTTGAGGACTGGAGGCGCGGCGGCGGTGGCAGGACTTCCTGCTGCGGTACCCGAAGACGCTGCTGATTGTGTCGCACGCACGCGAGTTCCTGAACGCGGTCTGCACGGACATCGTGCATCTGCACAGGTGCGGGCCGCACCCTCTGCCGCGCATGTCCTGTGAGCACACTGGGCGCGCTTGCAGCAGGCACGCCGACTCTTTTTCGGGCCTGTGCAGCCGTAAGCTCACAGCGTACCGCGGCAACTACGACGTGTTTGAGAAGACGGCGGCGGAGCGGCTGCGGAACCAGCGCAAGGCCGCGGAGTCCGTCGCGCACAAGAAGCAGCACATGCAGGCAGGCGCCGCGCCCTGTTGTCGTCCCGCCTGCGTTCAGCTGACTCAAGGGGCCTGCATGTTGCTACGCTTCGTACGCCGCAACCCAGCAATGCAGCTGTAACGCGCTGGTTGCTGACTCCTCTTGCTCCTGTTGTGATGCACGGACTCGGCGCTGCTTTGATATGCGCAGTCGCGTCCTGAAGGAGCGCATTGCATGTGCTGGGCTGCGGTTGGGTCATCAAGCTGCCACACCGCCGCGCCAGGCCTTTGTGGATCGCTTCCGCTTCAACGCCAAGCGCGCGGCGCTGGTGCAGTCGCGCATCAAGGCCATTGAGCGGCTCGCGGACGTCGAGACCATCGCTGACGACCCAGGTGCGGGGTGGCTTTGGCGCGTGACTTGGACGTGTGAAGGGCGGCCGTGTCTGCAATTGCTACACTCAGCTACTGCTGCGTAGACAGCCACCAATGTGTATTCCTATCCCACCTATAATTACACATCTCGCGTTTGCCCTGGTGTTGCTGTGCCCTGTGCATCAACGTCATGGGCACACATGCTTCCGGTCAATGTCAAGGCGACACATACCCATCGTAAACACCGTCCTTGCTCAGTGCCCTAACCTAACCCTACCCTACCCTGCACCAGGGACCCTGGCCGAGCAGCTGGGGGTGCGCACGGCCGCGCAGAGTACGTGTTCAGGTTCCCGGCGCCCGCGCCCGTCGCGCCGCCCATCCTGGGCTTTGTGGACGTCAGCTTCGGCTACCCGGGCGGCCCGACGCTGTTCGCAGACCTGAACTTTGGCCTGGACATGGACTCCCGCTTCGCGATCGTGGGCCCGAACGGCATGCGCCCGCCCCCGGCCCCGCACCGCCTGGTGCAGCGTGCGCGGTGGACCTCGCCTGCGTGCCCACCACGGCGCCTGTCTCGCTCAAACTCGTGCGACCTGTCGCACTCATGCGAACCCTTCCACGGAGTTTTCTTATGACTCAGCAGGGCGCCTGCAGCCCCGAGCGCATGGCGCCGCCCCGAACGCACACGCTGCGCCGCAGGCATTGGTAAGAGCACGCTGCTGAACCTCATCGCGGGCGCGCTTGAGCCGACCAAGGGCCACATCGCGCGCAACCCCAAGGCGCGCCTTGCCCATCGGCACCTCCTGCAGGCCCTCCATGCCGTGCACTCTCCAGGGGCGCACGCTTGAGCGTTGCGCACTTGCATATGATGCTTGTGGAGGACAACCCGCCCTGGAGGCGTCCTGGCCAGCGTCAGTGCGGGGGGTGCTGTTGCGGGCGCGACACTGCTGCCAGCACGGCAGGTCGCGCGGCGCGCGTAGCGCCGGGCGGCTGCGGGGCTGTTCCCAGGTTGGAAAAGGCCGATCACGATTGGCCTTGCGTGGCCGGCGCGCAGGTGCGCATGGCCACCTTCAGCCAGCACCACGTGGACGGCCTGGACCTGGCGCTGTCGCCGCTGGCGTACATGCTCAAGTGCTTCCCGCTCACCAAGGACCAGGAGCAGCGGTGCGCGGCCGCGGCGGCCGCCCCGGCCCGCCAGCGTTTAAACAGCCCAGTTGCCGTGCTCGTGTCGCAGCACCTACCCGACGTGCTGCGTGCTCGAGTGGGAAGGGCAGCGCCCAGAGAGGGCCGGCGCTCCCAGGTCCTAGCGCCTGCGGCTGCACGCGCTCCCGCACGCAGCCGCGCGGCCCCGCTATGCCCTACCCTATTGTGCCCAAGCCGAGCGCGCGCCTGCGCGCAGCGCGCACCTGGGCTCGTTCGGCGTGGGCGGCGAGCTGGCGCTGCAGCCAATGTACACGCTGAGCGGGGGGCAGAAGTCGCGCGTCGCGTTCGCGCGCGTCACCTTCGAGCAGCCGCACATCCTGCTGCTGGACGAGCCCAGCAACCACCTGGTGCGCGCGGCGCCGCGCTGCCAGGGCGGTGCCGCGCATGCATGCGCTACGGGGCGCCGTTGTGCATGACTGGGGGCTCGCAAGCCTTGCCGGTGTGCTTGGTATGCAGTAGGGCGCTGACCCCGCTGGCATGCTCCGCAGGACCTGGATGCTGTGGAGGCCCTGGTGCAGGTGGGCGCCCTTTGCCACCGCCCATCGCTCCTCGTCGCCACTGCATGCCTGGGATGTGCTGTGGCCATGCATGCGCATGTGAGCCCGGGGATGGCGGCTCGTGAGCCGACCAGTGTCCCTGGCGCAGGGCCTGAACCTGTTCAAGGGCGGCGTGCTGATGGTGAGCCACGACCAGTTCTTGATCGAGTCAACGGTGGACGAGCTGTGGGCGGTGGAGGGCGGACGCATCACGCCCTTCCACGGCACCTTCGAGGAGTACAAGCGCAGGCTACGAGAGCTGGCCAAGAAGTGAAGACGGCCTGTTGGAATCAGGCCCGTTTGAAACCCGCACTGCATGGTGGCGGTGGGTTCGCCGAGTTGATTGACGCCGCGTGCGTCATTGAACACAGTTGAACTCTGTCTTAATGGTGGCCTGCTTAGCCTGGGATCGTACTTTTGCCCTAAATCTGCGCTAAGACAGTAAGAGTTTTTTGACGAGCATAGGTGACCGACAGCTGTGCTTTGGCAACGTCTGCGGATGCTCAGTAAACACAGCACCTATGATAGGCGTGTGCGGCTTGCTGTGCCTTGTGCTCGTCAGCACTCATCTGTCAAGATGCACAACGTGCAAGCTCACAACATCGCGCAGCTGCATACCAGTTCTCAGCACCGCACGGGCGTTGTGCAGCAGCGGCACAAGGGTCCTCAGGTGACGTGCACAGCAGATGCTTAAAGTGCCCGGCACAAGCGGAGCAGGCAGCTCGCAGTAGCCGTTGAGAGGATGAAGAAGGACGGCATTGGCATACCCTGCGCCGTCCAGCAGCCGCTGACCCACCCGGACGAGCTGCGGCGCCTCTTCAGCGAGATTGACACCGACGCTTCGGGGTGCCTGGACAAGGAGGAGCTGCAGGTGTGCTGAGCAAGCCTGCCCTCTCACTGTTGGCTGCGGTCGTGCAGCCCGGGCTTACCAGGAGCCCTTGTTGTACTAGCATCCTGTTCAATCCTATTTTGCGCCGTGCGTCTTGCTTGGTGGCCTGCTTACTGGTGCACCGGCGTAGTATGTCTGGGGCTCTGCATAGCTTGCTAGGCAGGCTGGCAGGGTGCGTGTGGGCAGTGCCGGCACGCAGTCAGCGGCCTCGGGGACGTGGCAACAAACTCCCAAGCGCCTGTTCCTGACCGGCCCTTTGAGGGTCTCTGCTTATGACCGGGCGCGTCCTCAGGTCGCGCTGGAGAGGCTGGGCTTGCCCGCCAGCTCGTCCTACATCACCGCGCTGCAGCGGCAGTACGACCGGGACGCGGATGGGCGCGTCAGCTTCGAGGACTTTGCCTCGTATGTGCAGAAGAATGAGGCCAAGATCTGGCAGGCCTTCCGGTGCGCGCTTGCGCCGCTGCCGTCTCCATGTGTGCTTGGTCAGCTCACACATCGCTCGCTTGTGCACAGGCTGCGGCCGTATGGTGACATGCAAGGGGAGGTGAGCCAGGTTCCCTGCCAGCCTTGCGACATCAGGCGCAGTCCGGCAGGGCTGCATGGTATCGTCCATGCATGCAAGGGAGGTAACATAATGTGAGCGTCTAGCTCTCACGCAACAAGCCGTGCCTCAAAAGGCTCGTGGAGGAGCAGCATGCGCGCGCGCGCAGGCGCTTTGATGCGGACGGCTCGGGCACCATCTCGCAGGGGGAGGTCACCGCGGCGCTGCGCTGCCTCGGCGTGCCAGTGCGGCGCCCGCGCTCTGTCACCGGCCTCGCTGCGCTG
>JAABUR0100010102.1_pt1 | contig 10450 bp, 10 predicted proteins | sample 5560091 | NCBI WGS metagenome assembly JAABUR01 (sample SAMN10711879, study PRJNA513375) | rock metagenome | isolation source: Antarctica rocks | place: Antarctica: Victoria Land, University Valley sud
GCCAGGTGCTGACGGTGAAGCAGCCGTGAGCCTCGACGAGCTCGCGGCGGGTCTGGTCCTCGGGTATGCCGCAGACCTCCTCTTCGGCGATCCCCGGCGCTGGCATCCCGTCGCCGGCTTCGGACGGCTCGCCTGCGCCCTTGAGAGGGCCACGTACGCGCCCCGGCGGCGGCGTGGCGTGCTCCACGAGGGTGTCCTGGTCGGCGGGGCAGTACTCAGCGGTGTGGCGCTGGAGCGACTCCGGACCGCGTGGCGGTTGCCCGTCGTGTCCGTGGTGACGTGGGCCGTCCTCGGGGGCCGCTCGCTGACCCGTGAGGCAGAAGCGATCCACCGGCTCCTCACGGGCGGCGACATCGTTGGCGCCCGGTGTCGCATCCGCAACCTGGTCGGCCGCGACCCAGCCGGCTTGAGCGCCGACGAGCTGGCCCGCGCCTGCGTGGAGTCGGTTGCCGAGAACGGCGCCGACGCCGTCGTCAGCCCGCTCTTCTGGGGTGCGGTCGCCGGGATCCCGGGGCTGCTGGGATACCGCGCCGTCAACACCCTCGATGCCATGGTCGGCCACCGGACCGATCGGTACAGCGAGTTCGGCTGGGCCGCTGCCCGTCTGGACGACGTGGCGAACTGGCTTCCCGCGCGGCTCACCGTCGCGGTCACGTCCCTTGCGAGCGGCTCTTTCCCTCGTGCCTGCGCCGTATATGCCGTGGTTCGCCGTGACGCGGCGGGCCACCCCAGCCCGAACGCCGGCTCGGTCGAGGCGGCGTTCGCCGCGGCCTTGGACCGGCAGCTCGGTGGCCTTAACCGCTATGAGGGGGTGAGTCAGAACCGAGGGCTTCTCGGCGACGGGCCACCCGTCAAGCCGGCCGACGTACCGCGCGCCGCACGGCTGCACCGCCGCATCGGTGCCGTCGCGCTGGTCACGGTCGTCGGTGGGCGCCTTCTCATCCGTGCAGGAGCTCGACGCAGGCGCCGACGGTGGTGACCTCGGTGGCCCCCGTGGGGGCGGTGGTGGGGCGGGCGAGGACGACGACGGGGATCCCGAGGGCGGCTGCCGCGTCGAGCTTGGCCCCGGTATAGGTGCCGCCCGAGTCCTTCGTCACGAGGACCTCGATGCGGTGACAGCGCATGAGCGCCAGCTCACCCTCGAAGCCATAGGGACCCCGGTCCTCGACGACCGTCCAGCGCGCCGGCGGCCGCTCAGTGAGCGGTTCGACCACCCGAACGAGCACGTCGCGGTCCGTCCACCCAGCGAAGGCCCGCAGGGTCTGCCGACCACTGGAGAGGAAGGGACGCTGCCCCAGCCGCTCTGCCGCCCGACGCACCCCGTCGAGGTCACGCTGCCAGTGCCACGACCCGGCGTCCGGTCGAGTGGACCACCCGGGCCGCGCATACCGCACCACCCGCACTCCGGTCCGGCACCCGGCGTCTCTCGCGCGCGCCGACATCGTCGTGGCAAAGGGATGGGTGGCATCGACGATGTCCGTGATGGCCTCCGAGGTCACGAACTCAACGAGCCCCTGGACCCCGCCGAACCCGCCGACCCGGACCCCTCCGACCGGCAGCCTTGGTCGTGACACGCGACCCGCGAGTGAGGAGACCACGTCCACGCCTGCCTCGTGCAAGTCGTGGGCGACCGCTCTGGCTTCCGCCGTCCCTCCCAGCACCAACACGCGCACCCGCAGATGCTAACGGCGCCTTGCACGGCGGTGTGCCGCGGGCCGCAAGACGCACGCGCCGCCCGCCCCGCACCCTTATCAGCCGGCCGTACCGGTCAACAGCCACCCACCGGTCGGCACGTCGTACCAGCCCCGGGCATCTCGATACTGCTGAAACTCGCTCAGCACGCTCAGACGCAGCTCTTCCAGCAGAGCGGAACCCAGGTCGTACAGCGGGATCGCGCGCCGGTCGGCGGTATACAGCGGCAACGTCTGCGACAACCACTCCCACAGCTCCGCCGAGGTCACGGTCCGGCGGGTGTCCGCGGGCTCGACGCGCGCGTCGGCCCACCCGGCTTCGACAGCCACCCGGCGCAGCATCTCGGGATCCGCGAACCGCAGGTGCGGGTACGCGACCGGTGGCGCCGCCCCTGGAACAACCGCCTCGGCGGCGGCCCAGAACCCCGCGAACGCCCTCATTCGCGCGGGTCCGCCGACCACCGCAGCACGCAGCAAACCCCTGGGGCGCATGAGCCCGCGCAGAGCGCGCAGCTCATGCGCAGGGTCGGTGGTCAGCGACAGCACCAGCTGGCTGAAGACCACGTCAACGGCGACCCCGACATCGACGGTGTCGACGGTGCCCGTAAGGACCCGCAGCCACTCGGCGTTCGGACCGGCCTTGGCCCGCAGTCGGTCCAGCAGCCGAGCGTCGGGGTCAACGGCGGTAACAGCCGCGCTCGGGAACCGGCGGTGCACCTCCAGACTCACCTCGCCGGTCCCCGCGCCGTGGTCCAAGACCCGCCCCGCATCGGGCACGACCGCACCGGCAAGCAGCAGCGGCGTGTACTGCTGGACGAACGGCAGCGTGAGCCAGTCATACCGCTCAGCATGGCCTTCCTCACCAGGCAGTCCGGTCACCGCACGGACGTCACGGTCGCGCCTCGCTGACCGCGACGATGCACCCCGACGGACCTCGAGCCACCTCGGTCAGCATCATGCTCGACGGGGGCATCGGACCGCCTTCATCTCGACGCCGGTAACCGGCTCACCCACCGTGTCCACCACCTTTCCGTGACCTCCCCAGCCCACTAGCATGCCGTCATGCCGTCGCGTAGGCCGTTCGATGGCCCCGCCGACGCACCGCCGAGGGACGCACCACAGCGTTTCATCATCGGCGAGAGGGTTGAAACGGCCGGGCCCTGTTTCCTTTGCTAGGGTGCCGGTTGACCCGCGGGAGCCTTGCGTACCGAGGCTGAGAGGGCGGCAGGACCGGCCGCTTACCGTTCGCACCTGACCCGGTTAGCACCGGCGTAGGGAGGAACTCCTGATGACAACTGTGGACAGCCACCGGGCCAGCGTGACGGACCAGAGCCCCACTGTCGGTGCCTCGTTCCCCGGTTCCCGCAAGACCTATCTGCAGGGCAGCCGGCCCGACCTGCGTGTCCCGATGCGTGAGGTCGCGCTGAGCACCGGGGACAGAGTGGTGCTCTACGACACCTCCGGCCCGTACACGGACTCGGATCTGCGGACCGACATCCGCCTCGGCCTGCCGCTGTTGCGCCAGGGCTGGATCGCCGAGCGCGCGGACACCGATGAGTACGACGGCCGCCCGGTCCGACCGGTAGACAACGGGCTCAGAGCTCGGCACAGCGGCCAGGACCGCGACGACCGGAACCTGGACAGCGTGTTCGCCGGGACCCGGCGGCCCCAGCGGGGGCTGCCCGGGCGGACGGTCACTCAGTTGGGGTACGCCCGGCGCGGGGTGGTGACACCGGAGATGGAGTTCGTGGCGCTGCGCGAGGGGGTTGACCCTTCGTACGTCCGGGACGAGCTGGCCCGTGGCCGTGCTGTCCTGCCGCTGAACGTGAACCACCCCGAGAGCGAGCCGATGGCCATCGGCCGCGGCTTCCTGGTCAAGATCAACGCCAACATTGGCAACAGCGCCGTCGCCTCCTCCATCGAGGAGGAGGTCGACAAGATGACCTGGGCGACCCGGTGGGGCGCCGACACGGTGATGGACCTCTCGACCGGACGCAACATCCACACCACCCGGGAATGGATCATCCGCAACAGCGCGGTGCCGATCGGCACGGTGCCGATCTACCAGGCCCTGGAGAAGGTCAACGGCAAGGCCGAGGACCTGTCCTGGGAGATCTACCGGGACACGCTGGTCGAGCAGTTCGAGCAGGGAGTCGACTACATCACCGTGCACGCCGGCGTGCTGCTGCGTTACGTGCCGCTGGCGGCGACCCGCAAGACCGGCATCGTCTCCCGCGGCGGGTCAATCATGGCGGCGTGGTGCCTGGCCCACCACGAGGAGAACTTCCTCTACACACACTTCGGCGAGATGTGCGAGCTGATGGCGGCGTACGACGTCACCTTCTCCCTCGGCGACGGGCTGCGTCCGGGCTGCATCGCCGACGCCAACGACGAGGCCCAGTTTGCCGAGCTGCGGACCCTGGGCGAGTTGACGAAGGTGGCGTGGGAGTACGACGTGCAGGTCATGGTCGAGGGGCCGGGGCACGTCCCGATGCACAAGATCAAGGAGAACATGGACCTGCAGCTGGAGGTCTGCGCCGAGGCGCCGTTCTACACCCTGGGGCCGCTGACCACCGACATCGCTCCCGGCTACGACCACATCACCTCCGCGATCGGTGCGGCGATGATCGGCTGGTACGGCACCGCGATGCTCTGCTACGTCACCCCGAAGGAGCACCTGGGACTGCCCGACCGCGACGACGTCAAGGACGGGGTGATCACCTACAAGATCGCCGCCCACGCCGCCGACCTGGCCAAGGGCCACCCCGGCGCCCAGGCCTGGGACGACGCGCTGTCCGACGCCCGGTTCGAGTTCCGCTGGGAGGACCAGTTCAACCTCTCCCTTGACACGAGCACCGCCCGGGACTTCCACGACGAGACCCTGCCCGCGGGCGCAGCCAAGACCGCTCACTTCTGCTCCATGTGCGGACCGCACTTCTGCTCCATGCGGATCAGCCAGGACGTACGGGCCTATGCCGCCGCCCGGGGACTCGACGAGGCCACCGCTTTGGAGGCCGGCATGGCCGAGAAGTCCGCGGAGTTCCTCGACGAGGGCGCACGGGTGTACCTGCCGATGGCCGAGCTCGAACAGACGGTCACCTCCACCGGGCCGGCAACCGACCACGCGAGCTGAGGCGTGGCCGTCCGTGACCGTCCGGCAGCTGCGTCCACGTCAACCCTGGCCGTGTCTGCGCGCCCCGTCATCAGGCGCCGCTGCAACCGCGCGGGGCTGCCTCGACTGCATCTGCTCACTGACACCAGATTCGGGCGTGACCCGCTCGCCGTTGTGCGCGCTGCGTTGTCGGCGGGCGCCCGGACCATCCAGGTACGCGACAAGAGCGCTACTGACCGAGGCTTGCTGGACCTGACGCGCAGAGTCGTCGAGCTGGCCGAGCCGTCCGCTGCGCACGTCCTGGTCGACGACCGCGTGGACATCGCCATGGCGGCTGGGGCCTGCGGGGCGCATCTCGGGGCGGACGACCTGCCTCTGGCCGTTGCCCGACTGCTGGGCGGCGGGCTCCTGCTGGGCGGCACCGCCCGTGAAGCCGCCTCTGCGGTCGCCGCCGAAGCCGACGGCGCGGACTACGTGGGAGTGGGGCCGGCATTCTCGACCACGACCAAGAGCGGGCTGCCGGACGCCATCGGGGTGCCGGGTGTGCAGTCGGTGGCCCGCGCCACGGCCCTGCCGGTCATCGCCATCGGAGGCATCACCCCTGGCCGGGTTCCGGCACTGCTGGCCGCCGGCGCGCACGGAATCGCGGTGGTGACCGCGATCTCGCAGGCCGCCGACCCCGCCGCGGCCACGGCGGCGTTCCTGCGCTCGCTGCCCGCACCGACGTGAGCCTGGTGTCCCGCCGGCACAGTGCACCCTCCGTGGCGGTCGTCGGGGCGGGCGTCATCGGGCTGAGCGTGGCGTGGGGCCTGGCCGAGTCCGGGTGCGCGGTGGACCTGTATGACGAGCAGCCCGGCCAGGGAGCCTCGCACGCAGCCGCCGGCATGCTGGCCCCCGCCAGCGAGACGGTCTACGGCGAGGACGCCCTGCTGGCTCTGGGGCTCAGCTCCGCTCTCCTGTGGCCTGACTTCGCCGCCCGGCTGTCGCAGAGCTCGGGCATCGACGTGCGCCTACGCCAGCAGGGTTCGCTGCTGGTGGGCCACGACGCCGACGACGCGGCGGCGCTGCGCCGAGTCGCGGAGCACCTGAGCCGGCACGGGTTGGCGGCCGAGTCGCTGAGCGGCCGCCAGGCCCGCGCCCTGGAACCGGCGCTGTCCCCGCAGACGCGTGCTGCGCTGCTGCTGCCTGCCGACGACAGCGTGGACAACCGGCGAGTGGTGGAGGCCCTGCTGGTCGCCGCGGAGCACGCTGGGGTCCGGTTGCACCGGCGCCGGGTGTCGGTTGCTGTCTCGGAGCTTGGCGCCGTCGGGGTGAGCAGCCCGACCGCTGAGGGCACATGCGGCACCGTCGAACGCGCGGACCAGGTGGTGTTGGCTGCCGGTGCCGGCTCGGCCGACGTGCAGGGCCTTCCCCGATGGGCCGTCCCCGCGGTGCGGCCGGTCAAGGGGCAGATTCTGCGGCTCCGCGGTGGGCATGGCCTCCTGACCCATACCCTGCGCGCCACGGTCGCCGGCGTCCCGGTCTATCTCGTACCGAGGGGCGACGGCGGCATCGTCCTCGGCGCGACAAGTGAGGACGTCGGCGCTGACGTGCGAGTCACCGCCGGCGGCGTGCACGAGATGCTCCGCGCAGCCATCGCGGTAGTCCCCGAGGTCGCCGAGCTGGAGCTGGTCGAGACGCTGGCGCGTCTTCGTCCGACCACCCCCGACAACGGCCCGCTCATCGGCCCGAGTCCGCTGCCCGGGCTGCTGCTGGCCACGGGCCACTACCGCGGCGGCATGCTGCTCGCACCGGCCACCGCGCGGGCGCTGACAGATCTGGTCCATGGCCGGGCGGTCATGCCCGTCGTCCGGCCCTTCCACCCGCACCGGTTCGACACCGGTGCGGTCCATCCCTTGGAGGTCACAGCATGATCATCAGAGTCAACGGCGAAGCGGCGCACGTCGTGGACGGGACGACGCTGCAGAGCGTCGTCGCGTCGTTCCGGCTGCCCGACCGGGGCGTGGCGCTCGCCCTGAACGGTGCCGTCGTCCCCCGGTCCGACTGGCCTACCACCGAGCTGAGCAACGATGCCCAGGTCGAGGTCATCACCGCGATGCAGGGCGGCTGAGATGCGTCCCGCCGCAGAGCTGCTCGCCGAGGTCGAGGTTGACGCACACCACGCAGCGCTGCCGGATGACCTCGTCGTCGCCGGTGAGGTCATCGGCTCCAGACTGTTCCTCGGCACCGGGGGCGCCTCCAGCCTGTCGGCGCTCGAGAGCGCCGTGCGGGCGTCCGGGACGGTGCTGGTCACGGTGGCCATCCGGCGCGTGTCGGTGACCGGCGCCGGTGGGGTCCTGGAAGTCCTGAACCGATGTGGAGTGCGACTGCTCCCGAACACCGCTGGCTGCTACACCGCACGGGAGGCGGTGCTGACCGCCCGGCTGGCGCGCGAAGCGCTGCAGACCTCCTGGGTCAAGCTCGAGGTCATCGCGGACGACCGCACCCTGCTCCCCGACGGCCCCGAGCTGCTCGACGCCGCGGATCGACTGGTCGCCGATGGGTTCACCGTGCTGCCTTACACCAACGACGACCCGGTGCTGGCCCGCCGCCTGGCCGACCTCGGCTGCGCCGCGGTGATGCCCCTGGGTTCGCCCATCGGCAGCGGCCTGGGCATCCGCAACCCGCACAACATCGAGCTGATCCGAGACGCAGTCCAGGTCCCGGTCGTCCTGGACGCCGGCATCGGCACCGCCTCCGACGCGGCCATGGCCATGGAGCTCGGCTGCGACGCCGTCCTGGTGGCCAGCGCGGTCACCAGGGCCGAGGATCCCGCAGGCATGGCAGCAGCGATGAGACACGCCGTCACCGCGGGGCGACTGGCCCACCGCGCCGGCCGTATCCCGACACGGCGCCTTGCGCGCGCATCCTCCCCTACAGAGGGCCTGATCGGTCAATGAGCACCAGCACCGCACCGCCTGCGTCCCCGGTGCCGGCACCTGTGGTTTACATCCTGACCGACCGACACGCCCTGCCACCTGGCCGCCCGCTCGCGGCCACCGTGCAGGCCGCCATCGACGGCGGCGCCGCGGCAGTGGTGCTACGGGAGCGGGACCTGCCCAGACACGAGCGCGCCAGCCTGGCAGACCAGCTCCAGGCGCTCTGCGCCCCGGCCGGGGCGCGGCTGCTCTTCGCCTCCTGCGACCCGAGAGGAAACCGCATCGCGCCGGCCCAGGGCCTACACCTACGCGTCGACGAGCCACTGCCGACGGTCCGCCCGGCCCTGCTCGGCCGTTCGACCCACACCGCGGCCGAGATCGTCCTCGCCACCGCGGAGGGCTGCGACTACCTGACCATCTCCCCCGTAGCACCCACCACCTCCAAACCCGGCTACGGACCCCCTATCGGCGCAAGCGGTCTGCACCGGATCCTGAGCACCGCGCAGGCAGCCACCCCTCACCCCATCCGGGGCGCCCTCGCGCTAGGGGGGGTGACCTCTCGCAACGCCGGATCGTTCATCTCGGCAGGAGCCCACGGCGTCGCGGTCATGGGCGAGGTCATGCGCGCCGAACACCCCGACCACGTCGTGGCCGACCTCCTCGCCGCGGTCCACCCTTGACGCCGTTGCCTGGCGACCGCCGAACAGGCCAGCGTCGCCGGCCACGACATGCTCACCAGCGAGCTCGACCTAGCCGACACCATCGCCCGGTCGTGGACCTTCGAGAACAACCCCGCCGGAACCCTCAGCTTATCGCCGACGGCACCCAGAACCGGCTGCGGGGGTAGCTCACCCAACCTGCCTACCGGCGGCTGTGGCTGGCCCGCACCCTCTCCCAGGTGGGCGATGTCGCCCAGTTCACGACCCTGGCGCTGCTGCTGGTCGCCGTCACCGGCTCCGGGCTCGGTGTCTTCGCCGAGGTCGCGCCCGTGCTGCTGTGCGCACCCCTGGCGGGAAGTCCGGTCGACCGACTCCCACGGGTGAGGGTGATGGTCGCTGCCGACGCCGCTCGCGTGCTGCTAGCCGGGAGTCCGGCGATCTGGCACGGTAGCGCGCCCATCGCCTACGTGGTCGCATTCGGGCTGTCCGCCGGGCAGGTGTTCTTCTCGCCTGCGGCCCAGTCGCTGCTGCCCTCGGTCGTGGCCGGCGACGAGCTCGTCGCCGCAAACAGCGGACTCTGGACAGCGGCGGTCACCGCCCAGATCCTCATCGCCCCCGCCGCGGCGCTGCTCGCCGTCAACGTCGGGTTCGGCGCGGCGTTGGCGGTCAACGCGGTCAGCTTCGCCCTGAGCGCTGCCGTCCTTCGCGGGTTGCCCGAGCCGACCCGCACCACGTCGGTGCGCCCCACCGGCCCTGCGCGTCAGACCCGGCGAAGCCCTTCGGCTGTGGTCGGACGACGCGTTCGGGGAAGCACTGCAGAGCGTGGACGACCTCTCCGCGGCAAAGGTCGACCTCCGGTTCGTCAACCCCCAGACCGGGCCCTTCTACGTCGAGGGCGCCGAACCCGGCGACACGCTCGTGCTGCACCTGGTCGCCCTGGAGCCGGCGCGCGACTGGGGTGCGTCCGCGGCGATCCCGTTCTTCGGCGGGATGACCAGCACCGACCGGACGGTGAGCCTGCAACCGGCCCTGCCGGACACCACCTGGATCTACCAGCTGGACCGAGCCCGGGGCAGCCTCACGTTCGCTGCCCGACACAGCAAGCACCGCATCGAGCTGCCGGTCGAGCCGATGCTGGGGACCGTGGGAGTGGCGCCAGCGGGCAACGAGGTCCGCTCGTCCCTGGTGCCCGACCGGTTCGGCGACAACATGGACACCCCCCAGATGCGGGCCGGCGCGACGGTCTTCCTCGGCGTGAACGTCGAGGGAGCCATGTTCTCCATCGGGGACGGGCACTACCGCCAAGGCGAGGGCGAGGCCTGCGGCACCGCGGTCGAGGGGCGCGATGACCACCACCCTCATCGTCGAGCTGATCAAGGGTGCGGCGCCTGCGTGGCCCCGGATCGAGGACGACACGCACTGGATGGCCATCGGCTCCAGCCGCCCGCTGGAGGACTCGTGGCGGATCGCGAACGCCGAGCTGGTCCACTGGATCGGCGACCTGTACGGCCTACACCCGATGGACGCCTACCAGCTGGTCTCCCAGGTGGCACTGGTCCCGGTCGCCAACGTCGTCGACGCCAACTACAGCGTCGTGGTCAAGGCGGCCAAGGCCCTCCTCCCGGCGGCGACGGCCTTCGGCGGCATACACGACGACCTGCGAGCCCGCGCCCGCACGCTCCTCTGATCAGTAGGGTCGGCGGCCACCTGCCGCCGCCGAGCGTGTGGTGCTCAGTCGCTGGGGGTCTTGGGTCGCCATACCCCGAAGCGGTTGCCCTCAGGGTCGGCGAGGTGGGCGAACTCGATGGCGCCGTTGTCGATCAGCGGGAGCAGCACGGTGCCGCCCAGTGCCTGAGCCTGCGTGATGGCCGCCTGCACATCCTCGACACCGACGTAGAAGATGGCCCACGACCCCCGGCCGAGCTCGGTGGTGTCCCACAGCCCCCCAGCGCCGCCGTCGACCATCCGGTAGCCGGCCGGCGAGGGCTGTTCGATCTGCCAGCCGAACAAGCCGCCGTAGAAGCTCTGCGCGAGCTGGGGGTTCGGCGTGCCGATCTCGAAGTAGTTCAC
>JAABUR0100010104.1_pt1 | contig 10448 bp, 11 predicted proteins | sample 5560091 | NCBI WGS metagenome assembly JAABUR01 (sample SAMN10711879, study PRJNA513375) | rock metagenome | isolation source: Antarctica rocks | place: Antarctica: Victoria Land, University Valley sud
GCGCTCGGCCGCGGCCGCACCTCGAACCACCTCTACCTCACCGCCCCCACCAACGACCGTGATGAGATCGCCCCCGCCGAACCCCCCAACGACCGCCTCAAGATCCTCACCCGGGCGCTCCAACGCAGCCGCGGCCAGCAGCTCGCCACCGACACCCCGAGCCTGTACGCCGACCTCGCCGGCCAGCCCACCGCGGCTCCTGCGCCGCGAACACGCCGAGCTCACCGAGCGCTACGCGGACAGCAAGAACACGCGCGGCGACGAACGCGAGCGAGAAGCGCTCGAGCGCCAGCGCCACCAGGCGCTTGCCGCGCTCGACTCCGCGAGCCACCGCGCCCAAGAAGCCGATCAGCTGGGCGACCGGCCCGCCGCCGCGCGCGAGCAGGCAATCGCCGACCACGCCAATCAGCGCCTACACCAGCTCGACGCGCACATCCACGGGCTCAACCAACGGGAACAAAACCCCTCGGCGCCGAGCGAAGCGGAGCTCGTGCGCTACGCGGCGATCACCGACGAGCTCGAGCGCCGCGACCGCGTGCAACGCCTCGCGCTCGTTCTCGACCCGCCCGCGCACCTTACGGCTGCCCTCGGCTCTGTGCCTGTGGGGCTTGACGCGCGGGAGCGCTGGCAGCAGACCGCTGGGCGCATCGAGCGCTACCGCGACCACTACGGAATCACCGACCCTGACCGTGCCCTCGGAGAGAACCCCCAGGACCTACGCCAACGCTCCGACTGGCGCCAACTCCGGCATGAGATCCGACATGGCCGGGAGTCCATCACCCGCGAAGCCGACCGCGGCCGGGAACTCGAACTCTGAGCAACACGGGCGATGCTGCCGCTCAGAGCAGCGCGGCGACCACCACCGCGGCCACGCCGATCACCAGTCCCACGAGGCTCCACGCCGTCGTGATCTGCCACACGTCGGCCTCGGGCCGGCGTGCGCGTGCGCGCAGCGCCACCGCGCCTCCGATCGCGCTGCCCGCGGCGGCGAGCTGCAACACCAACCCGAGCTCCGGGACAGGCGAGACAACTCCGGCGACAGTCGGTAGGGCGAAGAGGAGGTGAAGGGGCAAAAACGCGTGCATGGCGCCCGCTCCCGACGAGGCACCGCCGCCCGGGCGCTTCCACGCGGCGCACTAACGCGCCGCGGCTCCCGGCTGCGGGCCTTGTCATCGTGCGCCAGCCCAACGCCGTTTCGCCGCTCCTCCCGCTCCACCGGCCGACCGCGAGAATGCTCACGCGGTTAGGCCAGGGGTCACCGGGGACCGCTCCTCCACTTCGGCTACACGCCCGACCAGGCGGCGGAGCGGCTCGAACAGCTCTGAAGCCGCAAGAAGCCGCCCACTCCACCGCCGCGCGACGTAACGTGGACGCGTGGACTTCGACGCGAATATACGCGCAGCCTTTGAGGAGCTTCCCGATGCCCTCGTCGCGGAAGTTGGGCTAGAGCGCGCGCTCGAACTCACGGAGAAGCAGCCGGAGCTGCTCACCGAGGCCATCAAGAAGGCCACTGAGGCGAGCGGCCGCGCGCTAGCCGAGCGGCTGAAGGACGACGGCCCCGCGATGCTCGCCCGTCGGCGGGCGGAACGACGCGCTTTTGAGGAGCGGCTGGCCCGAAGGTGGGCACCACCCTTTGACCTCGCGCAGATGGCGATGGTGGTCTCTTACGAGGCAGGCGAAGCGTTCAATGAGAAGCACTGGCAGGCAGCGGAAGGGGAGAACGATGTCGTCTTCGTTGTCCTGGTTCGTCTGCACGCGCGGGCCTGCCGCATAGCCGAGGAGGTCTTGGTCCTCCTCAAGGCGGGCTTCGGGCAGGCCGCGCTCGCTCGGTGGCGAGCACTTCATGAAGTGGCGGTCGTTGCCTTCTTCATCAAGGAGCACGACCGAGACACAGCCGAGCGATACCTCCTGCACGAGAACGTCGAGGCCTGGAAGGGCATGGAGGAGCTTCAGGCTCGCGTGGACCGCTTGGGCCACGAGCCGTTCACCGAGGATGAACTCGACACCGCCAAGGCTGCTTACGAGGAGCTGGTTGACCGCTACGGGAGGAAGTACGCCAGCCCCTATGGGTGGGCGCAGGCAGCGCTAGCAGCGGAGAACCCGAAGTACGAGAAGGACACGGTCACGTTTCGATCCATCGAGGAGGCGGTGAGCCTTGACCACCTGCGCCCCTACTACAGGATGGCCAGCCATGGCACGCACGCGAACCCGAAGGGCATCCTCTTCACCCCCGACGCTCTGAAAAGTGAGCCAGAGGTGCTGCTGGCAGGACCGGGCTCGACTGGCCTCGCGGACCCAGGCCAGTGCGCTCTCTTGTCTCTCACGCAGGTGACCACGACTCTGTTGACGTACAAGACGGGCGAGTCGGCGCCTCTCATTCTCACGGCGCTCCTTCAGCTCACAGACGAGGCTGCGAACGCCTACGTAGAGACCCAGCGCGCGGTTGAGCGAGGCGATGAGGTGCTGAGCTATGGCCTGTTCACGCGTACGCGATACCGGGCAGCGCCTCGCATTGCCGTCGAACGCGTACGACTGCGGCGAGCTGGTTACACCGCGATGCGGTGGGCACGAGAGCAGCTGCGGAGACGCGGCACCTCCGACTCACCGTCGGCAGGTCCGGCGGAAACACAGTCGAAGTAGTCTCGCGCGATGTCCGACCGCAGCGCAATCGAGTGGACGGAGTCCACGTGGAACCCCGTCACCGGCTGCGACAAGGTCTCGCCCGGATGCGCCCACTGCTACGCGGAGACGTTCGCGAAGCGCTTCCAGGGCGTGCCCGGCCATCCCTACGAGCAGGGCTTCCGGCTCAAGCTCTGGCCTGAGCGGCTCGACATCCCGCTGCGCTGGCGCCGACCGCGGATGTCTTCGTGAACTCGATGAGCGACCTCTTCCATGAGGACATCCCGGACGCCTATGCGCCGAGGTGTTCGAGGTGATGGCGGAGGCCTCGCAGCACACGTTCCAGGTGCTCACGAAGCGACACGAGCGCCTCGCCGAGCTCACGCCCCAGGAGTTGACCGGACAACGTCTGGATAGGCGTCACCATCGAGAACCGCCGCTTCGTGCACCGCGCCGACTACCTACGCGAGGTGCCGGCAGCGGTCCGCTTCACCAGCGCCGAGCCGCTGCTCGGTCCGCTCGAAGGACTGGACCTTGGCGGCATCCACTGGCTCATCGCCGGCGGCGAGTCCCGTCGGATGCTCCGGACGCTTCCGTCCTGATCGCTCGCGCGATCGAGGACCGTCGACCGATCGCGGTCGTCTTCCCCGACGGATTGGACGTCGTTGCCCGTCCCCCGGAGGTCGCTGGGATCCTGCTGGGGTTCGTTCTGGTGGCGCTCTGGCTTGCCGACCGCGCAAGCAAGAATCGCGACCGTCCGACATTCGTGCCCCGCGAGTGGGTTACGGAGTTTCACGCGGCGCCCACGGGTACGCTGGCGGCGCTGTTGAGCTGACGTGGCTAGCAGGCCGTCCGAAGTCCGAGCCGTTGTGGATGCCCTGCCGCGCACCTGGGCTCCGCCGGAAACGCGGAGCGACTCGGGTTGCTCCTCGTGACAGTGGCGCTGACGCCAATTTGACCTCCTGCATCGCGTGGTCGACACGCTGGGTGGGGCGCTGCAGATCATCGTCACCGACCACGCCAATCTGACGGACAGCTGGTCCCAGCAAGCGGTGCTCGAGAATGGGCGTGCTGGACGCGCGCTGCTGCCCGGGAGTTGGCGACAAGGCTAGCCTGGGCGCGGGCGATGCTTCCCGAGCGGTCCGGAAGGCAAAGCGAGTCTGACTTGGGCAGGTCAGCGAGACAACCGCGACGCGCTCTTACCACCCGTCGGACGATCGGATGACCCCGCGTGCGCGGTTATTGCCCCACGCTCCTAGCGGTGGGTTGGCCGCCATGCGATTGTTGGCTGTTGCCGTCTCGTGTGATTTGGCGTACGTGTCCGCCTCGGGTGGAGCTGATGAATATGTCGGGACAGCTGAAGTCAATGCTTGAGCAGGGGTCTGAGACGAAGGCGACGTACTTGCCGTCGGGTGACCAGGTTCCGTCGGCGGCGTGCTGGCGCGTGACGCGGAACCGGCGTCGCGTGCGTGGATTGAGCACAAAGAGATCGCCTTCGTCCGCGCCGTACTCCGCGGGCGGGCGGACGTAGAGTATTTCGTCCCGTGCGGTGACCAGGACGGAGAGTGCCCGCCGGTGAACGTGAGTCGTCTGAGGCCACGCCCCGGTTGATGGCGGCGATCGAGGAGCGGATCGTTGATCGTCACGTCCACAAGCTCCTGCGCGCGTTGCTGCGCGCCGGGGTGATGGAGGACGCTGCGATCAGGCGCAGCGTGACCGGCACTCCGCAGGGCGGCGTGAGCTTGCCGCTTCTGCGCAACGTGTCTGTCCCGAAATCTGTCCCGAACTGCGCAAATCTGGCCCCACCTGGGCGCACCTGAGAGCAGCTAAGACCGGCAAACAGGGTGGAGAAGACCGGCATATGGGCGACTCATAACCCGAAGGTCGCGGGTTCGAATCCCGCCCCCGCTATATCGCTGGTGGTGACTTGAAAGCCTCCCTCTGGGGGGCTTCGTCTTCTCGACGATCTGTGAGTGGCACGCGGCGGCAACGGAGGTAACCACGACCTCAATCCTCCCATCACCCGGGGAATACGAGGCGCTGACGCCTCGACCCGGCTCGCCGGTGTGGCGGGCGTTCAACGACGTGCGCCTCGTGCTCACCGCCGGCTACGCGACCGTGCTTCAGGTCGCCCACCCGACCGTCGGGGCCGGCGTGCACGACTACTCCTCCTTCACCGAGGATCCGTGGGGACGGCTCCTCCGCACGCTCGACTACGTGCACGGCACGATCTACGGCGGTCCCAAGTTGGCCGGCGAGATCGGCGCGCGCGTGCGCCGCATGCATCACTCGATCAAGGGCACGAGTCTTGACGGAAAGCGCTACAGCGCGATGGAGCCCGGTGCGTTTGCCTGGGTGCACGCGACGCTGGCCGCGGGCATCGTCGAGGGCCACCGGCGATTCGTCCGCCCGTTCAGCCTGTGCGAGAAGGAGGACTTCTGGGCCGAGTGGCTCCGGGTCGGGCGACTGATCGGGGTTCGGGAGCGCGACCTGCCGAGCGACTGGGCCGGCTTCGAGTCCTACTTCGCGCACATGGTGGCCGAGGAGCTCGTGTGGACACCGGCCGTACCGGAGGTGCTGGAGATGCTGAGCCGGCCTCTGGCCCCTGAGCTGCCGGGCCTGCCGCCGTCGCTCTGGCGCATCGTGCGAAGGCCGCTGGCCGCCCAGCTGCGGCTCGCCACCGCCGGGCTGATGACGCCGGCTTTGCGCGAGCGGCTGGGCGTCTCGGTCTCGGCCACCGATCAGGCGGCGTTCCGCATCGCCTGCCGCGCCTTGCGCGCGGCCCATCCGCTGATGCCTCCGCCGGCGCGCCGCTTCGGCCAGAGCTGGGTGCGCTACCGGCGCGGGGCGCTCGAGCGCGGTGAGGTGGCCGCTTTGCGGCCGCTGCTCGAGCGGGACCCCGCGGCAGCGACCTGAGTCGACGAACCGGGCTCCCCGCGAGCAAGCACGGCGCCGCCCCGCGTTGCCCCGGGGCGCGGGTAGGCTCACTCGAGCCGCACCACTACGAGGCAATCGAACCAAGGAGAGCTCGAGCATGGCAAGCCGCGACGGAAGCGCCGAGTGGCAGGGGGACCTCAAGGACGGGTCGGGGACCGTGGGGGTCGCGAGCGGCCTCTTCACGGGCAGCTACTCCTTCGGGACGCGCTTCGAGGAGGGTCCGGGAACCAACCCCGAGGAGCTGATCGGCGCCGCCCACGCCGCCTGCTTCTCCATGGCGCTCAGCAACATGCTCGCCGAAGCCGGTCACGCGCCCGACTCGGTGAGCACCACCGCGAAGGTGCACCTGCGCTTCGTCGAGGGCGCCCCGACCATCACCAAGATCGACCTCCTCACGGAGGGGAAGGTTCCCGACCTCGACGAGCAGGAGTTCGACCGCTACGCCACCGAGGCCAAGGAGCAGTGCCCGGTGTCGCGCGCGCTGAGCGGAGTCGCCGAGATGACGCTCGAGTCGAAGCTCGCCTGAGCCGGCCGCCCGGACGGAGATGCGCTCGGCCCGGCTGTGAGTGTTACCGTCTGCGGAGATGGCACTTCGCGCTGGCTCGCACACCCTCGGCCGTGACGACGGAACGCTGCAGGTGCGCACCTATCGCGAGGGCGTCGCGCAGAAGATCGGCCACGACCTGATCCTCGACGTCGGGCAGTGGGAGGCCACGGTCGAGGTGGGGGAGGACGGCGCTCCTACGGCGCTCGGACTCGAGGCCGACGGACGCTCGCTCGAGGTGCGCGAGGGTCTGCACGGGGCCAAGCCGCTCAGCGACAAGGACCGCAGGGAGATCGGCAAGAGCATCGACGAGAAGGTCTTGCGCGAGCAGCCCATCGTCTTCCGGTCGAGCTCGGTCGAGCGTGGCGAGGCGCGCCTGCGCGTGCACGGCGAGCTCACCCTGGCGGGCACGACGAGGCCGGCGGAGTTCGAGCTGGAGCTGGCCGAGGATGGCCAGGTGAGCGGGACGCTGCCGGTCACCCAGAGCGAGTGGGGCATCAAGCCCTACCGCGCCTTCATGGGCGCGCTCAAGGTGCGCGACGACGTCGAGGTCGTCGTCGACGCCCGCATACCGACGGATTGATCCGACCGGGAGGCGTCTCCTAAGCCTGATCGGCCGCCCGGTCGAGCTGGGAGATCTCCTCGGCGGTGAGCTCGAGCTCGGCGGCGCCGACATTGTCCTCGAGGTGCTCGACGGAGCTCGTCCCGGGGATCGGCAGCATGACCTCGCTGCGCTGCAGCAGCCAGGCGAGCGCCACTTGGCCCGGAGTCGCGTCGTGGGCCTCTGCCGCTTCGGCGACCGGACCGCCGGGCCGCGCCAGCGCTCCGGAGGCGAGCGGGAACCACGGGATGAAGCCGATGTTCTGCTCCTCGCAGTAGTCGAGAACCTCCTCGGACTGGCGCGTGGTGAGGTTGTACATGTTCTGCACCGTGGTCACCGGGAACATCTCCTGGGCGGCCTTGATCTCCTCGACGGAGACCTCCGAGAGGCCGAGGTGACGGACCTTGCCCTCGTCCTGGAGCTCCTTGAGCAGGCCGAACTGCTCCTCGCGCGGGACCTTCTTGTCGATGCGATGGAGCTGGAAGAGGTCGATCGCGTCGACGTCGAGCCGGCGCAGGCTCATCTCGCAGCACTGGCGCAGGTACTCGGGACGCCCGACGGACTTCCAGTCGTTGGGACCGCCGCGGGTGAGCCCGGCCTTGGTCGCCACGGTGATCCCGTCGTAGGGATGAAGCGCCTCGTGGATGAGATCCTCGGAGACGTACGGACCGTAGGAGTCGGCGGTGTCGATGAAGTCCACGCCGACCTCGGGCAGGCGGCGCAGGACCGCCAGTGCCTTGTCGTGATCCTTGGGCGGGCCCCAGATCCCCTCGCCGGGGAGCTGCATCGCGCCGTATCCCAGGCGGGTGACCTCGAGGTCACCGCCGATGTCGAACGTCCCTGAAGCTCTCGCAGTCGTTGTCATGTCAACAGACCTAACCGCGGAGGCCGCCGGCGAAACCGGGTCTCAGCGCGCGCCCGGCACCCAGCCCGCGGGGAACGCGCCGGCGGGGACGGAGCCGGCGTAGTCGGGGAACCAGCGGCGCGCGAGCTCCTCGGTCGCTCGGCCGGCCAGGAGCGGGCGCAGATCCTCGACGGTCAGGAGCACGCGGAGCGTCGCGCCGATCTGGAGGTCGGCCGCCGTGGGCTCGGCGCCACCCACGACGCCCTGCGCGGCGAGGGCGTCGACGTGCGCGAGCTTCTCGGGTAGGCCGGCCAGATCCTCGGCAAGCCGGGCGGCGGAGATGCCGTGGTACTTCCACGAGGTGCGCACGTAGCTCATCGCGAAGTCGGTGCCCGCCGGGTCGAGCGCATCGCCGCCGCCGAAGGTGCCGAGCGCCTCGGGGCGGAAGTGCAGCGCGCCCCAGGGCAGCCGCCGGCCGAGGTCCTGGAGCTCGTCGTCGCCCCAGCGTTCGGCCTCGCGCACCGCGTCGGCGATCGGCTCGGGATAGAACGAGGGGAAGGGCACGAGCTCCTCGAGCCGGGCGAGGATGGCCCGCGAGCCGTGCACAGGCTCGCCGTCGAGGAGCAGGCCCGGGACCGTGCGCCGGCCCGCCCCGTAGACGCGCTCCATCTCGTCGTTGTGGGTGCCCGGAGTGAGCGCGACGCGCTCGTACTCGAGGCCCTTGCGTCGCAGCCCCGCCTCCGCGGTCATGCACGGATGCGAAGGGGGAAGGACGTGGAGGGTGAGGGTGGGGGAGGCGGTCATCGCCCGAGACTAGAACACGACGCCTCCCCGCGCCCACGCCCGCTGCGGAGGGAAACCGCGCCTACGCCGCGACCGCCTCGCGCTGGTATTCGCCCGAGTTCTTGACCGGCTCGCCGCGGTAGGGCGTGCCCTTCGGACGGGGACGGCCGCCGGGGAAGGCCAGACGCAGGATCGTGCGCTGCACCATCCCGAGCTGGGTAAGGAACGGGCCGGTGTTGTAGGGCAGCTCGTAGCGCTCGCAGATGTTCCGCACGCGCGGGGCGATCTCGCCGTACCGGGAGCTCGGCATGTCGGGAAAGAGGTGGTGCTCGACCTGGTAGCCGAGGTTGCCGCTGATCACGTGGAAGAGCGGGCTCCCCTCGATGTTGGCCGCGCCCACGAGCTGGCGCACATGACGCGCGCCGCGGCTCTCGTCGCCGGTCTCCTCGTGGGAGAACGTGAAGGTCTGGTCGGGGAAGTGGCCACAGAAGATGATCGCGTAGGCCCAGACGTTGCGCACGATGTTCGCCGTGAAGTCGGCCGAGACCGTGGCGCGGAACGGCTGGCGAAACGAGCGACGCTCGATCAGGTGGCGCAGCACGTGCTCGCGGCCGCTCTTGCGCTTGGCCTTGCCCCACGCCCCCGCGAGCTTCTGGCCGGCCGCCCGCCGCGGGTCCTCGCGGAAGCTCGGGTTCTGGCGTCCGAGGTCCAGCGAGGCGAGCCCAAGGTCGGCCAGAGTCATCAGCAGCCCGCTCAGCGCGGGAAAGGCGACGTAGTCCTTGACGATTTGGCTGCGCGCCTTGCCGCCCATGCCCTTGAGCTGGCGCTTGACCTCGCCCTTGGACTTCTCGCCGGCCTTGATCGCGTCGAAGTCGAGGTCGTGCGCCGCGACGCCCCACTCGAAGAAGGCGCCCAGCACGAGGTTGTAGAAGGGCTGCAGCAGGTAGATCGGGTTCCACGGCTGGTGCGGATCGATTCGCATGATGTCGTAGCCGAGATCGCGGTCCTTGCCGCGGATGTTCGTGTAGGTGTGATGGACGTAGTTGTGGGAGTGCTTCCACGCCTCGGGTGTCGAGGCCGAGTCCCAGTCCCACGCCGAGGAGTTGATGACCGGGTCGTTCATCCAGTCCCACTGGCCGTGCATGACGTTGTGGCCGATCTCCATGTTCTCGAGGATCTTGGCCAGCGACAGCGTGGCGGTGCCGGCGAGCCACAGCGGCCGGTAGCGCGAGCCCACGAGCAGCACCCGACCGAGGAGCGCCATGCGGCGGTGCAGGTCGATCATCGCGCGGATGTACTTCGCGTCGCGGGCGCCGAGCTCGTCGAAGACCTCGTCGTGGATCGCGTCGAACTCGCGCCCGACCGCCTCGATCTGCTCGGCGCTCAGGCGGTGAAGCGGGTTCATGGTCTCGGTGGTCATCGCTCTCTCTTCCGTCTGCTTCGTAAGGGTCAAAGTCTGATTTCGATCGGGCCCTCGGGGGCATTGATGCACGTGCGGATCATCTCCCCCTCCTGACCGTGCACCTTGCCCGAGCGCATGTCCCGCACCTGGCCCGACCCGAGCTCCCCGACGCAGGTGTGGCAGACGCCCTCCCGGCAGCCGAAGGGGAGGTCGAGCCCGGCCTCCTCGCCGGAGGCGAGGATCGGGGTGGAACCGTCGCTCTGCGTCTCGGCCTTGCTGGTGATGAAGGTGATCGTGCCGCCGTCGCCCTGCGCCTCCTCCGTGGCGCTCAGCTTGGGCTGGAAGCGCTCCATGTGCATCCGCTCGCAGTCCCCGTGCGCCTGCCAGTGCTCGTCCATGGCGTCGAGCATCTCGGGCGGTCCGGAGAGGTAGGCCTCGCGCTCGCGCCAGTCGGGGCAGAGCTCATCGAGGTGCTGGGGGCCGAGGCGTCCCATCTCGGAGGTGTGCTGCTCGTGCAGGCGGAACCCCTCGTGGCGCCGGCTCAGGTCGCGCAGCTCGCGACCGAAGATCACGTCGTCCGCCGTGCGCGCCGAGTGGAGCATCACCACCTCGCCGACGGCGTTCTCGCCGTCGAGGCTGCGCAGCATGCTCATGATCGGGGTGATCCCGCTGCCGGCGCTGACGAACAGCAGCTTCTCGGGCACGGGATCGGGAAGCA
>JAABUR0100010105.1_pt1 | contig 10447 bp, 12 predicted proteins | sample 5560091 | NCBI WGS metagenome assembly JAABUR01 (sample SAMN10711879, study PRJNA513375) | rock metagenome | isolation source: Antarctica rocks | place: Antarctica: Victoria Land, University Valley sud
CGATGCGGCGTCATCGGCCTACCCATCGGGCCCTTCAACGGCGGTAGCTCAGGCTCGACCCGAGCCCACATCTCATCCGACAACACAGCTGAGCGAGTCATCGACCCACAATCAGACATCCGACCCGCTCAACTTGTAAGACACGCCCTAGTTGCTCGGCCCGTTTCGGAAGGGTGTCCCGATTCTCGCTGGCCCGCCGCCGGCGGCGGGCGAGCGAGAGTCGGTGGAACCGATCCGTCCGGCAGGCGGCGCCCGGGGCGAAAGGCCCCGGGTCGCCTGCCGCGATACCTGTGACGGGCGGAGGCTGCGCTTAGTGTTCTCGCTAGTCACGCCCAGTTGGGCGTCCGCACTTGTCCCACTAACTCAAACTTTCCGGCCATCTCAAATCTCCCGCTCGTGAGGGTTCACGGCTCGTGGGCTGGCTGAGGCGCCCAGCGCCCGGTATGCAGCCTGAGCTGGGAGAGTGGTGGGCGATCCGCCCTTCGCGGGACGACGAGAGGGGCCTCGAGCTGAGGGCAAGCCTCACGCCGGGACAAGTCGAGCTGCCCCGTCACGAGTGCCCGCATGGTCCGGCCTCTACCGGCTGAAGCCCGCAACCGCTCGGCGTCTGTGTCTGACCTCACGGTTTAGGGGACTTCTCTCGCGCTCCGGGACGGGATGCTCAGAGGAGTGCTATGGGTCCGCGATGCCCAGAGCCGGCATCGAGTAGGCGGCTCGCAGGTCGCGCCGGACGGGCGCCCGCGCGCCGGGTCGCGATGCCGACGAACCCCCCGACGGCCGCCCCGATGACGCAGCCGGCGAGCACGTCGCTGGGGTAGTGGTGTGCCATCCCGACCCGGGCCGCGCCGATCGCCGCGGCGGCCGGGAACAGTCCCAGCCCCAAGGCCGGGACCAAGCAGCTGGCCGCGGACGCAAATGCGAACGCGTTGGCGGCGTGCGTTGAGGGAAACGACGAGGACCCGGGCCGCGCGACGGGGCCGCGCGCGAGCAGGGACGTCAGACGCGATGGACGGTCACGGTCCATGGCCGCCTGCACGACGCCGGTGACCGCGCTGCTAACGAGCACCGCGCCGACGCCCCCGGCGCCGGCCCGCCGGGTCGCCCGGTGCAGGCACAACACCGCCCCCAGCACTGGCCAGACCACTCCGCGGTCGGCCACCTTGCTGATCGCGGGAAGGATCGCTCCGGCGTGTCCCCGACCGGCGAGCACCGACCGCACTAGGACCCAGTGGTCCCATCTGCTGGTCACTACGGCATCTCCGTGTCTGTGCAACCGCGGCTCGAAGCACGCCAATCCGGGCAGGCACGAGACGCCCGCGCGGCGCCCAACATCAATTTCCTGTCTCCATCCTCGCCTTGCCTCGAAGGCGCTGGCGGTTGTCGTTGTTATGGGATCGCCGCCCGGGGGCGGCCCCGGCGAGGCGGCATGTCGGCGCCTGGCCGGTGGATCCCCCGGTGCGGTCAGCTGGCGAACGCGGCTTTGTCGACGCGGCGGTGGAAACGCATGCCGGCCAAGCCACCGAGAACGGCACCGACGAGGCTGACGACGGCGGCCGCCACCAAGGCCAGGATGCCGGCGATGCCCGGAACGCGGGGGAGACTGTTGAGCTGGCCGGAGAGGTCGAGTTTGCTGCCGGCGACGGCGCCGAGGATGGCCACGATGATCGTGATCAGCAGTCCCCACAGCCACACGGCGACGCCCTGCTTGGCGCCGTTGAACCGGGCCATCCGGCCGGCGACGTACCCGCCGCAGAAGTAGGCCACCAACAGCACGACCAGCGCCGCGATGCCACCGACCAGGCCGATGGTCTGCGCGCTGTCGGCGGCCTTCTGGGCGTCGGTGTTCGTGGCCAGCCCCACCGAGGCGCCGGCGCCGGCCAGCAGCGCCGTCAGCACGATGGTGGTACCGGTAGCCGTGAGCCACCCGAAAAAGGCCGACCCGACCTTGATTCCGCCGTACTGCTCCTTCGCCGCGGTGAGCATGCGCTCGCGGCGGTCCCCGTCGGAGACGACGCGGGTGTCCTTCCCGTTCGCGCGCCGACCTGTGGGCGGGGGCTCGGGACTCGACCCGTGGCTGTTGCTCATGATGGTTCTCCTTCTGACTCGTGGGTTGATCACCCTTTGACGATGGGAGCACGACGCGCCCGGTGATGCGTGCCGGTTCGGGGACGAGACCCGGTGGCCTTCCGCGCCCCGAACCGGCCGCAGAAAAACTGGGGACCTGAGGCCCGACTGCCCCGGAACGGCTCGGCCGACCAAGCCGGTCTTCGGGCTGCACCGGGAACACGGCCTTGCGGTGCCGGGGGGGTCGGACCTGCTTCCAGGTCAGCGGTTCCGCAGCGCGGCGATCAGCTCGCTTCTCGTCATGTCTGGCTCCGTCGCGATCCCCGCAGCCGCGGCTCGCTCACGCAGTTGGGCCCGGCTGAGGTTCTCCAGATCCGGCTCCGGTGCGCCCGGCACTACCGCGGCCGGGCTGACGGATGGGGGCGGCTCCAGGACCTGCGGCGGCTCCTGCTGGTCTTGGGGCTGACCGGGCTGGGAACGCTTCCGGGCGGCGAGCAGGCCGATGGCCAGCACGCCGACGATCGGCAGGGCCGGGTTGCTGCGGACTCGGGTCGCGGTCTCCTTCGCGGCTTGGGTGCCCTTGGCGGTCGCGGCTTCCTGTTTGCGGTTCACGGCGTTCGCGGCACTGGAGAGTTTCGTGCGCGCCCGTCGACCGTACGCCGCGATGTCGCTGCGAAGCTGGTCCGGGTCGGCGCTGGAAAGGTACCCGCCGAGCGGCTCGACCTTCTCGGCCACCGCGTCCAGGACCAGGGCTGGGGTCTGCTGCCCCTGCGCCCGAAGCTGCTCTCCGGCCTGACGCACCCCTTGAGTAAGGGCCGTGAGGCCCTGACCGGCGTGGGTGACACGGGCCTGGGTCTGCGTCTTGACCTGGTTGCCCACCTGCGCCTTCAGCTGCGCGGCCTGCTGACTCAGCTTCGGCTTCAGCTGCTTGACGTCCCCGGTCAGCTGCGGGTTGGCCTGGCTGAGGGTTCCGCTCATCCGCTGGACGGGTTGGGCGATCCGGTCGGCGACCTTGCCCTGGCTCTCTTGGCCCTGCTGACGCATCTCCTCACCGGTCTGACGCACCGCCTGAGCCATCGCCCCGGCCTGCTGGCCGGCCGCCTTCGCGGCCACGCCCAGTCCTTGATTCACCCGATCGGTCAGCAGCTGTTTCAGCTGCGCCCCAGCTGACCCCCGCGCCGACACTGGTTGTTCGGTCATCGTCTGGTCCTCCTCATTCCTTGCGCTGCCGCGGCGGCGGCGCCTTACGCTGTAACCTTACGTCGTACAAGACGCGGACGGGAGGGTTCCGAACGCCGCAAACCACATCGGGACGACCGGACGGGAACCGACTCCCTGCACCATCCCCAACGACTCTTGGAGGTTGACATGACCAACGCGCTGGACAACATGTGGCGGGTTCTGGCCGAGTTCGTGCCGAAGCTCGTCGCCTTCCTGCTCATTCTCGTCATCGGCTACATCGTGGCCAAGGTAATCGCCAAGGCGATCGACAAGGTGCTCACCCGGGTCGGCTTCGACCGGGCGGTCGAGCGCGGCGGCCTGAAAAAGGCGCTGCAGGGATCGCAGTCCGAGCCCAGTGGCATCGTCTCAAAGATCGTCTACTACGGGCTGATGCTGTTCGTCCTACAGATGGCGTTCGGGGTGTTCGGGCCCAACCCGATCAGCGAACTGTTGACCGGTGTGATCGCGTTCCTGCCCAAGGTCCTCGTGGCCATTCTCATCATCGTGATCGCCGCCGCCATCGCCGCAGCGGTCAAGGGCCTGATCCAGAACACCCTCGGTGGGCTGTCCTATGGCAAGGCGCTGGCGAACGTCGCGAGCATCTTCATCCTCGGCCTGGGCGTCATCGCCGCCCTCAACCAGGTCGACATCGCCACCACGGTCACCACCCCCATCCTGATCGCCGTCCTAGCGACCCTGGCCGGGGTCCTCATCGTCGGCGTCGGCGGAGGTCTGATCCAGCCGATGTCCCAGCGCTGGGAGCGGTACCTGATGTCCGCCGAGCAGGAGGCACCACGGATCAGGGCCGAGGCCGCGGCTGCACCGAGCGTCGGCGAGCAGGCCCGCCAGGCCAAGGACCAGCTCCAGAGCCAGACCAGCGAACCCGCTCCCGACGAGACCGGGGGCGCAACCCGTGCCCGCTGAGCTGTACCCAGCCCCGTCACCAGTGAGCTGGGCCAGGCGGCGCACCGGCCCACCCTCGCCTCAGCCGCGCCGCGCCGGCAGACCGGATGGCCGACCGAGCACGTTCCGTGATGTCGAATGGTGACTCCTCGCCGTAAGGCAGATCCGGGCCCACAAAAGAGCGCCGATGTCGAGCACCGCCGGACCGCGTCCGGGAAAGAACCGGACAGTCCGACGGACCTGTCAAGCCGGTCGCTGCTGGCGGTGGTCAAGCGGGCCCTCCGGGAGTTCAAGCACGACCACCTGACCGACCTTGCCGCCGCGCTCACCTACTACGGCGTGCTGTCGATCGTGCCGGCGCTCGTCGTTATAGTCGCCATCCTTGGCCTGCTCGGGCGGGACACCACCAGCCAGGTCATGGGCCAGGTGCAGACCATCGCTCCCGGCTCGAGCGCCCAACTCGTCGGAACGCTCATCGCGCAGGCCCAGTCCGACAAAAGGGGCGCAGGACTGGGCGCCGTCCTCGGCATCCTCATCGCCCTCTGGTCCGCCTCCGGCTACGTCGCCGGGTTCATGCGCGCCTCGAACGTCATCTACGACATCGGCGAGGGCCGTCCCATCTGGAAGACGTTACCCATCCGAATCGGCGTGACCATCCTCGCAGTCGTCGTCATGGTCCTTAGCGCAGTGATCGTCGTGGTCAGTGGGCCGGTGGCCGAGCAGGTTGGCAACGTGATCGGCGCCGGGAACACTGCCGTCACGGTGTGGAACATCCTGAAGTGGCCGGTGCTCATCCTCCTTGTCTCGCTGCTGCTGGCGGTCCTGTTCTGGGCCAGCCCCAACGCCAAGCAGGCCGGCATCAAGTGGGTTAGCCCCGGGGGAGTCATCGCCGTCCTGCTCTGGCTCGTGGTCTCCGCCCTCTTCGCCGTCTACGTGACGCACTTCTCGTCTTACAACAAGACCTACGGGTCGCTGGCAGGGGTCGTGATCTTCCTCGTCTGGCTGTGGCTGACCAACCTGGCCATCCTCATGGGCGCCGAGATCAACGCCGAGCTCGACCACGGCCGTGCCATCGCCGAAGGACTGCCTGAGGACGTCGAACCATTCGCCGAGCCGCGCGACACCCGCAAGCTCGGTCAGGACGACCAGCGTCAGCTCCAGAGAGCCAAGAACGCCCAGCGCGAGTAGCCACCCTGGCACACCCCGAGCTGAGCGCGTTGGACGGCCAGCGGGTCGAGCTCCCGTCGCCCGCACCAGGAGAGGAAAGCGCGTAGCCGGGACTTTGTGATGTTTCGTCCCCCCCGCGCACACGTTCCAGCGACATGGTGTTTGGGGAATCGGCCGCCCGGCCGGGGATGCCACCCTGGTTTGGTAGGACAAGATCGCGATGCTGTGTTCCCCCCGTGGCTCGGGCCGAGCACCGGGCTAAGGCCTTGCATCAAGCGCAGGTTGAGATGTCTTCGCACCCTGGTCGTTTAGGACCATCACCGCGGTGCTCAGCGTGAAGGCAATGTCCTGGGTTTGAACAGTGGGATCGGAACTCGTCATACACCGCGGCGTATGTCGCGAGTTGTGACGCCGGCGCGCCGTCCGCTCGCGCGAGCCCGGGCGGCGTCGATGTTCGGGGCAGGACGTCGCGGCGGCAGTGGGTGGGGACGAGACAGGGCGGCTGGTGGCTGGGGTGGTCGCAGAGGCCGCGACGGGCACCGTCGACGCCGGGTGGGCCCTCGGATCGCTGCAGCCGACCAACGACGCCGCTGTGGCGGCGATGGTCAACCCCACTCTCATGCCCCGTCATTCTGCCGAGACGGGGGCGCGGTGGACCGCGTGGATCTGCTGGATCGTCTCGACCACGTTCGCGCTCAGGCTCCCCTCCGCCAGGGCGTAGCAGTCCGGTCCGAAGCACCGCCCGTCAAGGTCGTCGACGAATGGCTGGAGGAAGTCGTTGGCGCCGACCATGATCACGACGGTGTTCGCTGTCTGCAGCGCTGCTCTGGCCGCATGGCCGAGAACCTGGGACCGCACCTCGGCGCTGGTGTAGCCGTCGACGGCGAGGTTCACGGTGCTCCCCACTGCGCCCACCCGCCCGGCGCTCGTCGCGGCATACGTCTCCGCGAACGCTCGGCACTCGCACCCACGTCCGGAGGGAACCGAGTCACCCAAGGCGACAACGGTGCGCCCAACCGACGCGCTGCTCAGAGCGCCACCCGACCGCCAGAGCAGCAGCCAGGGGACGGCCACCGAGACGACGGCCACCGAGACGACCGCCGCCGAGACGACGAGCAGCAGCCACGGCCAACGCGGAGGGCCCCGGAGCCGGCCTTGCTGCTCGAAAAGCGCTGGCATACCGACTCTGTTCTCGAACCCGCCCTTGCCTTGCCAGGACACCCAGTATCCCCCCGGTCTCTCACAGGCCATCACGTGCTCGATGGCCCCCACCGCGTCCGACGGTAGACGCCGGGCCGACCACGCCGACATTCCCCGGCTACGTCTGGCCCTTCCCCAAGTGGATGAGTTGAGATCTCTCTGCAGCCAGACGTCGACGTCTCATGGCCTGAGCCGGCAACGCCGGCCTCGTTCCCGTGAGGCGGGGCACGGGGTTTGCTCGATGTTGGCGGTTTCATGACCAATTCCAGCCATCGCGCCCCTGTATCGGCTCTTGTGCGACAGGGTGGGCCTCAGAGGCGCCGGTCATCCCGTGGGGGGTGCGATGTGGGCACCTCTGACAGTGCCCCCGCTGATGGCTCGGCGGGGGCACTGTCGCGTCAGCGGGGGTAGTTTGTGGCACCTTGGGACCCGGCCTTCGCCCAAACGTCGTTTCATCTGGGGTCGGACGTTCGCAGCGCCCGCGGCCTCTCCCGGGGGCGCTGTTCTACCGGGACTTGGCGCGCCCACGCCGCCCAGGGGGGGCAGACAGCGTGGGCGCTGTGCTGAACGTACCTCGGGTCGGCCCTTGCGGGAGGGTTGTCCCCGTGTTTCCTGCCGCTGCCATGTGGGTCTCTCGGGTCAGTTGAATCGCTGGCCCGCCTGTTGCAGCTCGGTGAGCATCGCGTCGAGCGCTTGAATGGCATCCGAGGATGGTGGCGCGCACGCCGTCATTGAAGTGCGGGCCGCCGTCGATGGCGCCACGGTTCAGGATGACGCCCAGGTCCCAGGTTGGCAATGAAGTGGGCGCCCTTCCCGGAGGCGCCTATGCCCACTCGCAGTCCCGAGCGCTCCACCCTCACAGGTGTGATCGGCATGGTGCCGGCGTGATTGCATGAGCGGTTCCCGGTTGTCGCCCGAGTCGAGGGTGGATGGCAGGATGCGCTGATGGGAAGAGGTAGGGGTCGCGAACCCCGGCGCACTGCGACGAGGAAGCGGCCGTCTGTGTCGCTGGTGCGCAGCGACCCGTTGTCGGCGGCAGGCTCGGAGCAGGGCGCGGGCCGGCTCCCCGACGATGTTGACGCGCTGGACGAGTTGATCGGCGCAGCGACCGCGTCGTTGTTGGGTGGGGTCGCCGAGGCACGCAGTCCGCTGGCGGCGGAGCTGGTGCTGTGCGGGGCCTTCGGGGCTGTGAAGGCAGGTTTGCCCGATGACGCGGATGAGCAGGAGCGACTCGAGGCGCTGGCGCTGATGCTGGGCCAGGTGATTGGCTATGCTGAGACGCTTGCCAGCGTGGACGCGTTGGCGTTGCTGCGGGTCTGTTCGGTCTTGGGGCCGGCGACAAGCCCGTAGCGCAGCGCGGAAGAGCGCGGGCCGGCTGGCGGCCGCCGGCGTGGCTGACCATGCGTGGGCTGGCAGGGTCGGCAGTCCGCGGATGCTGCGGGCGTGGCGCTACGGGGACGTGTTCGGGGCTCAGTCCTCGGTCGGGGTGCTGTTCGACTACCTAGGCCGTGAGCATGCCGTGATGGTCTTGGTCGATCATCTCTTGGGTGGCGGGTCAAGGACTGCTGGGTGTCTGAAGGGCGGGCCGCCAAGGACATTCGGAACTCGGTCGCCGCCGCGATGGCGGCCGAGCCTGACACGTTCTTTGAGGACATCGACGCCGCCGCCGCGGCCGCACTGCTCGGTTCGGCCTGGCATGTCGACGCTGCCCTGAGCAGGCTGACCAGATCCAGGACGTCAACGACCACCTCCACTTGGTACGGGCCCGGGTGGAGCACCTCGCCGACTAGCCGGGATACCGCCGACCAGCCACCGCTGAGACTCTGTCGCCAGCCGCCATCACGAGCCGCCTCTTCCGCCCCGACAGCGGCAGAGTCGGACGTTCTGACTCCGGCAAGGGTGTGGCAATCGACGGACATGGGCCGCTTCTGGCCGCGTGGCCGGGAGCTTCGTGTCTCACTCAGTCGACGTGACGGAAGCCGGCCTTCTGGGCGGCGTGAGCGTCGGTGAACCACAGATGGGGGTCAGCATTCCCGTAGCTTGGGTGGTTTGGCGTGACGAAGGTCCTTGTGTCCTCCCACGCCTTGACGGGATGGCCGAGCGGGATGGCGCCGTCGTCGATGATCGCTGCGGATCCCACGCCGTACCCGCCATCACGCACCTCCTCCAGCGCTGAGGTGCGGCGGCTGTCGGCGGCGGCATCACTGTTGTCGTGGTCTGACTGCTCGTTGCTGCCTCCCGGCTCGCCGGATGTTGACCCTTCCACGAGGTTGCCGTCAGCGTCCCAGACCTGCGGGCCCTCCGCCTCATCGGCGGTCCAGTCGCCCTCCTGGCGGAACTGTTCACCGGCCGAGACGTCATGGTTCGCCGGGTCGTGTTCTCGGGCAAACTCCTCGGCGGACTTGCGCCGCTCCTCCTCATCGTCACGGTCGCGACGGTCCGCGCCGCCCGCCGTCTCCCTCGGCAGGTGCTCCGAATCGCCGGACGCTTCCGAAGCGGCGGCCCGACCGCTATCCGTCTCGACCGTCGGCCCGGTGCGAGGCTCCTGTTCGGTTGACGCCCCGCTCCGCTCCGGGCCCCCGTCGTCGGTGTGCGTTCGATCCGCGTTGTCTTCCCGCTCACCTGGCTGATCGTTCACGATGACTCCTCGCTCGCTGAGGGCCGGCGCCTCCTGCCGCCCAAGGTATCGGGGAGTGTGCCCCCACGCCAAGAGACCGGAAACTCCGCCGCCTCCGCAGCTTCCTGTCCCCGCCATGTCGTCGGCGTGACCACGCAACGGTATGCCGTCACGTCGGCAACAGCGTGCGCTCGCACGCCGCCCAGCTCTAGCGGGCGTCGCCCGACGTGCGGCAAATGCGCGTGTATTCGCCGGGCCCGGTAGCCGTCGCGGGAGTTCACCCGCTGCTGACTGCGCGAGCCGTACGGGGCGCCGCAGATCGCGTCAGCCTCGGCGCCCATCAACGCCTCCACAAACGCGCGGCGAAGATGGCGTGCGTGCCGCACTCGGCCAACGCCACCACCCTCGCCTGCGGGAAGGCCGCCTGCTCACCCTTGTTCACCCCCGGGCGCCCGAAGAACTCCACGTTCACGCTCGTGTCCGCGACATCAAAGCAACACCCGTCGACCGCGACGAGGCGTCGTCCCGCCAGCCACACCCCCGGCGTCGCGTCCGTCCCGATCGGCTCCGCGACCCGGGTGAACAGCGCTGCCAACGGCGCTGACCCCAACCGGGCCCGGGCCTGGAAGATCGCCGACTTCGACGGCGGCGCGTACCTCTCCTGCCAGCCCGAGGCCCACGACAGCCCGTCCGTCAGCTGGCCCAGCACATCCTCGTACGACCCCTCCGAGTACAGCGCCATCGCGATCGAGAAGTACGCCATCACCCGCGCCGGCAACGAACGATGACGCTGCTCCGTGCGACCCGCCGCCGCGATCACCTCATCCACCAGGCCAGGCGGGAACACCCGCGTCAGGACCCCACCGACACCAGATCCGACAACCGACGATCCGACTCCGGCTTCTTCCATCCCAGCACGAGGCATGACCCCCAACTACACCCATGTAACACTAACTGAACGGTATTGCCGTTAGACCACTGCAAACACGGGCCACTAGTCCTGGCCACATCTGCGTCCGCAGGGCGTTGCCCTGCCGCCAGCCGAGCGAGGTCTGGGTTCTCAGCGACGGTAGTCGCCTCTGCGCGGCTCGTCGTTCTCGGACCCGTTCTCACGAGTATCGTCGCTGCCCGGGTCGAGCTTCTCGGCCCGCTGGTGATGCTCGTCCGCACGTTCTCGGGACTCTTGTGCCGCTTGGCCCCGGGACTCAGCCTCTCGCTCCAGCTTGTCCGCCGCAACGCGTGCCTGGCGTGCCTTCGCGTCCGCGTCCGCGGCGT
>JAABUR0100010106.1_pt1 | contig 10447 bp, 10 predicted proteins | sample 5560091 | NCBI WGS metagenome assembly JAABUR01 (sample SAMN10711879, study PRJNA513375) | rock metagenome | isolation source: Antarctica rocks | place: Antarctica: Victoria Land, University Valley sud
GTGCGATGCTGAGCGCGTCGCTCAGATCATGCGCATCCTCATCGACAACGCCATCAGCCACACGCCGTCGGGCACCGACATCGTCGTCACCGCCGGTCGCCACGACGGCGGGGTGCGACTCGCCGTTCGCGACTACGGCCCGGGAATCAAGCGTCCGGCCATGGGACGCATATTCGAGCCCTTCTTCACATCCGACGACGTCCAGGGCTCCGGCCTCGGGCTGGCCATCGCCCGCGAGCTCGCCGAGCGCATGCACGGCCATCTGGACGTGAGCTCCCGTCCCGGGCGCACGACCTTCACCTTCGAGGTGGCGGCGTGAGCTTTCTTCGACGAATGCGCCACGCCCGGAGCCCGGCCGGCCTGACCGCGGTGGCGGCGCTCGCGGCGGCAGGTTGCGGATCATCGAGCACTCCCCATCTGGCGGTCTCCACCGCTCCCGCCCCCCCGGGCGCCACCACCAAGGTCGAGGTCGTCAAGCCCGGGTCGCCGTCGGCTCCGTTCAACGCCGCCGCCATCTACAAGCGAGAGGCCCCCGGCGTGGTCACCGTGGAAAGCACCTTCGGAACCCAGCGCGGGCTGGGATCGGGCTTCGTGATCGCAAGCACCGGAGAGATCGCCACCAACGCCCACGTGGTGACCAACGGGACCGGGGCCGCGGTGCGCCCGGCCAAGACGGTCTACATCAATTTCAGCGACGGCAACCAGGTGCCGGCACGGGTGGTGGGCTTCGATCCCAACGCCGACGTGGCCCTGCTGCACGTCAATCCCGCGGGTCTCACGTTGCGTCCCCTACCCCTGGGCGTGAGCCGCGGTCTGGTGGTCGGGTCCCCCGTGGCGGCCATCGGCAGCCCGTTCGGGGAGGCTCAATCGCTGTCGACGGGCGTGATCTCCGCCACGGGACGATCGATCGACTCGCTGACCGGCTTTCAGATCTCGGGTGCCATACAGACCGATGCCGCCATCAACCACGGTAACTCGGGCGGTCCGCTGGTAAACGCCGCCGGACAGGTTCTGGGCATCAACTCACAGATCGCGTCCTCCAGCGGAGGCGGCGAGGGCGTGGGCTTCTCGGTCCCGGTGGACACGGTCAAGCGCTCCCTCGATCAGCTGCGGCGTACCGGGAAGGTACGCTACGCCTACCTGGGGGTCTCCTCGGTGGGGGTCTTCCCCCAGCTCGCCCGGCGCCTCGGGCTCCAGGTCACGCGCGGCGCGTTCATCCAGACCGTCGTTCCGGGGGGCCCGGCGGCTCAGGCGGGCATCACCGCGGGCACCAAGAAGGTCACCTTTCAGTCCCAGCAGTTCACCGTGGGTGGCGACATCGTCACCAAGGTCGACGGACGCCCGATCCGCCTGGACACCGACCTCGGCGATGACCTGGCCAGCAAGCTGCCCGGTCAGTCGGTGTCCCTCGAGGTCGTGCGCGGCGCCGCCACCCGCACGGTCGCCGTACGCCTCGGCGAGCGCCCGTTGAACAGCCCGAGCCCCACCCCCAGGGTTCCCTAGTGGCCCGCTAGCTCGAAGTGCTCCAGCCCGTGACCGTCGGCACCAAGACGCTGGCCGACTACACCCACATCGTAGGACGCCCGCTGATCGAGGAGATCCGCGAGCTGGCCGCTCCCCTGGCCGGCAAGCGCGTGGTCCACCTGTCGGCCACCGCCTTCGGCGGGGGCGTGTCGGAGATCCTCTACACCCTCGTGCCGCTGATGAAGGACGTGGGTCTTGACTGCGAGTGGCAGGTGATCTATGGCCGCGAGGAGTTCTTTAACTCCACCAAGCTCATGCACAACGCCCTGCAGGGCAATCCCCAGGACCTCGATCCCGACCAGTGGGAGACCTGGCGTCAGTACAACGAGATGAACGCCCGTGAGCTCTCGCCAGGATGGGACGTGTGCGTGGTCCACGATCCCCAGCCCGCCGCCATGCATCTGCTGGTGCCCGAGAAGGCCCGGGGATGGGTTTGGCGGTGTCACATCGACATCTCCACCCCCAACCCAGCCACCATCGAGCAGCTCATGCCCTATGTCCGCGGCTATCCCCACGCCATGTTCCACGTCGCCGACTACGCCCCCGCCGGATTGGAGGGGCGGGTCCATATCGTGGCACCCGCCATCGACCCCCTGGCCCCCAAGAACATGGCCCTGTCCCCCGAGGACGCCTCCTACGTCTGCCGCCAGTTCGGCATCGACGTGGAGCGGCCGCTGATCTGTCAGGTGTCGCGCTTTGATCCGTGGAAGGACCCGCTGGGGGTGATCGACGCCTACCGAACGGTCAAGCAGCGGGTGCCCGGGGCCCAGCTCGCGCTGGTGGGCTCGATGGCGACCGACGACCCCGAGGGCTGGGACTTCTTCAACGCCACCATCGCCCACGCCGAGGCCGACCCCGACATCCATATCCTCAACAACTTCAACAACGTCGGCGCGATCGAGGTCAATGCCTTTCAGTCCCATGCCGACGTGCTCATCCAGAAGTCCACCCGCGAGGGCTTCGGCCTGACGGTGGCCGAGGCCATCTGGAAGGCCCGCCCGTTCATCGGGGGCGACGTCGGGGGCATCCCCCTGCAGGTGCAGGACGGGGTGACCGGCTATCTGGTGTCGAGCTCGGAGCAGTGCGCCCAGCGCACGATGGAGATCCTCGACGATCCTGAGCTGGGGCGCACACTGGGTAGGCGTGGCAAGGAGTTCATCCGCGCCCACTTCCTCACCCCCCGCTACCTGCGCGACTACCTGCGGATCTTCACGGAGGCCCTGGAGGGATCGTGAGCCCTCCCCAGTCCGGGACCCGGGAGGCACCGAGCTCCGCGGCGCAAGCGGGGGCGGGAAGCGAGCGGGCGCCACTGGTGCTCGTCTCCAACCGGGGTCCGGTGACCTTCGAGGCCGACGGACGGGTGAGCCGCGGCAGCGGGGGATTGGTGACCGCGCTCAGCGGCCTGGCCTCCCATCGCCAGGCGGTGTGGGTGGCATCGGCCATGAACGAGCACGATGCCGCCCAGGCGCGCGAGCACGACGGGCATCCCTTTGCCGTGCGCTCCCCGGCCGGCGGTGAGTACCACGTGCTCCTCGTCGAGTCTGACGCCGAGGCCTACGACCGCTTCTACAACGTGTTCGCCAACCCCATGCTCTGGTTCATCCAGCACTACCTGTGGGACCTGAGCAACGCCCCCGACGTGCGGCGGGAGGAGATCGAGGCCTTCGAGTTCGGCTACAACGTCGTCAACGACGACCTGGCTCGGGCGGTGATCGACCAGATCTCCGGGGTGACCGAGCCGGTGGTGATGGTCCACGACTACCACCTGTACACGCTCCCTGCCCTGGTACGCCGTCAACGTCCCGACGTCTTCCTGCACCACTTCATCCACATCCCGTGGACCCAGTCCGACGCCTGGCGGGTGCTCCCCACCAACATCCGTCAGGAGATCTTCACCGGCCTGCTGGCCAACGACATCATCGGCTTTCACACGCGCTCCTACCGGCGCAACTTCCTGCAGTGCTGTCGGGACCTGATGGACCTCGAGATCGACTTTCGACGGGGCATCGTCTACTACGACGGGCGCGAGGTGTGGGTTCGGGCCTATCCCCTGCCCATCGACGCCAAGGCCACCTGCGCCGTGGCCCAGAGCGACCGGGTCGGCGAGCACGAGGCGCGCCTGCTGGGCCGACGCCGTCGCCATCTGATCCTGCGCGTCGACCGTGCCGACCTGTCCAAGAACGTGCTGCGCGGCTTCTCGGCGTTTGACCTGTTCCTCTCCCAGCACCCGGAGTTCTCCGAGCAGGTGACGTTCATGGCCCAGCTCATGCCGTCGCGGACCGACGTCCCCGAGTACGCCGAGTACCTCCAGCGCATCGAGGCCCTGGTGGCGGTGGTCAACCACCGCCACGGCACCCCCGACTGGATGCCCATCCAGCTCAAGCTCCGTGACGACTTGGAGGAGGCGGTGGCCGCCTACAAGCACTACGACGTCCTGCTCGTCAACGCCATGTTCGACGGCATGAACCTGGTGGCCAAGGAGGGTCCCCTGGTCAACGAGCGCGACGGGGTCTCGATCCTCTCCGAGAACACCGGCGCCCACGAGGAGCTCGGCGAGTTCGCGCTGTCGGTCAACCCCTTCGACATCCAGGAGACCGCCAACTCCATTCACGCCGCCCTGACCATGCCCGGTCCCGAGCGCTCCCGGCGCCTGCGCGGGCTCAAGGAGATTGTCACCCGACGCGACCCCGGGGACTGGATCGACGACCAGCTCGCCGACGTACGCGAGAAGGTGCGCACCGTCGCCGAGGGCTCCGCGGCACGGATCTAAGCCGCCCCGTGCGGCCTCGGCCCAGCACGGGAGCACTGTTATAGTCCCGCCGCGGCGCTGCGCGAGCCTCCCATCGACCATGGCCATGCCCGAACCCACCTACGACCTCGTGCTCATGCTCGACACGGCGGCCGACCCCGATACGCGGGCCAAGGTTGTCGCCGACGTCGAGCAGGCCATCTCCACCCGGGGCACGATGGTCGTGACCCAGGACTGGGGGGTTCGCAGCACCACCTACGAGATCCGCCACCAGGGCGCTGCCGAGTACCACTTGTTCCAGTTTCACGCCGACCGCGAGCTGCTCGAGCACCTGCACCGCACGCTGCGCATCACCGACGGCGTCGTGCGCTTTCGCATCATCAAGCTGGCCCATGGCACCCCGCCGCCGCCCGAGGTCAGGCGCGAGTCCGCCGGCGCCGCCGCCTCGGTGGCCGCGGACTCCGATGCCCAGGTCGTCGAGGCCGATGGCGGGGAGTCCACTGCCGCCGAGCCCGACCTGGAGCCGGTGGCTTCCGTCGGTGCTCCCGACGCCTGCCTGACCGGATCAGGCCCGCCGACATGCGGAGCCCTGACAAATTTGGCGTGAAAGGGGATGGTCGTGACGTGCGGGGCCCTGGAGATCGTGCCCGCGCGGTGACGACTTGCTCGCAAAAGAGCGCAACTTGCGCCTTTGGCCTGCGGCACCTGCGAAGCCGGCCGTAGGCGACTCTAGACTCGGCCGACGAGCTTCGTCAACCGCTCGCCCCGCCCGAAAGGAGCCCCGTGGCCGCCACCAACATCAACCGTGTCGTCATGACCGGCAATCTCACCTCCGATCCCGAGCTGCGCTCGCTGCCCAGTGGCATGTCGGTGTGCAAGCTGCGTATCGCCTGCAACACCCGGCGCAAGAACAACTCCACCGGCGAGTGGGACGACAAGCCCAACTACTTCGACGTCACCGTCTGGGGTGCCCAAGGGGAGAACTGCGCCCGCTTTCTGTCCAAGGGACGCCCGGTGGCCCTCGACGGACGCCTCGAATGGCGGGAGTGGGAGACCCAGGAGGGGCAGAAGCGCCAGGCAGTCGATATCATTGCCGACTCGGTGCAGTTCCTCGGTGGTCGCGACGACGCGGCTTCGGGCAACGGCTTCGCCGCCGCCAGCGGCCGAAGCGACATTCCGGTGGATGACCGCGACTTTCAGGCGGCTCCCGTCGGTGGTGGCTCGGGAAACGAGGACATCCCCTTCTAGACAGACAGTGAGGCTCTGAGCAGTGGCCAAGCAGCGCAATCGTGGCAAGCCCACCCGTCGACGTGACAAGAAGGGCGGCCCTGGCAGCGGCCGCCGAAAGCCTTGTCAGCACTGCCGCGACAAGGTCGAGCAGGTCGACTACAAGGACGTCGTCTCCCTGCGCAAGTTCATCTCCGAGAAGGGCAAGATCCGCTCTCGCAGGATCTCGGGTGCCTGTCGACGCCACCAGAGCCAGATCGCCACCGCGGTCAAGCGCGCACGCGAGCTCGCCCTGCTGCCCTACGTCAACGAGAGCAACGAGCCCACCGGGCGCGGACGCGGTGACCGCGACCGCGACCGCGACCGGTAGCCAGGTCTTCATGCCCGAGGCCATCCTCCTCCAAGACGTAGAGCAGCTCGGCCAGCGCGGAACCGTCGTCGACGTCTCCAAGGGCTACCTGCGCAACTTCCTGATTCCGCGGCGCCTGGCCCAGCCCGCCACTAGAGCCGCCGTGGCCGCCGCCCAGCAGCGTCTGGACGCCGCGGAGCGGATCCAGCGTGAGACCGTCGAGCGCGCCCAGGAGAATGCCGGGCTGCTCAACCGCACCGTGCTCACCGTGACTCAGCCTGCCGGCGACGACGGACGCCTGTTCGGCTCGGTCACCAGCCAGGACATCGCCGACGCCATCCGGGAGGCGCGCGGCATCCGCCTCGACCGACGCCGGGTGCACCTCGCCGACCCCATCAAGAGCGTCGGTACCTACATGGTCGACGTCGACGTGGCCGATGGGGTCACCGCCGCCGTGAAGACCATGGTCGTGGCTCAGGCCTAGCCGCCGCCGTCTCACCCGTCTGGCACGGGTGAGAACATACGTTCGTGTCTGATGAAAAGCGTGGTGATTGCGGATTCGGGGCCCCGGCAGCCCCGGATGGCGGCCTAGACTCGAGCGCCCGATGAGCACTCTGCCCCAGCGCACACCGGCCTCAGGGGCGACCGTGGCCACGGGGATCGCCCCCCCACACAACCTGGAGGCCGAGCAGTCGGTCCTGGGGGCGATCCTGCTGTCAGACCGCACGATGCACGCCTTGGTCATCGAGGAGGGGCTGCGCCCCGACGACTTCTATCGCGAGCAGCACGGCGCCATCTACCGGGCCATGCTCGAGCTCTATGACGCCAGTGAGCCGGTGGACGTGCTCACCGTCTCTGAGCACCTCAAGCAGCAGGGACGCCTGGAGGGCGTGGGCGGGCGGGCCACCGTCGACGGGCTGGCCGGCCCCGTGCCCGGAGCCGGCGCGGCGCGGCGCTACGCCCAGATCGTTCGCGAGAACGCGCTGATGCGGCGGCTGCTGACCACCACCTATGAGATCCAGGCGAGCGTCCTCAACCATCAGGCCGCTCCGCGCGAGCTGGTGGAGCAGGCCGAGCGCGCCGTGCTCGAGGTTGCCCACGACGACTCCAAGAAGGACTTCAGGGCGGTCGCCGACATCCTCCACGACGAGCTCGGGAAGCTTCAGGCCCTATCGCAGTCGGGCACCGCCCTGACCGGCACCCCCTCGGGCTTTGTCGAGCTCGACGAGATCACCGGCGGCTTCCAGCGCGGAAACCTCATCGTCCTGGCCGCTCGCCCGTCCATGGGCAAGAGCTCCTTGGTGGCCAACATCGCTGAGAACGCTGCCGTCGAGCATGGCCAGGCGGTGGCGCTGTTCTCGCTGGAGATGTCTGAGTCAGAGCTCGCCCAGCGCTTCGTGGCCTCCCAGGCCCGCATTCCCGGAGACGACCTGCGCAAGGGCAAGGTGGCCCAGCAGCGTTGGCCCAAGATCCTCAGCGCCTCCGAGAGGCTGGCCGCCGCTCCCCTGTTCGTCGATGACTCCTCAGACCTGGGCATCCTCGAGCTGCGCGCCAAGGCCCGGCGCCTGCACCAACAGCACGCCCTGGGCCTGATCATCGTCGACTACCTCCAGCTCATGCGTGCCGACCACCGTGTCGAGAGTCGAGTCCAGCAGGTGGGCGAGATCAGCCGCGGGCTGAAGATCCTCGCCCGCGAGCTCGAGGTTCCGGTGATCGCCCTGTCCCAGCTCAGCCGCGCGGTGGAGTCGCGCAACCCGAGCATCCCCCAGCTCTCAGACCTGCGCGAGTCCGGACAGATCGAGCAGGACGCCGACCTGGTGGTGTTCATCTACCGCCAGGAGTACTACGACCGCAAGAGCCGGGGCTCCTCTGAGGATGAGCCCGTCGAGCGCGAGGGGGAGGCCGACCTGATCATCGCCAAGCACCGCAACGGAGGCCTGGGCACGGTGACGCTGACCTTCCACTCCCAGTACCCCAAGTTCATGAACTACGTCTCTCCGGACCGCTTTCAGTGAGGGCGTGTCCCCACCAGAAGTGCGACGGCGGAGGGTTTGTCGTCGACGAGGCCACCAACACCGCCCGTGACTGTCGCTGCCGGGCGGCGAGGTTGAGCCGGGCCCGCAGCTCCAGCCTGTCGCACATCATCCCCCGCAAGTACCGCGGCGTGTCCTTCGATCGACCCCCGGTGACCGACATCGCCGGCCCGGTTCCCGCCGCGGTGCGCGGCTATGTGCGTCGTCTGGAGGAGAACCTCGACGCCGGGCGCGGGCTGTGGTTCTTTGGGCCGGTGGGCACGGGCAAGACCACCCTGGCCATGCTCGTGTCCAAGGCCGCCCTGGAGGCGGGGCGCTCGGTGGCCATCTACTCCCTGCCCCGCCTGCTGGCCGAGATCCGCACCACCTTCGAGGACGGCGCGCGCCAGTCCTACGTTGAGCTACTGGACCGCCTCAACGCGGTGGACCTCCTGCACGTAGACGACGTGGGGGCCGAGAAGACCAGCCCCTGGGTGCTCGAGCAACTCTATGCCATCGTCAATGCCCGCTATGAGGACCAGCGAGCGGTGGTGATCACCACCAACCTCGAGCGTGCGGAGCTGGCCGAGCAGATCAACGAGCGCACGGTCTCACGCCTGGAGGAGATGTGCGACGTGCTCCCCCTTTGGGGGCCCGACGCGCGCCAGTTCCGTCCCGAGGCCGTTCAGCGCGCCTCCGCCTAGACTTCGCGCCATGTCCGGTGTGGCGATCGTCGGGGCCCAATGGGGCGATGAGGGCAAAGGCAAGATCACCGACCTGCTCGCCGAGCAGGCCGATGCCGTTGTGCGCTTTCAAGGTGGAAACAACGCCGGGCACACGATCGTGCGCGGCGAGGTGCAATGGAAGCTGCACCTGATGCCCTCGGGCATCCTCTACCCGGGAAAGCGCTGCGTGATCGGCAACGGGGTGGTCATCGACCCCAAGGTGCTGATCGACGAAGTCGACGACCTGCGCTCGCGCGGGGTGGACGTCAGCGGTCTGCGGATCTCGGCCAACGCCCATCTGATCATGCCCTACCACCTGCTGTTGGACTCGGCGGGAGAGGCCCGTCTGGGCAAGCTTCAGATCGGGACAACGCGACGCGGGATCGGCCCCTGCTACGCGGACAAGGCCGCCCGGCTGGGGATCCGCGTTCAGGACCTCCTCGACGAGAAGATCCTGCGCAAGAAGATCGCCGCCGCCTTGGAGCCCAAGCGCCTGTCGCTGCGTCCCTACGCCAGGGACCCCACCCTCGACCTGCACGCCATGACCGAGGAGTACGTGACCTACGGACACCGCCTGGAGCGCCACATCGCCGACACCGCCCGGCTGGCCTGGGAGATGCTCGATGCCGGACGCACCGTCCTGTTCGAGGGAGCCCAGGGAGCGATGCTCGACATCGACCATGGCACCTATCCCTTCGTCACCTCATCCAACCCGGTGGCCGGTGCCGCCTGCGTGGGGGCCGGCGTGGGGCCTCGCGACATCGAGGAGATCTGGGGTATCACCAAGGCCTACACCACCCGGGTGGGGTCCGGTCCCTTTCCCACCGAGCTCCACGGCCCCCTGGGCGATGCCATCCGAGAGCGCGGCGGCGAGTTCGGCACCACCACCGGGCGACCGCGGCGCACCGGCTGGCTCGACCTTGTCGCCCTGCGCTACGCCGCCCGGCTGAACACGCTGACCTCCCTCGCCATCACCAAGCTCGACGTCCTCTCGGGCCTGAAGCGCATCGGGGTGTGCACGCGCTACCGCGGGGCCGACGACGCGATCTTTGACCACTTCCCCTACCACCAGTCGGTCTTACACCAGGCCACCGGAGAGACCGAGGAGCTGGCGGGGTGGAGTGAGGATCTCGGCGAGTGTCGCACCGAGTCAGACCTTCCCGGCGCCGCCCGCGACTATCTGGACTACGTGGCCGAGTTCATCGGCGTGCCCATCGCCCTGGTGGGCGTTGGTCCGGGCCGTGAGCAGGTGGTGTGGACCCGGGCGGGAGGCGACTCCGTCCTGGGCGCCCAGGCCTCGGTGGCCTAGCCCTGGTCGGCCAGGAGACGGGTCGATCAGCGCCGGTGGCGCGCGGTGCCACAGGGCACGAAATGCGCCCGCAGCGTGAGCCGGCGACCGCCGGCGAACAGGACCACCGCGCGTACTTCTCCCACCGGGGTGCCCCGGAGCCGGCGCAGCCACCGCCGGGGCAACCCCCGTCGCAACGGCGCTCGCATCGACGCCCCGACCCGCCGGACCCCCAGGTAGAAGATCACACGACGGATGGGGACTGAGGCCGAGCCCACCACCGTGGCGGTCAACGGGGCGCCCAGGCAACTGTGCGGGCGACCCCGCCTGCCATCAGGGCGTTCCCACCTGACGCGGCCTGACCGGCCTGCCCGCAGCCTGAGCTGGAGGCCCTGGGCCAGGCGGCGCAGGGGGGGCGCGGGCGGCGGGCGAGTCGGTGCGGGGGCCGACAGGGCAGCGACGAGATCCCGGTAGGCAGCGAAGGCGGGCTTGGGGGAGTAGTCGTCGTGGAGCAGCCCGAAGTGCTGCTGGAAGTTGGGCGAGGTCGAGTCGGCGTCTCGCAAATTGAACCAG
>JAABUR0100010108.1_pt1 | contig 10444 bp, 9 predicted proteins | sample 5560091 | NCBI WGS metagenome assembly JAABUR01 (sample SAMN10711879, study PRJNA513375) | rock metagenome | isolation source: Antarctica rocks | place: Antarctica: Victoria Land, University Valley sud
CGGTGTAGGCAATCGCTGGGCACTTCCCGCCGGCCGGCAGCCTCCCCACCGAGATCTCGGAGTCCCCGCCACCGGTACCCAGGTCCGGCTGCTGGGGGGCGCTGCCCTTAAGCCGATACGAGCCGTCAGCATTGCGGAGCTCATCGACGTACCAAAAGTTGCTTCCTGTGCCTGCCGGCGCCGACACGACCGCGGCCTGCTGGTCTAGCGAACCGGCCGGCAGCGTCCGAATGCTCGGCTCCGCACCCGCACCCAAAGTCAACGGCGGGCTCCACGCCGGCGGAGCCGGCACTGCGGCGGCGGCGGTTGCCGAGCCAAAGCCGGCGCTGGCGGGTACTGCCGCCAGCACGGCCGCGGCGATCAATGCTTGCATCGGACGCCTCATGACACTCCAACTCGGTACACAACACGGGCGAATCAGGCGAAGGCAACCGATCCGTAGGCGCTAGCGCTGAGCTCCGCACACCCAAACACACGGCCACTCGATGTCCGTAACGACGGGGCGAGCGAAAGGTTGCGGCAGCTGGGCCAGCACGGCCGAGGGCTGGCACCACCGCAGTCCCTGGTGGGTATCAGTGAGGCCGCCCGCTGCGTTGGCGGGCGGATCTCGGCCGTGCGTTCAAGGCGCAAGGTTCGGTCCACAGCACCACCTTCGTCGTCCTCAAAGTCTGTCTGAACGGCCTCGCAGGCGGACGAGGCCCGTGAGGCGTCGGGTTGAATTGTCTTGGTCGCCGTCGTTCGTGCTGGCGTCTCCATTCAGTCCCACCATCGGGGAAGCAACTCCATAGACCACTTACGACATCAGCGTCTCCACCTCGGCTGCCGGGCCGCGGCGCAAGTTCGCCACCCTGCCTCGACGTCGTTTGGCAGTGCGGCAGGATGTCCTGGACCAGCTCACGCCTGGGTAGCAGGTACCAGTTGGGTTTACGGCCAGGACCGCCCAGGAAGTGAGCCTTGCGGACCACGATCCAGTCGTGAGAAACCAGGTCGGCAAGATGCTGCAACACCTTGGTCCGGCTCAGCGAGGACCGGCGCTGCAGCGTGACCAAGTTTGGCCAGGACGAGCAGGACTCAGCGGACATGAAGCTCATGATCGCCAACAGCAGCATCTTGTGCTCAGGGCACAGGAGAGAGTCCAACACCACGTCCCGGAACTCCAACCCCCACCGGGCCCGGTCCCGGTCCGGCGCGGTCACCGGCCCCGCTTGACGCCGGCGTACCAGCCGCTGCGGATGGTGCGCTGTGCGCCCTCGTAGTTCAGGTCGTGGTCGGCGTCGCAAGCGGTGAGCAGCAGCGTAAGCTGTGCGCCCATGGCCTCAACCTGGCCGGCGACGCACAGGCGCCCCAGGGCGTAGGCGACCCTGTTCACCACGTTGTTGCGTTCGCCCTCCGGGGCCCGGCGCACCGTCCAGCACGCCCGCTGCAGAGCATCTCGGCCCTCGCGAGTATGCGACGACGGCCCGACCCGCGGCTGTTCCCTGCCCTTGCCGGTGGCCTTGGCCGCATCGGTGAACTGCTGCTCCGTCGGCGCCGTTAGGTACTCCACCCAGGCTGCAGGCAGCTGCGGCACCTCAGCCAGCGTCGGTACCCGATCCAGCACGTCGCCGCCATGGTCACACCACCGGTACAGCCGACGCTCGGGATGCACCGAGGGCCAGACGACGGCGTAGCGGTGGCTGCGCTGGATGACGTCGATGTGGGCCGTCACCGACCCGTCTTCCTGTCTGGCCCGCACTGACGGCGTCCACAGCCGGCCCGGGGGCACCTGGAACAAGCCGATGCCACTGACCCCGTCGGTACGGCTGGTGGACACCACCGTCGCCGGCAACGACCCCAGCAACTGCTCCAGCCTTGCCAGGGTGCGCTCACCCTGCTTTCCGCCGTAGGCATCCACATCGATGCCGACCACCCCGGTGAGCAGGCGCAGCGCCACGTTGGTCCGGGGCTGGCGGTTACGGCACCAGGCCTTGACCTTGCCCGGCGTGGGGTCGACCCCCTGCCGGCCGGTGACAACCTTCGGCGGGTACTGCTTGGCCTGGGGCGGCAGCGGCAGCGGGAACCCCAAGCCCGAGGCGAGGTAGTCCATCGCCACTGCGGCGTACAGCGGGGGGTCGGGACGCAGCGGCGCCGTCATCACGCACTGCCTGTAGCAGGCGGGCGGGCGCTGGCGGGCGCGCTACCGGGACGACGCCGGCAAGGAGCACGCCAAGCACTTCGACCGGAAAGTGGACGGGCAGCGCTGGCTCGACGAGGTCACAGCTGCGGTCGTCACTGGGCAGTACGTCGATCCTGAGGCCGGAAAGCGCACGTTCCGCGCTTACGCCGAAGCCTGGGCCGCATCCCAGCCGCACCGCGACAGCACCCGGGTCAAGGTCGAGTCGTCGTTGCGGATTCACATCTTCCCAGTCTTCGGGAACCGGCCGCTCGCTGACCTGCGGCGTAGCGACATCCAGGCATGGGTGACCGGACGTGGCGCTGCAGGCCTGGCAGCCGGCACCGTTCGGGTCATCTACTCGTATGTGGCGGCAATCATGCGGGCAGCCGTCGACGACCGGGTCATCCCGTCGACACCATGCTCGCGGATCACGCTGGTCAAGACCCAGCCGCGACGCATCGAGCCCATGACGACGGAGACCGTCACAGCGCTGGCCAAGTCGGTCCCCGCTCGCTACTCGGCCCTCATCGTCCTCGCCGCCGGCACCGGGATGCGCCAGGGTGAGTGCTGGGGCCTCACGGTCGACCGGATCGACTTCCTCCGCCGCTCGCTCACCGTCGACCGACAGCTCGTGACATTGCCCGGCAGACCCCCGACGCTCACGCCACCGAAGACCACGGCGAGCAACCGAACGATCCCTCTCCCGCAGGTTGTCGTCGACGCGCTGGCGGCGCATTTGGCGGCATTCCCGGCGAGCGCCGAGGCTACTTGTTCACGACCGCAACGGGCACCCCCCTCGTGCGAGGGACGTTCTCGAAGGTGGTGTGGCAGCCGGCCGCAAAGGCGGTAGGCCTCCGCCCTGGCGACAATTTCCACAGCTTTCGGCACTACTACGCGAGCTTGCTGATCCGCCATGGGGAGTCTGTCAAGACCGTGCAGGCGCGGCTTGGTCATGCCTCCGCCGTCGAGACGCTGAACGTGTACTCCCATCTGTGGCCAGACAGCGAGGACCGGACCCGCGACGCGGTCGACTTGGTGCTCGGAGTTGAAGATCATGCGGACCAGGTGCGGACCGAGAGCGATTTCTAAGCGCGGTTGAGCGTGGAATCGCAGTTCACCAACTACCGCTAGGAGCGCGACTGCTCGGTCATCGGGACGGCTCCCGGATGCAGGACCTCAGGTAGGGGTACACCGGCAAGCAGCTCGCCCAGCACGTCCCGCTCAGCGATCAGGTCGACCGGATCGGCTGCGGACGGGACCAGCTCCGGCGACCAGAACAGCGCGTCGAATGGGCAGACCTCGATGCAGATCCCGCACCACATGCACAGCCCGAAGTCGATCGCGAACCGGTCCAGGACATGGTGCTGACGCGCACGGCCGCGCTCGGTCCCGGCGGGCACCGCCTCGGTGTGGGAGTCAATCTCGATGCACCAGTCGGGGCACTCCCGCGCGCAGAGCATGCAGGACGTGCAGTTGGCCTCCAGCAGCGCGATCGAGCCACGCGACCGCGGCGGCGGCACGGGCTGACGGGACGGGTCGGTCATCCCCACTCCTTGGGCGGAGCGCCGAGCGGCGCCGCCCGGCGGCGCGCCGGCCGCGTGAGATCGGCATCGGACTCCCCCGGCTCCTTCGCCCCCGGCCACGGTCGGCCAGCGCGGGCGGCCAGCACGAAGTCCTTGCGCAGCGGGTGCCCCTCGAAGGAGGGGGGGAGCAGCAGGGGCGTCGTCCCGTGCCCGTCGAAGGTGATCCCGAACAGCTCGGCGGTGGCCCGCTCGTGCCAGGCCGCACCCGCGAACACCGCCACCAGCGTCGGCACCCGCGCGTCGTCGCGGGGGCAGCGCGCCCGCAGGAGCAGGCCCTCCCTGCGGACCGGTCCCCACAGCCGCAGCACCACGTCGAAGCCCGCGTCACCGAGGTCGACGGCCGTCAGCAGGTCGAACATCGCCAGCTGCAGCTGGTCGCGGACGGCAGTGACCGCCTGGACCCAGCGCGCGCGGTCGACGTCGACGATGGTGCCGCCGTACGACGTGATGGCGGTGACCCCGAGCACGGCCTCGACATCGTCGGCGATCACAGGTCGACCTCCGCGGACGGCAGCAGCTCCACCGGGCGGCGCACCACCGCCTGCAGCTGCAGCAGCCCCTCGAGCAGCGCCTCCGGCCGTGGCGGGCAGCCGGGGACGTGCACATCGACGGGCAGCAGCTGGTCGACGCCGTTGGTGACGGCGTAGCTGTCCCAGTACGGGCCGCCGGTGTTGGCGCACGCACCGAAGGACATGACGTACGGGCACTCCAGGGCGGCGTAGAGCTCCAGGACGGCCGGGGCGGTTACGTCGGTGAGGGTGCCGCTGACCACGAGGACGTTGGCGTCGACGGGCTCCGGCGGCAGAACGGCGCTGCGCAGGAACTCCTCGCTGGTGACCGAGGCGGCGACGAACTCGACGGCGCAGCAGGCCAGCCCGAGGTCGAACAGTGACAGCGTCCAACGGGGTCCCCAGTCGAGGACCAACCGCGTCGGCTCGGGCAGCAGCACGGCCTAGCCCGTGCGGGCCAGGACGTAGTCGGGCAGCAGCAGCAGGGCGTTGCGAGCAGGACCGGCAGGCAGCCGGCCGGCCACGTCACGGGCGCGGGCCGCATGCTGCTCCAGGACCTGTCGCGCCTGCCCGACCGCCGGGTGCGCCCGCAGCCGGCGCAGCGCCTCGGCCAGGTCCACGTCCGAGCCCAGATCCCCGGCCAGCAGCGCGGCCAGCTCCCGGCTGTCGGCGTCCTCGGCCTGCTGCAGCAGCAGCACCGGCAAGGTCGCCACGCCCTCGCGCAGGTCGGTGCCCGGGGTCTTGCCGGACTCGGTCGACTCGCTGAGCACGTCGATGAGGTCGTCGGACAGCTGGAAGGCGACACCGACGATCTCGCCGTACTCCGCGACGGTGGCGACGTCATCGGGGCCGGCGCCGGCCATCAGCGCACCCAGCCGGGCCGAGGTGGCGATCAACGAACCGGTCTTGTCGGCCAGCACCTGCAGGTGGTGGTCGACCGGGTCCTGTCCTTCGGCAGGTCCGGCCGTCTCGGCGATCTGGCCCTCGACGAGGCGGGCAAAGGTGCGGGCCTGCAACCGGGTCGCCTCGGTGCCGAGACCGGCCGTGAGGTCGGAGGCGCGGGCGAACAGGTAGTCGCCGGTGAGGATCGCCACCGTGTTGGTCCATCGGGTGTTGGCGCTCTGCGCGCCTCGGCGGACGTCGGCTTCGTCCATCACGTCATCGTGGTAGAGCGTGGCGAGGTGGGTGAGCTCGACGACCACGGCGGCGTCGAGCACATCCGGCAGCGTCGGGTCACCCAGCTGCGCAGCCAGCAGGGTCAGCAGCGGCCGGAAGCGCTTGCCACCAGCCTCCGACAGGTGCGCGGCCGACGCCGACAGCAGCGGGTGGCTGCTTCGGACGACCTCGCGCAGCCGCTCCTCAACCTGGTCCAGGCCGCCCAGCACCGCCGACTGCAGCGCCGGGTCGCTGCTGTGGAGCAGACCTGCCTGGGCGGTCATCGGACGAACAGCGCTGCCTTGCCGGCCAGGTCGAGCGCGGGCTGCGGCACGATGCCCAGCACGACAGTGACGGCGAGGCCGAAGGCGATGGTGAGAGCGGTCAGGAAGCTGGGGACCGCGACGGTGGGTCCGTCCAGCGTCGGCTCCTGGAAGAACATCAGCAAGATGACGCGGGCGTAGAAGAACGCCGTCACGGCGCTGGCCACCACGCCGACGACGACCAGCGCGGTCGCACCTCCCTCGGTGGCGGCCTTGAAGACCGCGAACTTGGCCATGAAGCCGCTGGTGAGCGGGATGCCGGCGAAGGCCAGCAGCAGGAACGTGAACGCGCCGGCCACCAGGGGGCTGCGCTTGCCGAGCCCGGCCCACTGTGCGAGGTGGGTCGCCTCACCGCTGCTGTCCCGGACCAGGCTGACGATCGCGAACGCGGCGATCGTGGAGAAGCCGTAGGTGAGCAGGTAGAACAGCGTGCCGGACAGGCCGTCGGTGTTGATGGCGATGACGCCGACCAGGATGAAGCCGGTGTGGGCGATGGAGCTGTAGGCCAGCATCCGCTTCACGTCGGTCTGGGTGACCGCCAGGAGGGCACCGATGACCATGGTGAGGATCGCGACGATCCACATCATCGGCCGCCAGTCCCATTGGCTGCGCCCGAAGGCGACGTAGAACACCCGCAGCAGCGCGCCGAACGCCGCGACCTTGGTACAGGACGCCATCAGCGCGGTGACCGGGGTCGGGCTGCCCTGGTACACGTCGGGTGTCCAAGCTTGGAAGGGCACCGCTCCGACCTTGAACAGCAGGCCGACACCGAGCATCGCGAGGCCCAGCAGCAGCAGGGCGTCGCTGTTGCCGGGCGTGCCGGTGGCGTCGAACACCCTGCCGAGGTCGACGCTGCCGGCGTAGCCGTAGATGAGGGCGACGCCGTAGAGGAAGAAGGCGGAGGCGAAGGCGCCGAGCAGGAAGTACTTCACGGCGGCCTCCTGCGAGAGCAGGCGACGCCGGCGCGCCAGGCCGGCCATGAGGTACAGCGGCAGGGACAGCACCTCAAGTGCGATGAACATCAGGATCAGGTTGTTGCAGGCCGGGAACAGCAGCATCCCGCCGAGGGCGAACATCGCGAGCGGGTAGACCTCGGTCTGCACGTGCTCGCTGTCAGCGAGGCGCAGGTCGTCCTTGGAGCCGGGCAGGTTCGCGGCCTGGGTGACGACGTCCCCACCGCCGGCATCCAGCCGCCGCTCGGCCAGCAGCAGGATCCCACCGAGTCCGAGCACGCACAGCACCCCCTGCAGGAACAGCGCCGGCCCGTCGATGGCCAGCGCGTCCTGGGCGATCAGCCGCGAGGTGCCGGCCAGCCGGACAACGGCGACGAACGCAGCGATCAGGCCCGCGCAGGCGAGGCCGACCTGGACGTCACGGCGGTAGCGGCGCGACGCGAACGCCTCGACCAGCACCCCGAGGGTGGCCACCCCTAAGACGATCAGGATGGGTGCGAGCGGGCCGTAAGCGATCGACGGGGCCGGGATGTCGGTGGGCATCGGCTACCTGCTCTGCGAGGTCTGGGCGTCGGCGTGGGTGGGTTGCGGGTCGCGCGCCCCCGCGTCCTGCATGGTGAAGCCGATCGCCGGGTTGATGACGTCGGTCAACGGCTTGGGGTAGAAGCCGAGCACCAGCATCAGGACCAGCAGCGGCGCGACCGCGGCCACCTCCCGGAAGCGCAGGTCCCTCATCCGCTCGTGCGCCTTGCTCAACGCGCCCTGCATCGTGCGCTGGTAGGCGATGAGGATGTACAGGGCGGCCAGCACGATGCCGGTCGTGGCGAACACCGCCGCCACCTGGTAGCGGACGAACGTGCCGAGCAGCACCAGGAACTCGCTGACGAACGTCGACAGCCCCGGCAGCGCCAGCGAGCTCAGCCCGCTGATGAAGAACAGCGCAGCCAGGGTCGGCGCGACCTTGGCGATCCCGGAGTAGTCACCCATGAGCCGGCTGCGGCCGCGCACGACCAGGAAGCCGATAACCATGAACAGCGCACCGGTCGACAGCCCATGGTTCACCATGTACAGCACCGCGCCGGTGCCGGCCTGCGTCGTCAGGGCGAAGCAGCCCATCCCGATGAAGCCGAAGTGGGCCACCGAGGTGTAGGACACCAGCCGCTTCAGGTCCTTTTGCCCCATCGCGAGCAGCGCGCCGTACAGCACTCCGATGACGGACAAGGCGATGACGTACGGCGCAAAGAGCCGGCTGGCGTAGGGGAACAGCGGCAGGCAGTACCGCAGGAAACCGAAGGTGCCGACCTTGTCGAGGATGCCGACCAGCAGGACGGCGCTGCCGACAGGGGCCTCGGCGCCGGCATCGGGCAGCCAGGTGTGGAACGGGAACAGCGGTGCCTTGATGGCGAAGGCGATGAAGAACCCGAGGAACAGCGCGATCTGCACCGGGTGGCTGATGTCGAGCTGGGTCAGCCGCTCGAAGGAGAACGTGCCGGCGCCCTGGCTGGCGGACACGACGTACAGGCCGATGACGGCGGCGAGCATGAGCAGGCCGCCGAACAAGCTGAACAGCAGGAACTTCACCGCGGCGTAGGAGCGCTTCGGGCCGCCGTAACTGCCGATGAGGAAGTACATCGGGATCAACATCGACTCGAAGAACACGTAGAACAAGAAGACGTCGGTGGCCGCGAACACACCGATCATGAGGGTCTCGAGCAACAGCAGCAGGGCGAAGAACGTCTTGACGCTGCGGCGACCGGATGCGGGCGCGTCGTTGCCCGGCTCGACGGTCTCGACGTCGTCCCAGCTCGCTAGCAACACCACTGGGACGAGCACGGCAACGAGGGCGATCAGCACCAGCGCGATGCCGTCCGCCCCGACGGAGTAGCGGACGCCGAACGCCGGGATCCAGGTGTAGGACTGCACGAACTGGAAGCGCGGGCCGGCCTTGTCGAAGTCCAGGCACATGCCGACCGCGACGATCAGCGCGACCAGCGAGGTGAGCAGGGCGACCTGCTTGACGAGCAGGTCACGGCCACGGGGCAGCGCGCCGATGACCAGCGCACCGACCAGCGGCACGATCCCGAGGACGGTCAGCCAGGGCGTCACTGGCCCAGCCTCACAGCGAGCAGGGCGGCGACCACGAGCAGGGCTCCTCCGAACATGGACAGCGCGTAGGACCGGACGAAGCCGGTCTGTACTCGGCGCAGGCGACCGGAGCCGCCTCCGATGCCGGCGGCCAGGGCGTGCACCGCGCCGTCGATGCCGCGGCCGTCGAAGTACACCAGGGCGCGGGTGAGGTACTGGCCAGGGCGCATCAGCACCGACTCGTTGAGTGCGTCGAGGTAGAGGTTGCGGCGGGCCGCCACCGTCGCCGGCGTGACGGCGACCGGCGGCGTGGTCGGCACGGCGCGGCGGCCGTACTGCAGGAAGGCCGCGACCGCGCCACCGGCCACGACGAGCAGGGTGAGGGCGGTGAGAACCAGCGGGCTGATGGTGTGTCCGCCCTTCTCGACCTGCGGGCCGAGCGAGGGCTCCAACCAGGTCTGCAGCGGGCCGTTGCCCGGCAGGGTGAGCAACGCGCCGCCGATCGCGGCGCCGATGGCGAGCAGGATCATCGGGCCGGTCATGGTGGACGGGCTCTCGTGTGGGTGCACGTCGTCGGTCCAGCGGCGCTGTCCGAAAAAGGTCATCGCCATCATGCGGGTCATGTAGTAGGCGGTGAGGCCGGCGCCGAGCAGCGCGACGACGCCGAGCAGGACGCCGCTCGTCCCGCCCTTGTCGAAGGCCGCCTCGATGATCTTGTCCTTGGAGAAGAAGCCGCTGAAGCCCGGGAAGCCGATGATCGCCAGGTAACCCGCGGTCATGCAGACGAACGTCACCGGCATCGCCGTGCGCAGGCCGCCGAACCGGCGCATGTCGACCTGGTCGTTCATGCCGTGCATCACCGATCCGGCCGACAGGAACAGGCAGGCCTTGAAGAACCCATGTAGCACCAGGTGCAGGATCGCGATCGCACCGGCACCCTTGATGCCGACCGCGAGGAACATGTAGCCGATCTGGCTGACGGTGGAGTAGGCCAGCACCTTTTTGATGTCGTCGTAGGCGCAGCCGATGACGCAGCCGATGACCAGGGTCACCGCACCGATGATGGTGACGACGGTGCGCGCGGTCGGCGAGGCGTCGAACACCGGGGTCGAGCGGGCGATGAGGTAGACGCCGGCGGTGACCATCGTGGCCGCGTGGATGAGGGCCGAGACCGGGGTTGGTCCCTCCATCGCGTCGGGCAGCCAGGTCTGCAGCGGGAACTGTCCCGACTTGCCGCACGCCCCCAGCAGCAGCAGCAGGCCGATCGCAGTGGCCGTGCCGGCGGCCAAGCCTGCGGAGCCGAAGACGCCGGCGAACGACGTGGTCCCGAGCGCGGTGAACATCACCATGATGGCCAGCGAGAGGCCCACGTCACCGACCCGGTTGGCGATGAACGCCTTTTTGGCCGCGGTCGCCGCTGTCGGCTTGTAGTACCAGAAGGCGATCAGCAGGTACGACGCGAGACCGACGCCCTCCCAGCCGACGTAGAGCGCCAGGAAGCTGTCGCCCAGTACTAGCAGCAGCATCGCGGCAATGAACAGGTTGAGGTAGCCAAAGAAGGTCCGCCTGCGGGGGTCGTGCTCCATGTAACCCAGGGAGTAGACGTGGATGAGGAACCCCACGCCGGTGATCAGCAGCACGAACGTCGCCGACAGCGGGTCGAACAGCAGCCCGGCGTCGA
>JAABUR0100010109.1_pt1 | contig 10441 bp, 14 predicted proteins | sample 5560091 | NCBI WGS metagenome assembly JAABUR01 (sample SAMN10711879, study PRJNA513375) | rock metagenome | isolation source: Antarctica rocks | place: Antarctica: Victoria Land, University Valley sud
CTTCCGTGTAGATCGTGTTCTGAAACTGGGCAAGAGGATACCCGACATCCTGCGGGGATAAACCTAACAGGAGATTGGACACTCGTGAAGTGTCAATCTGCTTTGACAATGCGCCGGTTTCAAAGTTGATCCATGGGGCGTTCAAGCTTGTCCTAGTAAGGCAGACGATCCCGTAGGAACACTTCTCTAACTCTCGACCTAATTGGTTCGCCCAACGTGCGCCTTTATCAATGTCTTCAGACGACACAAACGGGTCTAACTGTTGGATGACGTTCGGCAACCAATCCTTCAAAACAAGAGCAGCCCTATGGCTAAGAGACCCTGACCAACTTAGAAACACTTTCAAGGTCCGTTCCTCCTCTGTAACACCGTCGATACTACCTAACGGTCATGATAGTCCGTGTCCCGCGCCGGCGCAGAGCCGAGACCTCGGGCGCTCGCGCGGGCATCCTCCTGCCCTTGCCCCTGGGCCTGGGCGCGCTCCTGGGCGGCGCGTAGGGCGTCGTTCCAATCCTTCGACCCGGCCGGTGGTCGCTCGCGTTCAATGGCCTCGGCGCGGGGGTACGCCTCCTTGACCTGCGCCCACAGCGCGGCGCCGCCCTGGTCGTTGTCGAAGCCGCACCGCACCAGGCCCCGGTTCACCAGCGCCTCGTCGATCTGCCGGCGCGGTAGCTCGCCCTGGCCGTCCGTCGATATGAAAACGTGCGGGCCGGTCTCGCCCGCTTGCCGCGCCAGCACCGCCCGACTCAGCGCGTCGATAGGGCTCTCGGTGATGTGGTACTGCGGCGTGTCGTGGGGGCTGGGCTTCCCGAGCGTGAGGGTAAAGGAGAAATGCCCGTCGTCACGCCGCGTCCCCCGAGCGAGCCCCTGGAACGCCGAGCCCGGCGCCGTGCCGCGCAGACTCGCGCCCACGATGGCGCGCCCCGCGTCGCGCCGCACGAACACGGCATTGCCGCGCGCGTCCGCGTAGATGTCGCCCCGCTCGTACAGCGTGTCCACCATTCCGCGCGGAATACCCCGCTGCTCGACGAGGTAGGCCCGCACCTGCGGCCAGCGGTCCGCGTCGGGCGTGGGGGCCGGGACGCGCGCCCCGCGCTCGCCGCGTTCCAGGCGCTCGATCACCTCCTCGGCCTGCTGTTGCGCCTGACGCGCGCCGTAGTGCGCGGCCGCGCTCAGGGCCAGCTCGCGGCCTCCCTCATCGCTCAGGTACGCCACCGCCTGCTTGAAGTCGGCCCCTGGGATGATGTGCTTCACCAGGTCGATAGCCCCGCCGCCACCCGCGCGGCGGTCGTGGTTGTAGAACTTCTCGCCGGTGATGCTGATGTGCTCGCCGTCGAGCCGCCACTTGTGTTTGTCGTGGCGGTCCTGCTCGCCGCCCAGGCGCTCGATCACCTCCCGCAGGTCGAGGCCGCGCACCTGCGCCGCCAGTGTCTTATAGTCGCGCTCCAACTCGCGGACCCGCTGCTGCAAGACCACGATATTCGCCTCGGCCTTCGCCGCCTGCCCCTCGTAGTGCGTCGCCTTCGTCAGCGCGTCGTCGAGCGTCGGGGCCAGCTCCGCGACGATCCGCTCGGTCTGCTCGGCCGCCCACTTCTCGGGGTTGCCCACGATCCGGCCTGGCTTGTCCACCGCCACGCCCTCGCGGACGATCTCCGGCGCCGGCGTCGGCGCGTCGATCTTGGCGTAGAACTCGCGCACCGTCTGGTGCTCTGCCACGCTCCTCTGCACGCCCCGCTTGAGGCCCATGTCCTCCACGGCGCGGGCATAGCTCGTCTGCATCTCGCTGACCTTGCTCGGCGTGCCGATGAAGGTCTTGGCGGCGAGCTTGCCGCGCTCGTCGATGGGCACGACCATGGCCTGGATATGCGGCGTCAGCTCGTCGCGGTGGAGGATTGCCGCGACAACATTCTCGGCGCCGAAGCGGTCACGGAGCCAGTCCATGGTGCGGTCGCGCCAGGCACTCACGCGCGCCGGGTCGCCGTCCGCGAAGAAGTCCCGGCTAGCCGTGAACACGAAATCGAGGGCCAGCACGGCGTTCTTGCGGATCGTCGGCGCGTCGTCGAGGCGACCCTGTACGTCGGCCTGCCAATCGCCGGTCCCGGCTAGCCGCTCGTTCTCTTGCCGCCGCGCACCGTCGGCGTTGGGCGTGTCGCGGGTGCGCTCGTTGTGCGCGCCGCGCGAGCTGACCTGGCCCATCGTCTTGAGCTTGTTGAACCGCATCACCGCGTACATGCTAGCTGTCCTCGTACATCTTTTTCCAAGTAGTCCGTCATGCCCTTCGTGGGACACTATTTATGGTCTTATGCTTCACCCGCTGCTTGTGTCTTAAGGACGCGATTGCGCTTGTTGGTCAAGTTTGGGTTGCGCGCACATTGCTCCGTGATGTGTCGATTTCTAGCAGCTTTCGCTCCAGCGGCATCCGTCTGCACTGTCTCAAGAATGACCCAGGCAGCCTCAAGACCATTGTTGTGGAGGTCTTGAAGCCAGTCGCGCTTGGGCGTGCCATTCAGCTTCGTCCGTTCCTTCCACTCCTCCGTGGGGTGCTCGTTGTGATGGCGCACTGTGGCCTCTGGATCTACAGACTTGAACACGAACATGATGCGGTGTGTACGAGGGTCGATGAGACCGCCGATCGTGTACTCTTCCAAGACTTCTCCCTGCCTTCCCTCTGATGCTCATACAACGTTTGTGTCCCGATGGACGAGCGAACGTAGCCTTTTGCGGGGAGGCCCCCCCAGGGCCTCCCCGCAAAAGCGTAGTAAGTTACGCTTTTGCCGCGCACAAGCCCCACCGTCAGCCTACACGGTCGCCGGCGGCGGGCGCAAGCGGGGCGCGCGAGACTCCTTGGAAAAGAAAGGGGCTCGACCCGTCACCGCGGCAAGAGCAGGTCTAGCGGCAGGGCTGCACTTTCGCTAGCCGACCCTATGTTCACGATCAGCGTGCCCTAAGACGTGGCCTGGGCACGCTAACGAGATGGTTTGGCTCCCTCGCGCGGCCCCTTACGCCCGTCGCCTCCCGTCTCCCGCCTGCGGTGGTACACTGAGAGTGTCGAGCGTGCATAAGGATGACGGTATCGTGGGCGCGACGCCCGTGCCCGATCATGTGCCGGCTTGGTCTGTCTACACCATGCGCCACGCTGTTTCGTGTGTGCGTCCCTCGACGAGGAGCATCCATGGACAGCGGCACGATCACACTCATCCCCGATGACGGCTGCGGCTTCATGCGGCCCGCACACGGGCGCGACGATAGCTCCTTCCTCCCGTCGGCGCGCGTCGATGTGACGGCGGAGCACCTACACGCGGGCGATCGCGTCACGTTTAGCGTCGTGCATGACCTGCGGGGAAAGGGTCCACGCGCGGTGGACATGCGTCTGGCGCTCCCGCCCAAGGCTGTCGTCCACTCCTCGAAAAACCAGCCCCGGTAACAAACCGCCCGGTTCAGTCATCCCATGTGGCTCTTACTGCGGTCCACGCACGGCGTCGCTGTCCGCCAACGAATAGATAGAGGGACGCGCACGGCGTCCGAGAGGACTAGATCTCATGCCCGCTATCGTTCCCGCCAGTGTCCCTGTCCCGGCCCCGCGCGAAGAGGTGTGCCCCCACTGTGGCAGCACCGTGGGGCGCACCTTGCTCAAGCGCAACCAGGGGATCAAAGAGGTTGATGGGATCAGGGTGAGTGTCCCCATGAACAGCCAGTGGCGCTGCTTCGGCTGCGGCCGCAACTTCACGACCACAAGCCAATAACCGCCGGAACAGCGCGCGGTTTGCCATGACGCTTGGCTTCCTGACCGCGTGCAGGCCGGAGCGCTCGTTGCGCGAGGTCGTGCATGTCGTGTCCTCGCCGATGATGCCGTGCTCGTCGTCGCTCGCGTGCTCGTTGTCGTGATCGGCGGCGTCGACGAGGCTGCCGTCATCGCCGGCGTTGTCGTCCCCGGCAAGGCGCATGCGCATCGTCCCGCTATAGACAGGACGAACGGTTGTTCGCCTAGATTGTTTGGCTCCCGTCCGGTCCAGTGTACGGGGGAATGACAGCCCCCTAGGCGACAGGACTATACTGTCTAACCATGGACACAGCGCTGCTGCCGCAACTGACCGTGTACGGTGCCTTGATGGTCGCTGCGGCCATCCTCGGCTACTGGCCCGAACTTGTGCGGTTCAAGCGGTCGGTGCATGACCACACGGCGCTGGATAGGGTCCGGCGTGCTATCGCGCATAGGTGCCGTCCCTCCGATGGGAAGTCGTAGCAGCAGACCCCCGTCAAGGGGGAGAAGAGGCGGCGCGAGGGCGGGAGGGCGAGATGCGCACGTGCTATCGCTGCGGCCATCGGGTACCGTTCGGCCAGGGACGCTGCCCCGACTGCCGCGCGCGCTTGACACCCCTGGACGCCCTACGCCTCTGGCGTTATGTGCGCCGCGTGTTGCAGAGCCTCCGGCGATGGGTCTAGAACCATCCCACAGCCCACCAGCCGCGACGAGCGGCCCTCCGCGCCGCTGGCGGAGGTGTCGGTGGCGGAGGTGTCGGCCTAACTCCCGCACACCGATGCCTTAGGTGTCGCCGCATCCGGGGCCTTTCTCCGACCCCACCAGAGGGCGTCGATAGACAGCAATGGGTAGTTTGATGTAGCGTAAGAGCAACATCACGGGGCGTATTAGAGCATAGACGCCCCTAATAGACGAAAGGCAGGCGACCCCTGGCAGAGCATCCCGACCACACGACGACGACGGGCGCAGCGAGCCCGACTGACGAGATACTGACCGTCATCGCAGCGGAGGAGCCACACGGTGCGACCGCCGATCAGATCGCTCGTACCATCGGGCTTGGCGTCAATGTCGAGCCCGTTCAGGACGAGTTGGAAGAGATGGTCAGGCGCGGCGAGGTGGACCGGCGCGGCATCGGCCTGGGGGCCGTCTACACACTCGCCGCAGGGATATGACGCGCCCAACCACACGGACGGTGGGCCAGGCCGAAAGGCGGGGATGATGTCCCTGGCAACCGCGATCAAGCAGGTGATAGAGGTGCGCGGGCTCACGTCGGGCAAGGTAACCCGGCGGCTGGGCAAGGGGCGCGACTACACGACGTTCTTCCGCCTGCTCAACGGGCGAACGACGGACCCGCGCGTGATTACGCTGGTGCGCCTGTGTGTAGCATTGGAGACCAACCCCTCGGAGTTGCTGGAGCTGGCGGAGGTGTGGTCCCCTGAAACGCGGGGACGGGCGACGCCCGACGACCTGCGCCTGCGCATGGCGTTCGGGCAGGTGCGCGCGCTGCCGGTGGCCACGCAGCGGCGTGTGGTGCCCTTGGTCGAGGCGCTGGCGACAGGATGGCTGACGGACGAAGACGACGAGGAAGAGAGCCTGGACGAGGACGCAGGCCCTCCGGATAGACCCGCTGCCGCCGGCGAGGCGTAGGCGCGAGAGCGGCGCGCCGGCGGCGCTACGCCTGACCGCGGCGCGGGGCATCCTTGTCGCCGGCGCGGACCACCACCACCTCGTCGCACACAGTGCAGAGGTAGACCCGCGCGACAGCGGGGGACCTGACCACGGCGAGCAGACGCCGCCCCCAGGGCAGAGGGTCGTGGCGCTCGCCCAGGAGGAGCAGGGCCTCCTGCGCGCTGCAGACGGGGCACGGCCTCAGGGCCGACTTCGCACCGCCTATGGAGGTCACCATCGCTGGTCCTGCTCCCCGCTAGCCTATTCGTCTCACTCTCTCTATCGGATGAACGGCGGCGAGACTATAGAGCCAAAACGGCGGCGGCGACTAAGCGCGGTCGTCCTCCGTCACCCCGCCTGCTTATGGCCAGAAGACCCCCTGCGGATGGGTACCCCGCCCCTGGCCCGTTCCGGCCGTGCGCACCACGTGGCCGTCGCCTATCCTGTGGGCAAGAAGACGCGCGCTGAGCCGACAAGCAAGAGGGGACTACACCATGGATGCGACGCTGATGCACCTACGCACGAAGGTCCGGGCGCGTGGGCGCGTGCGGCGGTGGGTCGCCTACATGGCTGCCTGGTGAGCCACGCTCAGCAGGACGCGACCGCGGCCAGGAGCAGCGGAGCGGGCACCCGGTGTGCCTGGACGCCCAGGAGTGGATGTAGGAGAGAGAGAGAATGACGATGGGCCAGACCACGCCCCGCACTGATGACCACGCCCCGCACGGGCATGGTCACAGCCCCTACTGTGGGCGCTGCCTCTGGGATCGCCCTGCGCTGCACGGGGATCCAACACCCACGCGCGTCACCACGGACGCCCCCTGTCCCTCGTGTGGCACGCTACTACGGCCGTCGCCTCGCACGGATCGGCGCGGGGTGGCACGGATCACGGCGCTGACCGGGGTGGATGGGGATGGGAGCGCCGTGGCACAGACACACGCGGATCAACTGCCTGGACGCTTGCTTGAACGCTGCGGATGGCCACCGGCCCACGCGGGTCTGCGTGCCCCGCGTAGAGCCCGTGCGGCCTGAGCGGAGGCGAGACCTTCTCCCCCGCGTCTCACGGTCGTCGATCAACACCAGCCCTACCAGGCTCTCGCAGCCTCTCAGCAGGGTAACGTGACCGGCGGCTTCGTCGAGATATCCCTGCTCACGGCGCATGTGGCGCGCTCGGTCGTTGGACCACAGGGGAGCGCACCACATGCGCCGTGGGTGGTGTGGGCGTTGCGGGTGCTGAGGGGGTAGAGGTGACGACGCTCATGACAACGACGACGATACCAACAAAGAGGGGGATGAGGGCCACGACCACACACCCATAGCCGGCCACCGCCGGTGTTATTTGGGCACGCCACGGTCCAGCCACGGTTGTCTCTCCTTCGCTCGCTAGAAGCTTGCGCCCCCGCCGTCGTCACCCTTGCCCCCGCCAGGGGCACGCATTGATCCATCTGGTTGCGGGGCTTACCTCACCGCGCGAGGCCGTCACCCGCCTAAACGTCGCTCGTAGCGCGTTCGCCCGGGCACGCCATCCGCGATGCAGTCGGCACAATAGGGATGCCCGTCGATGGCCTCTTGCGCCGGTTTGAGGCAGTCCCAGCAGGGGATGGGGCGGGCGTGATAGGCGGTCGTCAGCATTGGCACTCCTCTCTTGGACCGGCCGAACACGGTCCAGGAATGGCCTTTACCCTGTCACCACTATCTCCTCCACGCAATTCGCGCTTGCTCGGCAAGTCCGTCTGCATAGTAGTTCGTACAGGTTCGTTGCACCCCCCCCCACGTCAGCCTACACGCTCGCGGCGGGCGGTCGCAAGCGGGGCGTGTGGACCTACTTGAAAGAGAGATGGACGCTAGGGCCGATTGCCCCGCGCTTTATGGTGATCGTACTGCACTTAAAAACTCACGCACCACGGCGCGGGCTGCGCCTGCACCTTGACACGCTCCTACTTTGTGTGTATGTTGTGTATAAGTGTTGTGTATTAAGTGAGGAGGTCACGGAGAGGCTCTTATGCGGGTAAACATCTCAATCCCTGATTCCCTGCACGAGCGGTTAGAGCGCGTGCGTGAGCGGGTGAATGTGTCTAGGGTATGTACAGTGGCGTTAGAGAGGGAGGTCAACATGTTGGAAGCAAAACCGTCCGTGGCTGATCCGAAGATTGCACAGTTAATTGAGCGCCTCAAAGGGTCGAGCCAGCGGTGGTACGACCGGGGCCACGAGGATGGGGAACGATGGGCCACGGAGGAGGCAAAGCGGTCTCAGCTAGAGGATGCGGCGTACGCATTCAGGGCGTACGACGGGCGACAGTTAAGCTCGGCATACTTCTATCTCCCCGAGTACTCAAAGGGAGAAGAGGGTACTGAGAGCGAGGGTAATGAAGGTGAGAACGTGGCCGTGCCTGAGCTCCCTGGTGTGGGATCTCTGTCGGGGCGAGAGGACGCGTGGGTTATACGCGATCTCGGCCTAAAGGAAAAGCCGCAGCGGGGGTGGCCAGCGGAAGAGGCATACGATCGGTTTCAGACAGCCTTTAACGAGGTTGACCACGCCGCCTACCTCGAAGGGTGGCGCGACGCCCTCGTGGAGTTGTGGGACGCCGTCGCCCCCGCGCTACGCTAACGCTCGCTCGTCGTTGATCATCTAGTCTTCCACCCCCCTAGCTATTCAATAAGCGTAGAGCCGGTGACCCGCCGGCAGAGGAGACACCCATGGCAGGCTCATACAACCGCATAACCATCATCGGCAACGTCGGTCGCGATCCCGAGATGCGCGCTATCCCGAGCGGTGAGATGGTCACGGGCTTCACCGTGGCCACCACCGAGCGCAGCAAGGCCGGCGACGTAACGACGTGGTTCCGCGTCAGCGCGTTCGGCAAGCTCGCCGAGACCTGCAACCAGTACCTGCGCAAGGGCTCGTACGTCTACATCGAGGGGCCGCTGACCCAGCGCGAGTACACGGAACGCGACGGCGCCACCCGCCAGAGCCTCGACGTGCGCGCCCGCGAGATGCGCATGCTCGACAAAGCCGGTGAAGGTGGGAACAGCGGGGGCGGATTCGGTGACGAGCAGGGACAGAGCGGCCAGGGGCAGGGCCAGAGCAGCGGCGCGCGGGACGCCTGGACACAGCCGCGACAGAGCGCCCCGGCGGGGAGCGGTGACGGCGCTGGCTCGATGGACGATATCCCCTTCTAAGCGCCATTTTGACCCTAAGTAGATCCGCAGGCACAGGGTTACTTATGAGAATGGCGCTTCCCACAGATAAGTAGCCGGGCTACCGTGAGGAGAGGGAGGACGCATGACCTGGTGCGCGCCTACAGTGGGGCGCGCCGGCCATGGTCAACGACCGATATAGAAGGCCGACGGCGGCGCGGTGGGCGAATCGGGCTGCGTTTGGTAGGTGGTCACGCGCAGAGTCCGGTCGATACACGTCGTGCGGACACAGAGTTGGTCGCCTTGCATCGTCACCGGGATGGCTCCCGCCGTCGCGGGGCCAGCCACGGCAAGCGTCACGGCGATACCCGCTGTCGCCAGGGCCGCCAGGGTTGCCCTCGCGATGACAGGGGACGTGCATAGGATGGGGGCGGCGCGTCTCATGTTGATCATCCAGGTGTCCTCCGGTGTATTGTGCTCTTTCTATGCGTCCCATGGGCGCTCAGGGGGTCCTACGGGCTCCTGGTACTATTGTCGGCACGCAACGCGTTTCCCCGTAGGGAAGGGCTGGCCCGTTCAGGCTAGCACCACCGCGTTCACTGGGTCATCGAGCAGAGCAGAAGGCAGGACGCATGGTCATCACATCGACCACATCGACCACATCGACCACATCGACCACATCGACCACATCGACCACATCGACCACTCGGCTACTCGGCCACTCGATCACTCAACGTGACAGCAGCAAGGGAAAGGACGGGCCACAGTCATGGACGCGCGACCGAACGTCATGCAAGGGTTCATCGAGCATACCGTCAAGTGGGCGCTCGCGCTCCCGGTCCAGGTCCGACACGAGATCATCGCCTCGGCACGCGCCCAGGCGCGCCTCAATCGGCAGGCACAGCCCTACATTCCGGGGTCGTCCCACTTCGACGACCCCGCCGTATGGGATGCGATCGCGGCGCGCGTCGAGGGCGAAGGGCACACACCGGCCGACTAGTGACGGGGCGGACCGGGTCAGGCTGTCGCAAACGGTGCGCGCGGCGCTGGGCCAGGAGTGTGGATAAGTGCATAACACTCTTGACGCCACGCGGGCGTCTATGTGGATAACTGCGCATGTTCCAGAAGAAGTGTTCTGGTAGCATAGTGTCGTAGACAATAGGTGGAACTGATGTTCTACAAATAGGGACAGCAGAAAGGGCGACCACATGACAGTGAATCTACAGGTGTCAGAGGAGATCGCGCGGAAGGTGCGCGCCAAACCCAAATACTGCTACGAGAATGCGATGCGGGCGTTACTGTGGTGCGACGAATTGGATAAAGACCACGCGTACTATGTGGAGGGAATAGCGGTCGGGTATGCGACGCGTGTTCCTTTTCACCACGGATGGGTTGAGGTCGGCGATGAGATTATCGACCCAACCTTTACGCCAACTACTATCAAGAAGTTGCGAGCACCGAACAGTACACCGGCCAGTAAAGCGTTATTCGCACAGATGAGGTCCGAAGGGCTCGCTGAGTATGCGCGGGGTAGCGTCCCCACCTATATGCCCGTCGCACGATACACCCACCAAGCGGTGCTGCACTTTGTACGCGACTACGGACATTACGGCCCCCTTGATGAACAAGCGTTAGACAACGCCTTAGTGCTACTGGCAAGGAAACCAATGTCATGACGACCATGGTCACGACCGCCCTCGTCCTCTATCAGGGCAATGGGCTCGATGGCGCCGACATGTGGGCCAGCATGCTCCCCGACGAGCGGAAGCGCCGCGCCCTGGCCGCCGCGGTCAACCGCAACACGGACGACCTCCTGAGCCTCGCCGAAAGCTGGCTCCTGCTCCATGGTCGGCGTGAGGGCCAGACGCGCCCGTTGAC
>JAABUR0100010111.1_pt1 | contig 10439 bp, 16 predicted proteins | sample 5560091 | NCBI WGS metagenome assembly JAABUR01 (sample SAMN10711879, study PRJNA513375) | rock metagenome | isolation source: Antarctica rocks | place: Antarctica: Victoria Land, University Valley sud
GTCCTCAAATCTGGTCACCACTTCGATCCCAACCGGGCGACGCAGGCCCCATCTACGCCCGCGCTGACCATGGCCTGACCGTGACTCACTCACGAACCCCCTTGACACCCAACACGGTAGCTCCTAGACGCACGGCGAGCCAGCCTGCAATCAGCGCGTGCGTTTGACTTCGAACGGATCGTCGGATAGACTCGGCTCTGCGACGGAGACCTCGACAGCGCCACGGCAATGGACAGACAATGGCTCTTTTGGAGTCCGCCTCCGCCGGTCGACTTCAAGGAGTAAAGTAATGCGTTTTAGCCCAGGGCCGCTTGGCGTGGTCACGATCTCGGCGCTACTTCTTGCAGTGGCTGTCGGAACCGGCACGGCGCAAGCCACCCAGACGGTGCTCGGCGGTCAGACACTGGCGCGGCATGCAGACCTTCAGCGGCTTGGGGCGCACCGGCGGCTCATTGCGCCGTTAGTGTCCTCGCGCCGTGCACGGCCGTTCATTGGGGCCGGACAACAGTACACGATCAGTGACGTCGGAGCGCCTCCGAATACCGTTGCCAATGCCGAAACCGGATTGCCTCTTGTATAACAACGGCGCGTTTCTTGACCCCTCCGCGTCGACCTCGATCTTCAGTTGCGACTGTACAGCATGAACGATGCCAACGCGAACGGCGTCTTCGAGGGTGTGGGGAACATACAGGATAACTTCAATCCGGACGGTACGGCGTTCGTCGCGACGGGTTCAGCGAAGAGTTCATCCTTGCCGGTCACGCAATTCGAATCGACGAATCCCTCCGCGGCACTACAGAGCGTCAATGCGAAGGTACTGCCCAGCTTGGCCGACGGTTGCCCATCGCACTACCTGGTATCGAGCGACAATCTCGGCGAAGTTCTCGGTTTTGACTCGTGCTCGTCATCGAGCCCGAGCACGTACTGGACGTGGGACCCGACGAACGGAATTCAAGCCGTCAACATCCCTTCCAACGGATATTCTTCCGTGCAATTGCTCGGTGTGAACGACAACGGCCAACTCCTGGCGACGCTCGTTACGACGTCGGGCTCATACCATTGGGGCACGTTTAATCCCGTTGCTGGATCGTCGTCCGCACGGCGGCTACACGGTACAAGCTTGGGACCGATACGTATTAGGCACTAAGCGATATCTCGTCGAACGTCGCGACGTGCGGATGCATTGTTGACGCGCCGGCGGGCGTATCGGCCGGGCGCAGAAGACGCAGGATCTGCATTCCCGCAATACGAGCGGCATCTAGTTCGGCATCGACGTCGCTGAGAAAGAGAACGTCAGAGGGCTCGAGGCCTACGGCGCCCGCGATGGCGGTGTACGAAGCCGCCTCTTTCTTTGGACCGATCGCGGTGTCGAAATAGCCCGCGAATAGCGACCGCAGATCGCCGTGGTCGCTATGTCCGAACAATAGTTGCTGTGCTTGCGTCGACCCCGAGGAGTAGACGTACAGCGCGAACCCGCCGTCATGCCAGCGGCGAAGCGCAGTCGCCGCATCGGGATAGACCCGCGCGAACAGCTGCTTCTGCTCGTATCCGTCGGCCCAGATCAAGCCTTGCAGTGTCTTGAGCGGCGCAAATTTGCGGTCTTCGGCAATCCATCGGTGGAGATATGCCAGGATGGTCGCATCGTCGACCTCAGGTGCTTCGCCGGCTGCTTGGGCGGCCGCGCGCAGCAGTTGCGCAACCTGCGGCTCGTCTCGGTGAGCGGCAACGTATGCGTCGAGATGGTCGTCGGCGTACGGAAACAGAACGTCGTGCACGAATGCGAGCGGAGTCGTCGTGCCTTCGATGTCGACCAGAACGGCACGGCATGCGACCGAAACGGTCGCGTTCACTCGTATTTCGGAAAGCGCGTCGCGATGTCGTCGCCCGTGTAGTTCGGAGTCCAGCCTTCGCTACTCTCAAAGAGCCGGATCGCGGTGAACTCGGGGTCCGGCCCCATGTCGAACCAATGCATCGTCCCGGCCGGAACGCCGATGAGATCGCCCGCAACGCAAATCGTTTGGTAGACTTTGCCGCCGACGCGGAGATAGAACGCTGCGCTACCCTCGACGAAGAAGCGCACCTCATCTTCTGAGTGCGCGTGTTCGCTTTGAAACTTCGCACGAACCGGCCCGATGTCGGGCATTCCGCGGATTATCCGCAGCACGTCGGCGGTAGCGTACCCGTTCTCGCGCTTGAGCCGGGCGACGTCGCCGGAGTAGGCAGCGAGGATCGCTTCTTGATCGGCGTCCTTCGCAAGGGGAACAGAAGCTTCCCAACGCTCGAAGCGTACGCCGACCGATCCCAGCAGTTCGGCGATTCGCGCGCGATCCGCCGTATCGATCAATTTCCGCGCCCAGACGTCGTCGTAAACGTGTAAGGCGGAGGCCAGCGTCGCGTTCATCGCAGTTTCCGTTCTTCGAGATGGCAAGCCAAGAGAAATTCGATTCCTTCAACGTGCCGCCGTGCCTGCGCGGCCGTGGCTCCCCACGCGTACAAGCCGTGTCCGGCGATGAGATACCCTGGCACGGCGGTGTCACGGCCCAGGCGCTGTTCGATCTCCGCGGCAAGCTTGAGCGTGTCCTGGTCGTTACCGAACACCGGTATCTCGACCGCGCTCTCGTGAGATGAGAAGCCGGCGAGTGCCTTGTGCATCTCGTAACCATGGGTCCGAACCCCGCCTTGCCCGGCGGCGAGGCGCGACAGGACCGTTGCAGCGATCGTATGGACGTGAAACACCGCACCGATCTTTGGGTCCGCGCGGTACCGCGCGAGGTGCAGCGGCGTCTCGGCGGAGAGCCCAGGGGGGAGCGGCGCATCGATTGCCACCGCCGCGACGCCTTGGCTGTCGATCGTGCCCTTGTCGATCCCACTGCGCGTGATGGCGGCATGGTGCGCATCGATGCGGCACGAGAAGTTACCGGCCGTCGCCGGCACCCAGCCGCGCGACGCCGCATAGCGGCCGAACGCCGCGATGTTATCGATGGCGCTTTGCGGCACGGCGGGAAAGTCCGTCGTCACATAGGCGGAACAACGACGACTGCCGCGCGAGTTGCAGCGCATACGACTGATGGGGCGCCTGGGACCGGGACCACACTATAACGCAGCGGAAAGGGGTACGGCTGGTGGAACGGTGAACTTCGTTACGACGTGAACGGATCAGGCGTGGCGGACGAAACCCGGCCGATCTTTATCCGCGCGTTGCTGAACGCGATCTCGCTCGGCTGAATAAATGCCCACGGATCCGCGGCTCAGATCTACGTGCCGCTATTCCAGTAGGCGGCATGTTGCCGCATAACAGTTACAATGGTTCTTGCCCTATCGCGAAGTATGGCGGGCGCGTTTGAGTCATCGCGTATTTCGCTCATTTGTGAAATGACCAATCTCGCATATTTCGAACGCTCTTTTCCCGTGCTATAAGTCCCTGCCGAGCCAAGAAGCACTGCTTCCTGGAACTTGAAAAGGTAATGCGCCAGCCCTTTGTAACCGTAGGCGCAATTGCGGCTCTCAGCCGAAGCCTGCAAACAGGTCCGCACTGATTGGTCTGCTCGGGGCGTTTGAGCGCACGCATGGGCGTCGCGTTGAACTTTCTTAATATCGCAACCCAATGCTGGATGCGCCGCGAGAATGACGCACGCTGTAATGATAAGAAGCCTCAACATCATTCCATTCTGCACGTTCTTGCGTGTTAGCGATCGCTCGATCACGGCCCTAGGACGCGTTTCGTCCGCGCGGACATCTTAGTCGACACACCGGCGAAGCTCGTCGTCGGTCAGCCCGGTTTGCTTCAGGATCGCATGGAGCGTCCCGAGCGGCACAGTCGCGGAACGTGCACCGGCACGGTCACGATGCCGCAGGCTGCGAGAATCTGCTTGCCCGTCAATCGCGGGGCTTTCATGCGTTCACACTCCGGTTCACGTCAGCTGCATTTCGGTCGCTGCGAACCGACGTCTGCCGACTTGTCCGCGACGTGCAATCCGACACGACGGCCCCTAACCTCCTAGTGAGGACGGTGCGGCCAAAGAGGCGGTAGCGAAATCCGCGCGGTGCTAGACCGCGACTTCGACGGTCGCTGTTTCGATCTGCGGGACGTTCGCAGGCAGCTCGATGCCTTCGCGCCGCGCCGCGATGATGTAGCCGCGGATCGCTTCGCGCGTCCGTTCGAGCGCTTCGGCCTGCGTCGAGCCGAACGTCGAGAGGTCGCCGAGCACGGGGACGTGCGTCACCCAGACGTTCTCGTCGCGGTCGAACTCAAGCCAGAGTGGAAAATCCACGGGCCTTCCCCTTCGACGCAAAGCATGTTGGTAACTCCGGTGCCATCAGAAAAGCGTCAGCCGCGCGGGGCCGGTCGACGCATCGTCGCGGCCTGCAGATGCTCGATCGCGACGCCACGCTCGGCCAGCTCCTCGGCGATGTCGGCTCGATGGCAGCCCTACGGCTTCGACTCCGAGCACATGATCGCGACGCGCTGCCCGTCGCGGAACGCTGCTTGGGGTCGTCGACCACAGCGGCGCGTTTCTCGGTCGGGGCCCGCGATCGTCGGTGACGAGGTGCGCGAAGTGCGCGAGCACGACGTCGTATATGTTCCGCCGATGGAATCGCATCAGTTCGTCAATCGTGGCGGCGAACGTTCGGCTTTTTGTATCGTCCTGGCGCTGCGCAACTTCTCGCAATGCCTGTCGTCCGCCGAGATCGAGCATCTGCAAAACACTCCGGCAGGCGCCTACATCGATCCCGACGGTGCGCCGCCGCGAGCGCGGTGATATCTCCGCTCACAACGGCTCAACTGCGACGCGCGTACCAGCAGCCGAAAACCGTAAGGCCGGCGATCGCTTTACGGCGCAGTAGCCCGGCAGCTGATGTGATCGGCGTTCGGGTTAAAGGACGTCGCGCTAGATTTGTGCCTCAGCTAGCTTACGCGGCCGTTCGTAACATCTCACCCGTACGTTGGGCGACTTCGTTTTGCGCCTTTTTCGAAGCGCCGAGCTCAGCGGCGATCCCGGGAAGCGCGCGCACGGCTTGCGCGACCTCGTTGATGAGCGCGGAGGCATCCGCCTGGGAAAGGCTTTGTTGCATGGCATCGGCGAGCAGATCCTTACGAGTGATGTCCGTGCCTTTGCCATTAACCGCGGCGTAGTGGTACCCGTTGGGTCCTTGCGAGAACGTCAAATCGTAAGCGGGTGCGAGTCGCCACGTGCCCGTTCGATCCATCAAGAAGCTATGTTGCTTTGCGTGGTCGTCACGGTTGTGCGCGAGCACATTGAAGATCATTCGCCGCACCATCTCTCTGACGTCCCCGTCTTTGCGCGTAATGATGCGCGTGAGCGAGAACAGACCGTCATAGGAGATATTTGGGACGTCCCACGCGATTTCGAGCGCGCCTGCCGCGGACAACATGTGGCGGCGCGAGCCGTCAGGTTCGCGGTCGAATCGTTCGATCGCATAGTACGGCATTTTCTTCGCGCGCGAAGGGATCAGCCGCGTGCGGGGCACGGCGATACCGGCACGCCGGGCCGCACGCGCGTACGCGGCCTCCAGGATACTTGACTCGCGCGTCTCGTCCGCAGACGACGGCAGCTTGACGATCCAGTGCGTGTAGCCGGCGGGCAGTGCCCCTTCGGTCGAAAGCGCGTTGCCTGCGTCGTCGAGCGCGACGTTCACCTTGGGGCGTGCGCCACCAGACGCGCCGCCGAGCGTCGCCAGTTCAGCGATGACCTTGCCGTCATCACCTGCGAGCGCACGTTCAGCCTCGTCATCGAGGGCATCGAGATCGATCGGAAAGCCGGCCGGTTCGTCGCCGTCAGTTGCGGGTTCGAAGACGAGCGCACCGCGCCCGCGACGCCCGATAATTCCGAGCTGTTCGAAGCCGCTCGGCAGTCCTTTCCAGAGATTGGCCGCCCGTAGCTTGCGTTCGATTAAGAGCCGGCCCCATGCATCGGGGAGACTGTCGGCAAGGACGCCAGGCAAATTGTCTGTGTCGCGTGGGTTCGCAGGTCGGACGACGCCTGGTGCGGGCGGCCGGCCGTACGGATCGACGCGCAACTTCGTCGCGATGAAGTCGCTCGCGTATTCGAAGACGCCTGTCCCTCGGGTATCGAGGGCGAGCCGGCCGACGTACAACTCATCCTCTCCGTTTTCGTTGAAGAGGAGGGAGACGCGGAGAACGTCGTTCATTTGGGGCTGGGCCGGATCGTTCGGCCGCCGCGCCGACGCGGACGCGCTTTGAGCGCAAGTATCTCGTCGAGGCTCTGCGGATCTTGTGTGGGGAAGAGAGCGCCCAGTTCGTCTTCGGCTTCGAGCGCGATCGCGATGCGCACCACGGCCTCAAACTCGACAGGCTTCCCCGCCTCGAAGCGTGTAAGTGTCGTGCGGGAAAGACCGGCCGCCCGGGCAACATCTTCCTGTGAGCGAGCAAGGGCTAGCCTGAGATCCCGGGCGCGTTCCCCAATGCGGCGAACCACTTGAGCCGAAGACATCCCCCGGAGCGTTTGTATCATACGCAATACACTAAGTCCTTTTCTGGCCTTTAGTGTATCATATATAACACAGTAATTTCACCCTGCATAAGGGTCTTCAATGGTAGCGCCAGCATTGGTAGAAGCTGATTTGGTAGTCCGTCTTTGTCTCTTTCCACAAGGTGTGCGTCAACCGTCGCGATAGCGGTTTGCAACCGCAGTGAATTGACGTTCAGAGACGCGTTTGGCGCCGACAACACAGTATACGCTGATCTCTGCCCCAGTGGTTTAGGTGACGAGCACCATATTATGCCGCATAAACTCGCGCACGCGTTCAGCTTACTGCGTGCGCCGTGCGGCACTGCGCAAGACACCGATTCTTGGTTTGGTGCGAATGGTGCGCCCGACGGCCGAACCTTGAGCGATGGTTGGGACTCTAGCAACAATAGCGTGCCGGACGGCAGCAAGCAGAAGGACGTGATGAGCTATTGTAGCTCTTACTGGGTGGGAGCCTACGACCGGGGCAAGGTCATCGCGTTCTTCCAAAGCGGTCCTACCCCGAGCGTGGCGCGAACCGCGGCTCTAAGCACGAGGGAGGCGACGATGGCTCTTCCTAACGACGTGCTGACCGTCGATGAAAGCGCGAGTTTCGATACGCGCCGCGGCCTCAGAGTCTATCCCTACGGCTTTACCGAATTCGGTGATGCGGGTCCAATCTTCGGTCGGACGGCGCCGGGTTCAGACGCACTATTTGAAGGATTGGATGCCCGAGGCCAAACGTTGTTCTCGGACAAAACCGTTGCCGTTCCGGTCGAAAGCCAGCTGGCACGCCGCAATCAGGAGGCGTCGATGGCAATGGACCATGTCATCGATGGTTCGGAGCAGCGTGCCCTAGCAGCCATCCGCGTTACGTACCGGGGCCACGTAGCCATATTGCATGGGCTTCCAGGCGGCCCCATCAAAGGGACGGCGACAGCCATCGATGCAAAACACGTTAGGGTCGGATTCGATGCCAAACACTATACCGCGCTCGACGTCACGGATTCAGGCGGGAAGAAAACGCGCAGTTCGTCTATCCCGGCGAGGGCACCATGGAAACGCCAGAACGCGACGTATACATCGACTTGATCAACGGAATCAAGACCGTCGCGTGGCATATCAAGGTACACGTCCAGGGGCGTTAGGTCTGCAGCGCGTGGCGTTGTTAGCGCCCAATCATGGTTCGGTCCGGCCGAATGGTTCGCCGCTTACACCGGAGCACGGCGAGGAGAAACACTCCCGGTTCGCTGGTCCGATCTTGATCTGGATCGGCAGACGGTGACGATCCGTCGCTCCCTGACGGACACGGATAAGGGACTCAATTCAAGGAGCCCAAAAATGGAAAGCCACGCACCATCACGCTACCGCCGATGCTGATCGCCGTGCTGCAATCAGCGCGGTCTGAGCAGGAAAAGGATCGCCGTCTATTTGGGTCCGCGTATCAAGACCTAGATCTCGTATTTGCCTGCCCGGATGGGATGCCCGTACCGCCGTGGACGTTCACGGTGTTAGCGCCGGAGTAAAATTGACCCACCCCGCCGGTTGAAAATTGACCCACCTGTACCCTCCGAACCCTTGGGTTCATGCTATCGAAGGAGAGCCAGGTGGAGATCGCCGTGTTGCATCGGCAAGGCATGGGTGTCCGTGCCATCGCGCGTGAGGTTGGCGTTGCGCGGAATACTGTTCGCGCGGTCCTTGATGGACGTAGTGATGGTCAGTACGGTCCGCGCGGCAAGAGGCCGACGAAGCTCGAGCCGCATCACGATTACTTGAAGGATCGTTTGGCGAATGCCGGCGATCGGCGATTACCCGCAACGGTCCTTATGCGGGAAGTCCGTGAGCAGGGCTACGACGGCGGCATAACCCAGCTCAAAGAATTCTTAGCGGCGGTTCGGCCGACGCCCGAGCCTGAGCCGATCATGCGCTTCGAAACGGCGCCCGGTGAGCAGATGCAGATCGACTTTGTCGTATTTCGACGCACGCAGTCGCCGTTGCGCGCATTCACGGCATCGCTAGCATTCTCGCGCATGGCTTATGCGGAGTTCGTCGACAACGAGCGAGCTGAGACATGGATCGGCTGCCTACAAAACGCGCTGAGCGCCTTCGGCGGTTCACCCAACGTCGTGCTGTGCGATAAATCCCAAGGCCATTGTTTTGGTCCGCGACGCTTACGGGCCAGGAAAACATCAGTTGCACCCGCTCTTTCGTGACTTCACACGCCATTATGGCCTGCGCGTTGCGCTCTGTCGGCCGTATCGCGCCCAAACAAAAGGCAAAGTGGAGCGCTTCCATCGTTACTTGCGCGAGTCGTTCTATTGGCCGCTGCAGACGCGGCTGGCACCGTTGCTTCTCGATCCCCAAACAGCGAATCGTGAGGTACGATTGTGGCTCGACACGGTCGCAAACGTTCGGCTCCACGCAACGCTGCGAGAACGCCCCGTTGATCGCTTTGCCCTGGAACGCGCTGCGTTACGGCCGCTGCCGGAAATCTACAGCGGCCGGAGCATGCGTACGCCTGTGGAGGTTCGGCAGACTCTCGCTGCGACGCCCGTGGAATCAATCCAACACCCTCTGGCGGTCTACGATCAGTTCGTCCGAGAGGTTTTGAAATGATCGAGCTGACGCGGATTATGGATTTGTGCGAACGGCTCGGGGTTACAACGATGGGGCGCGATTTTGGAGCGATTGCCGAACGGGCGGCACGCGAGCAACTGAGCTATCATGCGTTTTTCGAGGAATTGTTGCAGTGCGAGCATCGCGAGCGGCAGTCTCGCAGTCGAACGCTGCTCACAAAGACCGCTGGCTTTCCGTCGATAAAGACCCTCGATGACTACGATTTCGCCTTTGCGACGGGCGCGCCGCGTAAACAACTGACCGAATTGGCGACGCTGACTTTCGCCGAACGCGCTGAGAATGTCGTCCTGCTCGGCCCATCGGGCGTTGGTAAGACGCACCTTGCCATCGCTCTGGGCTACAAGGCCACCCAGGCCGGCATCAAGACTCGCTTCGTAAGCGCCGCCGATTTGATGCTGCAGCTATCTGCAGCTCATCGCCAAGGCCGTCTCAAGGAGTACATCCGCCGCGCAATTCAAATGCCGCGGATTCTCATCATCGACGAACTCGGCTATCTCCCACTTTCACGCGACGAATCGAATCATTTCTTTCAAGTCATCGCGCAACGGTACGAACGCGGATCGGTCATCATTACGAGCAACCTCCCGTTCGCACAATGGGACTGCGCATTTGCAGGCGACGCCACCATGACCGCTGCGATGCTTGATCGGCTTCTGCATCACGCGCATGTCGCGATGATCAGCGGGGACAGCTACCGACTTCGTGAACGACGACGAGCGGGGATCGGTCTGCCGCCAGCCAAATCCAAGCCCAAGGTGGGTCAGAATTAAACCGGCGATACGGGGCTTAACTGGGTCAGTTTTCCTCCGGCGTCTACACTTGTCATTTCGTAGTGTATCGCACACGGGTAAACCCTCGCTCGCTAACGCTCGCTCCTTGGGGTTGACTCCGTATGCTGCGTCGTCAGTGCACGACAGCTACGGCAACGAGCAGCAGCAAACACCGGCGCTCCACAGCTCCGCCACCGTCGTGGGGCGCTGCCCCACACTCCGGCACTCAGGCTCGGTGTTCGGCATGAAAATCGACATGTTCAAAATTGGACGGACCGCCGATTTCCGAACAGATCCAGCCCGAAAGGGAAAATTCCCCGAACGAGTGAGAGCACCAAAACAACGGTAGAATGCGGGTTTGCGCCTCACCGTGCGATTCTTAGCGCGACAAATCGATTTTTGGTGATATTCGGTTAGCTTTTGTAGCTTGCTGGCAGCGGCAATCTCAAATTGAACCCGTAGCGGCAATATAAAATTGAACCCCTGGACGGGTTAGCCGTTCTTTCCGGTCTTCCCGCGAGTCCGCAGCCGATGGCTCTGACCG
>JAABUR0100010113.1_pt1 | contig 10438 bp, 8 predicted proteins | sample 5560091 | NCBI WGS metagenome assembly JAABUR01 (sample SAMN10711879, study PRJNA513375) | rock metagenome | isolation source: Antarctica rocks | place: Antarctica: Victoria Land, University Valley sud
TTCCCGTCGGTCTTGCCCGCGGCCACGACCTCACCGCCGAGCCTCACCTCGACCGTGACATGGCCGACCGGCGCCGGCGGGCAAGGCTTGTCGGGCTGTACGACGGGGCACGCGGGGCTGGCGAGCACGACTCCCTCGACCGCTCCTGGCGCGAACTCCGTGATCGTCGTGCCGCTGGACCACGTCGGGGCGGCGCTGCCGCAACCGACGACGAGCCCCCACGCGACGGCGAGCCCCATCACGAACGAGAGTCGCCTGGTCCTCAGCATGCAGGTAGGACGCACGCGCGGCCCCCAGGGTTGCGCCCACCGAGATCCACCGACGTGTGAGCCGCTGCGGTAGCCAGGGCGACTCCAGCGGGCTGACACGTCGGCTCGGGGAGGAGCGCCGTTTCGCGACCGCGCTTTGCGGGTACGGCGGCGCCATGTTGCGACAGATCCTGACCGGCATGGCGGCTGGAGCCGCCGGCACCACGGCCCTGAACGGCCTCACCTACCTCGACATGGCGGTGCGGGCGCGTCCGACGAGCAGCACACCGCAGGACACCGTCGAGCGGCTCGTCGACAAGCTGCCCGTCGACGTACCCGGTGAGGGCGAGGAGCGCGACAACCGCGTGTCCGGCATCGGCCCGCTGATGGGTCTCGCCACCGGCATCGGCGTAGGCGCGCTCTACGGCGCCGTCGCGTCGCTGACCGGTCGGCCCCGCGTGGGTGCCGGAGCGTTGGCCGCGACCGCTGCCGTGCTGGTGGGTTCCAACGGCCCCATGGCGGCGCTCGGTGTCAGCGACCCGCGTGAGTGGGACGCGAACGCCTGGCTCAGCGACGTCATCCCCCACCTGGCATACGGCCTGGTCACCGCGCTGACCTACGAGGCCACCCAGGCCCGCTGAGCGATTCGTCCGACTCAGCCACGCTGCGGCTGTCTACGCTCGGTCGGACGAATGGGAAGGCGGCGCGTCCGAAACTGGTGACTAACGTGGGACGCAGCGTCACTCTTGCCGCAATGTCTTGACAGCCGCAGGTTCGAGGCAGATGTTGGGGGCACACAGCTGGGACATCAAGGGAATCGGGGGTTGTTCTCGGCGTCGACGTCTTGGCGTCGGCGACGGGTCGCAACCGCGGCGACTGGGCTGAGTACTTCCACCACGACCACCCGAGGAGTTGCCGTGCATTCACGTTTTCGCATCCTGGTCGGAACGTCCGTGCTTGCTTTGGCCGTCTCCGCTCTCGCCACCCCCGCCGGGGCCGAGGACGCCGATGAGATGAAGCAACCCTTCGTCACCGACAAGTCCCCGCCCAACTCGCCGTCCGCCTACGAGTGCACCGCCCGTGGCAACCCCGCCGCCGACGTACGCCTCGACTGCGATGACCCGTTCCCCAACAACGAGCCCAACGTCGCGGTCGACCCCGAGAACCCGCGGCACATGGTGGCGAGCTCCAACGACTACGGCTCGTGCTGCGATCAGTACTACACGACGTTCGACGGCGGCAGCACCTGGCGGACGGGCAACATGTCCACGCGCGGCCCCAACGTCATCGGGAGCGACCCGATCACCGTGTTCGACCCCAAGCACGACACGGTCGTGCACCTCTCGCTGAACTTCAAGGTCTCGTCGGGTATCCCCGCGGTCAACGGCAACGTGGTGGCGTCGGTCTCGACCGACGGTGGCCTGCACTGGAAGGTGCCCAGCCTCGTCGGCCGGGGCCACGGAGCGCGGCTCTTCCTCGACAAGGAGGACGCCACCGTCGACACCAACCCCACGTCGCCCTACTACGGCCGCATCTACGTGACCTGGACCGGCTTCTACGGTGACGCCAAGCGTTACCTGTCGTCACCGATCCTGGAGGCCCACAGCGACGACGGTGGCCGGACGTGGTCGGACCCGAAGGAGATCTCGGGCAGCAACGCCCGGTACTGCACCTACCAGACTGATGGTCCCGTAAACGAGTGCGATGAGGACCAGGCATCGGCACCGCGAGTGGGACCGGACGGAACCCTGTACGTCGCGTTCATGAATGGTCAGCACACCGCGGCCTGGGAGGCGGGCGAGCAGTTCGAGGACCAGTACATGATCGTGCAGTCCTCCAACGGTGGGCGCAGCTTCACCGCTCCTCGCCACATCGTCGACCTCGAGGACGGTGACCGGGACTACCCGCTCAACGTCGACGGTCGGCAGACCCTGACCGGGCTGCAGGTGCGGGTGTGGGGAGCCGGCACGCTGGCGGTCAATCCGACGACGGGCCGGCTCTACCTGAGCTTCTCCGACAACCGACGGGGAGTGCACGACGTGGACAACCCGGTGACGAGGTCCGAGGCCTTCGTCGTGACCTCCGCCGACGGCACGAGCTGGTCGGCTCCATCGATAGTCGATGCGGACAGCAACGAGTCGTGGTTCCCGTGGATCGACGTCGCTCCTGACGGCACGGTGGGCCTGCTCTACAACGACAGGCGACCCGGCAACACCTACGTCGCCGAACTCGCCGAACTCGCCGAAGGCGCTCCCGGCGCCTTCGCCACGACCGTGGTAAGTCAGGCGTTGTCCCACCCGAACCAGTCGGCGTTCTTCCAGGCCGGAATCCCCGAGTGTGAGCAGTGCGCGACGTTCCACGGCGACTACCTCGGCCTGGACTACGGGGCGGACGGCTCAGCCAACATGGCCTGGACCGACATGCGCGACACCAGTCCGGACTTCGACGGCTACCAGCAGTTCGTCTATTTCGCCAGGCGGTAAGGCAGGTGTCGCGGGACCTCCGGGTTTGAGCGGGAGCCGGCTCGGAGGTCCGGCTGGGTGGCTAGACGAGGCGGCGGTCCACTGGGTCGCCGCCTCCTCGCCTTTTGTCGCCATCCTGGGTCGGGGACTGCTGCGTACGTGTGTCGTCATGGGTCTGAAGACGTACGGGCGTGGGCCGGTTGGCGGGTCGTGTGCCGTCATGTGTCGGAAGACGTACGGGCGCGGGGTGGGTGGCGGGTCGTGTGCCGCCATGTGTCGGCAGACGTACGGGCGCGGGGTGGGTGGCGGGTCGTGTGCCGCCATGTGTCGGCAGACGTACCGGCGTGGGCCGGGCGGTGGAGCGGCACTCGGGTGAGTCGGGCCAGGGACCTTGACCAGCTGGCGGCACATCGACGTCGTCCAGGTCCGTCTCCCGGCCCGGGAACGCGGCCCGTTCAGGGTCAGGGGCCGCCACTTCCTCAGGCCTCCGGGTAGACGTCGAGGTCGTCGGGGTCGGCGGGTGCCTTGGCTGAGCTGTCCAACTGCTCGTGACTCCAGTCGTCGTCATCGACCGGCGGGTCGGTGGGCAAAGTGGTCATGCCCCCCGCGCTACCCCACTGAGCGGCGGCATTCAATCCTCTTTCCGATTCGTCCGACTGGATCGCGCTGCAGGCACCGGCTCCCAGGAGGACGAATCGGGAGAACGGGAGAACGGAGGGGCCGAACCCGCTCGTTGGGGCGGGATGCGACACGCCGCTGCGGCGAACTACCCCCAGCACACTGACCTGGGCAAACGCAGAATGTCATCTACATCTCCCCGGCAACCATTGCGTATCGACGGGGCTTGAGCGTACGGTTACCCCCAGATATAGTAGTTACAGGGGTGTAAGTCCTCCACAGGTTGTGGTCGGCACTTCTCCACAGCCGCTCCGGCTCACGGCGGGGCTGCACCCACAGGACACCGCAGTTCATCCCCAGGATGTCCACAGGCCGGTCCCCAGCTCGGGCACCGCGGACTGTCGGACCGCCCCGGTAGAACGACCGGTATGAGCCCAGCACACGAGCACAGTGAAGGAGGCGGTTGCCATGCATTGCCCGTACTGCCGCCACACCGACACCCGCGTGCTCGACAGCCGCGTCGCCGAAGACGGTACGTCGATCCGTCGGCGCCGGTCGTGCTCCGACTGCGAGAAGCGGTTCACGACGGTCGAGCAGATGCAGCTGACCGTGGTGAAGCGCTCTGGCGCGACCGAGCCGTTCAGCCGCGAGAAGGCCATCGCCGGCGTACGCAAGGCCTGCAAGGGCCGCCCGGTCAGCGACGACGACCTGGCACTGCTCGGCTCGACGGTCGAGACCACGCTGCGCGGCTCGGGCTGGGCGGAGGTGCCGGCCAACGAGGTCGGCCTCGCCATCCTCGGGCCGCTGCGCGAGCTCGATGAGGTCGCCTACCTGCGGTTCGCGAGCGTCTATCGGTCGTTTGAGTCCGCCGACGACTTCGAGACCGAGATCGCGATCCTGCGGGCCGAGCGGCAGGCGACCGGCACCGCGCCGTACGACGACGCCAACCAGACCTAGCGACGCGCGCCACCGAGGCGCAGGCACCACCCAGCAGACGCAGCAGCACCGCACCACCCGAAAAACAGACGAGACCGGCATCGACGAGATGCAGACACGACGAGGCAGGAGAGGCCATGACCGAGACGGACAGCCGGCGCGCCAGCATCAATGGCGGCGCAGCGAAGCGCGGCAAGGGGTTGAAGATCGAGCGGATCTTCACCACCGAGGGCACGCACCCCTACGACGAGGTGACGTGGCAGCGGCGCGATGTCGTCCAGCAGAACTGGAAGACCGGCGAGACCGTCTTCGAGCAGCGCGGCGTGGAGTTCCCCGACTTCTGGTCGGTCAACGCCTCCACGATCGTGACCACGAAGTACTTCCGTGGCGCGGTCGGCACCGACGCGCGTGAGTGGAGCCTGCGGCAGCTGATCGACCGGGTGGTGAAGACCTACCGCGCGAGCGGCGAGCAGGAGGGCTACTTCGCGACTCCCGCCGACGCCGAGACGTTCGAGCACGAGCTTACGCACATGCTGCTGCACCAGGTCTTCGCGTTCAACTCCCCGGTCTGGTTCAACGTCGGCACCAAGTCGCCTCAGCAGGTGAGCGCCTGCCAGCCGTATGACGCCCTGGTCAGCACCCCTCAGGGACTCGTTCCGATCGGCAAGCTGGTCGAGGACAACGCAATCGGCACCAAGGTGTACGACGCCCATGGCCTCACGCAGATCCTGGCCGTCAAGGCAAACGGCGTGAAGAATGTCCTGCGCCTCCACCTCAAGGCCGGCTATGCCCTCGACGTCACCGCCGACCACCTGGTCTGGCGTGCTGACGATGCCGTGGACGGCGACTTTGTGCCCGCCGGCGAGTTGCGAGTCGGCCACGAGCTCTTGTATGTCGAGCCGGAAGTCGGGGGCACCGACCGATACACGACCGAGATCACCCGCATCGAGCAGCTCGGTGCCAGGGAGGTCTACGACATTCAAACCGAGAGCGGCGAGTATCTTTCCGGCAACCTGCGGGTGCACAACTGCTTCATCCTCGCCGTCGACGACTCGATGGACTCGATCCTCAACTGGTACAAGGAGGAGGGGTTCATCTTCAAGGGCGGCTCCGGTGCAGGCCTCAACCTCAGCCGTATTCGTTCGAGCAAGGAGCTGCTGAGCTCCGGCGGCACCGCCTCAGGCCCGGTGTCGTTCATGCGCGGCGCCGACGCGTCGGCGGGCACGATCAAGTCCGGCGGCGCGACGCGGAGGGCGGCCAAGATGGTCGTGCTCGACGTCGACCACCCCGACATCGAGGAGTTCGTCGAGACGAAGGCGCGCGAGGAGAACAAGATCCGCGCGCTGCGCGACGCCGGCTTCGACATGGACCTCGGCGGCGCCGACATCCACTCCGTGCAGTACCAGAACGCCAACAACTCCGTGCGCGTCACCGACGAGTTCATGCGCGCGGTCGAGGAGGGCACCGAGTTCGGGCTGCGCGCCCGGCAGACCGGCGAGGTCATCGAGACCGTCGACGCCCGCGAGCTGTTCGGCAAGATCGCGCAGGCCGCGTGGGCGTGTGCCGATCCCGGCATCCAGTACGACGACACGATCAACGACTGGCACACCAACCCCGAGACCGGGCGAATCACCGCAAGTAACCCCTGCAGTGAGTATTTAAGCCTCGACAACTCGAGCTGCAACCTGGCGAGCCTCAACCTGCTGAAGTTCCTGCGCGACGACGACACGTTCGACGCTCCGCTGTTCGCGCGCTGCGTCGAGCTGATCATCACCGCGATGGACATCTCGATCTGCTTCGCCGACTTCCCAACAGAGAAGATCGGGCAGACCACGCGCGACTACCGCCAGCTCGGCATCGGGTACTCCAACCTCGGCGCACTGCTGATGGCGATGGGGCTGGGCTACGACTCCGACGGCGGCCGTGCCTTGGCGGCGTCGATCACCTCGCTGATGACGGGCCAGTCCTACAAGCGCTCGGCCGAGGTCGCCGGGGCCGTCGGTCCGTACGCCGGCTACGCGCGCAACGCCGACGCCCACAGGCGGGTGATGCGCAAGCACGCGGCCGCCACCGACACGATCCGCTCGGTCACGGTCAACGACCGCGACGTGCAGAAGCTTGCCACCAAGGCGTGGGACGGCGTGATCAAGCTCGGCGACAAGCACGGCTACCGCAACGCCCAAGCCAGTGTCCTCGCGCCGACCGGCACGATCTCGTTCATGCTCGACTGCGACACCACCGGCGTCGAGCCGGACTTCTCGCTGGTCAAGTTCAAGAAGCTCGTCGGCGGCGGGTCGATGCAGATCGTCAACCAGACGATCCCGCGGGCGCTGAAGAAGCTCGGCTACACCAGCGAGACCATCGAGGCGATCGTGGAGTTCATCGCCGAGCACGGTCACGTCATCGACGCGCCGGGGCTCAAGCGTGAGCACTACGAGGTGTTCGACACCGCCATGGGGGAGCGGGCGATCGCTCCGATGGGTCACGTGCGGATGATGGCGGCGACCCAGCCGTTCATCAGCGGGGCCATTAGCAAGACGGTCAACCTGCCCGAGACAGCCACGGTCGAGGAGATCGCCGACGTCTACACCCAGGGCTGGAAGCTCGGCCTCAAGGCGCTCGCGGTCTACCGCGACAACTGCAAGGTCGGCCAGCCGCTGAGCGACGCGAAGGCCAAGGGTGCCGACAAGGCGTACTCCGCCGACGACGTCGCAGAGGCCAGTATGAAGGTGATCGAGCGCCCGATCCGCAAGCGATTGCCGAAGTCGCGCCCGTCGCGCACCACGTCGTTCACCGTCGGCGGTGCCGAGGGCTACATGACCGCGGGGTCGTACCCCGACGACGGTCTCGGCGAGGTCTTCCTCAAGCTGGGCAAGCAGGGCTCGACGTTGGCCGGGGTGATGGACGCCTTCTCGATGGCGATATCGATCTCGCTGCAGTACGGCGTGCCGTTGGAGACCTACGTCTCGAAGTTCACCAACATGAAGTTCGAGCCGGCCGGTCTGACTGACGACCCCGACGTGCGGATGAGCCAGTCGATCATGGACTACATCTTCCGCCGCCTGGCGCTCGACTACCTGCCGTTCGAGTCCCGTGCCGCCCTCGGCATCTACACCGCTGAGGAGCGCCAGCGCCAGCTCGACACCGGCTCCTACGAGGTGACGCCGGACGCCGAGCTGCCCGAAGCGGATTCGTTGAAGTCGAACGAGGCCAGTACGTCGGCAACCGCGTCAGCGGTAGCCGCCGACGCCTCGGTCGGCGAAGACGTCTCCGCGGACGAAGCGAAGGTGGTCGCTCAGACCGCCAAGCCAGCACCCGGCGGCGCCAAGACGACGGCAGAGCTGATGGAGGCAATCTCAGGCCGCGAGGTCGACTCGCCGCTCTGCTTCACCTGCGGCACCAAGATGCGCCCGGCCGGCAGCTGCTACGTCTGCGAGGGCTGCGGCTCCACCAGCGGCTGCAGCTGATGCCAACCGATCGAGTAGCGCAAACCAAGGAGGTGAAACATGAGCAAGACAAGCAAGACGACCGGGAAGTCTGCCGCATCAGCGGCTAGCAAAGTCCTGCGTGATGGCAGGACTAGCGCCGCCAGCAAGAAGGCTTCCGGGTCGGCGCTGTCTCAGGTGAAGCCGAAGCGCAAGTCCTAACCAAGCCAGCGACACGAGTGGCCGAACTTGACATCGGCCACTCGCCTCAACGTTTGACTGGTGTGCGGCCAGGACGGGGGCTGGAAACGTCGGCTCGTGCCACCTGACCCGGTTCAGCGCCTCCACGTTAAGGCCTGGCTTCCGGCTCCAAGAGTGCCCAGGAGTCCGTAATACTCACGCGATGAGTAAACGAAAACGACTGCAGGTCGTGCTGGGCGACGCGGAGTTCGACGCTCTATGCGAGTTGGCCCGCCAAGACGGGATGACATTCTCGGAGTGGGTACGCCGATCACTGCACCAGGCGCGACGCTCGGGTTCCCTGGGTGATGTCGAGCCTCGGTTGGCAGCGGTCCGCTCAGCCATGCGGCATAGATTTCTCGCAGCCGAGATCGAGCCGATGCTCGCCGAGATCGAGCAGGGCTACCGCGTCCCGTGATCCTCGTCGACTCCGACGTGCCCATGTACCTGATCGGTGCGGAGCATGCGCACAAGCACGACGCGCAACGGGCTCCTGGACGCTGGGATCTCTCGTCGGGTCCGCCTTGTCACCGACGCGGAGGTGTTGCAGGAGATCCTGCACCGTTACCACGCCGTCCAGCGGTACGACGCGATCCAGCCTGCCCTGGACGTGTTGTTAGCGGTCGTCGACGAGGTGGTTCCGGTCGAGCGGGACACCGTGCTCCGGCCCGTGAGATCCTGCTCGCGCGGCACGGTGTATCGGCCTGTGACGCCGTCCATGCCGCGACCATGGAGGCTGTCGGCGCCCAGCAGATCTTGAGCTTCGATCGTGCGTTCGACCGGTTGCCGGGCATCACGCGACTGAGCTGATCCAGGCAAGGGATGTGCGGGGCCGAGCTGTTGTTCGGCCGGGGTTGGTCGGCGTACGGTCGCTGCGTGACTGAGCTGGCAGATCTTCTTCGCAAGGCGGCGTCTGAGGCCGCCACCTTCCGTGCATCGCTCGACCAGCGGGCGGTGTCCCAACCGGTCGAAACAGACGCGTTGCGTAGCTCATTCGGCGGTGAGCTCCAGGACGAGCCGCGTGCGGCCGTCGACGTTTTCGATGAGCTTGTGAAGGCTGCCGACGCCGGCCTGGTCGGGACCGTCGGACCTCGTTTCTTCGGGTTCGTCACCGGTGGCGCGCTTCCCGCAGCGACCGCTGCCGACGTACTGGCGGCGGGCTGGGACCAGTGCGCCTTCAACGCGACGCTGTCACCCGCCGCTCTCGCCGCGGAGCACGTCGCCGGCACCTGGGCCAAAGAGCTTCTCGGCGTCCCGTCCGGCGCGTCGGTCGGTTTCGTCACCGGGGCGCAGGAGGCGAACACCGTCGCGCTGGCCTCCGCGCGCCATCACGTCCTCGTCGAGCGCGGCTGGGACGTCGAACAGGACGGCCTCGCCGCCGCGCCGCCGGTGCGAGTTGTCGCAAGTGAGGAGCGACATGCCACCATCGACCGGTCCTTGCGCCTGCTCGGACTCGGCAACGCCGCCGTTCGTCCCGTCAAGGCGGACGCCAACGGCGCCATCGACACGGCCGACCTCGAGCGGGTCTTGGGTCAGACAGACGAAGCGACGATCGTCTGTCTCCAGGCCGGCAACGTGAACACTGGTGCCTGCGACGACCTCGAAGCTGCGTGCGAGATCGCGCACCGGCATCAGGCGTGGGTCCATGTGGACGGCGCCTTCGGTCTGTGGGCCGCCGCGGCACCGCGGAGGAAGCACCTCGTGGCCGGGGTCGAGAGCGCCGACTCGTGGGCATGCGACGCGCACAAGTGGCTCAATGTGCCGTACGACTCGGGGCTGGTGTTCGTCTCACGGCCTGACGTGCACGTTTCAGCCGCCTCCTATACCGCGGCATACCTCGTCGGCTCCGGCCAAGGCGCGGCCGGTGGGGGGTCTGACTTCGCGCTGCAGTCGTCGAGGCGGGCACGCGGCTTCGCCGTCTGGGCAGCGCTACGCGAGCTGGGCCGCCAAGGCGTTGCCGACCTGGTCGAGCGGACGTGTCAGCTGGCCACGCGGTTCGCCGACCAGCTCGCAGCCGCTGGTGCCGAGATCGCCAACGACGTCGTCCTCAACCAGGCGCTGGTCAGCTTCGGCAGCGACGCAGCCACCGATGCGGTCATCGAAGGAGTCCAGCGCGACGGCACCTGCTGGATGGGCGGTACGACCTGGCGAGGCCGCCGCTACATGCGCATCTCCGTCTCCAACCACGCCACGACCGAAGCCGACGTCGACCGTTCGGTCGACGCCATCCTGCGGGCGATGGCCCCCTGAGCCGAATCGTCCGGACCGGGCCCACAGCGTTGCCTGAACTGCGGCCGGCCGACTGGCCCTGAAGTGCGGCAGCCGAGGCCACGAAGTATCAGTCCGACTGGTCCTGTTCCCGGTAGTCGCTGCCCAAGTCCAGAGCCTGGGTCGCCGGCTGGTAGTCGGGATATAGCCGGACGAGGTCCCACTCATTGATCCAGGCCCGCACGTACTGACGCATCCGAGTGGCGCCGAGACGCTCGAGGCCCTCGACGTCAGGCGGGTC
>JAABUR0100010115.1_pt1 | contig 10438 bp, 5 predicted proteins | sample 5560091 | NCBI WGS metagenome assembly JAABUR01 (sample SAMN10711879, study PRJNA513375) | rock metagenome | isolation source: Antarctica rocks | place: Antarctica: Victoria Land, University Valley sud
CCACTCCCCACGTTCCTATCTGCTCACCCCCGCCTCGAATCCGGCGATGATCGCGAAGGCGGCGCAGTCGCCCGCCGATGCGATCTGCATCGACTTGGAAGATGCGGTCGCGGTCGGCGAGAAAGAGGCGAGCCGGGCGAATGTGATCCGAGCGCTGCGCGAGATCGACTTCGGCCAGCGCCAGCGCCTCTTTCGGATCAATGCGCTCGATACGCCGTTCGCCTATCGCGACCTGATCGAGGTGGTCGAGGCGGCGGGCGATCGGCTCGACCTAATCATCGTGCCGAAGGTCAATCGCGCCGAGGACGTGCTGTTCGTCGATTTGCTGCTGACGCAGATCGAGTGGCGGCAGGGGTTTGCGCCCGGCCAGATCCGCATCGAGGCGCAGATCGAGACGGCGCTCGGTTGTGTGAACGTGGACACGATCGCGGCCGCCTCGGCGCGACTCGATGCCCTGGTCTTCGGGATGGGCGATTACGCGGCGTCGCTACGGATGCCGCTCGACGCGATCGGGGAGCCGGACGAGAACGACCGGACATATCCGGGCCACCGCTGGCACCATGTGATGAGCCGGATCGTGACGGCGGCGCGGGCGTTCGAAAAACGCGCGATCGATGGGCCATTCGCCTCGTTCCGCGATCTCGACGGCTTTCGGCAGGCCGCAGGGATCGCCCGCGTGCTCGGCTTCGATGGCAAGTGGTGTATCCACCCCGGCCAGCTTGCGGCGGCGAACGCGGCATTCTCGCCGCCGGAGTCCGAGGTTAGCTGGGCGCGCACGGTGCTGGACGAGTACGGGCGCGCGACCGCTGCCGGGCGCGGGGCGATGGTCGTTGAGGGTCGGATGGTCGATGCCGCTTCGTTGCGGATGGCGCAGTCGATCGTGGCGCGTGTCGCGGCGATAACAGCGCGGGAAGGCTAATTCTGCCGACGGACACTGCGCCCTGTTCAGGCACCCATCCGGTTGACCTTCTTATCGGCGTAGAGCGCGGCATCGGCACGGGCAATCAGATCGTGCGCCAGGTGCGCCTCGCCTGGATAGGCGGCGATCCCGACGCTCGCCGTGACGCTCGGGCTATCCAACTGATCGGGTGTGTGCGTCAGTGCTGCCAGCCGTGCGCCGATACGCGCCAGCACGGTCTTGGCGGCGGCGGCGGTCGTCTTCGGCAGCACCAGCAAGAACTCATCGCCGCCGTAGCGCCCGATGATATCGCCATTGCGCGCCTCTGCCCGCAGGATCGTGGCGATGGCGCGGAGCAACTCATCGCCCACTTGATGCCCATAGGTATCGTTATACCGCTTGAAATTATCCAAGTCGACCATCGCGATGGCGAGTGGTCGGTCGTGGCGGATGGCGCGTTGAAGTTCCTGTTCGAGGCGTTCGTGGAGGTGACGATGATTGGCGAGTCCCGTCAGAGAGTCGGTTGTCGCGAGTTGTCGTACCTCGGCATAGAGGCGCGCATTCTCCATCGCCGAGGCGAGTTGTCCGGCGAGTGATTCGAGGATCGCGATCTCTTCTGTATTGAAGGTCTGACCGCGACGTTCGATGACGATGACGCCGACGAGGTGGCCCCGCGCGATTAGCGGCACCCCCGCCCAGGCGAGTTTGCGCCAGTCACCCTCTGGTACCACGGGATCGATCCCCCGATGCTGACACTCCTCCAAATAATCCGGCACATGGAGTGTGCAGCGTTCGTTGACGATCACACTGGTGAGGCCGCGTCGCTCGCCGGGCCGGATTTTGATCCGCCATTCGTGTCGCACGCCGTCGTTGATATAGAGCGCTGGCGTGAGTTCTTGCGCCGCCTCGTCCCAGACGGTCAGCAGGCAATCGCGGACATTCAGTAACGTCATCAGATGTTTGGCCGCATTCTCCAAAAAACGCTCGAAATCAAGCTCGGTGCTGAGTTGGCGGCCGATCTCGCGAAGTGCTTCGGCGCGGACGGCCCGCCGCTGAATCGCTGCGTCTTGCTTGATCCGCTCGATGATCAGCGCGGTCGGGGCGGTGAGGTACCGCCCGAACACCGCATCACTGGGAGTGAAGGGGGCGGCTGGGTGCGCTCTACTCAGTTGCAGGCAGCCGATGATCTGCCCTGCGGAGCGTAATGGCAGCGTCAGGGTGTGCCAGACGCCCTCTGCCGAGTCGGGGTAAGGCCGAGTCAGCGGATCATCGTGCGTGACGGTCATCGTGAGCGGCTGCGCGGCATCGAGCAACGACTGTTCGAGGGGTAACTGCTGTGGGGATTGACGCAATGCGAGTTGTTGCGCCGCCGCCGCGTCTGCGTATCCGGCGAAAAATGCCTCCGTGGTGCGCTCGTGGTCGGCGCTATAGAGGTAGAGCGCCGCACCATGTGACCGTGAAGCTTGCTGCGCGGCGATAGCGATGGCCTCGAAACGGCCTTCACTATCGCCGGGGGTATCCGCCTCGGCGATGAAACGCGATAATGCGGCGCGCTCAGCGTGCGAACGTGCGATCTCCTTGCGGAGTCGCGCATTCTCGAGCTGTAATGCGGTGAGATCCGTATTGGTACGCCTGGTGCTGTGAGGGTAGCGCGTTCGCTGGTGGTTCGACATCTCCGGCTCCATCCCCGGGCCTATAATTGCAATCGTATCCTCCTTCAATGTACAGGGTGCTATCATTGTTGACAATCGCCTGGAGGTCCTACCTGGCTGTACCGATAAGTCCCACCTAAGCCTACGGCATGTCGATATTTCGCGTGGGCTTTACTCGCCTGTGGCCCTTTGCCATAATGAAGCGTGACGCATCAGGGCCAGGCGCTGGATGCTAGTCTGTGGTGGTCGATACTCCACGAGGTGGGTGTAGGGCGAGGAGGGACCGCGATGACGGCGACCGCCGCGAATATACAGGAACTGGCGCGGGAACTCGAGTCGGTTGTGGGGCCGCAGGGGCTGATCGCCCGACCGGAGCAGCTGCGCGTCTATGAATCGGATGGCCTGACGGTCTTCCGGCAAGCGCCCGCACTGGTCGTGCTGCCGACGACGACCGCCGAGGTGCGCGATGTGGTGCGCCTCTGTCGGCGCTATGGCGTGCCGTTCGTGCCGCGCGGCTCGGGCACCGGGCTCAGTGGTGGGGCGCTCCCGGTCGAGGGTTGCGTCGTAATTGGCCTCAGCAAGATGCAGCGGATCATCGAGATCGATCTGCCCAATCAGCGGATCGTCGTGGAGCCGGGGGTGCTTAACCTCTGGGTTACGCAGAAAGTCGCCCCGCACGGCTACTATTACGCACCCGATCCTTCGAGCCAGCAAGTCTGCTCGATCGGCGGCAATGTGGCCGAGAATTCCGGCGGCGCGCACTGCTTGAAATACGGCTTCACCGTGAACCACGTCCTCGGGATGGAGATCGTGACCCCCGATGGTGACGTGGTCGAGATTGGCGGCGCGGCGGTCGAGGCCCCCGGCTACGATCTCCCCGGCATCTTCGTCGGCTCCGAAGGGATGCTCGGCATCTGCACCAAGATCACCCTGCGGCTGGTCCGTCGCGCCGAGTCGATCCGCCTCTCGCTCGTCGCCTTCGCTTCGACCGATGCTGCCGGTGAGGCGGTGTCGGGGATCATCAGCGCGGGGATCGTCCCGTCAGCGATCGAGATGATGGACAATCTGGCGATTCAGGCGACCGAGGCGGCGACGCACGCCGGGTATCCTCTCGACGCGGGCGCGGTGTTGCTTATAGAGTTGGATGGTCGCGCGGTCGAGGTCAACGAGCAACAGGGGCTGGTCGAGACGATCTGTCGGGATGCCGGCGCGACGGAGATTCGCATCGCGCGGGACGCCGACGAGCGAACCCTCTTCTGGAAGGGTCGCAAGGCCGCCTTCGCCGCGATGGGACGGTTGAGCCCCAACTACATCGTGCAGGATGGCGTCATCCCGCGCACCCGGCTCCCGCAGGTGCTGCGTGAGATCGCGGCGCTCAGTGAGCAATACGGCCTACGCGTCGCCAACGTCTTCCATGCTGGGGACGGCAATCTGCACCCGCTGGTCCTCTACCCGAACAAGGACGATTACGAGAAGGCCGAGCATCTGGCGGGCGATATCCTCAAGACCTGCGTCGCGCACGGCGGCAGCATCACCGGGGAGCATGGCGTCGGCGTCGAGAAGCAGCCGTACATGTCGGCGATGTTCAGCGACGCCGACATGGAGACGCACCAGATGATCCGCTGTGCGTTCAACCCGGACAATCTCTGCAATCCGGGCAAGGTCTATCCGACGCCGCGCCTCTGCGGCGAGACACCGGGCGTCTACGTCCCACACCCGCTCGAAATCGCGGGCGTGGCCGATCGGTTCTGAGGGAGACGATGAACAGGAGACACGGAGACACGGAGAGGGCGGGAGGCGATGAAGAGGGACGAGTGGAATTACTCAATCCGTTCTCTCCCTGCGTCCTCCATGTCTCCGTATCTCCTGTGATCCTTACGGAGGGGGCATGGCTGTAGGGGTTCGGATCCGGTCTGCAGAGGAAATACAGGCTGCGCTCGGGGAACGTGCCGTGGGGCATGTGCGGGCGGCGACGGCGGATGATGCGGTCGCAGGTGTGCAGGCACAGGTGGTGGTGGAGCCGACGACCGAGGACGAGGTCGCGGCAGTGTTGTCCTATGCCGATGCGGAGGGCTTGAAAGTCCTCGTGCGGGGCGGCGGAACGCAGCTCGGGATGGGCTATCCGCCGACCGGGGGGGATATCCTGCTCAGTACGCGCGGCCTGGATAAGCTCGTTGAGCATGAGCCGGGCGATATGACGGCGACCGCCGAGGCGGGGATGACGCTGGCCGATTTCCAGACGACGCTCGGTCGGGCCGGGCAATGGCTGGCGCTGGACCCGGCCTTGCCTGCCGCGACGACGATCGGCGGTGTTGTCGCCACGGCGGTCAGCGGGGCGCATCGGCTGCGCTACGGCGGGGTGCGCGACCAGATCATCGGGGTGCGGATCGTCCGCGCCGATGGCACGATCGCCAAGGGGGGTGGCAAGGTCGTCAAGAATGTCGCGGGGTTCGATCTGCCGAAACTTTTCACCGGCTCGCTCGGCACCCTCGGCGTGATCGTCTCAGCGACATTCCGGCTTTATCCCAGGGCGGCGAGTGCGCGTACGGTGCTGCTGCATACCGCGTCGTTCGGCCCGCTCTGCGACCTCGCGGTCAAACTGTTGAACACGACGTTGGTCCCCTCAGCGCTGACGATCGGCGGTTCTACCAGCACCGCTGATTCTGTGCTGGCGATGCGCTTCGAGGGGAGTGTTGCTGCGGCTGACGCGCAGGCCGCTGAAGTCGGTGCTTTTGCCGGGGGACTTGGCGGCACCGCCGAGATCTTGACTGGCGATCAGGAGGCCGACTATTGGCGTGCGGCGATGGCCGGGCCGGTTGTGGCGGCTGACGCTGGCGTGATGATCCGCCTGAAGGCGAGCCTTTTGCCCTCGACGATCCACCCCTGGCTCAATACGCTGCGCGATCGGGCGACGCGGCTTGCGGTACAGGGCGTCTGGTGCGCGCACGCCGGGCATGGCCTGGTCGATCTGCGCTTCACCGGTGAGCCAGCGGCGTTGCGGGCGATCGTCGCGGATCTGCGTGCGGCGGCGGTCGCGCACGGCGGGAGCCTGGTTGTGACCGATGCGCCGCCCGCGGTTCTGGCCGTGGTCGATCCCTGGGGGGCGAGCCCGGCGCTGGCGATCATGCGGCGAGTGAAAGCGCAATTCGATCCACACGCGACCCTGAATCCGGGGCGTTTCGTGGGAGGGATATAGGGGCGATGGCGACAGGAAATGGACAGGGATCGGACAACGGTCCGTCGCGGCGGGTCGCCGATCCGAGTGGTTATCAGCAGGCCGAGCGGGTGGGGCGCGGCGACGAGATGCCGAGCGGCCCCGAGCCCGCACATATGCAGGCCGCCGCACAGGTCGCGGGGATGGATCGACCGTCGGCGGGGGCGCAGTCGATCGGCGTCGGGGCGGGCGCGGCGGCGGCGACCCAAGGCTACGGTCGCAGCGAGGGTAGCGCCCGCATCGATCTCTTGCGGGCGTTCGATAATCACCGCCCGCCCGAGCCCGAACTGATCAACGATTGTGTCCACTGTGGCTTCTGCCTGCCGACTTGCCCGACCTATCTCCTCTGGGGCGAGGAGATGGATTCGCCGCGCGGGCGGATCTACCTGATGCGGATGGCCTCCGAAGGCGAGATCGGGATGACGGACGAGTTCGTGCGGCACATGGACCTCTGCCTTGGTTGCATGGCCTGTGTCACCGCCTGCCCGTCTGGCGTGCAGTACGAGAAGCTGATCGAATCGACGCGCGCCCAGGTCGAGCGCCGCTACGAGCGCTCGTTCTACGACGATGCCTTCCGCTCGCTCCTCTTCGCGCTCTTCCCGCACCCCAAGCGGTTGCGCGCGGCGTTGCCGTTCCTCTGGCTCTATCAGCAGAGCGGGCTCAAAAAGGTGCTGCGCTCGCCGCTGGCCCAGCGCCTGATCCCCGCGCGATTGCTGGGGATGGAGGCCGTCTTGCCGCCGGTTTCGCTCGGTGCGCTGACCGCGAAGTCGTCGGCGTTCACCCCGGCCCGCGGTAAGGCGCGGCGGCGGGTGGGTCTGCTCTCCGGTTGCGTCCAGCGTGTCTTTTTCGACCCGGTCAACGCCGCCACGATCCGTGTGTTGACGGCAGAGGGCTGCGACGTGGTGGTGCCGGAGGAGCAGGGCTGCTGCGGTGCATTGAACTTCCACGCCGGTCGCGAAGATGGCGGGCTCGAACGTGCCCGCCTGCTGATCGACACCTTCGAGCGCGCCGAAGTGGATACGATCGTCGTCAATGCGGCGGGCTGTGGCTCGACGCTGAAAGAGTATGGCTACCTGTTGCGCGACGACCCAGCTTACGCCGAGCGGGCGCGGCAGTTCTCCGAGCGGGTGCGTGACATCTCCGAACTGCTGGCCGAACTGGAGCCGATCGCGCCGCGTGGCCCGGTGCCGCTGCGTGTGGCCTACCACGACGCCTGCCACCTCGGCCACGCGCAGGGGGTACGTCTCCAGCCGCGCGCCGTCTTGCGCGACATCCCCGGTCTGGAACTGCTCGACATCCCCGAGGCCGACATCTGCTGCGGCAGCGCGGGAATCTACAACCTCGTTCAACCGGATGCCGCCAATGACCTCGGCGCCCGCAAGGCGCGCAACATCCTCGACACCAACCCGGAACTGATCGCCACGGCGAACCCAGGTTGCCTGTTGCAGATCGGGGCCGCGTTGGGGCGGCTGGATGTCACGATCCCGACCGTCCATCCGGTCGAGATTGTCGACGCTTCGATTCGGGGGATCATCCCGACCGCTTGGTTCGGGCGGGTGAGCGCCCCGGCGATCGAGGCGATGGCCGCCGACTAATCCCGCCGCCGTTGTTGCAAGCGAGCACGCGCCCACCCTGAAACGGGTGGGCGCGTCCCGTATGGTCATGTGTGGCGCGGCGCTTGCGGTCCTCGAGGGGTGGTGGGAGCGGCGGGCGGCAAGGTGCGAAAGGACGGACCAGTGGATGCTGCAACGATCGGAGAGTTGCTGGACAAAATGACACTGGCGGAGCAGGTTGCCTTGCTCGCCGGTATCGATTTTTGGACCACCGCGCCGATCGAACACCTCGGTATCCCGGCGATCAAAGTCTCCGATGGGCCAAATGGCGCACGCGGCGGCGGCAGCCTCGTCGGTGGCGTGCGTGCGGCGAGTTTCCCGGTCGGAATCGCGCTCGGTGCGACCTGGGATCTCGCCCTGATCGAAGAGATCGGGCGGGCGCTGGCAACGGAAGCGCACTCGAAAGGGGCGCGGGTTCTCCTGGCCCCGACGGTTAATCTGCATCGTTCGCCGCTCAACGGTCGCAACTTCGAGTGTTACGCCGAAGATCCGTTCCTGACGGCGCGGATCGCCTGCGCCTATATCGCTGGCTTGCAGCGTGAGGGCGTGGCCGCGACGATCAAACATTTTGTCGGCAACGAATCGGAATTCGAGCGGATGACGATCAGCAGCGAGATCGCCGAGCGCCCGCTGCGCGAACTCTATCTCGCGCCGTTCGAGGCGGCAGTGAAAGAGGCCGGTACCTGGGCGCTCATGTCGTCGTACAACCGGCTCAATGGCACCTACGTCAGCGAGGAACCGCGACTCCTGCGCGATATCCTCAAGGGCGAGTGGGGGTTCGATGGCGTGATCATCTCGGACTGGTTCGCCACCCATAGCACCGCCGCCGCCCTGAATGGCGGTATGGACCTGGAGATGCCCGGCCCGACGCGCTTCCGGGGCGAGCAGTTGGTCGCCGCCGTCGAGTCCGGCGCGGTCGAGGCGGCGACGGTGCGCGACAGCGCGCGGCGGGTCCTGCGCCTGATCGACCGGGTTGGTGCCTTCGCCGACCCGACCATCCCTGCGGAGCGGGCGCAGGATCGCCCCGAGGATCGCGCCTTGATTCGTCGCGCCGGGGCCGCAGGGAGCGTGCTCCTGCACAACGACGGTATCCTGCCGCTCGATCCCGCCGCCACCGGGACGATCGCCGTAATCGGCCCGAACGCCAAGACGGCGCAGATCATGGGCGGTGGCAGCGCCCAACTGAATGCGCACTATCGCGTGACCCCGTTCGAGGGGATCGCCGCGCAGCTTGGCCCCGACACGCATCTGACCTATGATCTTGGTTGCACCAACTATCGCTTGTTGCCTCTGCTCGATAGCGAACTGACCGTCGAATACTTCAACGCACCGGACTTTTCCGGCGCGGTCGTATTCAGTGAGACGACCTCCTCATCTGAACTGATGTGGCTTGGCGAGGTGCGACCGGGGATCACGACGCGGCAGTTCTCGGCCCGCGCGACCGCGCGTTTCGTGCCGCAGGAGTCGGGGGACTATCACTTCGGCCTCGTCAGCGCGGGGCAGAGTCGGCTCGCGCTCGATGGGCAGCCATTGGTCGATAACTGGACCGCATGGCAACCGGGCGGCAACTACTTCGGGGCGGGCAGTGCCGAGGCGGTCGGTGTCGCCAGCCTGAACGCCGGGCAGGAGTACAGCCTGACGGCGGAGTATGCCTACCAGGAAACGGGTGCGCTGGGTATCCGGGCGCTGCGTCTCGGTGCCGCCCTCCCGACCGTCGATGAGGCGATCGAGCGCGCGGTGCGACTCGCCAACGAGGCCGATACCGTTATCCTCTGTGTCGGCGCGAACGGCGAATGGGACGGCGAGGGCCAGGATCGCCCCGATCTCAACCTGCCAGGACGCCAGGACGAACTGATCGCGCGGGTCGTCGCCGCCAACCCGCGCACGGTCGTCGTCTTGCAGACCGGCGGGCCGGTCGCCATGCCGTGGCTGAGTGCGGTAGCGGCGATTCTGCAAGCGTGGTATCCCGGCCAGGAGTGCGGCAACGCCATCGCCGACGTCCTCTTTGGCGTGACCGATCCGGGTGGTCGCCTGCCACAGACGTTCCCCGCCCGGCTGGAAGACAATCCCGCGTTCCTCAATTATCCGGGCGAGAATGGCCGCGTCTCCTACGGCGAGGGCTTGTTTATCGGCTATCGCTATTACGATAAGAAGCGGATCGCGCCGCTCTTCCCGTTCGGGCATGGCTTGTCGTATACCAGTTTCAGCTATGGTGAACTGGAGTTGAGCGCCGCCGAGGTTGGGTCAGGCGACACGCTGACCGCGCGAATCGCCGTGACAAACACCGGTGCGCGGGCTGGTCAGGAAGTGGTGCAACTCTACGTGCGTGATTCGCCGTCGTCGCTCGTGCGCCCGGAGAAAGAGTTGAAAGGCTTCGCCAAATTGCATCTTGCGCCCGGCGAGACAGCGGTTGCCGCGATCGACCTTGATCTGCGCTCCCTGGCTTTCTTCGATGATCGGCAGGGGGCATGGGTGGCCGAAGCTGGCGAATTCACGGTGTTGGTCGGGCATTCATCCAGCGATATTCGCGCCCACGCGACCTTTCAACTGAAGCAGACAGTGATCATCCCGGCGTAACACGCGCTGACCGTCAGCATTCGTCCCGCGCTATAATGCGTGTCGGAATCGGGTTGAGTCGGCGCGAGGAAGATTGATGGAAGAGATTATCCCCCGGCGCGCGGATGCGATCGTCATCGGGGCCGGGGTCGTCGGGACGAGCATCGCCTATCATCTGGCGGCGCGTGGACTGACCGACGTGGTGGTGCTGGAGCGCAACCGGATCGCGCAAGGTGCTTCGGGCGATGGCGCGGGCGGCTTCCGCCAGCAGTTTTCCACCGCGATCAATGTGCAGATGACGCAATTGAGCCTGCCGTATTTCCTCGATGCGCCCGCCCGGCTCGGCGCGGCGATCGACGTGCGCCAGCAAGGCTATCTCTTCCTGCTGACCACCGAGGCGCAGGTCGCCGAGTTCCGCACCAATCTGGCGATGCAACAAGGGCTCGGCGCGCCGGTGCGCTGGCTCGACCCCGCCGAGATCGCGGCGATCGTCCCTGGCCTCCGC